>Ga0210394_10000316_pt1 | contig 111058 bp, 175 predicted proteins | sample IncBWC12MmetaG_FD_160121 | JGI IMG/M metagenome (GOLD analysis project Ga0210394, IMG submission 160121) | Forest soil microbial communities from Barre Woods Harvard Forest LTER site, Petersham, Massachusetts, United States - Inc-BW-C-12-M | ecosystem: Environmental > Terrestrial > Soil >...
GGGAAGGAGTATGGGTTGGTGCTTTTGCGCCTGTTGATGATATGGCTAAGACTTTGTTCTCTCGTATTGTTTCTACTCTTACGTCGGAAAGAGCGCAGGCTATTCTATTGGATCCTTCTATTGACGAGCGCGTAGTTGGTAAAGGTTCAGAAATCAAATTAGATCGCTGTGGTTCTATTGTACGTCGTCAGACCGCTCACCCTAGAGCTAATATTGAAGGAAAGACTTATCATATTGCTTTGCTTGATGAGGCGCAGGTAGCTGATCAAAAGGTTGTGGACAAGTCCATCAGTCCTATGCTTACCTCTACTAATGGTACGTTTATCATGACGGGAACTCCTTCTTACGAGAAGGGTATTTTCTATAAGGAAATTCAGGACAACAAACGTAATGCTCTTAAGCGCGGCGAGAGAACTAATCATTTCGAGGCGGATTACAGGGAAGTAGGAAAATGGAATCCCAGATATAAGAAGTCTTCCGAGAAGCAGATGCTTATTATGGGTAAAGAATCTGATGAGTTCAAGTTGTCTTTCCGATTGATGTGGCTTTTGGAACAGGGAATGTTTACAACCTCTGAGCGTTTGCAAGAGCTTGGGGATAAGAGTATGCAAACTGTCAAGGCTTATTATGAGACTCCGATTATTATAGGTATTGATCCGGGCCGAAAGGTGGACAGTACTATTGTTACAGCAGTATTTGTTGACTGGTCCCGTCCTGATGAATTCGGTTACTATAACTGTCGTATTCTTAACTGGCTGGATTTGCAAGGTGAGGGCTGGGAAGAGCAGTATCATAGAATTGTAGAGTTTATTTCTAAGTACAATGTCTGGGCTGTTGGTGTGGACTCGGGTGGTATGGGTGATTTGTTTATTTCTCGACTTAGAGTTCTTCTTCCTCATGTCACTATTATTGATGTTTCTTCTCAGCGTCCGGCACAGTCAGACAGATGGAAGTATCTTAGAGAAATGCTGGACAGAAATCCGGCCAAGCTTGGTTGGCCAGCACATGCGAATACCGTGAAGCTGCGTACCTATAAGAACTTTATTCAGCAGATGTCTGATCTTCAGGTGAAGTTCGAGGGTCCTTATATGCTGGCAGAAGCGCCTAAAGAAGTTAATGCTCATGATGACTACTGCGATTCCCTGGCGATTGCACTCAGTATCATTCCAGAATCTGTACAGGAATCTCTTGAAGTTAGTAACAATCCCTTCTATGACAGACGTCGCTCCTAACGACGGATTAAGTTATTAGCAAATTCGTATATCATAAGACATAGACCGGTCTTATTAACAAAGGAAATTATTATGGCAAATATGTATGAGGAGTCAGGGAGAGTTACTAATCTAGCTCCTACCCCTACATTCCCGGAAAGAGATCGTGGAGCTATCAACTACGAGTCCAAGGGTGCTTCTAACCCTGAGCGTCGTGGTCCATTGCGCTTTGAGGAAGGGTTGGCAACTGATACAGACGTGCCTTCCGATTTCCAGTTAGGCGCAATGCAGGGATATCGTACCGCTCCCGGTCGTCCAAATCACAACATGAATGTGTTTGAGAAGCCAGCAGCGGAGACTATGAAGCAGAGAGCCCATGTTGGTTCCGCAGCATGGATTGATTCCGCTACTATGCTGGGCGACTTCACTCATGGTGTAAACGTGGATGCTAATGCGTCCCGTCGCTTCGAACAAGTGAATCGCAGCGGGGGCAGATATGAGCGCCTCCATGGAGCGATTGTCACAAATTAGTAGTCGGATATTTCAGTAGTTATGCTAAACTTAGTTAACGACTAACTAAGGATAACTATGACTACAAGAGGTCCAAGAGGATCAGCTAGTAAAATAGCGATAGGTGATACCTACGGTTACTGGACTGTAGTGGGGAACTTTTACAGAGCAGGTAGCAACAATGACGCTTTCTTTCCCTGTGTTTGCAAATGCGGAACAGAGAAGGATGTAAAGCTCAGAGTTCTAAGAGAAGCCGGAAGTGGTAAGAATGGAATCTCCTGTGGTTGTTATCACAAGGAGATAATGGCCACCAAGCGCAAGCATGGTGTAGATCCTGGAACTAAGGAATGGGACACAGCTAGACGCGTGTGGACCAAGTACCGAATCACTTACGCTACATACCTTAAGATGGTAGATGAACAGGATAATCTCTGTGCTATCTGTTCTGATCCTATGGACCCTCCATATGTGGATCATTGTCACGATACCTTAAAGGTTCGTGGCCTACTGTGCCACAACTGCAATACCGTTCTTGGACACGCCAAGGATAATCCTACCATTCTGATCAACGCCGCCAAGTACCTCGGTGCGATTGTCTCAGATTAGACAATAACTATATTAACTATTTACTTAAGGATTACTAAATGGATCACGATGCATTGAAGAATAGATTCACCTATCATGCACCAAATGCTGAGCAGGCAAAGAAGTACGAAACACTTCGTTCTGCTGCTCTAGCATTTGCAGAATTGATTAATGAGTTAGCGCCTGAAAGTGCCGAGAAGACTAAGGCTGTCGGCTATATTGATCAGGCGGTTATGCACGCCAATGCAGCTATAGCAAGATACACAAATTAAGGATAACAACTATGAGTACTCAAACAGATGTAGCAACAAAGCTTACCGACTTGAAAAACACAGTTGATGGAAGTCTTCATGAACTTGTTACCAAGCTTGAGGCTATTTTCCAGCATGTCACTAATTCCCACACTGAGGATGTTGTGAAGGCTGCTGTTGTAACTGACGTAAACGATGCTGCTTCACATGTTGCGGTTATTGCGGATACTATGCGCTCTGACGTTGATGTAGCTGCCAAGACTGTTGACACTGTGGATAACGCGGTTGACGCTACTGTCAGCAAGTAATTAAACCATCTAAAAGAAATGGACCTAGCACATGGCCGTTCACGCATTTAACGGTACGCTTACCGCGTCTACCGTATCCTCAACAACTCTCACATCTTGGCAGCCATATGTGGCTATTACTGTTGCCGCTTCTCCAGCCGGAACAGTTTGGGTAACCACTGATGGGTCTACTCCTACTGTTGGTGGCGCTGACTGTGAAGCTGTGGCTTCTGGTACTACCGCTGTTCTGAAGAATTTCGGGCCACGTCCAGAGCTTACCACCGCTGGTGATTCTACTGGTGGGCTTATGCCTTCTTCTCCACCTGTGTTTGGTACTGCTCAGACTGTTGTAAAGATGATTTCTTCAGTAGCTGCCGTATTCAACGCAGAGCTTAATCAGTACCCTGGTGCTGCTACAGTCCTAGCCTAATAGGGGTAGTAGTGGCGCTCTTCAATGATAGACGTTCCGCTACTACTGTGGATCTTATAGAGAGTGCTGGTGTTCTTAATCAAAAGGATGCCAGCACTCTTGGACTGAACTCCTATGGATACAGCGGCGGCAAGCTTCCAGTAAGAAATGATATGCCTAAAACAGCAGGCCCCATAGATCAGACCACTGCTGTAGTGAATATGAGATAGGAGAAGAGATGGCTGCTAATAGAGCAACATCACCTACACTAGTAATTAACACAGTTTTACCTGTTTCGTTTCCCCAGTACTTCGCAACGATAACAGTGATCAACAGAAACACCACTGGAACAGTATGGTTCCGAACAGATGGTCAGCCTCCAGTTATTGGTGCTGATGACAACTATCCTGTTTTACCTCTACAGTCAGTATCCGTGCCTAATGGATCTTTGACTCAGGAACCTGTACAACGAGTAATATCCGGAACACAAATCCAACTTGTTTCCGATACAGCGTGTCCGATCACGGTATACGCTACATAGTTCAGGGAGTCCTTAATGGCTCAGCATATTACCAGTGGAACCACTACTGGTGGAACAGTATCCACTATTACCTTTACTACTTGGTACAAAAGTATAGAGATTATTAATAGAAGTACTAACGACATGTGGGCGCGCGTAGACAGTGTTGATCCCACCATTGCTGGGGATGAGTGTTTCTTCGTTCCTGGTATGAGCTTTATTGACGTAGCTAATCCTCAGCGTGCGCCAGAACCAGCGTTAGCAACTACACCTAATACTGTTGTCAAGATTCTTACAGCAACAGCTTCTAATTACACCATTCAGGTTGGTGTGTAATGAGTACTCGTGGAAGTTTCGTAGAGGTACCATCCTCTCTTCCTCCCAGCGGGACCGCGACAGGAGACCTGACAGGTACGTACCCAAATCCTAATGTACTGAGTACGCATCTAACGTCAGCCCTTCCACTGGCTCAGGGTGGAACTGGTAGTGTTACACAGAATTTTGTGGACTTAGTTAATCCACAGACTATTTCCGGAACTAAGACTTTTTCAACTTCCCCTAGTTTACCCGCGCCTGTTAACGCGGGAGACGCAGCCACAAAGGCTTATGCTGATGGTATCTCTGCTGGTGTGTCTGTAAAGATGTCAGTGGCAGCGGCTACTACAACAGCTCTTCCAACAAATACATATAACAACGGTATAGCCGGTGTAGGGGCAACCCTTACTGCCTCAGCGGTTGGTGTACTTACAGTAGATAGTTATACTGTTCTTCTGAATGACCGTCTTATTGTAAAGAACGAAGTAGCTCCAGCAAACAACGGTATCTATACAGTTACCACTTTAGGTACTGCCAGCGTTGCTTATGTTCTTACTCGCGCCACAGATATGAATACTCCAACTGCTGTAGTAGCTGCGGAAGCTCTTGTCAATAACGGAACAGTAAATGCTAAGTCCAGTTGGATTGTTACTGGTTCTGCTCCTTATGTTATCGGCACAACAGCTATCAACTGGACTCAGTTCACCAGCCCTGGAACTATAACTGCTGGAACTGGTATCACTGTTGTCGGTAGTCAGGTAAGTCTTACAACTCCTGTATCGGCTGCTAATCTTCCTGCCGCTACAACCAGTACTTTGGGAGTAGTTCAGTTAACTGGAGATTTGTCGAATGTTGCTAACTCTCCTCAGGTTGTGAGTACTCATTTGAGTTCTGCGTTGCCAATGGCTCAGGGCGGAACAGCGGCTACAACAGCTATTGGTGCCAGAACTAATTTAGGATTAGGAACGGCAGCTATAGCCAATATTGATCTTACTGGTACTGATATTGCTAATCTTGGTTCACAGGCTGCCGGTGGAACAGGTCAGCTTGCTGACGCTGGGCACATACATAATATGCCTAGACTGGATCAGGTGAATGCTCCTACTTCTGCTGTAACTATGAATAGTCAGAAGCTTACTGGTTTGGCTAACGGAAGTGCTTCAGGTGATGCCGCTGCATTCGGACAGATACCTACTACTCTTCCTCCTTCTGGATCAGCCAGCGGCGATTTAACAGGAACGTATCCAGGACCAACACTTACAGCTACTACTAATGTCAACACAATAGTAAGAGCCAATCGCCTGGATCAAATGGCTAAACCTGCTGCTTCTGTGGATATGAATAATCAGAAAATCATTAACCTGATCAATGGAACATCTCCTACAGATGCTATTACTCTTCAGCAGATACCAGGGTCTCTTCCTCCTACTGGTCCAGCGACAGGTGACCTTACTGGAACATATCCTGCTCCTACTCTGGTAGGAACTACCAATGTCAATACAATCATTCGCGCCAACAGACTGGATCAAATGGCCGCACCAACAGCGGCAGTATCAATGAATGGTCAGAAGTTGACTTCTCTTGGTGCGGCTACTGTTTCTACTGATACTCCACAGTTCGGTCAGGTTCTTCCGCTAACAGGTGGAACAGTAACAGGAACTCTGACTGTAGTAGAGAACAATATCAATGTGGATGTTGCTCAGGGAATATCTGCGGGAGTATCCACGGGATTACTCAGTGGTGGAGCAATGTCTATAAATGGCGGTAATCCAGCAGCAGTAGATATTCAACCATTCGTAGGTTATGTAGTGGACTATGTTACTTCTCCTACTACACCCACAGTACGGAGAGTTTCTACCGGAACCGTATCGACAATAGTTCTTTCTGGTGGATCTCTTGCTAATGGTGTTACTTATCTCTCTGTGGATAAGACTGGTACGTTCTTTCAGACTGCTGCTGTCCCTAGTCCTGACGATATGCGTAACCGTATTCTGTTTGGCGCCACGTTGAATAACATCGGGGTAAGTATTAATGCTGTAGAAATGTTTCCTTCTATTTTGCCTAATCCTCTACAACAGATTTATGACTTGATGGAGGCTATAGGCCCATTTAATACTTCGGGCAATATTATTACTGCACCTAATGCCAATTTAACTATTAGTCAGTCATCTGGAACTATATTTAACAGAAGCCTAAATTGGGCTAATGATCAAAATAGTCCACATATAGGTTCAACAACAGCTCAAGCTGTGGCATCTTTCCGTTATGGTACTGCTACTAGTACCACCTTTGGATCTATTACAACAAATATAGATCCAGGACACTATGATAATGCCGGAGTAATAACAGCAGTTCCTGTAGGTAAGGCTACTATTCAAAGAATATGGATATCTCTTGCTTCTCCTGTTGCGAATCAAATAGGTATTCAATATGGTAATACTCTTTACAGTAATTTAGGTACAGCCCAATCTGCTGCGGGACTTGCGTATAATGCTCCTAATCCGCAATTTGTGGCCAATGCTGCCCTAGTAGCTTATCTATGTGTTCTTCAAAATGCTACAACTCTTAACAATACTGCACAGGCTATAATAATACCAGCAGGAAAATTCTCTACCTTCTAAGGAAATACTATGGCATTTGATTTCTTTGCTCAGGATGATGATGGTGATTTAATCACTAATCCTATGTGCAATGTGTTCCAGGCTGTTACTGACTCCAGTGGTAATTTCTCTGTAGATGTCACTAATGACAACTTGACTAATGTATATACTGCCCATGTTTCTCCTAAGGCAACAGGATCAGCAGTAACAAATATGATGGTTGCCAATATTACTACTCTCACCACAACAACTGTTGCGGGCACTGTTTATGAATTTACCAGCCTATTAGGAGTTCTGGGATTAACTGCTGCAACCAGTAAGACAGTTTATGTAACAGTTATTGCAGATCAATCGTAATTAAAGTTATGGTAATCTGAGTACCAAGAGATACTAATTCGGCGAATATAGAAACGGATCCAAATGTCAGCAGTAGCTTTCTACTCTCCATCTATGAGAGCAGCTTCATCAGACCTAGCGATAGCAATTTCGCCCCTAGGTCTAGTTGAATTGTCTGATGAAGAATTCGAAATGCACGGCCCAAGACTCAACCGCTATGCCGAATACTGGGCTTGGTATCTAGGACATCACTGGGGAACTCGTAGAGAGTTCGGAGATCCTCAACTTACCTTTAATTACATCAAGGCTTTCGCCGATTACATCAATAACTTCTGCTTCTCCAGAGGCATCGCTTTTGATGTTGCCAAAGAATTTGAACACATTGTCCCTGCACTCCTGAAGCGTATATGGCAACAGGATAATAACATGAAGGCGATAACGTGGGAGATGGGGCAACAGGGTGGTGTCTCTGGAGATTGCTTTGTCAAGGTTGCTTATGAGCCTGCTTGGCAGGATGAAGCAGATAACTGGCATGCAGGGAAAGTTAGAGTTATTCCTTTGAACTCTGCTTTCTGTTTCCCTACCTGGCATCCGCACGATAGAGATCGCTTGTTAGAGTTCAAACTTAAGTACCGTTTTTGGGGTACGAATACAGAAGGTACAAGATCTGTCTATACCTACACAGAACTGATTCGTGCGGATATTATCAGAGAATTTGTCAATGATGAATTGATTGATGAGAGACCTAATGTTCTGGGAGAGATCCCTATTGTACATATAGCTAATCATCCTGCTTCTGGATCTCCCTGGGGAATGTCTGATGTCCAGGATCTTATTTCCTTGAATAGACAGTATAATGAAACTGCTACTGATATCGCAGATATTGTCAATTATCACGCGGCTCCTATTACCGTAGTTATTGGAGCAAAGCCTTCTCAGCTTGAGAAAGGTACGAACCGTGTATGGTCTATTGGTAATAAGGATGTAGATGTACATAATCTAGAAAACGGCGTAGAACTAGACGGACCCCTTGAGACTCTTCAGATGTTGAAGATAGGTATGCACGAAATGGTGGGTGTTCCTGAGTCAGCTCTTGGACAGTCACAGCCTATTTCCAATACTAGTGGAGTGGCTCTTGCTATACAATTCATGCCACTTATGCAAAAGTTTGAGCTAAAGAAGATACAATATGGTAAAGGGTTAAAGAAGATAAATGAAATGGCTCTTCGCACATTGTTTATCTTTGAGCCTGATTCAACTTTGTATGACCCGGATACAGAAGGTGTTATACAACCTGGGCAGCCTTTCCAGTTAGATCCTTCAGATCCACTGGTTTATTTCTGTGATATTGACTGGCCTTCACCATTACCCGTGGACAGGTTGATCAAGCTCAATGAAATAGGCGCTATGATGAATATGAATCTTGAGAGTCGTAGGGGAGCCCTAAAGGATCTGGGTGAGCAGTTCCCAGATGAGAAGCTCCAAGAAATCTATGATGAGCTTCATGATGACGCGGTTCGTGATGGTGCTCTTCGTATGGCCAAGACTCAGATTGATTCCGTGATTCTTGGGCTTACCGGAATGGTTCCACAGCCCGATGGTACTTCTCTTCCTGATCCTAATGCGGTTCCGGAAACAGATGCTGAGGGTAATCCAAAACCTACTAGCAATGGTCCGGGTAATATTTCTGGTCCAGATGTAAGCAAACTTGATGGATCTGGATCCATGGAAGTTATGCAGAAGCTAGTAGTAGACGCTTATGGTACGAAGCTTGGCACTCGCCAACTTCCTACCGATGACAGTAAATAAGATAGTATATTTTATTCGGGACATATTCGGAAAACAACGAGTTAAAACTTAGGAGATAATATGACAGTTCCAACACAGCCTGGTTTAGAGGCGTCAATTGGGTCTCTAACCCAACAGGATGCTCCACCTCATAATGGGGCACAAAGTCCTAATCCTTCCCCATCGTCTTTTGCGCATGGTGCAAATGGAGAGAGAACCTTTACTGCTGACGATATTGCGAGAGCGCGTAAGGAAGAGAAGGACAAGCTGTATCCGGAAATCACTGCTCTGAAGGATCAGTGGTCTCAGGCTCAGAAGACGTTGGACAGCCTTCAAGCTCAACGTCAAGCGGAACTCGATGAGATTGAGCGTCTAAAGAAGGAAAAGGAATCAAAGCTAAAGGCTAAGAAAGATGAAGAGATGTCTGCTAAGCAGCTTCTAGAAGAGCGTCTTGCTGAAACCCAGCGAGAGTTTGCAGAGAAGATTTCTCGTATTGAGAGCGAGCGCGAAGCAGAAAGAGCACTCCTGGCAAAGGAACGTGCTTATCAGGAGTTGACGGATTATCGTTCTGCAAAGATCGCAGAGGCAGGCAATACTGTCGCCCCGGAATTCTATGACTTCATTAATGGTAACAACAAGGAACAGATTGATTCAGCTATAGCAAGGGCTCAAGAGTCCACAAAGTCTATCCTTGATCAAGTTACTCAAGCACAGTCCCAGAGACAGCAAGGGAACGTAGGTGTAAGACCTACTGGATATCCGGCTATGGGACTTATGGATAGTGTGAATGGTCAAAGACCGCCTACTCCAGAAGAAATCAATGCAATGACTATGGCGGAGTTCGCGGAATACCGCCAGAAGAATGGTATGGCGAAGAACGAAGCGCAACGCAATCGTGGACTATTCAACTAAGTTTAATAACAACCTGGGTACGGCTAGTGCCCGAACCCTAATAATCGATAAGGATTAACTATGGCTGGATCAGCAATTACGGGCACACCGAATATCACCGGTACCCCAACATCTTATCCAGGTGGAAGCTCAGCGCTTTCTCCTGCTATTCAAACCGTATGGTCAAAAGAAATTTTATTCCAGGCAATGCCTATCCTGCGTTTCGAGCAATTCGCAGTAAAGAAGACAGAGCTTGGAGTTACCCCCGGTCTTACAATTAACTTCATGCGTTACAATAACCTTGGACAGGCTTCTCAGCTTGTTGAAGGTATCCGTATGCAGACCAATCCTTTGACAGCTTCTCAGTTCTCTATCACTGTAGCTGAGCAGGGATTTGCTGTTGCTGTTTCTGAGCTTCTGCTTAACGCTTCTTTTGATGATGTTATGGCATCCGCCTCTCGTCTACTTGGACGTAACATGGCAACATACCTAGACATCTCTGCACGAAACACTTTGCTTCAGGCCTCTTCTCAGATCTATGGGTACCAGAAGGACACTGGTGCTCTTAACAATCAGGTTTACTACAACATTGGTACTGTTGGTACTGGTAATGCAAGCATGACTGGTGACTTCAACCTATCCTCACAGACTGTATTTGACGCCGTGGAGACACTTGCGACAAAAAATGTGCCACGCTTAGGGGAGACATATGTCTGTTTTGTCCACCCTCACCAGAGCCGTTGGTTGCGTAACGATCCACAGTTTATCGAGCAAACTAAGTATGCGGCTCCCGGGAACTTCATGATGGGAGAAATTGGGAGATTAAATGACGTAGTTTTCATAGAAACTACACAGGTTCGTAACGTTGTTAATGGTGCCGGTGCAGGATGGACAACTGATACTACTACTGGTGGTGTAACAACTGGTAATGGTTCTGCTAATCGTTACGATTCCATCTTCATTGGAGATAATGCATTCGGTCACGCTATCTCTCTACCTGTAGAACTTCGTGATGGTGGTATCCTTGATTTCGGAAGAGAGCACGCTTTAGCGTGGTATGCTATTTGGGGATTAGGGCTAATCACTGACATTTCCGTGGTCGTGGCCTCCACCAACTAGCACTAGACTCAAACCCCACATTAAGGAAGCCCTGCCTTCATATTCAATTAGAGGGCAGGGCTTTTCCTTGTATAATTTAACTAACATGAGACACAAACTAGGAGAATAGAATGGCCGCTAGAAAGAGAGCTGGAGACCTTACAGGTCTGGAGACTGAGCGTCTTGTCAAGGAAAATCAGGCAGAGCTTAAGCTTCGTGCGCAGGAAATAGCCATGATGGCTGAAATCGAAAATGAGCAGAATGATATTCCTGTTGATTACTCTGAGGGCCCTGTTGAGCCTCCTGTGGTTGAGGAGCTTTATGTAGCTGAAGTAAAGCTAGAATCTCCTACCAAGGTAATCATCCCTAATACTACCCTTGAGAAGATGACATTCGGTGCCGGAAAGCACTATGACTTTGAAGAGGGAAAGAAGTATACAGTTCCTATTGAGTTGGCACGACACTTGGAAAGCAAGGGCCTTCTTTACACAGGTGCTTACCGTTAAGATAAGGAAACTAAATGTCCGGTAATTACACAGATACAACAGACAGAGCCATACTCAACTGGACTACGGGAACATCTCTAGGTGGTTGGGTTCCTCCAACTACTGTATATGTTGCGCTTCTTACTGCTGACCCTAGCATTATCGCGGCTATACCCACAGATCCTCACCTATCAGAATTAACTGAACTTTCCGCCACAGGCTATTCGCGTCAGGTTGTTACTTTCTCTTCCGCGTCGTCTCCCGGTTCTGGCGGACTTAGTCAGATTCAGAATAGTAATCTGGTTACCTTTGGTCCTTTTACTGGCGCTTCCGGTTCTTCTACTGCTACTACTTTCGGTGCCTTGGTAGACCACGCTACTGGAACTACTGGACAGGTTATCCAGACTTGGCAGTGGGATAATCCTATTGTTGTTCCACAAGGACAGTCTATTACTATCCCTATCGGCGATCTAACATTGACACAGCAGTAAGAAGGAATAGATGCTAGCTACCCAGGATATTATTCAACGAGTAAGAATCGAGTTGGGGGACACTGGCGCACCGTTCTCAGACTCTTTCTTGGGAACCGGCCTAGTGTCCACATATGATCTTACTGAATTCAATGTGTACAACATAGTCATCACCTGGATACATAATCAGTCGCCTATTCTTTTGGTGGCTAATACTGATTATGTTATCAACTCGCAAGAGGGGAGAATATTCCTTCAAGGACCATCCTCCCCTCTTCCGCAAGGTGACAGTCTTGTGGTGAGTGGTTTAGCCGGAGGTATGTTCTCTGATGATGAACTCACTATGTTCATTAATGACGCTGTTCTTCAGCACTGTGAGGGACGTTCTGTAAAGACACGTTTTAAAGACTCCAATGGTTTTATTCAGTTTATAAATAATCCTATGGATCTCTCTAATCTTCCTGAGATTGAGAGAGTTCTCATTGCTATTCGTGCGACCATTGATGCTCTGTGGGCTTTGGCTACTGACGCAGCCACAGATATTGATATCTCTTCTGCTGACGGAACCACTGTTCCCCGTAATCAGAGATACCGTCAGCTACGCCAGCAGATAGACGGAATGTACGAAAGATACAATCAACTGTCAGCCATGTTGAATGTTGGTCTTAATCGTATTGAGATGTCTAAGATTCGTAGAGTTTCCCGCACAACTAATCGTCTTGTTCCTATCTTCGTGGACAGAGAATACGATGATTACCAGCTTCCACAGAGACAGCTTCCACCTATTGATACTCCTGACATAGATGAATCCAATATTGCTAGCCCGATCTTCGGCGGAATGTGGGGCTTGTAATGAGTCGTATAGGTTGGAAAGGTGGACGCTTTAATGTAGATTTCGAAACAGCAGAAATTTACAGTGGTCTACGGGACTGGCAGCGTTGGACGGGAGATCATGTCAACTACTATCGTTTCTACTACGACGAAAGTACTAGAGATCCTGTATATGGAGAAGCCTCAGGTCCGTTAGGTCGAATCTATTTTGGACCTAATATTGTTCCTGCTCTTCACGTTATTCACGTAGAAGGAGACAACCAGGACACTGTTCAAGGTTTCAATTACAATGATTCTGCTCACGTTACTTTATCTTTCGATCAGGTACATCGTATGGGAATCGGCGACCTGGATATAGCTACTGAGACTCAGGATTACCTGAGAGATAGATTTGAGTATCGTGGAAAGATTTACCGAGTAACAAATATTCAAATACTGGGGCAGATTCAGCGTAAGCCGATAGTTATTACTATTGACGGCAGTCAGATCAGACCTAATGAAATGGTCAATGATTTACAGTTCTCTCAATATGCAAATGGTTGGGGAACGTTCCCTGATGGATACGACGCTACTAAGGTCAAGAGTAATAGTATGACCAATCAGATACAACAATTCCTTCCTGCTCTTCTTTCCGATCCCGCGTTTTCGCCAGAAGATGACGGCTATGGAGAAGATGAGTATGGAGCCCAGGAATACGGCGCTTAAAGATAAGGTGAGATATGTCAATCGTTCTTCCAGTGAAAGGCACAAAGAACTGGGATGTCCCTCTTAATGCTGCTTTGACAACTCTTGAGGGCGAGATAGAGGCGGAACCTACCCGCGCTGACGCTGCGTATATTCATGTGGGCGGAACAGCAGGAGGAGACTTAACCAGTACCTATCCTAATCCAACTGTGGCTAAGGTTAATGGGGTAACTGTAACTGGTACTCCTAGTTCTGGGCAGTCGATTGTTGCTACTAGTTCTTCCGCCGCGTCCTGGCAAACTGTGTCCGGCGGAGGTGCTCCTACTGGCCCTGCTGGTGGAGACTTAGGATCTACTTATCCTAACCCCACAGTGACGTCTACACACCTCTCTGCGGCCCTTCCAGTGCTTCAGGGAGGTACTGGTGCTTCTACGGCTGCGGGAGCCTTAGCGGCCCTCTCAGGGACTCCACTGGATCCTTCTGTATTTAACGTGGTTACCCAATACGGCGCTAAGGGAGATGGACAGTTTGTAGCTGATATCTCTATGAGTAACGGCAGCGCTGTAGTAACTTCAGCCAGTGGAAAGTTTACTTCAGCAGATGTTAATAAACTGGCTATGGTTCCTCATGGTGCTGGTACTGGTGTGACTACACTTATCACTACTGTTGCCAGTTTCCAGAGTGCTAATCAGATTACTTTGAATGCTGTTAATTCTTCAGGTACCAGTATTACTTCTGGAAATTTCTTGTGGGCATCTGATGATACTACTTCTATTCAGAATGCTATCAACGCTACTTGTACATACGCGAGTAATCATGGTGCTGCTACTACTCTTCTTCCTGTAGCTCCTAATGGCTACTTCTATGGAATAGGTGGCTCTCTGATAACTGGGGGAGCCACTAAGGGTAATGCTCAGCTTACTTTCCCTATTGATGTGACTACGGGAAACAAGGCGGATGTCAAGATTCTGGGTAAGGCAAATGGTAGTGCTCTTCAGCATTGGCAGCAGTTAACTCCACAACTGTCCGGTTCCACTCTTGTCAGTTTTGGTGTGTTCTCAGGTACTGGTACTCAGAACAGTTCTATCAATGCTAACGGTAATGCTTGTGTAATTGGTGGTCCTTCTCAGCCAGGAGGATACGGTATCTCTCCTGGTATCTATTCCAATATGATGATTACCCTTGAGGATATGTCTATCCTCACTACGCATAGTCTTTATGGTATTGGCTATAGTGCTTTCGATTTTTCCGGAGTAGCGAATGCTAATTTAATTAACTTCGCTATCGGGACTACAGGTAACGTTCCGGGGGGAGATTATACTTCTCCAGCGCAGTTCGCTAACGGTGCTGTTATTGGTGGCTTGATGCCTGCCAATGGAAATAACGATAACTGTAAGATCAGTAACTTCACTATCCATGGTGGATATACTTGGGGCTTGTTCGCTACTGAGCATTCGGTAATTGATTCGGCACGTATCCTGTACTGCTGGTCTGGGCTGTGTCCTGTTGGTCTGTACTTTGGGTCTGTTGGTTCTACCCATGGTATCTGGGTTAATCAGATATCTATCGAGGGATGTACTAATGAGATTGAAATAATTGGTGCTGGTTCTGCTGGTATTGGTCCGTTTATTCATATAGATCAGTTGGATACTGAATCCAGTAATCCTACTTTCATTGATAACAACGGTGGTGTCGGACTAAACGCGGCTCTGGGATATATAAGACTGACAGGTCTTTATACTACTTCAGCCGTTAATGTTTCTCACCCTACCGGTCTCAAGATAATTAACGGTCAGTCTGCTTATCCATCTGTTACTGTTACAGGTAACTATTCGGTTCTGGTAACTGACGATACTATTTACGCTGATGCCACTTCCGGTAATATTGCTGTGACTTTAATTAGTGCTCAGTGGACACCTAACACTTACACTATTGTGAAAGTGGACAGTTCAGGCAATACAGTCACAGTTACTCCGCAAGGAGGGCAGACAATTAATGGTGCTTCTTCAGTGGTGTTAAGTGCTCAGTATCAGAAGGTAAAGGTTGCCCCTAAGGGTGGAATCAATACAGTATGGTTCGAGGTGTAAATGTTCATAGCCAATGAAGACAGAGCGATGGAGCTTAAACTATCTGGACTGGTTGTCTACGATGTTAATTCTCCAGATACTGGTAGACCCGTACAGCTTATCTGGCTGGATAATGATACAGAGCTTACTAAGCTTACTTATCCTGCCATTATTATTTCCAACCACGGTATCACTTATGATGCTGAGAGAGCCCATTCAGGTTTAGTCAATTTGACCTATACACCTGAGGGCTTTCCTACCTATGATCCGACTACTACGGCTAATCCATATTGGTGTTACGCTCCTATTCCTTTCATGATTAACTACCAGATAGAAGTAGTGGCTGAGAATAATAAGCATTCTACTTTTCTTCAGGCAGTTTTATCCGGGCCGGACTATTTATCACGTAGATTTGGGTACCTGGAAATTCCGGAAGATGGAACTATACGTCGTCTTGAATTAGCAGCAGGACCAGATATGCAGTCAACCAGAGACGGCGATGGCAAGAGACTATTTCATTCTGTTTATGCGGTACAAGTAGCTACAGAACTATTGCCTAAGCAGATCGTTCAATACCAGCAGGTACAGACTGTACATAACGATATTTCTTTCTTACCTATTAACGATGAATCTTAACTGCTTTGTACAGGTAAGCTATACTAATCTTGAATCACTTATACGATATAGGGGTTTTTAATGACCATTATCTTACCTGTAACAGGTTCCCTGAATTGGGACGTTACATTGAATGCAGCACTTACCACGCTGGATACTAACGTCACTACGATAACTAATGGCGCTGTTCTTATTGGTGCCTCAGCTAGTGGGGATCTGTCTGGTACGTTTCCTGGTCCTACAGTAACTACTACACACCTCTCTGCTCCTTTGCCTATTACTCAGGGTGGAACTGGTGCTGCTACTGCTAGTGGCGCTCGTACTGCTTTGGGAATAACGGATACTGTACAGTTCAATGTAAAGGATCATGGGGCTGTAGGAAATGGTATCGCTGATGATACTACAGCCGTACAGAACACAATTAACGCTGCCTCTTCGGCTGGTGGAGGAACAGTATTCTTTCCAACAGGTACTTATCTGTTAACACCTACTGCTAGTCCTGCTATTACTGTGCCGTCTAATGTTCGTCTTGTTGGAGAAGCTCGTAGAGCCACAACTCTTAAGAAGAATGTCAACGGTATCCTTATTGGAATGTCTGGTCCATCTTCTGATCCTACTGGTGCTACCCACGTAAAGTACAGCAGCATAGAGAATATGGAACTTAATGGTAATAACCTGACTGGTAATATGATTCAGATTTACTACGCGGATAACCTGTTCTTCCAGAATGTTTATACTGTTGGTTGTTTTGACGTGTGTATTGATACGGCGGAGTTCTGGGATTCCAGATTCATCAACTGTACTTGGGAAGCATCCGGTAGCCAGACAGCTAACGCTGTTGCTCCTAACGTACAGCTTCGTAATTCTGCTGCTTCGTCTGGTTTCGGTGCGTCTGTTGACTCTGTTAATCAGATTCATTTCATTGGTTGTCGCTGGGAAGGTTTCTATACTGGAGCTTTGTCAGTAACTCAGGGAGTAAGCAACAGTGATAATCCTAATGGAATATATATCACTGATTGTAAGATGGAAACCAGCTCTATCAATGGTGGTCCTCATCTGAAGGCTGATGCTAATACTACTCAGTGTATTGTTGACGGGCTGTACTGTTTCGCCGGTAACTTCGCGGCGGGATATTCAACAGCTACAACTGTTATTAACTGGGCGGCGTCGAGATCAGCGCTACAAAATGTACTGATTGCCAATGGTGCTGTAGCTACTATTAATCTCGGTGTGGATCTCTATATCTCTTCTGGTAATACTGCTCTGCTATCAAATATTCAAGGTAGCTATACAACAGCTCCTACTGGTTCGCATATTTACCTCGAACCTTCTGCTGCTGGATCACCTAACCTTGTAAGTTGTCGTTCTAACACTGGAACACAGTTTGGTGGAAATTTCCCACCCGATTCTCTACAGGTTATGAATAAGGCTGTGGTCGGTGCTTCCACAGAACTGTATAGTGCATTAGGTGTTCAAGCAGATACCAATGACAGATTCACTCAAGATGGCAATGGAAAGATGCAGTGGGGTCCTGGTAGCTCCGCACTGGACGTTAATCTGTATAGACCTTCTGCTAACTATCTTCAGATGGATCACAACTTTATTATTGGTAACAACGAATTCGTTTCTAATAATTTGGGAGTAGGAACAACAACTACTCTGGGAGATAACGGAGCGGGAGAACTTCAACTAGCCAACGCGGTAACAGTACCAACTACTAATCCTACTGGTGGTTTGGATCTGTACAGCCAGGCCGGAGTGCTGAAGTCTCGTAATCCTCAGGGACTGGTAATAACTGAGAGTGGACTAATTCAGTCAACAACATCCACTACAACTATCGCTAACACTGCAGCGCTTTCAACTCTGGAAACTTTCACTGTTCCCGCTAATGATCCTGTAGCAGGCGCAGTATATGAAATGACAGGATATGGTGTTTACTCTACTACAGGAACTCCTACAGCAACATTTGCTCTTTACTGGGGTGGTACTGGTGGAACACTGATAGCGGCTATTCCAGCTATTACAACAGCCACTTTGACCAATTCTCCCTTCTTCTTCAGAGCATTAGTTAATTTCAGATCCACCACATCACTTACCGCTGTTATCAATTTGTCTTTTGATACCTCAACTGTTACGGATGCTGTGCAGTCTTACGTGGGGACACCTACTGCTGCAACTACTGTGACTACTACAGGAGCCAATGCTTTGGCTATGGGATTCACGTGGTCTGCTGCTTCTGCGTCAAACACAATTTCTCTTCTCGGCGGAGACGTAAGAAGAGTAGCATAATACTAGCTAGGAGATTTATATGAGCTATCAGCGTCCTGGTGTATATATCAATACATCATTGACTCCGCTGACTACGGGAACAGTGAGCCCTGGTCAGTCAACCGCCGCTTTTGTAGGCACACATACACAGGGACCAACTATTCCTACTTTGGTTAATAGCTGGAATCAATTCCTTAATTTATACGGTGGTTTTGGTAACAACCAGAACTATCTTCCATTTGCTGTTTGGCAGTACTTCGCCAATAATGGTAATCAATGTTATGTAGTAAGAGCCGCAGCTTCTGATGCTGTAGCAGCTTCTCAAACTATCAACGATCGTGAAGCAGGAGCAGGAGCTATTCTTCCTCCTACTGGTTTGATTGGTACTCCTGGTGGAACTACTACACCTTCTTACCAGTGGGAGTACACAGTAACCGCTGTTAAGTCTCCTGGTGAGACCAATGGTTCTGTGCCTGTAGTAGTTACAGCAAATCAGACTCTGACTGGAACCAATGATGTTGTACTGACTTGGACTGCTGTAGCTACAGCTACTTCTTATAATATTTACCGCCGTAACCTGACTCTTGGCGGTCCGCTTTCTACACCACTATTCCTGAGTTCTGTTACTGCACCTACTGTCACATTCACAGATAATGGTTCTTATACCCCTATTGGTGCTATTCCTCTGTACAACACTACTGGTACTCCAGTGCCTATTCTTAAGCTTTCTGCTTCTGCTGTCGGTGCCTGGGGTAATACTGTTTATGTAGATATCGTGGATAGTGGTACTGGGCAGGGAAGAGTATCCTTGCTGGTTTATGTAGGAGGTTATGGAAGCGCTTTTGTTGAAGAGCGCTTCGTAGATGTTTCTATGAATAGAACTGATCCTAGATATCTAGTGTCTATGGTTAACTCTGTAACTCTTGGATCTAAGTTTATTCGCGCTACCGATTTGGGAGTATACACAACGTGGACTACCGCGCAGACTCCGCAGGATCAATCTAATACTGCGCTGACTGGTGGATCTGATGGTGTTGCTACTCCAAGTCTTTTGGCAGCTACACAGACTCTTTCTACTATTCAGGGAAATCTGGATTTGAATATTCCAGGAGTATCTTCTACTGCTGTTCTGAATCCTATTCTTACCTGGACAGAGACTCAGCCTAATATCTTTGTAGTCATTGATCCTCCTATGGCTACTATAGGATCTGATGGTGTGACTCCTAATGAGACTGCGACAGTAAACAGTTATCTGAATATGGTTGTTGGAAGTTCTCAGATTACGCCAACATCTACCGCAGCTATCTATGTACCATGGCTACAGATACCTGATCCTACTTCTATTATTCCGGGAGCTACCAGAACTCTTCCTCCTGGTGGGGCTGTTCTGGGATTGTATTCTCAGAATGATGCACGCTATGGAGTTCAAAAGGCTCCAGCCGGAGTAACTATTCCGCTACAACGTACTGTAGGTGTGGAACTGGCTTTCCAGAATGTGAACCTGGATACACTTAATACCAATAACATCAATGTAAATAGATTCGTATCTGGATACGGATTCTGTGTAATGGGTGCTAGAACTCTACTACAGAATCTTCCAAGTCGTTACGTTTCTATAGAACGTACCTTGATGAACATTCAGCTTAACCTAAATAATATTACACAGTTCGCAGTATTCGAGAATAACAATCCTGCTTTGTGGGCTCGCTTGAGTTCTGTAGTTGGCCAATACCTACAGGGAATTTGGCAGCAGGGACAATTACAAGGTGACACAGCCGATCAGGCATTCTTCGTAGAGTGTGATAGTGGAAACAACACAGCTACAACAATCGCTGCCGGAGAAGTACATGTGACTGTAGGACTTGCTCTTAATACTCCTGCTGAATTCGTTGTAATTGACATCAACCAGATGTCTACCTCTACTACAACTACAGTATAAGGAGACTAAACATGTCACAGTCAATTATCACAGCCAAGCCTTCTATCGCTCATTTGAATTCTGATCCTCTTCGTAATTTCAAGTTCAACGTAGCTATTCAGCATCCTACCCTTTCCGGTTTTGTCAACATGGGATTCATGACAGTATCTGGATTGAATATTACTACTGAAGTAATTCCCTACCGTGAAGGTGGAATGAACACGACAACACAGAAGATGCCAGGGCAATCCGATTTCGCACCTATTACCTTATCACAAGGTGTAATTATAGGAGACGGACCAATGTGGCAGTGGACCAGAGAACTATTCACTGTTATGCAGGGAACAGGAACTGGCGCACCAGGACAAGACTTCAGAGCTAATATTGATATCATGGTTCTAGATAGTCCTGTTACTACATCACAGGTTCCGGTAAAGGCAGTTTATAGAGTTTATAATGCTTGGCCTACTAGCATGGCTTTCTCTGACTTGGACGCTGGGGCAAACGCCGTGCTTATGCAGCAGATTTCGTTTGCTCATGAAGGGTTCGACTTCAAGCTAGCTACATCTCCGGGCTTGTCTGGTGTAGCGTTCACCCCGTAATAGTTACTAAACTGGAGAATTAAATGGAATACCAACAGCCTGTATACAGCATGACGTTTGATGATCCTTCCGGGACAATGGTTAAGGGTACGGATGCAGCAGCTAATGATCTTACTAAGAAGGCGCTCCATACTCTTAACCATGCACCGGTTATTGAATCCATGCCAGATACTTATGTATGGCTACCAGCGGGATTGGTCCTGGACGACACTATAATTCAGGAAGCTGAGGTACGGGAACTTACAGGAGAACATGAAGAGCTTCTGGCCAAGGCGAAGACTACAAGTAATCCTGCCAAGTATTTACAAACGTTATTACAGTGTGGTGTAGTTTCTGTAGGTAACACACCTTGTACTACAAGTATTCTTGATTCTCTTATCCAGGGTGATCTGGATACTTTGATGCTGGGAATACGTAAAGCCACTTTTGGAAATACGTTTGAAGTATTCAACGTAAAGTGTGATACCTGCGGAGAATTCAATGATCTGGAAATGGATCTGAAAGATATTCCTATGAAGGAACTGGCTGATCCAGAGGTTAGAGTATTTTCTGTACCTCTACGAAAAGGAAGATCAGCAAAGGTAAAGTTCCCTACAGGTGCTGTACAGAATGAAATCTTTAAGAAGCCTGTATCGCTTCCCGAGATGAATAGCATTACTCTTTCTCAGTGTGTTATTTCTTTCACAGAGGCTAATGGCTCAGAGACTCTATGTAACGGTTTCGCGGATGTAAGAAAGATGTCTATATCAGACAGAGAAACTGTATGTGACTACATCTATAAGAACCAGCCTGGTCCCCGATATGATGAAGTAATTGCCAACTGTCATTCTTGCGAGGGTGAGGTTCCTGTCCCGCTGAACGTGGGTATCCTGTTTCGCGGGCTCTAACTACGAAGAGCTGTATAGTGAGTACGAGCAGTTAGTAGAAGGATTCGACTGGCCTGTTTACGAATCTCGTAAACTATCTTACAGAGAACGTAAGCACTGGGTTAAACGATATCTGTATAAGCTTGAAAAAGAATACGATAGAATGCATCAATTGAATAATCAAAATCAGATTATCACTAGAACTGTTGGTCAGGGTATTACTTTCGGTGGAATACCGTTTAAGTAATATAATGAAGGTAACAATCTACCAAGGAGTACTAGTGGCTGACGAGAACAACATAGGAGCTAGCCGCTTGATTGGGACCAATGGTCTTGATCAGGCGGTTGCTTCGTTAACGACTCAAGTAAACCGAATGTCTGCGGACATAGGTAAGCTTGTTGGTGCCATGGACGCTATGACTGGTTCCAGTAACAGAGCTTCTGGAACTTCTTCTACCAATTGGAATACAGGATCGAATCGTAATAGCTATTCTTCTAATGGTGGAGGATCTAGTTTTTCCAGAACAGGGCAGCAGGGCGGAGGAAAAGGTAACGGTGGTGGTGGAACATGGTCCAACATTGCCAGAGCGGGAGCCAATAAAATAGGTGGTGGTCCTGCTGGTGGATCCAAGATTATGGCTGTAGGAGCTGTAGGTGCTGGGGTAGCTTCCGCACTTACCAACTATGGTAATAAGAACATGTCCAACTTTATGACAGCTAACTACTTGGCTACTCAGTCTGCTATTGCTGGTGGCTACAGTCCCAATGCTGTTGGTCTTGGTATTAATCAAGGTTTCAACAATCAGTATGGTGCTCTTAGCGTTCAGGATTCTGCTCAGGCTTTCGCAACTAATCAATATACTTTCGGTAATTCCCAGTTTAATGGGCAGGCTAATCCAGCGTTTACTTCCGGGCAAATCCAGGTAGGATCGTTTGCATATGCTAATCCTACTCTTGGCGCCGGAGCCGCAGCTACAGCGGCACAGCAGACTTACAGTGCTCGTTCACTGATGATGTCTCAAGCTCTTGGATTGGCTGCTCCCATCGGACCTAATGGCGCTAAGACTCCGATGAGTACTATTGCGCAGTCTTTAATGCAACAGACATTTGGTAATCAGAATATTAATCTCAAGCAGTTCAACGCGGCCACTCAGCAGGGTGGATCTCTTGCTGTCAATATGCAGTACTGGGGTCAGCAAATGGGTTGGAACCAGTCTACTATTCAGGAATATCAGGGTATTCTTCAAGGACAGGTAGCAGCTCAAGCCAAGGGAATGTCTTCAAGTAAGTACTATACTCTTCTAGGACAAGCACAGAATGGCGACAAGAATGCTCAGAGTCAGTTAGGTAAAACTACTGGTTTGGGTACTTCTATGTTTGAGGCACAAAGAAATCTGAATGCTACTAATACTAATCAGCAGATGGATTTGTTACAGAGTTTTGGTCCTGCGTTTGACAGAGCTACTAATGCTGTAAATGATTTTAGTTCTGCTATTACTTCTATGCTGAAGACTACTGGTTTGGATAAGCTTATTGGTGCTGGTAGCGGATACAGTACTGCCCTCTCCAGCGGGCTCAGTAGCCTTGGTAGCGGCTTTGGATTAGCTGGAGGTGCTTTGGGTGCCATGCGTCTTTTCGGAGGCTCAGGAGGGGCTGGAGGGCTTTTTAGCAGAGGTGCCGCATCAGGTGGAATGTCTGCTGCCGCAGAAGCTAATGGAGTTTATAACGTAACTTCTCTTGGTAATGCTGCTGGAACAGCTAGTCTTACTAAGTTCCTTCCAGGAGTTGGAACTACTGTGGCGGCGCTGGGCGCGGGTCAGCAAATGCAAAAGAGTATTGCTAAAGGAATGAATGCTAAGGGCGCTGATACTGCTGCTTTCATGGCTGCGATGGTTAATAATAACTCTGGCGATATTCTTAAGAGAATGACAATAGCCAAGGCTTGGCTTGCTGCTAATCCTAATGCACAGGTTGATCCTACACAGCTTGCTTTCTATGGTGTTGGTCCTAACATAACTTCTAAGTTCAAGACCTTTGGCGCCCCTGTTACTTCTGGAGTTGGTGGAGGTGGAGCTTCTGGATCTATGGGCAATGCTCTTGGTAATGGTTCTGCCAATGTGGGAGCCAGTGACGCATCTGTTATTCGCGCAGCCGAGACACAACTTGGTGTTCCTTATGTTTATGGTGGGGAATCTCCGGGAAAGGGAATGGACTGTTCAGGTCTGACACAATGGGCTTATGGTCAAGCTGGTGTAAAGATTCCCAGAGTCGCTTCTGACCAGCAGAGTTCTGCCACTCCTGTGGATAAGAACAAGACTCAGCCTGGTGATCTTCTCTTCGTCGGTAATCCTGCTCACCACGTTGTTATGTCTATAGGTAATGGTCAGATCATTGAAGCTCCGCATACAGGTGAGAAGGTTCGTATTCGTGCCCTGAATCCCGGGGAGTTTGACAGTGCTGGAAGATTCATTGGCAATGTTGGTAATATGAATGGTCTTGGCGGAGGAGCTAATGGTGCTGGAGCCACTAATACTCTGAGTACAGCACAGAGCCGTAGTGGTGGAAATCTTGGTGCTTATGGTGGTACCAGTGAAGCTGATGCTATTGCTTCTGCTTTAGCGGGAAGTCTTGCGGGTATTCCTTTAACTGGTGGATCACAGTCTGCGGGAGGAACCAGCGGAACAACACCTGTAGGTAGTACTCCCGCAGGCAATGGTCTTAGTGATAAGGGATCTTTACAGACTTATGCTAAGCAGCTTTTGGCTAAGTACGGTTGGTCTGGTCAGTGGAATTCTTTCAATGCTCTTGAAATGTCTGAAGCTGGTTGGAATGTTTCCGCTACTAATCCTAGTTCTGGCGCTTACGGTCTGCCTCAGGCGTTGCCAGCATCCAAGCTGGCTAGTGCTGGTGCGGACTGGAGAACTAACGGAGATACTCAGCTCAATTGGATGATGGATTATATCAAGGGACGTTATGGTTCTCCTGATGCTGCCTGGTCTTTTCATCAGAAGAATAATTGGTACGCCTCTGGTGCTTGGAGTATTGACCAGGATCAGGCTGCACAGGTACATAAGGGCGAGATGATTATTCCCGCCAAGCAAGCGGAGACTGTTCGTAATGCTATAGCCAGCATGATGACAACAGGTGTAGGTGGTGGAAGTCAAGCTGTATCTGGTGGTCTTTCTATTGGGACTATTCAGGTTAATCTACCGCAAGGATATGCGGGAACAAAAATAGAAGCACAGCAAACTGGTAAGATGATCGTTGACGCTATTACTAACGACGACCGTATTAAGCAACTACAGAGAGGACAGTAATGGCTACTACTGAACCTATTGCTGGCCAGACTATTCCCACTCTTAGTGGTCAGCCAGGATACACTACTACTTCTAATCCTCCGTTCCATCCTAGTATTTTGAATATTGGTGGGGCGAATACAACAGTTCGCCCTGCTAGTTATAACGGATATAGTTATGATGGAACTTTATACCGTGGATATATAGCTACTCGTATTGACAGCAGTCAGCCAGCGGCACAGCAGATTCAGCACAGTGTTAACTTTCTTTATAATCCTTCTACTATTTCTGAGTCTCGTTCTCTTGATGTGAATAATGGTGTTCTTCCTTCTTACGCGCGTAATCCTGATGATCCGGGCGCGTACAAGACTGGGTTGAATACTTCTATTGGTTTCTCTTTACTATTTGACAGAACCTATGAGCTGTGGGATCAGAATTATCTAGGAACACAAGCGGGAACCTATGGTGTGCTGGTAGATGTTAATGCTTTCTATAATATGCTGGGAATTAATACTTTGGTTTCTGCTGCTAATAGTAATTTAACTCCAGCACAAATGAACCACCTTGGGTCTCAAGGTGGTCAGTTTTCTGTGGTTACTCAGGGACCCATGTCAGCGGTTCCTGTTGACTTGTATTTTGGGTATTTGTCTATTGGCGCGTTGAAGTATTTTGGTATTATTTCTGAGATTGATATTACGTATACTCATTTCACTCAGCAGATGGTTCCTATGCGTTGCGCTATTCAGATAGGTTTCACCGCTTATGCGGATGTATATACAGCCAATGCTGGTGCTCAGCCTACAACCACAGGAGGTTAATCATGACTATCAATCAATACAGTAGATATGTTGATAACACTGTTCTTAATCTTCAGGATCCAGAGGGTGTAAGTCGTGCGACTATTATTATCAATCCACCAGGAGAACAGCGTATAAGATTCAGCACTTACACGTGGCAGATTGGGGATCAGATAGAATACTTGGCTTTCTCTGCTTACGCGGATGAGGAGTCATGGTGGATCATAGCTAACGCTAATCCTGAGATTCTTTATTGGGACAGCATAAAACCGGGAACAACGATAAGGGTACCGAATGGCCAGTAAGGTAGCAGCACTCCCGTATTTCGGGGTAGTAGTTAATACTACTCCGCTGAAGCAGTATGCTCCAAAGGTGGATATCATTCAGCGTACTAACGCTCATCCTATCGCGCTTTTGGATGTGTTGTATATAGGTCAGGGCTCTGTTCAGGGTACTAAGGGAACCAGACTGGCTTGGAATTATATTCCTGAGCAGACTCCTATTACCATCAACTATGGAATGTCACCTAATTATCTGTATCAGTTTCTTGGATATATTGCTTCTTATAAGGTAGTCAGAACTGGTGCGGATACTTCGTATAATGGATTGATCACCACATGTGTCCAGTACACAATAACAGGTACATCCCAAGTGATGCAGTCTACTGTTAATTACGCGTGGAAGCATATAACTCCTTCTGGTATTGCTTCAGCCATAGCAGTAAAACATGGTTTCAGAGCAGTAGTTCATCCGTACACTGCGGCTATTGATTATCGTTTACAAAATGTCAGTGATTTTAAATTCCTTAATCAATTGGCTAATGAAATTGGATTTAGATTCTATGTAGATAATACTGATCTTTATTTCGTTAATCCTAAATTGATATTCGATAGAGCTAATGCTAGAAATATTCCACAGTTCTGGTCTTATAATACTCCCGGTATCTGGGATACCATCAGAAGTTTTAAGCCTGTTATAGGTACGATTACTCCTGATGGCGGTATTGTTGCCAATAGAACTATGTCAGGAATTAATCCAACTACTGGTAACCTTGTGTCTACTGCTCAGGAATACCAATTGTTTACTTCTCCTGGTTCTGCGCCGATATCTCCTACGATTACTAAGTATTATAATGATGCTCCCGCTGATTCCTTCTATGAGGCACAGCAAAAAATTCAGGCAGATATCAACAGAAATATGTATTGGCTTACTGCTGACGCTGAACTTCGTGGAGATTACAGAGTAAGACCTAATGTCCTGGTGGAGATGGTGGGTAAAGCTATTCCTTCCACAGAGTCAGGCTTCTGGTTAGTGGATAGTTCTACTCATACTCTCACTATGCCTCCTCCTACTGGCGCACAGAATACTTCAGACTATACGATCTGCGCTGAGTTGGTAAGAGATCAAGTGTATTCAGCTACAGCTTCCACAACGGCCATTACAGCACCAGCTATTCAAAAAGTGCCGTCTACTTTAATTAACGGTGTGTGGCGATCAACTAATGTGGGAGCGCAGATATATGCAACTTAGTAGTGTCCCAACCCATCTGGGTTTATACCGTGCACTGGTTACTTCCGTTTCTGATCCTACTACGGCCGGAAGAATACGAACTCAATGTCCTCAGATATCCGGAACAGCGGAGCTGAACTGGGCTATACCTATTAATCCTTTGGATCCTGTACCCGCTGTAGGTTCTATTGTGTGGGTAGGTTTCAATGGCGGAGATCTGACTAAGCCTGTGTTTATCAGTAATTCTGCGTATATTACTAATCCTGATGGTTTCCTTATTATACGTTCACCTTATAATGGAACAGATCAACTATACGTAACATTTAATTCTGGTACTAATCCTTATCTGTTGGTTAATGACTTAAATGGAACCAGCTCAGCCAATGGGTATATCTCCGGTGCTTGGGTAAAGACCAATAATACTGGTACGGCGTATACCTGGCAGTCTCCGGTATACGCGGCTAACTGGGCTAATGGTACAGGCTTCGCTGGATTAGGAGGACCAGTACTTCGATATCGTAAGGATGCTGAGGATAATGTATGGCTTTACGGTCAGGCCAAAGCAAATGCTGGGGCAGGTACAACTGTCTTTACTCTTCCGGCTACTTATTTCAATCCTGCTGGAGCTTTAGGTTTCGTAGGTCAGTCATCAGGTGGGGCACCTACTATGATTGGCTGTGCTGTTGATACATCCGGAAATGTAGTGTTGTCATCGGTAACTTCTGGTGATACATATCTTTTTGAATTTAGATTTCCACTCGGCAATATTAGTTAATTATGGGACAATAACTGTATGGGATCACAGATGACTATCCCGTTTACCGTACTAGCCAACGGCGCGGTATCCGTGGAGACAGATACAAATACACAGATAGGTCAAAGGGTTGACGCTATTATCGCTACCGAAGTGGGCCAGCGTCCGATGCGTGCTGCCATGGGTCTTCCTTTGTCTCGTTTTCTTTTCGGGGCTTCGGACACAATAGTCGTAGCGCAGTTGAGAGATTTGGTTACTCAGCAGTTGAATACCTATGAGCCGGGTATTACTGTTAATTCAGTGAAACCAGTGACTTCGGGTAATCATGATGGTCTTGCTGAGATACAAGTAAGTTACTCCCCAGTCCTTCAGGCATCCGCTGTAAGATCCATATCAGATGTGGCAGTAATCAAAGTAGGAGGAACCGTGGAAGAAGTAGCAATAGGTGGTAATAACTAATGGCAATTATTAATGCTGAAGTTCCAGCGATAGACTATACGTCGAAAGACTATTCAGGTTTCCTTACCTCTATGCTTGGATTCGCCACATCTGCGTTTCCTATCTGGACTAACCAGAATCCTGGCGGTCTTGAAGTAATGCTTTTGGAATCTCTTTCCAGAGAACTTGATGTGCTTTCCTACTATGGTGATCGAATCATAGGTGAATCCTATATTGGGACAGCCACTCAATTGTCTTCTGTTCTTCAACTGGCCAACCTTCTGGGATATATTCCGGGGCAACCTGTTGCGGCCACAGGAACTGTGACGTTTCAAACTCCTGTGGCTGGTCCTGCTGTAGTTGTTCCTACCGCTACTCAGGTGACTACAGATTTCATTTCTACTATGAGTGCGCCTATTATATTTGAAACTCAGGGTACAGTGACTGTTCCTGATAATGGTGGCTCTGTTGTAGTTAACGTAGCTCAGGGAGCCACACAAGGCACAGCGGTCTTCACTATAGGGAATTCTACTGCCACCCCTTTTCAGATCACCACAGAGCTACTGGGGACGTCTGACGGGTCGGTTCTACAGGAGTTCACACTAGCTAATAATCCTGTAGTTGGCGGATCAGTTGTTGTCTATATACAGAATCCTCTTTATACTGCCGGATCTAATCTGGATCCTATTGTTCCTTGGACTCAGGTTCCTTCTCTGCAAGTAGCTAAGTCTTCTGATCTGGTTTGGTCAGATAGTGTAGATGCCAATGGTGTTGTCACTATTATGTTCGGAGATAATCTCAATGGTGCTGTTCCTGCTGCGGGCTTAAATATTTACGCCAACTATAGAGTCGGCGGAGGAATAATAGGTAACCTTTCATCTAATTCAATTATTGATATTGCTTCGCCTATTTCGGGAGTAACGATAGTAAGTTCTTCCGCTACTACTGGAGGAACCGATGCTGAGGATATAGATCAGATCAGAGTAAATGCTCCTAAGGCTTTCACTACCCAGCAGAGGGCTGTTACTTTACAGGACTTTGGAAATCTTGCGTTGTCGATAGCTGCTGTGTCTCAGGCTAATGCTGTTGCTAATAATGTTTCCAATGTTTATCTGTATATCCTGGCAACTGGAAACACCATTCCTTCTCAGGCATTACTGGATCAGGTAACAGCTTTTGTTCAGCCCCTTGCTTTGGCTGGAACAGTGGTGACATGTTTTCCTGCTTCTCTTATCAGAGTTGATGTGGGTTCTACCTTATCTCCTGTAACTATTACTTGTAGTTCCCGGTACAGCCCTTCGTCTATTCAGACTCAGGCTGTTCAAGCAGTTCAGGCTTTGTTTGTTCCGTCAGCGACAGTACTTGGAGGACGCTTGTCTTTGAGTGCTGTGTACTCGACTCTTTATAATATCCCTGGCGTACAGTATGTCAATATACCTATTCTGGAAAGAGAGGATGGAACTACCAGCACTGTAGGAGACATCTTATTCCGACCTAAGGAAATTGCGACTGTGGGTAATATAGTAATTACTGTATCCAGCTCACCATTCTAAGGAGTAAACTATGACAGCCGCATATCCTGGAGCAATTAAGTCTTTCTTTTATCGTCAGGATTTTACTGAGATAGTTGACGCAGCAGATGTTAATACTGCCTATGACGAAATTGTTGCTATTCAGAATACTTTGGGAACAAGTCCGCAGTCAGATACTATTGACAGTAAGCTGGTAACGTGGCCAACAGTCAAGGCTAATATTGCTGCTTCTCGCAAAAGAGTAACAGATCCTTATGTCTATGCTTCCGCGCATAATTTTTCTGTTCCGTACAATAACTCTAATTACAGCCCTTCATGGACTAGTGTTGGTCCGGATACCCATGGTATGTTTACCGGTTCTAATCAGCTGACTTGCGTAAGATCAGGGATTTATACCTTTGATATTTACGTGCGCTGGCATTTGGATAATCTGCCGGGACCTAATCAGCAGACTCCTTTAAACAGAAGCGGCATCTTACAGATAGATATAACTAATTTGGGTACTGGAGCTGATATTGTTGCTCATGGAGGTTACTTTGCACAAGGTTTCCAGCAGAGTATTCATCAGTCAGCTTCTATTACAGCTCCATGGATTCAAGGGCAGACAGCTATTATGCGTCTGACTCAAACTTGTATGACTGGTGGAATGCCTGCTACTACTATCTGTGCGATTACTTATCAAAGAGATCCTCAAACTGTCAATAATATGTAATGGAGTATTGAATGAGCAACGGCTATGGTATTGATTTCTACGGAACAGTTACCTATGGTTATTCTCAACCAGTAGACTACAGCGTTGCTCCATTCACAGCTACGCAAACAGACTACGAGAGATTAACTCTTAACTGGGCGTCCCCCAATACAACCGCATGGAAGAGTCTTCTTTTAGTAAGAAGTCTTTACGGTTATCCTTCCACACCTAATGATGGAACTGCTGTTCTTACAATTGTTCCTCAGGCTGTCCGTCGTAACTTTGATGACTCAGGATTACTTCCTGGACGAATTTATTACTACACAATGTTTCTGTCTGTGGAAGCTCCTACATATTCTGGCGCTACAACATATAGTCTGACTCAGGTTGTGCTGTACAACGGACTGTACTGGAAGAGTCTTCAGAATTCTAATACAGGGAATACACCGGCCGTAGGGTCATCCTTCTGGGCTAATGTTCAGTACACTCCTGTTTGGGCTCCAGCAGGCCACACAGCCAGTCTCGCGGTAGCTTCCTATGGGTATGGGGAACTTCTGTACAACAGGATTCCCAATCCTTATAAGGTCAGTAACTCTGATGTATTCGCTAACACAGCTATTGATAACCTTCCTCTCCAGCAGTATATGAATGTTTTTGGCTGGGGACTGGATATGACCCGTACGGAATACGATAGCTATTTGCAGTTAAATAATCCAGACGTAGTGTCTGCCACTAGTCTGGATATTCTTGGACAACAATTAGGAAGTAAGACGGATTATCTTTCTTCGCCGCAGGAGCGCAGACAGAAGGTGAAGAACCTTTCCGTCAATTACCACTTGAAGGGAACAGATATATCTATTCATAATGCTATTGCTTCTATTTCTGGCTGGGATTCAACAGTTATATCCAGTCCCAATATTCTTATCAATACTGATCAGGCACAGTTCACACATCCTGCCTATGATCAGTGGAATGCCAATATTCAGTATCAGGTAAACGCACTGGTACAGTTCAATGGATATGACTATACGTGTTTGGTAGCAGCTCTGGGAATTGCTGAGCAGCCAACTGGAACCAGTTCGAATAATACTTGGTGGCAGGCAATAGTTTCTACTACTGCTGCCCCTGTTTTGGATACTGCCAGAACTCTTGCTAATCCTGTAAGTAATTACACTACTGGTGTGGGATATGGTGGATTCTCCACGTGGGCAACAGCCTATGACAGTAATGGACAGGTAGTCCAGCCGGGAGTTTATATAGGTCTTCCGCATCCTACCAATAGTGCTATTCAGAACTGGAACGCGTTGGGATATGAAAGTACCATATCCAGTTCTGTTATAGATGCTTTGAACTACACCATTAATGTTCCTTTCACACCTACGTGGACCAATTCCACAAACTATGTGGTAAACAACTGGGTAACCACAGGATTCCGTCTGTACTGGATCGCGCTGAAGCCTTCTGGTCCTGGAACTCCCTATGGTTTTATTACTCCTGGATCTAATTCTCAGTTCTGGAAGCAGACAATTGTTCCAGTTGGTCTTAATCCTGTTAACTTCTTGGCTGATTCTCCGGCTATGGTACTCCTTCCTCAATGGAATTCTTCCACAACATTCAAGAAGGGTACTCAAGTACAGTACTTCGGTATTATCTATCAAGCCATAGCAGATAACACAAATAGTGTGCCTTCTGGATACTATTACTCTAATGCCGATTGGATTTATATAAAGCCAGCAGAGTACACATTTATTATGTCCGCGTATACTGCTCGTCTTACTACATCCACAACACCGAATAATACTTACTGGAATATGCGTTTCATATACAACAGAAGTAATTTCGAGGCAACAGAAACGGATTTCAATGTAGGAAGCGCTCCTGATTCAACAAGTGTTTTGGTTAGATTTGACGGTGATTACGCCGATCTCAATGGAGTAAACGATAATACTCTTTCATCTTTGACCAGTGCTTGGGTAGCTACTCCCGGTACTGCTGATCTGTGGTTCTCCAGCTATGGAATGGCTGCGGTAAATCAGTCGCTCTTCGGATCCACTACTTACGTTTATCTTCTTATGAATGACAACCAGTCTCGTTCGGATGTTAATCTGGGAATAACATATGTTACTGATTATATTGACACTGCCCATAAGGGTAATGGTATTATTTTCAGATATCAGAATGCCAATAACTTCTGGTATACAACACGTAAGACTTTGTATCGTGTACTGGCTGGAGTGGAGACTGTTCAAGCTACGTGGACCAGACTCAATAATGGTGACCGTATGTATATTGAAGCGGTAGGTGCTCAGATTAATGTCAATAAGTACATCAGAGATGGCAGTGGAAATGTGACATTACTCGCGTCTATAAATGATTCCAACATGCAGACACAAACCATACATGGTCTAATTCAAAAGTACTCACCATCAGGAGCAGTATAGTATGGCTACTAAGATTAATCCTCCAACAAGTTCCATATCCGATGTTATTGTTCCCTTCGGATATGGGGCTTTTGGATATGGATACGGAACATATGGAGGAGAATCAGGTGTAGTCAATCCTCAGTGGAATACCAATAGTGGATTATTCGGACTGGATAATATACTGAAGATTCCTTTTGTTCAGGCTACTGATAATCCCAGTTTTGTCGGGGCGTCTCAGTACAGTATTGAGTTCTCTTCTTTCTTTGCGAAGATAGTTCCTGCACCATTAGGTAATGGGACTCTTCAAACATCTCTTATTGTTCAGGCGGATAAGTATAATTTTGTAGAGATGTTCATAGCTCCAGATGGTACATTCAGTGCCTATGTGGCTAACAATGCTACGCCTACTCTTTTGTCTTCGCCGTTTCCCACTTATGATCCTGTTGCTCACGCGTTCTGGAGAATTCGTAACGATGATCTTATTCTGTTTCATTTCGATGTTTCTCCTGACGGAAACACTTGGACAGAGTTAGGTAATATTCCTTATCAGTGGAATGCTTCTGCTGTTACTGTTCTATTTCTTGCTGGATATACAGGAATAACCGAACAGCAAGGATTAAGAGCATACATATCCAGTGTGAACAGAACCGCTCTTACTACTGTGCTTTCGGCTACAACCAGAAGCCACGCGTCTTCACACGGTATTATCACAGCCACTGGCCCTAATGCTCTGTCTGGTAAGTCCTCTGGATTCAGTGGACATAAATCTCACTTTATTGTTACCGCAGGTATTCCTGAAGGTGGTATGACAGACTTCGCTATGTCCAGTACTTTCCAGCCTGATGCCGCGAGAACCAGACAGATCAATGCAAGTACCTTCACACTGGCTGGTGGAGCAAGTGTGAACTGGAGCAGAGGACATGCTACCCGCACAGCTCCTACTACTTATCGTGACGGTAGTTACTGGCCTCCTGCTGCTGCTGTTCATCTTATCAATGGTCTATTAGCACCAGTATCGGATACTGCTCCTACAGTAATTACCAATGCACAGTTGGAGCAAGGTATCGGGGCTTTCAATAGACTCAGTGTTAATGCTTCTTTCTATACTGACTCTTGTTGTTACTCGGCTACGCACTCTGATACATCGAGTGGCAATGGTGGAACCACCAGAGTGGAAAGAAGTTCTGCCGCTTCTTTCGCTGGTGGATTTTCGGGGAAAATGACATACAGTGGAACTCCTATTGTTGATGCTTCTGGTCATAATGTTTACTTCGCTTATCCAGCGCGTTCCGCTTTGGTACCTGTCAACAGTGTTACTGCCCCAGCGCAACTGGATCAGTTGAGAGGTTCAGTTCGTCTCAGTACACAGCGCGCGGGAACGCAATGGTACGCGGCAATGTTTATCTATGATGTCAACTTCAATATCCTGAGTGTAAGTACAATTAATCAGGCTACTGTTACCAATATGAATACTCATCCTGGCTCTGGGGTATTCCAGATAGGTACTATTGTTATGCCTGCTACTACTCCGTCTACGGCTGTGTGGGCCGCTGTTGTTCCTGTTGTTGTTGCACCGGTTGGTTCTGAAGTTACGTATATGAGTGATCATAGACTGGTAGGTATTAATCCTCAGCAGTTTGATACTCCTTCTGCTTATCGGGATCCACAGCAGATAACAATTGATCTGAAAGCCAATCGTGTTAACTATGCGATGAACGCGGGATTCAATGTTGATATAACTGGTTGGGCTACTGCTGCCAGTGGAATTCCTAGTAATCTCTGTACAATTTCCTGGGATGGAACTGTGGGAATGAATTCTCTCGGTTCTTTGAAGGCTAGTTATTCAGGTGGAAGTCTTAGTTCTGGAGGTAATATTCCAGGAGTAGGACCAGCAGGTTATCTAGTGGATGCAAGCAGTACTGTTTATCCTGTGATTCAGGATTTGAAACAGGGAGTTACTTATAATTTCTCTGCTTGGGTACTTCAGGGAACAGGTTGTCCGGATGTAACTATGTCTATCCAGGATCCTAACTATGATGGACTTTATTCTATTAGTGTTAATCAGGTAAAGAATACTCTTCCGTCTGAAACTGTAGAAGGCTGGACAAGGGTTCAGGCTAACTTCACTGTTCCTCCTAATGGTCTCCAGGATTACAGATTGTGGTTTGCTGTTGCTTATTCTGATATAACAGCGCTGTCTCCTTTCTCTTTCTGGATAGATAATATTTTGGTTGAACAGGCTAATACCGCTGGTTCTTTCTTTGATGGTAATTACGCTTCTGCTGATTATCAGTATGAACTTGGCGGTAATCAGAATTCAAGAACTCACTACTATCAGGATTTTGCTAATAAGTTAAACAGAATAAACATTGCTCTTCCTCAATATGCTCCTCTAGGTTCTACTTTTAATATCTTATCTGCTCAACCTCCTAGTTAACTAATATAAATAGTAAAAGAGATATAGATTTAGTATTTAATACTTTGTCTATATCTCTTTTTCTTATTTAACTCTAGTTTTAACTACCTTTATAAGACTAGTGTAGAGGCGTGGGGTACATCTGTCAAGAGGAGACTGCGAGTGCTAAGATGGAGCTACCAACCGGGAACGAAACAGGAGAATCTGATGATCTTTATAGCAGTTACACTAGCAACCTTCTGGGCTTGGGAGTTCATAGATCACTATGCTTCCTGGGTACCTGCTTACCTAGTCTACTTCATCGTTCCCGGTATTGCCTATGGCTTCTACCATATTCCTCAGCAGTATGTCTATCCTCTGGCCGCTTGTGCTTTGGTTGGTCTTTTGCATAGACTGACACAGCTACCTGCTAGATCCCCCAAGGTAGCGGTTCCACGGAGACGTACCAACATACCCCCAATTGTCTAGCTATTAGCACACTTGACACAGCCCCTTACTTGAACTAGTTTGGTTCCAGCAGCAAGGGGCTGCTTCGTTTGAAGGAGGAATTATGGATTACCCACAGGATTTCACCAAGCCTATCAGCCTCTTGGTTGTAGGTTCTGCTGATTCCAAGATGGAGAACATTGTCAGTCTCCTGGATAACCTCTGTTTTGATGAGGAGGGAAGCCGGGAGATTCATCTGTATATGCCGTTTGACGAGCATACTACTGGATCTGGCCTGTCTAAGGTTCTCGACTGGTCTGAGGCTCGTATGGATACTGGTCAGGGGGACCGTAAGACTGGGATTATCGCAGCAGAACACCAGCTTACTGAGCGTATGGCTGTGACTATCAGGTCCGAGCAGGAGGAGAAGTACAACGCTATCCTTTCTGGTCTGAATATTTTTATGGCAACTAGCGGAGTCACAGAAGCTTTTGTTATTTCTCTCTATGATCCTGCCAAGGATCTGGAAGAGATTCAGTTTATCAAGAACACAATCGTCGGTACTCCTATTCGAGTACTGAATCTCTGTGAAGGTCTGGTAGATTCTTTTGAGGGATACGAGTCTCCTGATGCGGTTGCTGTCCGGGAAAAGGCTGAGAAGGAATTCGCGGATCAGGTAGCCGAAGAGACTACTAAGAAGCCTGCCGCCAAAAAGGCTACAACGCCCCGTAAGAGGGCTGAAAAGAAGGTGTTGGTCCCAGAGGACGTTCCTCTTCTCCCAGAGCCGGAGACAGCCGTACAGACCCCTTCTGAGCCCCTTCCTGTCGGTACCGTCGTTGAGGTTGCTGGGATTCCTTTTGTGAAGCACTCAGAGGATATCTTCACGGATATTGACAGGGCAGCACAGCAGATTGTAAGCTCCGATATAGTTCAGGTAAAGAAGGAAGACCTTCTGCGTCTGCTTGATGTTCTTACCGATATCGTGAAGGGAATGTAATGTCAGATATCTGGGACTTATGGGATGAACCTGAAGAGCCGGTAGCTCCGATAGTCAAATACAATTCAAATACTTTAGCCAACTATTTCCAGAGGCAGTTCTCTCAGGTCGCATGGTCCTCAGGTTTTACGGGGATAAACCATGCGGCTTTGAGGGGTGCTTTCGCTAAGTGGAAGAAAGCCGGGGCAACAACAGAAGAGGTTACTGCTATGATCGACGCCTATATGGCAGATCCTAAGCTGAGAGGTAGTAATCCTGGTTGGCAGGATTTCCTTTACCGTAGAGAACAGATCAGACTGTCATTGGCGTCTACTGGTCCTGTGGATGAGTGGGCAGCACTAGAGGAAGAGGATATAGATGAGTAGTTTCTCTGAAGAATTTTTCAACAATCGTTGGGATCAGAGTAATATTCCCATGCGAATGCGGGGATTCGGATTGGATTCCTATGTCCCGGTCAATGCCTCCAATTCTGATTCTCCGCATAACCAGACTCTTAAGTCTGTTGCTATCGCTAAGGAATTTGTAAATAATTTCGTTGATAAGCATTATCTTTCTTCTGTTCGGGCCAAGGCGGGAAAATATCCGGAAGATCGTTCCAAGCTGGGTAAGGGTCTGCTACTGTGTGGTCCTAATGGGACACGCAAGAGTACTCTCGCTGCTGCGGTAGCAACGGATGTTCAGTATTTGTCCCCATCTTTGCGCGTATACTATATTCGATTCAAGGATTGGAAGGATTGTCTTACTACAACCTTCTCCAAGGAGGTTACCAAGGAGACTATCCTTGCAGGAAACCGTCTGACTATTGCTCGAACTGTTCCTCTGCTGGTCCTTGACGACGTGGGGCAGGAACACAGGACACAATCAGGATTCACTGAGAAAGAACTTCATGAACTTCTGCGTATCCGGTATGAGAGTTCCAAGCCTACAGTCATTACTACTAACATCACCCCTGGTTCATTTGAGAATGTGTATGGTACGAGTTTCGAGTCTTTTGCTCATGATGCTTTCTATACACTGAAGATGTATGGTCAGGATTCAAGGAAAGGTTAACCATGGAAGAGTCTCGTAATGTTTATGATCTGCTTGGAAAGATCGAGTGGGAAGGCGGAATGTTTGAACTGATCAATGGGTATGGAATGACATCTATTGAGGATTATGATGTTCCCGATGAGTTGAAGGATGAGTGGGAAGAAGTTTCGGAGATCATGGGTAGTATTGGCAGTGATCTGGATACTCTTTACCATAAGATCAGTATCTATGCGACCAAGTATGGTAACAAGGAAACGGAGAATGAAGACTAATGCCTATGGCCACTGCTTCAGTCGTACTTGAGGGCATCGTAGGAAGCACTGCGTATGGCCTTGCAACGGCCCATAGCGACGTTGACAAGCTAGGTATCAAGCTTCTGCCTTCCAAGGATTTTCTAGGGCTGGAGACGCTCACTGAGAGCTTTCAGAGTCAGGTGACCACTAATCCTGATGTTACCTACCATGATCTTGGTAAGTTCTGTAGACTGGCGCTGGCATGTAATCCTACGATCATTGAACTACTGTGGCTACCTGATGAGTTGTATACCGAAAAGAGCATGATCGGGCAGGATCTTATTCAGCGCAGAAATAGTTTCCTGTCAGCTAATAAGGTCAAGGATTCTTTTATGGGATACGCCAAGTCCCAGTTTCACAGGTTGTCCGAACGTGGTGACAGTTTCTCCTCTGAGACAAAGAACCGCACACAGAAGCATGCACGTCATCTCTTGCGCTTGATGTATCAGGGGTATACGCTGTACAACACAGGGATTCTTCCGATTCGTCTGGATAATCCTGAGGTTTATCATCAGTTCGGACGGGACGTGGCCAAGAACACTGATGTGGCACGTGACTATGTGGAATACTATGAAGCGCTGTTTCGGGGAAGTAGTTCTGTTCTTCCAGACCAGCCGGATCGGTCTTCTATTGAAGACTTTGTCCGCGATACTCGTATGGGAGCTATCTCGTATGTCTGAATCCTATCGTCCTTGGGGTGTTCTGGGACTGGTAGCTGTGATAGCGTTGCTCATGGACATGCTAGTGACTATAACTCTTTCAGATCAGCTAGCGTCTGTGACCACTGGTTTGTTTAATCATATGATGTCTAATCGTTGAGGAGTTATTGTGAGTTTTAAGAGCACACTTCAGGTTTCTTTGGGGATTACTGCGGGAGCGGTTATTCTTATCGGTGTTCCTGTGGGTATCTGGGCTATTAATACTGGTACTTCCGGTATCCGGGGAGCTGCTCAGGTTACCCGGCAGAATAATGGTGGAATCAACCAGATCGCAGCCAATAGTACATGGACCAAGTCCAATGCCGATGTCTTGCGGGACCACGACAACATTGGTACTGTTCAGGATGGCATCAAGGCTGGAACTGCTTATCCGTCCATGTTGACGGACGCTGTGTCGGCATGCAAGAATGACGTTGAGCAGTTCAACGCCTTGAATGATGACGTAACTATCAAGGACTGGCGTCCTAGTGACATTCCGGTATCGTATAACGCTGATACTGAATGCTCGATCAACTAATAAATTCCTATTGTGGAGGCAAACACATGAAGTTGAATACTAAGACCAAGTTCATTGCTCTTGCGATTGCTGGTGTGGCCACGTTTACTCTGACTGGTTGTTTTGGTGACACATCCACCCCAGCCCCTGCGGTTGGGCAGGATGTTCACAGTCTCAATGACCTGCAAGATCAGAACGTTAATGAGACTATTCAGGCGTTCAATATTGCACTGAAGAATCCCAATGATCAGTATCCTGCTTCTCAGATGAGTAATTCTCTGGAGCTTCAGACTTTGAAGGAGCGGGATCTCTATCTGAATGACACTTCCAAGCTGATGTATATCTACATCTTCCCGAGCGGTCGCCCTGAGGTTTTCTTTTCTTCTGTCCGTGGTAAGGTCTCTTCTATGGCTTCTGAGATGACTGCTACTGATGGTGTTTACCAGGGTGGTTCTTGTGAACAGGGTGGTTGTGGTAATACTGTTGTTCCTATGCCTCAGGATGACTTGTCCTATGGTGGTACTGAGTTTGGTGATAATGGTATCTTCTGGTTCGATGAGCAGGGAGGTTTTCATGAGGCTGGTACGGCTGGAGCTACTGTGATGATTGAGGCTGCGCCTTTGAAGATCAATGCTATTGAGCTTCCGGCACAGCCCATGGATCTCAAGATCCTGGAGCAAATGAATAAGAAGTAAGTTCGGTTCAAAGGGATGGAGAAATAGTTTCTCTGTCCTTTTGGATTTAGCTTACAAAGGAGAATATTGAGTAGTGGATATATGGAGTTGGCCACTGTCAGCGATTGGTATCTTTGGATACTTTTTACTGGGAGTCAAACACAAGAGATCGGGATGGTTAGTAGGTGTTCTTTATAATGTTCTTTGGGTTCTGTATGCAGTAGCCACAAAGCAATGGGGATTCATTGCAGTCTGCATTTTCTTTGTTGTTATCAACGCACTCGGGTATATTAAATGGGAGGAAAAGAATGACTGAGATTACACTCACTTATGGTTTGCCGGGATCTGGTAAGACTCTGTGGGCTGAGGATCGGGTTGATTATTCACAAGGTAAGATAGTTCGTATCAACATGGACGATATTCGTGCCATGATCGGGCTTCCATATTCCGAGGAGGCTGAGGAGCTGGCCCTTCAAATTCAGGACCAGGCTATTCTTAGCGCTGTAGCTGCGGGTAAGAATGTAATTGTGGATAACACACACATTACCGAGAAGATGCCCAAGCGTATTAAGAATCTCTTTGATGGTGAGATTACTTTTAAGGTTCAGTCTTTCGCGGATCGTTCGATGCGTAGTTGCATTGATGGAGACAACTGGCGAAAGAAGACGGGACTTCGGTATGTCGGAGAAGATGTTATCCGGCAGATGCAAAGTAAGATGCAGGGATGGAAGCTTACTGAAGAGTATATGAATTCATATAGGTTCCCTCTGCGTCCTCTCCTGGACTACAGTGATTCTGATCTTCCTATCTGTGCCGTGTTTGACCTTGATGGTACTTTGTTCAATAATAAGCAACGTCATCCTCATGACTATTCCAAGGTTGATACTGATACTCTTTTTGAGCATGTCGCGCAGAAGGTGAAGTTCTATTGGGATAACCATTACAGTGTCTTCTTTGTTTCCGGGCGTCCACATGTCTGGAAGGATCTGGATATCCGTAAGATGACTGAGGAACGTCTCCGTCACTATCATATTAACTATGACCATCTGTTCATGCGTGATGGTATTACTCAGAAGGACTGGAATGATGCTGATGTCAAGCATCATATTGTGAATACTGAGTTGCGTGGACAGTACTATATTGAGGCTTGGCATGATGATCGTAATCGTGTTGTGCGTAGGTTGCGTAAGCTGAATATTAATGTGTCCCAGGAATCTGAAGGGAATTTCTGATGGTTGAGGAAGGACTTGAAATCCAGTATCTCTTCGGAGACAAGTGGGTTTTTGTCAGTAATACTAATGCCCGTAATGTCAAGCGTGATCTGGCTATGTTTAAGGAGCAGTTCCCTACTCGTAAGTATCGGGTATGGAATAAGGGCAGAGGAAGGGTGGTTTACCAGTGATTAGTTTTAACCTTGTTGATAGCGAACCACGCAAGGAAGTAGTATGACTCCTGAGGAATGGTATGCGCTGGATTTCCCATACACAGATGATCTAGGATTCAAGTGGGTTGATCCTTCTGGATTCATAGATGACACGCGGGAAGGCAGGTGTTTTATCTGTAAGACTCCTACCCGTAGAGTTGATATCGGCTATGAAGGCTTCTACTGTGGAAGCGCCGAGTGTGAAGAGATTATCAGAAAGGATCTGGAAAATGCGCCGTAATATGGCTCGTCCACCTTATTTCATGGAATTGATGGAGGACTTTGAGCGAGATATCAAGACTAAGGCTGCTAAGGCATCAGAGGCTACTCACGACAAGTGGATAGATGATAATGATGTAACGTGGTGGGTGCACCGTTGGAATCGTGACTGTGCTGAGTACGGATGCGCTATCCATGCTCCGACTGAGCACCACATGATCGAGTGGCCTCAGGTCATGGTTTCTGGTACTCTCGTTGTGCGTCTGTGCCAGCATGATGTGGAGCACCCCGATCCTGATTCTCTGCGCTTCTTCAAGCGTCGAGGGCAGGAGCACATGGGAGTTCACAACTGTGACGGCTGCTGTAACCAGCGTCCAAAGCCGCGTGGTGGCGAGACCTACACCCTGCCTGAAACTCAGGCGTATCCAGCCGTGAAGTACCCACCTGGCTATACACACGCCATGCATGACTGTGAGATTTGCAGTCCTAGCCCCTACGGGCACGACATCAACGATATTCCTAACGGAAGCTGAGGAGCTACCATGACTACCGCACCGCATCCTGATCCGTTTGAGGAGTTCAATAGGGACCTGAATACTGAGATTGACGTTTCTGGTCCTATTACTGAAGAGGAGATTCAGCGCGCTGTGGAGTGGCTTAACAGTATGCCTACTGCGGAGCGTTAAGTATGTTAAAAGGTGAGTTAAGTAATGAAGTTCCTTCCAGAGTTCTGGTGGTATTCGAGAACCTATTAGGTCTCCTTCCCGATACCAAGACCAGAGCCCTGGAAAAACTGGCACGCAAAAGAAAGAAATGGGAACAGGCTGCCAGTTACTACCAACTTAATGTACCGACATCAAGAGGGATAAGGGATCTGTATCGTAGACATCATTACCGTGTGGATGTCATAACGTTCACAGATCCCTTATTCGTTCCTGCTATTAGGAACAGACTTGACAGCAGGAACCTTCTCTTCGGAGATGTCCATTACTATTCCCAAGAAGAACTGCTGTCTGAACTGACATATGATCCCTGGATTTTGTCTGTGTTGGACCCTGATCCTTCCCACGTGTTAACGTATGGTTCCAAGGGTCGTTACACGACTCCGGAGGATCTGAATTTGATGGGATTGATTATCTAGCACAGTGGGAGGTTAAGTGTCAAGCTTTAACGTCGATAAGCTTTTTGTCTCCAAGATTCTACAGGACGGGGAAATTTCTGAGGAAGTAGCGAATGTTCCTTTTGATTTTGTCAGTACAGAAGGCGCTTATCGCAGTGGTTATATCTATATTCGGAACTACCACGCGGAACACGGTAAGGTTCCTACTCTTCGCGTGTTTATGAATGATAATCCACGCACCGAGATTATCAAGGTTGACGAACCCATATCGGATATTGTCAAGCGTCTTACTGATAAGTACCGTAAGGGTGTGATGGATGAAAGTCTGCTGAGACTGTATCCCACTGACACGACTATGCCTAAGCCTTCTATGGATGAGTCAACTAACATTCTTGCTCAGCTTGTGGCTCAGCTTCATACCGCCGTTCCTGTAACGACAGATGAGGATGTCACTACAACAGGCGCAGAACGGCTTGCAAGGTACCAGGAGCGGCGTGACAACCCGGGAACACTCGTAGGTGTCACTACGGGTTTCCCGACGCTGGACAGGGCTACTCAGGGGCTGCAAAAGGGTCAGCTTATTACTCTTACGGGTCTGACAAAGGCTTCCAAGTCTACACTTGCGCTGCTGGTAGCTATGGCTGGACAGGAAGCAGGAGAGACTGTAGCCTATTTCACATATGAACAGACTGTTGAAGAGCAGGGACGCAGGCTTGATGCCTATCGTGCTGGTATCAATGACAATCTTCTCAACAGTGGTACTCTCAACGAAGAGCAGTGGGCCAAGGTAACCAGAGGTGTACACCTTACGGAGAATCTTGTTCCTCTGGTATTCTCTGAGAATACTATGACAGTTTCCGCTATTGCTGCGAAGATTGATCTTATTAATCCGTCTGTTGTCATTGTTGACGGCGTGTATATGATGGATGATGAGAACGGTGAGAAGCGGCAGTCTCCTCAGGCTCTTGCCAACATCGTCGCGGGGTTGAAGTTCCTGGCCATGCGGCGTAAGATATGTATTATCGCGGTAACGCAGTCAACTCCTGCCCGTACCAAGGGTGAGATTCTTAATGGCGATTCAGTAATGGGTAGCCGCGCGTTTACTCACTATTCCAATGTTGTTATTGGTGTGGAACGTGTTGAGGATTCACCTAAGATGCGTAAGCTTCGTGTTCTGATGAGTCGTAGTTGTGCCAATGTGGACGTGATGCTAGAGTTCGATTACGACACGGGAACCTTTGAGGAGATCGAGGGTTACGAATTGGATGAGGAAGCAGATGAACTAGCGGAGTTGATGGATGACAGCAGATTCTCGAATTCGTTCTAGGGCCCCTGCTCCTGGTGATGTTCTCGGCTCTCTGGAAGAGCTGGATATTCAGGTAGCCAAGATTACTCATCAGGAAGCATGGGCGTTGTGTCCGAGCAGAGAACACGATAATGTTCGGCCAGATAAATGGTCAGTAAACACAGATACTGGAGTCCACTCCTGTTTCTCTTGTGGTTTCTCCGGTTCCTTTGTCAAACTCGTCATGGAGGTTAAAGGTTATGATTACTCAGACGCAGCGCAGTGGGTACGTGATCGTGGAGGATCAGAATGGATCCGACGAGCTTTGGAAGCTTCCTCTTACGCTGACCAGTCAGAGGAATCTCCCGTTCGAGGTTGGAACGAATCCAGACTGGCGCTCTTCACTGATCCTCCGACTCAAGCGCGATCGTCAAGAGGAGTTTCTGCGGGAAGTGTAGATACTTACGGAGTAAGGTGGAATCCAGTAGAAGACCACTGGATTCTACCTATCCGGTCTCCTGATACCTATGAGTTGTGGGGCTATCAGGAGAAAGGCAAAGACCATTTCCGTAACAAGCCGTATGGTGTCGCTAAATCAGAGACACTCTTTGGTATTGACTGCTTCACAGGTAGGACTGCGATCGTTCAGGAGAGTCCTTTGGACTGTCTCCGCATTCATACCGCTGGTATCTTCAGCGCGGTCAGTACATACGGTGTCAATATATCTGACAAGCAGTTTGAGTTACTGTTCGACATAGCGGAGACAGTTGTCTTCGGGCTGGACAATGACGATGCTGGTATTCAGATGTCTCTGAAGATAAGGGACCGGTATACAAAGAGTGGTAGGGATATAAGATTTCTTAACTATTCACATATTCCTGATGCAAAGGATATGACTTCTCCAGGAGTGACTGATAAGGATATTCATAAGGCTATGCAAACAGCATATCCTTTGGTATTCTTTAGACCATGACATTCATTGGAGAGTTACGCAGGTATCAGCAGGACGCGTCTGATCTAGTAACCACTAGGGGACGCGTCCTGCTGGCATTGGATCTGGGAACAGGTAAGACTATTGTTTCCTTACATGCTATTGAGAAGTTACGAGAGGAAGGGAAAGTAAAATGTGCTGTCCTTATCATGAGTTCATCGCTAACGAAGCAATGGGAAAAACGAATCCAACAGTTTACAGACGCGACTTCAGTGGTCCTGGTGGATGGATCAGTACCCCCGAAGAAACGAGAGATTATATTATCAGAAGCTATCGAGGAACGACCGGAATATCTAATTATAGGTATTCGTCAGGCAGTAACCAATTTAGGTTTCATCAGTGCTTTGACTCCAGAACTTATCCTTGTGGACGAAGTGACGAGCATCAAGAACTTCGGCAGCCAGCAATCCAAAGCAATAAAGAAGATGATTTCTCCCTATCGTATTGGTTTAACCGCAGAGCCGATTGAGAATGGTAAAGCTGAAGAGTTATTCTCGATTATGCAATGGATCGATCCTCAGCTTTTCGGTATTTGGCAATCCTTTGAAGAACAATACGTAATAAGAAATCAGTTCAATATGATTACAGGATATAAGAATACAAAGCAATTGAATTCTATTCTTATGACTGCTTGTGTGAACAAGAGAAGAACTGATCCGGGCGTGGCAGAATTCATGCCTACTGTCGAGGAGTTCAATGTACTAGTGGAGATGGATGATGGCATACGCGGAATCTATACAGAAATCGCCAGGGAATTATTACACGCTCTCTATAGCAGTGACGGAGGAGGAGCTACAGACGTTGGTAATTACTATGCGGGAACGTCCGCAGGAAATAGCAATGATTCACTTGGACCCATTACCTCCAAGCTCCTTGCGCTCCATCTCCTACTCGATTCCCCTAGACTTCTCGAAGAGTCTGGAAGACGCTATGCCGACCTCGCAGACCCCAGAGGTAGCAGGTATGCCTCAGAGCTATTACAGGCCGGGAGAGTGCCCACTGAGGGCGTTCTCGGGGCAAAGATGGAAGCATGTGTGGAGCTGTGTCAGGAGTTTCTGGAAGAGAACCCTGAACATAAAGTCATAGTCTTCGCGCGGTTCAAGGGAGTACTTCCTCTGCTGGCTGAGCAGCTTGACAACTACGGTTCTGTCTTCTTTACTGGAGATATCAACAGCAAGCAGCGAGGGGAAGCAATTGAACGATTCACTAATGACCCCGACATTAGACTGTTCCTTTCTTCGGATGCCGGGGGATACGGAGTGGATCTCTACACAGCTAGCCACCTCATTAACTACGATTTACCAAACTCTTCTGGGGTATTCAAACAAAGAAATGGAAGACACGTTCGAGCTTCGTCAACATTTCGGCACGTCTACATTTACAATCTCATTGTCGCTGGAACGGTTGAAGAGTACCAGCTTTCCCGGCTCAGCTATAAGTCCAAGGTTGCCAATGCTGTTGTTGGTGGTGTAGTGTCGGGGGTAACTGATACAGTAGAGAATGAAGGCAAGAGCTTGACGAAATTTCTAGAGGACTATCTTGGAGGCAAGAGATGACTGACCTAAAGCTGGAAGCAATTGACAAGCAGATCGCCGACCTGAATACTCAGCGTATCGCTAGGATCATGGAGATTCAGGACCCTAAGCGAATAGAGGTGAAGGCGAAGTATGATGAGATTGCCAAGCTTCTGGGAGAGTTGGAGGAGATGGACGAGTCTGTCATCATTGCCGCTAACTTTGTGTATGGGGCATCCTTTTCCATTAACCACGAATTCAACGTAGAGGAATTGTAATGACAGAAAGTGACTTAGTAATTCGCAACAAGGTGGCTCAGTATCTTCTGCTGAATGAGGAGATGAAATCCCTTAAGGCTCAACAGGCAAAGCTGAAGGAAGAGTTGGAGCCCGCTTTGTTAGCAGCAGAAACTAATGCCAGAGGCTCTCATGTTCTTCCTTTCAGTCAGAATGTGTCTGTTGGCGGTGTGAACTACACCAACTTGCAGAGAGTCCGCAAAGAGTCTAAGGTACTCAATGAAGAGCGAGCAGTTGAGTTCCTCTACGAAATGGCAAGGGACCGAAGTCCTGATGGTATTCCTTTCAAGGAAAGCAAGTGGTTTGATCCTATTGTCACAGTAGAACATATTGACCAGGACGAGTTGTGGAATCTGTTTGTGCAGGATGAGATTACACAGGAAGAGCTTGACTCCCTGTTCGACATTACTATAACCTGGGCATTTCAGCCGACTAAGGAGTAAAGATGGGTAGATACGAAACCGAGCACCATGAGAATACTGATTATTTCCGCTGGCATTCTGTTGATCCTTCCTATGGTGAAGATGGCTGGGAGCGCAGGTCAGGAGAGTATAGAACACTGAAGTCTGTTAAGTCCGGTATAGTATATGACCGAAGAGTTATGGCCAAGTATCATTCAAAAGTTCATCCTGTCTATACTATTCAGAAACTTGTAGCTGTTCCCTGCCTTTTTGTGGGGATTACTGAGACAGATCAAGGTAAGTTTCATGATGTTAGTGCCAAGCTAGTGTGGGAGGACTATGATGGCTGAGATGGTTACTATTCCCCTTGAGGAATACACAGCTCTACAACAGGATAGTGATTTCCTGAATGCTCTCCAGTACGCAGGAGTTGACAACTGGGAAGGCTATTTCTATGCTCGTAGGTACATGGAAAATGGGGAGGAAATCTGATGGCTAGGGTTAAGACTGAGATTGACAATGTGGTGCTACTATGAGTTTTCCTGAAACAATACCTACTAAGTTAGGTGCTTTCGCTACATATATTGTTGCGCGTAAGCCTGAGTTCAAGGCGCATACTAATATCGGCCACGCTAAAAACGCTTTTGATACCCATTATGGTTACTACAATGGTGCTATCAGAGAATATACGCCAGGTAAGTTCTCTCAGGACATGGCATTGTATCAACTGGCCATGGATGACACGGGTTCGGTGTGGAAGTTGCATACTGTGGTAAAGAAGGATACAACTAAGGAAGACTATCCGGAACTCTGGAAGTCTAAGACAACAAAGGGAGATAAGTAATGTGTGATCTGTGTGACGCTGACGCGGAGAAGACGGATGAGTCTGCGATGAGTACTCTCTTCCCCACCATTAAGGCCAGTCATGTTCGTATTCTTATGGAGAATCCTGACCTGTCAGGTGTGCTGCTTCAGGGTATGGATGAGGCGTACGCCCGTGGCTACAAGGATGGTATTATGGCTTTCGCAAAGATTGCTATTGATGTTATTGAATAATTTAGACAGCTTATTCAGTGAAGTGTTTCCGGGATCCAGAACTCCTTTGGCTTTTGAAGATATTCGTAAGGTAAAAGAAGAAGTGTCTGAATCCTGGGACGCCAAACCTTTGATTTTTACAGTCAAGGGAAAGCAGATGGAGTTCTTTTCCATAGGTCAGCTAGGCAGAGCACTGGGTAATCGTAGCGCTAATACGCTACGTGCGTGGGAGAAGGATGCTATTCTTCCAATAACTCCGTACAGGAAGCCGTCCCGTAACGCGGATGATCCAGATCCTAGGGGTAGCCGACGAATGTACTCACGTGCTATGGTGGAGGGACTAATAAAGATCGCTAAGGAAGAAGGAATATGGCTACCCGACAAGGGACGAAAGCTGTCACAGACACGGTTCACGATGAGAGCGACGGAGTTGTTTCAGGCTCTTCTCAAGAGTCAGTAGCGCCTGCTAGACTTGAGGTAGTTCCGGTGGACGGACTTCTTAAGTACAATGTGCACTCGGAGTTCACGGTTAATCCTGGTAACTACGAGTCTAAGAAGCTCGGCGGAAATCTTGAAGGAGTTTTCTCCGCTGAGCATGATCCTGCTGAGGTTGGCGTGTATCTGCATGAGCAGTTGTATGCTTGCCTGGCAGAAGAGATTGAAGATGCTAAGATAATCGCGGCAAAGAACAAGTTGTCCATTATCCACCTGTTCCAAAACTAATTAACTCCACTTTTAGCGCGTATGCGCGTACCCATAGGAGAAAAATACATGGCACGTATGGTTCGTACTCCCGTTATTTCTGAGTCCGATGAGTCTTACGATGAGACTGGGACCACAGAGGGGACTACTTCAGAGACTGAGAATAACTATCCTGTTCATTCTGGTTGGGGTGCGCCAGTTGTGCGCCACACCTTTGCTGAGCGCGAGAAGGCACCTAAGTTTGAGATTGAGTTGAAGGATCTTGAGGAGCATATCATCAAGATTCACGATGACCAGCCTTATGTAAGCTATTTCCAGCACATTCTTAATCAGGGTGGTTGGAAGTTCCTTACCTGCTCTCAGGCGCGTCATCCTGAGACTAAGGTAGTGATCAAGCCTCTGACTTGCCCGATGTGTGTGGCTGGTCATAATCCGCGTGAAGCTATGATGCTGAACGTGACGGATATGTCTAAGCGTGACGAGGTTATGGCCTATACCTTCAGTTACGAGGTTCAGGAGCAGCTTCAGAAGTTCATGAAGGGTCCGAAGGGTTCAGATGGAAAGCCTACGGTTATTCCGATTAACTCTGAGGAGCGTTACTGGATGATTCAGCGTTCCAATACTCCACGTACCAATTATTCAGTGATGCCACTGAAGGCGCGTGACCTTGAGGAGGATCACGGTATCTCTCCCCTGAACGCTAAGGAGTTTGGGGAACTGTCCAAGACTCACTATGGTAAGGGTGTGGTCTGGATCAACAGTGAGAAGGAACTTCAGGCTGTTGCTGACCACTACGAGCCGTAAGATTCACTAGACAACTGGGAAGCCCTCTGGTAGATTAACTTCTGTCAGAGGGCTTCCCCTATTTATGGAGGACAAGATGGAGATCAACGAAGAGATGTACGAAGACATGAAGACCCTGTTGCAGGGCATACACAACAACGCAGCGTCAGCTGTATGGATGGGCTTCCATATCTCGGCGGAAGTTGTGGCGAGTCGTGTGGAAGAGTTCGCAGCCAAGTATCCGAATGACTTCTACCTTACTTTCTAAGGAGTTCGACAATGGGTAATTCATCAGCAACCGGCAAGCTGTACATGGTTAAGTGCTATACGTGGGATGGGGTCTATGCGGATGAGAGCGATGTCTTTCCCACGCTGGACAACTCTCTTGCTCTGCTGCATCTAGTGGTGATCAAGACCATGGATGAGGATCTTGAGTGGTTCAATGATGTCGAGCTGTTCAAGCGTGGACCTGGACGATACGACTACACCAAGTACTACATCACTGAGATGCAGTTGGACGAAGAACTGTAATGGGACTGACAAAGGAACAGCGAGTAGGAAGCATTTGTAGTCAGGTAGCATGGCTTTCATTCCGGGAAAGGATGACAGTTCTATGGGCGCTGCTAACGAGTCGAGCAACTTAGGAGGATAGATGGATGGAGTTATCTATACTCCGGAACAACTGAAGAGAGAAGTAGAATACTTTCTCAAGCAGGATGCTTTTGTATTTGATGTTGAGTCCATGGATGGTGTTATTCCTGGCACCCGAGGTATTCCCACACAGAATCAGATAGTGTGGCTGTCTCTGTCTACTTATGGGCGTAACATTATTATTCCTATGGGACATCCTAATGGGAATAATCTTCTGCGTAAGGGGTTTCGTAAGAAGAATCCTGAGACCAAGAAGATGGATTGGAATCCAGCAGTCTATGATGCCCCGCCTAAGCAGATGCGTCCAAGTGAAGTCTTCGCAATACTTGAGCCGTTGTTTTTCAGCGACCTTATCAAGGGAGCACACAATGCTCCATTCGATGTCATCAGTATTGCGAAGTACCTCGGCGGAAGAATTATTCCTGGTCCTATCTTCTGTACTCTGACTATGCAGTGGATTAAGGATGAGAATATTGGCCAGTTCTCTGGTGGTCCGCGTCGTCCTGTGAAGAAAGATCTTAAGACTCTCACCTCTTGGTACTACGGAGTCAAGTATGATCATAATGAAGTCGGTAAGTGTATTGAGCTTCATCCTTTCAAAGATGTGGCCCGGTATGCCCTGCTGGACTCTGCGTACACTTGGCTGCTGCTTCGGAAGTTCCGTAGAAGCATCCCTGAGGAGGCTCTACAGGCCATCTGGGAGCTTGAACAGGCTGTTACCCCAGTGGTGTGCCGAATGGGTTTGGTAGGCGCTCCCGTGGACGTACAGGCGATCCGTGAACTTGATGTCTACCTCACGGATCTGCTGGTTGGTATCGAGACCAGAGTTTACCAGGCTGCTGGAAAGCAATTCAATATCGGTTCATGGCAACAGAAGCAGGACATTCTTTACAAGCCCAAGACAGAGGGAGGACAAGGACTTAAGCCTACAAGACTTAACAAGTCAGGTAAGTTGAAGAAGCAGAAAGGTATTCCTCTTTCTATTCGGGATTACTCCACAGATAAGGATGCGCTTGATGACTTCGTAGGTAATCCTCTTGTTGATGTTCTGCTTGAGTACTCTGAGATTGACAAACTGCGCTCTACTTATGTTCGGGCGTACCTGGGAGTAGAGGGTGATTCGGATAAGCCCTGTCTTATTTTCAATGGGCGTATCCATACGGATCTGGTTCAGTATGGGACTGTTACTGGTCGGTTCTCTTCCCGCGCGCCTAATCTTCAGAATATTCCCAATCCTGAATCCGAATTGGGTAGCAAGGTTCGAGGACTGTTCAGGGCACCTGAAGGATATCGACTACTAGTAGCGGACTATGCCCAGATGGAACTGAGAATCCTAGCCAGCATGATCGGCTATGGCGGTTTGTATGATGGTTTTATGGCTGGTATTGATGCGCACACACAGACTGCTGTGCTTGTTTACAATAAGCAGGAGGAGTTTGCCAAAGATCCTGATTACATGAAGCATCCGGAGAATATGTGGATGCGCAGTGCCGCCAAAACTCTGAACTTCGCTATTGTTTATGGTGCTGGTGCGGCTAAGGTTGCTGCTACTATTGGTATTTCTGTTGAAGAAGCACAACAGCTTCTCGACAACCACAAGGTAGCATTTCCTGAGGTGTATGAGTTCAGGGATAAGATTATGGCGCTTGCACGTAGCCGTAGGAAGTCTCCGTATATTCGCACTATTCTTGGACGTAAGCGCAGAGTCTGGGAAGTACTTCGTAATGTTGCTGAAATAGAGGCTCCTAAGCTTCCATGGTACGAGCCACAGAAGCACCAAGCTGCGGTACGTTCTGTGATTTCCAGGGGTGAGCGACAGGTGTTCAACAGCCTGGTTCAGGGCTCTCTTGGAGACATCATCAAGCTTGCGATGGTACGAATGGATAAGGTACTATCAGAAGATGCGGTAAAGAATCCTGGTCGTGAGATTCAGATGATTCTTTCTGTCCATGACGAGTTGGTTCTTCTCTGCCCTGAAGATCGTGTGGCTGAAGGCAGTGCTATGCTGCTTGAGGCTATGATTGGTAAAGAAATTCAAGATCTAATTAAGGTCCCCCTGGATATCGGTAAAATTGCGGTTGTTCAGAGGTGGAGTCAGGCCAAGGAGTAGAGGAAATATGACTTATGATCCATTTACAGCAGTAGTAGAACCACTGGAACCTCTGGACAATGAAAGAGCTGTTGTCTCTCATCTACATCGTTCCATGCTATGGGATCTTGTGGGTCCTATAGCTATTACAAAACATCCTGAGAAATTCGGGCAGAGTCCAGCGAGTGAAGATGTACTGAATATGGAGTACCGTGAGATGCTACAGCGGAAAACTGCTGTGGAACGTCTTGGATATAATCTTCCTTTGCTTACTCAGGTTGCTGTAGAGACAGCCAGTCAGGTTCTTCTGGCTACTGAGCCAGGCTTGTCCCATCTTACTGAGGAAGGCAAGCTTGGTTTCAGAATGCAGAATGCTAGAGTGGCTTCAGTTGTTACAGATACAGTAGTCTCTCATCTCCTTCAAGGAGGTATTATAAATTTCGGAGGTAATCAATGAGCTTTTGGGCTGATGCTATAAATGGCAGTCAGACACAAGTACCTGTACGTCCTGTTCCCAGGGGTTTATACACGTTTAATAGCCCTGTCGAACAGGACTATCCTTTCTCTCCGCCGCAGGAGACATATATCCCATCGGTTCGGATGACTCAAGGCAGTATCTGTCCTGGTTGTGGTAGTGACAGATATCGAGGGTCTATTGGAGACAGGGCAGTAGCATGTTCTGAGTGTGGATATCACCCTAGATTCGAGCAGTCAGGATATGGTACTCGTTCTCTGTCTTCCAAGCCGGGAGAAGCCACACCCGCAAGACAAGTAGCTTCTACACAAACTATGCGCGGATCCATTGCTGAGCTTAACGCCGGTGGTGGAGTACATATTTAAAATTGAATAAATCCTTCCAATTCTTACTACTTATAGCGGAGAACAATTAATGGTAGAGATGTCCACCTTTTCAGAAACAGTTTATAGAAATAAGTATGCACACGAAGGGGAGAATTGGGAGGACACAGCGCGAAGAGTAGTGGAGACTGTTGTCAAGCCCTATTTCCCAGAAGATGTGGAAGAGTTAACACAGATAGTTATCGATCGTAAGTTTATTCCGGGCGGACGTTATCTTTACGCTACGGGAAAGCCTTTTCATCAGACTCAGAACTGTCTCCTTCTTACTGTGGAGGATAGCCGTGAATCTATTTCTGATCTGTTCAACCGTGTCAGTTCTGGCCTGATGACTGGTGCTGGCATTGGTATTGTATGGTCTAACCTGAGAGAGAACGGCGCACCAGTAAAGGGAATGGGTGGTAAGTCTACTGGTCCTGTCGCATTTATGAAGGCAGTGAATGAGATCGGGCGCAATATTATGCAGGGTGGTTCCCGCCGCTCCGCTATCTGGGCAGGACTGCATTGGAATCATCCTGATGTATTCGAGTTCATGTCAGTAAAGGACTGGCCGCAAGAGATAGTAGACATGAAGGCCAAGGATTTCAATGCTGTTGCTCCTATGGATATGACAAACATATCCATTATTCTTGATGATGATTTCTTTACTGCGTATAACGATTCCGCGCATCCTGACAATGAGCTGGCAAGAGTGGTTTACAAAAATGCGGTAGAGAAGATGCTGACAACAGGTGAGCCTGGTTTCTCTGTAGATATCGGTAAGAATGCGGGTGAGCATCTGCGCAATGCCCCAGTAACAGCAGAGACTCAGGTACTTACTGACTACGGGTATCAAACCGTTGGATCTATTGTGGATCTGCCAGTAACCATCTGGACAGGAAAGCAATGGGCAAAGAACGTAGTCTTTAAGAAGACTATGGAGAACGCTGACATTGTTAAGGTATCCATGACTGGTGGGCGTGTTATTCGTTGCGAACCAACACATGAATTCCTGGTAGAAAGATACAAGGGTGCAGGCGCAAGACGTAAGTTGGTTTCAATTGAGCGTGTTCCTGCGAGAGATCTAAAGCCAACAGATATTCTGCATGTCTCTATGCCCGAGTCCCATACTAGGGAACGTCTCAGCTATGATTCCACAATCAAGGTTATGTCCGTAGAATTTGATGGTGTGGAGGATGTTTACTGCGCAGATGTGCATGTGCCAGAACATTCCTTCATGGCTGAAGGTGTTATCATCTCCAACTGTACTGAGATTACTTCCAGAGACGATAATGATATCTGTAATCTGGGCTCTATTAATATGGCTCGAATTAATTCAGTAGAAGAAATGGGCAGAGTAGTAGAGCTGGCTACTCGCTTCCTTCTGTGCGGAACTCTCTACTCCAAGGTTCCTTACGAAGGTGTAGCCAAGACCCGGGAGAAGAACAGACGTCTAGGTCTTGGCTTGATGGGTGTACATGAGTGGTTGGCTTTGAGAGGAAAGCCGTACGCGCCTGATACAGAGCTTCAAAAGTACCTAGAGGTATACCAGGGCTCCCAGGCTATCGCAGGCCACGCAGCAGACCTTCTAGGCGTTTCTAGACCCATCGCAGCGACGTCTGTAGCTCCCGCTGGAACGATTGCTATCGTGGCGGAGACAACCAGTGGTGCTGAGCCTGCTTATGCTCTTGCGTTTAAGCGCAGATACCTGAAGGGAACTGAGTGGCATTTTCAGTATGTTGTAGAGAATCTGGCGAAGAGACTTCATACACAGGGTGTTGATCCGGATACTATTGATACGGCTTTCTCTCTGGCTAAGACTCCTGAGCGTAGACTAGCGTTCCAAGCGTGGTTGCAGCAGTATGTTGATCAGGGTATTTCTTCTACGGTTAATCTTCCTTCCAAGGAAGAGCAGAGTTTTACTTCTGAAGAATTCGAAAGTATTCTGATGAAGTACCTTCCTAAGCTACGCGGAGTTACTGTGTATCCTGACGGCGCGAGAGGTGGTCAGCCTTTGACTGTTGTTCCTTATGCTGAGGCTGTGGACTGGGAGGGCTATGAGTATGCCGAATTTTCTAACGAGAACAGTTGTCAAGGCGGGGTTTGTGGTATTTAACCAGGGAGAGGTATGAAGACTAAAGATATTGTCTTGCTTGGTGCTAACTTTTTTACTATAGTGATGTCTGCTCTCATAATGACTCTCTCTGGTTTGGACAATAGACCAATTCTATTTGTTATTGGATTTTGCGATTTTATATTGGCTGTATTTCTTGCTACAGTAAAGGCGAATACTCTATTCGACACTAATTAGGGAACATTATGCTATTCGCTAGCCTTATAGCTCTGGGCTTCGCTGTCTGGGGCTTATTACACCAGGGAAATATTATAAGCAAGCTCAGAGATGAGCTTAGAGAGTCCATGTCAGACAGACATATGTAAGTGTTGACGATGTCAGTAGGCCCTGTTAGTCTATATCTAGCAGGGCCTACGTTTATTAAAAGGAGAATAATGGCATTAAATGAGGGCGTGTCCGGGGTACTGGCAGAAATGAATAAGAAGTTAGCTAAGGAGGGTAATCCTCTCCTTACTGTGGCTTCTGATATGTTCATCCCGAAGAAGTTTACTTCTGGTCTGGTGGCGTTAGACGTAGCGTTAGGTGGAGGATGGCCAGGTAATCAGTGGGTTGAGGTATACGGTAAGGAATCGAACGGTAAGACATCTATTATTCTCAATACGATTGCTGTTAATCAGGCTCTTGATCCGAATTTCATGACGTTCTGGGTTGCTTCTGAGCATTATGATTTGGATTGGGCGGCGCAGAATGGTGTAGACAACAGCAGAGTAGTCATTATCCACACCAATAATATGGAACTGGCTTATCAGTGTCTGATGGATGCTGCTATGTCTCATGAGTTTGACTGTCTGGTTCTGGATTCTTATCCTGCTCTGTCTGCTTCGGAGGAGATGGAGAAGACTATGGAACAGAACACCATGACTCTCGGGGCTAGACGTACCGGTCAGTTCTTCCGTAAGGTTGGAGGTACTTTTAGTATTGATCGTCCTTACATTGGTTTCTTTGTCAACCAGTTACGCGATGCTGTAGGACAGTTCTCCCCACATGGAACACCTACTACAACTCCTGGCGGTAAGGCTAAGAACTATGCCTTCTATCAGAGAGTACTTGTCTCTGTTGACGAGTACAAGGATGAGAAGCAGGAAGGGTTCAAAGATCCTGTAAAGTACGCGCAGACCAATAAGTATTTACTGGTAAAGAACAAGGCCGCTCCACCAAAGGCTATTGCCAGAGGTGACTTCTATTTCGCCAAGTCTTCCAAGCCTTTCAATCCTGGTGAATTTGATCTGGTGAAGGATATTGTTACTACAGCGGTACAGTTCCAGATCATTACTCGTGGGGGTGCCTGGTATTCATATAAGCCCGAAGACGGTTCGGATACCTTGAAGTGGAACGGTATACCCAACATGGTTGAAGCTATCCGGGATAATATGGAGTTGCGAGAAGAAATCGCTAAGCGTACTTTAGAAACAGCGACTCAAAAGGATTAATCTATGCCTATTACCGGAGCCAAGACTATCACTGTCACTGGTACCTATATCAATTTCATTAGTTTAGCTGGTGAGACAGGTTTCATTGAGTTCATACCCGATGTGCCATCACTTGAAGATCAGACTGACAATATCATTGCCACTATTCCTCCTTTTATTGTGGGTCTGCCCGGAACATTCGGCAGCAACAATATGGGAGGAAGTGGACACTTCAGTATTGTCCTGCCGTGTACAGACAATACTGAGTTATTTCCGCAAGGATTTACCTATACAATCATTGAAAAAGTTTCCAACATGAACAACAGAACTACCAAGGGGGTACAGCTTCCTTCTACCTATGGTACTACTGTAGATATTACGAAGGTGCTGGCTCCGTACTTAATACCATAAGGAGGAGTAATTGATAACAACAAAGAGAATCCGAATCACTATTGACTGTGTATTTAAGGGCGATTACATAGACGCGGATTCTGTGCCTGATTACCTTACAAGCTGGATTGACAGCGGGCTGACAGACAGAGATGACCTGAGAGGTTATACCGTTATCTGTGGTCCAGTAACAGAGGAGCGTATTTATGACTGAACCAGCCACACATTATAAGGGGATTCCTATTCCCAATCGCCTTCAGCGCTATTACACCAAGCCTACGGGGCGTTGGTGGAAGAACGGTGTTGATGATACATTCACTGAGCTGATTGCAGTGATCAGTGAAAGAATTGAAGAGCTGACTGCTCAGAAGACTTTCAATGACTTCGAAGAGAACAGGGTTTACGGACGTATCGTTGAACTGGAATACTTGTTGGACATTTTCACGTGTATCAGGGATGACAGTAAGTAGTGGCAACGATTAAAGATTCACAACGACAGGAAAGGACCCTCGCGAGAAATCTCGGGGGTTCTGTCAATTCCGGCTCAGGCAATGGTTGGCTGAGAAAAGGAGATGTTCGCACAGATAATGAACTATGGGAACTAAAAATAACTAGTGCTAAATCTTATTCTCTGAAAGACGCAGAACTTAAACAGCATATGAATTACGCTCTTATAGATGGACGAATTCCGATCTTTATGGTAGAGTTCAAACTCACCGGGAATTCATATGTCATTCTTTCCAAGGATGACTATCTTGAAATGAGAGAGCGAGCGTCTGTTGGTAATGAGACTGAGATCGGGAGCACCTAAATGGTTTAGCGATGATGATCCCTTAGCTGAAGCAAAGTGTATTAAGTTCCCCGCCACGAAAGAATATGATCCTTGGTACCATGAATCGGAAGATGGGGAAGACGATACTTTAGAGGCTAAAAAGATTTGTAAGGGGACAGATGACGGCAGACCCTGTCCCCTCTTACAGCAGTGTTTGGAATTTGCCCTTACTAATAACGAGCGATATGGAATCTGGGGTGGTATGTCTCCAGAGGAGCGTGCACAATTACGGAAAGAGAGACGAGTATGGCAGCAATCTCATCAGGATGGTCCAAGCCTCTCAGTGGTAGGCTGAGAGATTACGCACTAGCTCCTACAGGTACTCTGTTGCTTGGTGCTGTTCAAGCACACATGATCAAGGAGGCAGCGAAGCCTTCCACCCGTAGACAGGACGTTATACACCCCTCTGAGATGGCTAAGACAGATTGGTGTCCCAGAAGTACCTACTACAGGATTAAGGCTTGCAGAGAGGCAGACGATGCCTATCTCAAGGCTCCTGAGTATGTTGGTGTGCAGCTTTTGAACATCTTTGACGAAGGTCACGCTATTCACGATAAATGGCAGCGCCGATTTTGGGAAATGGGATTGCTATGGGGTTCCTATAACTGTTTGAAATGTAATATGGTTTATCCTTTTCAGGATGTGAAGCGACGCTGTCCTAATGAGATGTGTCAAGGTAGCATGGAAACCATGACATACCACGAAGTACCTTTGCGGGCCGAACAGTATCTTATTTCAGGATCTGCTGATGGTGCGATACCGTCAAAAAAGGCGCTTATCGAGATAAAGAGTGTTGGCGTTGGTACGGCTAGAATTGAAGCACCCGATATTTTCAAGGCCAATTCAGAGGGTCAGAAGATAGATCTTCAGGGACTCTGGAAAGATATTAAGGAACCTTTTCCTTCTCATGTTCGTCAGGGACAACTGTATCTACGTCTCTGCCATATTATGGGCCTGGACTATGACCGGATCGTTTTTATTTATGAGTCAAAGTTTAATCAGGGAGCCAAGGAATTTGTAGTTAAGTTCGATCCTGCGTTCTGTGATGACATGCTTCATAGCTGCTTGGAAATTAACGGGGCTCTGGAGTATGACCTAGAAATACCTTTGTGTCCTACTGGTACCTCTTGTAAAGATTGTGAGCAATATGGCAACGAGAAGTCCGATTCAGTCAGGGTGGGCAACACCGAAGAACCAGAGCCTGAAAGGATTGAGAGTTCCGGAGATACCGGAAGACGAAATCCCCGACCTTCCGGCCGGTTTGTCCGATCTTGATGACCATGATTTGATGTCTTTGTACAATCAGTTTGTTAACTGGACTGGTTATGCTGGTTATCAGGTTGCTGAGGCTGAAATTGAAGAGCGTCAGGCAGAACGTAAGCTGAAGCGTGTGGAAGATACTTATACAGTTCAGTACAAGTCTGAGAAGACTGTGGCAGCAACTAAGGCCAGAGTGGCGCTGGAGCCGGAGTTTCAGGCTGCTGAAGATGTTGTGGATGTTGCTTTTGCTCGTAAGAAGCTGCTAGGGTCGCTCTATACCGATCTGGAGCGTAAGGCTCAGGCAGTATCCAGAGAGTTGACACGCAGACTCGCACGGAAGGATATTGAGCATCGTAACGAGAAGTACAACGCTTAGGTTGACGTTAGCACTGGCTGGGAGTAGAGTACTGACATGGACTACAACTTGAAGAACACGATATGGGAACTGAAGGATGTTACTGGTATTCAGTACAAGGTTAAGGAAGTTATTCTGGGAAGCCGAATTAAGCTGAGGGAAATACCGACAGGACGAGTGTTCTGGATTACTCCGAAGCAATTGGCCGACAATTATAGGGAGATTAAGTAATGGCACTTTTTCCTAGATGGTTTCTTCTAGAGGAAACCTCAGAACAGCGAAAACTTCGTCATGCACAGCTTCGTAAGCAATTGGCGGATAATGAGTACCGCCTGCGTCTGGAAGCAGAAGAACATCAGCTTCAGGAGGAAATTCGGGAATCGGAAAAGAAGCCGAAAGGTAGGCACCGTAAGTCATGACTATTGTTAGTATTCCGAAGAAGTGTGAGAAGTGTGGTCAGCCTGGTTGGACTAACCGCCAGTGTCAGAATTCTGCTTGTGGACAGATGATTGGATGGGGGAAGAAGTAATGGCCAATAAGTTGCTGTGGATTCAGGCTTGGGAAGAGTCTGAGCGTGGTTATGGTATTCGGTCTGATGGTTATAGTATGCACTCCAGTAAGGCAGATGTGCAGAAGTTCATTAAGAAGTACTGGGATTCTATGCCCGATGCTGTTCCCGGTACGTACTCCCGCCCCACTGGTCTTCCTTTTCAGGCTGAAGTTGAGCCTGGTTACTATTCTCGGGTAGAAAATTCTACGGATGGAATGCGTATTTATGGATGGAGTCCAGCATGAGTGATAAGAAGAAACCTATTATTGAGGATGCCGAGTTTGTTGGGCAGACAGTTGAGGATCGGGACAGACCAGAGGTTCGTTCTGGAATCAATAAGGATGGTCCGGTAGTAGCCAAGGCTGACGGAAAGAAGAAAAAGAAGAGTGGAAAGTAAGTTAGACGCCAAACCCACTGTATTTCTGGGATTAGACCAGTCATATGGTGGGTTTGGCTTTGCTGCGTTACATCAGAATGGCTCTGCTGATTTCCATTTATGGAATTTCACTAAGAACAAGGGTGGAGATGCTGAGAGATTATTGATTATCTATAATATGCTTTCTCACCATTTCTGGGCGCTTGAGCGTGAATACAATGTAGTTGTAGTCATGGAAGGCTATGCTCATGGCGCCAAGTTCAATAGAGAGAAATTAGGGGAACTCGGCGGAATAGTTAAAGCGGCTGTATACGAGATATATAAGAAAGAACCGATTATTGTCCCTCCTACTGTGCTTAAGAAGTTTGTTACTGGAAAAGGCAATGCCAAGAAGGAAGATATGGTCAAGGCAGTAGAGGAAAGATGGATAGCTGGTATAGACGATCACAACTTGGCTGACGCTTACGGCTTGGCCCGATATGCGATGGAGAATCATAAGTAGTACAATAACCCTGCTAACGCGGGGTTATTTGTTTTCTCGGGTACAATCGAATAAAGACTATTTTGTAATAACTAAACGGAGAAACAATGGTAGACAACACGAATCCAAGTGAGGTGTTACTCAAGGTAAAGTCCTCATCTTCCGCCGCTAATCTTGCGGCAGCCATCGCCAATAATATTTATGAAGCCAATACTGTGACTTTGCGTGCTATCGGCGCAGCAGCAGTAAACCAGTCCATGAAGGCTATTGCCATAGCACAGTCTTATGTAGGACCAAGAGGTAAGGTATTGTCCTGCCGTCCTGGTTTTACTACTGTAGAGATGCCTGATGGTGCGATCTCAGCGATGACTTTTCTTATATTAGTCAGCTAACACTGGAGTAATCCTTATGTACAATACATATAACAGTGGGATGACTGTGGGAGTAAAACCTGTGGCTCAAATGGGGCGCTCCGACGAGTTCTATAGTGCTGCGGGTAATGGCGGTATTAATAATTCCCATACTATTCAACAGACCAGCACTACGGGATATCGCCCTTCTTCTGTGTTGGATCCTGTTATAGGAAATCCTAATGGACAGAGTTCCACTACACAGCAAGCAAACAGAGCATTAAACTATTACCGTCAGTAGCCCTGAAAGGCAAAAAGCAATGACAATGAATACGGAACCAGGAACCGGCAGTTTCCCTACTATGGGAACATCTGCCGCAGAGTTAAAGGTTGTAGCAAAGCCTGAGCGTGGACGTGAGCGCACACGTGGTGTGGCAGGTATGGGTGGAAGTTCCTTCCCGCAGCAGGACAAGGCTAACAGAGGACGTTCCACAGAGCGTATGGGAGCCTCTTTGCATCCGGGAGCTACTCTCTATGAAGCTAACGCTGCTTGTGCCTCAGATACGGGTCACAGGGTCGTACAGATGCCTTCCCGTTCCTCTTGGACCGATAATTGGAGAAGTGCGGCCAAGAAGTTGCAGTCAGGAGTAAGCTATTAATGGGTATTATCCACAAGCATATAGCCAATATTCGACTTATAGACCAGGCCACGCTAGGCGAAAGATCAGCAGATAAAGTAGCCAAGGCTTTCGGATCGTGGAAGTTTATCTGGATTCAGACAGCTCTGGTTATTCTGTGGATGGTTCTTAATGTTATAGGTTTTGTCCATCACTGGGACCCCTATCCGTTTATTCTGCTTAATCTTTGTTTCTCTACTCAGGCTGCTTACGCGGCTCCGGTTATTCTTTTGTCCCAGAACAGACAGTCCGAGCATGACCGTTTGGTTTCAGAGCATACTGAGAATGTCAGCGCGAGAGATATGGAAGTTGGATTTCGTATAGCCGAGCATCTGGGAATTGATATTTCAGATCTAAAGGAGTAAATATGCCTGCTAACTGGCAGTATAATTCGCCTGTTGGGCAACAGGGTTCTGTTACCCAGCAAGGTGGAGGAGGAACACCTTTAGCTGGCTTCCGCAGTATTCTTGATGCCAGAATTTCCATGGCCAAAGGAAAAACTCCTGAGGCGCAATATCCTGATGGTTATCTTGGTTCTGTTATTGACAGACGTGAGGATAAGCTTCTTCAGACTGTCAGAAACAATGCCAGATCGTATACTCGTGGAGTACACAAGGGTTCCAAGATTGCTCCAGTTGACTACTTCTGGCCCGATGATTTCAATATGATGACTGTTATGGAAGCCCGCCAAAGCGGCGTCAAATGGACAGCACCAGGAAATCCTATCGAAAGACTTGTACATTCTGGTAAGTTTATGACCCAAGCAGAAGCAAATCAGCTTCGCCAGGAATTGAATATTCCCCCTGATCCTCAGATGCGCGGAGCTGTTGATCCTCAGGTTCGTAAGCAGCAGTTTAAAAATCTCCCAAGTTGGCGCTAATGATACTCAATAAAGCAAGCACTAATTACGATCCTTATAAGAGAGAACCTACAACTGCGGATATCTATGAGGATCAGCGTCCTTCCCAGACATATCCCGAGCAGTTGGTTTCTCTGCGTCTGGTTGCCAATGCCACAGCGGATGCCGAAGCGATAAGACCACCAATATTCAATATAGGTAGAACTCCTCCCAGATTCGGCTACAGAACTGAAGAATTAGGTATTCTGGATATTCTGGCTGTGGATGATGTGTATTCTTCTCCTCTGGGCGATTGGTCAGGAAATGCTGGTCAGGGATATCAGGGCACTTCCTTTCCGCAGAATCCTTCTCTTCCTTAAGGAAACATTATGGCAAAAAGAGCTGTATCTACAGCTAGAAGAGCAGACGATAAGAGAATTACAGGTACTGTTAAGAATCCTTCGAAACTACCTAATGTTAAACCTATTACAGCCCGAGCATCGCGGGTTGAATCATTCAGATATGGCGTCGCCGGTGGTGGCGCTGGAAGACCTAGGACGGTAAAGTAATGGCTTACGCTCCATTGAGATCCATGAATCAGTCGTTAAAGACTGGCTCTGTTGAAGGTAGTTACAAGATGATCCGTAAGGATGCTGAATGTTCTACCGCTGTTGACGCGGCTCAGAACCTCACCTACAATACTAGAGACGACAACTCACTACTCTATTACGGTATAGGTATGAAGCGTTCTATGCATCTTCCTGGTGGAGGACCAGAGGACTGGACTTCACCTGACTACTACGACAACAAGCTACAGCAGGGCGTTGACAGAGGTATGCTAGGCTCTGCCTGGTAAGCACCACAACGCAGCACAGATAATGCCCCAAGATCAAAGTTGACACTACGGTCTTGGGGCATTATTCTTGTAGGCAAGCTGTTACGAAATCAAGACATTAGTTCTTACTTCTCAACGGCCGACCTGTTCCCTACTGATTGGATAGCTATGTCCAAGCATTCTCTCAAGACCGCATTTATAGCCAGTGGCATCGCAGTAGCAGCACTCTTTACAGGGGTAACCCAAGCAGACGCAGCAACTCAGGCCACTGGCTTTAGTGTTGTCCGGAATATGACCAGTAGTTCAGCGCCTTTGCTGACTCCCGCAGTTACTCGCTGGTCCACTGGAGCGCATATTGCCAATTACATTCAGGCGTATGACATGGGTAAGCCTTATGTTTTTGGCGCTACTGGTCCTTACAGCTTTGACTGCTCTGGTCTGGTAATGTCTGCGGCACACAAGATAGGCGACTGGGCAATGCCCCGTACAGCAGAAGCTCAGTACCAGCACGTTACCCGAATTTCTTATGGCAACCGTCGATACGGCGATCTGGTGTTCTTCCATGACAGCAGCGGCTATGTCTACCACGTTGGTGTATACATTGGAACGTACTGGTTCCAGGGAAAGGTACAGCCTATGATGGTTGCGGCTCCTTATCCTGGCAGGGATGTCCGACGTGAAGCTATTTTCTACAACGGTCTTTCTGGTTACGTAACCTTCGGCCGTCCATAATCTATTGTTAAGGAAATCAAGTATGTTTCGTAAGATCGCAGTTGCTGTACTTTCTCTGTCCGCTGTTCTGGGAACTGCTGGAGTTTCTCATGCCAGTTCTGTAAACTGGGACGCAATTGCTCAGTGTGAGTCCGGTGGAGACTGGAGCATTAATACTGGCAATGGTTATTATGGTGGTCTCCAGTTTTTGACTAGTACCTGGCTAGGCGCGGGCGGGGGTGTATATGCTCCCCGCGCGGATCTGGCTTCCCGTCCAGAGCAGATCGCTATTGCGGAAAATGTTTATCATCGTGATGGTAACAGCCTCTCAGAATGGTCTTGTGGCTATAAGGGCTACACGGGCTCTCCAAGCTCTGTGACAGTGCCCAACGTACATTCCCACTACAACACTGTGAAAGTCCCGCAGAAGAGCGTACAGACCCCTTCTCAGCCCTCTGTGAAGACCACAGTCAAGCCTGTTCGTCATGATGTCTATCGGAACGCCTGCCCAGACTCTGATGACAACTACTGGGTGAAGCCAGGAGACAGCCTGTCCGGCATTGGAAAGAAGGTCAATCACACTTGGCAGTGGGTGTACGCGGAGAACACCAAGTACATTGCCAATCCTAATCTGATTTTCCCTGGGGAACTGGTTTGTTACCCGCATATTCCTAACAACGCTACTGATTAATACTTGAGGGCTATTCTCTTTACGGGGATAGCCCTTTCGTGTTATCCTAATTAGACATTACTGATACTTATAAGAAATACTACATGGAGGATATTCCATATGGCGAATAAGCTCACTGGACTATACATTTGTTTCCCTTGTAAGACTCTTGAGGAAATTCCTGACTATAATCCGGCGGAAGCAGACAGGGACACAAGAATTGGATATCTGGTAGACAGTCATCTTCGTAAGCACCCTTCTTTTGAGGACAGAAACATAGTCGAATGGTGTTCTCTTGGATCTGTGGAAACTTCTTACTGGAACAACGCTGAGTCTCAGAAGCAGATCAGGGATAAGGTTCTGGAAAATCACGGGCTTACTGGATTCGATGCTGAGTTCTATGCCACACAGGATACTTTCAAGCAAGACGCTATGAAGTGTTTCCAAAGACATCACAGACCTAGCTATACAGAAGGTGTTGGATGTCAGGACTATCTTTCCAGTTCAAAGGAATTAAAGCCGGATACAGCAGTGGAACGTAAGGCTGCGGGAATGCCTTCTTATGACCAGACAAAGATTCGTATGTCCTACTTATGCGAATACTGCCCGTATCACGCCCAAACTACCTCAGTATTACGAATGAAGAAGAGCAAGTGAAGATAAAGAACAGTATTTCTCAATGGAATAATTTCTCCCCTTTCGGGTTAGCAGTAGACATAGTTTATGCGCTTGTGGTAGCATGGATTCTTATCTTCCAGACCAGTAATGTCTGGGGTAACTTAGAAGCTTCTTTTATCTGGGCTTATCCTATGGCTGCTAGTCGTCTGACTTTACATCGTCAAATAAAGCATCAAACAATACGGAGAAAATAAATGGCAATTGATCTGTCCAGTCTTCAGCAGCAGAGGCTAGAGGAGTTACAAGCTTCTGTTTCTTCGGATGATGTAGTTACCGCTTTTGTGGTAGCGCAAACCAATGAAGGTCAATGGGTGGCTCATGTTGATTTCGCGGATAAAGATTTCTCTATGGACCGCACAGCTACTTTTGATGACATTGTTGCGGGATGCGCTAATGTACAAAACGGGGCAACGGTTCAGCAGACTGCTATGATGACTCTGCATCTGATGGACCAGCGTACTCAAATGATGCAGCAGCAGTATTTACAACAGCAGGAAGCACAGCGTGCGGCGTCACTGATTGATCCGAGCAAGCTTCGTAGCAAGAACGCATAAGGAGACAGATGAGTATCGCTGCAAGGCCCCCAATCGAGCGCTTCCATGAGAATTGGGTGGAGAATGAAAATGGCTGTAAGATTTGGAGTGATATTATTCGAGCATCATCTTGGAAAGGTACAAAAGTATGACAGGAATCTATGGACAGGACTGGAGTAGCTATCAATCAGCTAATCCTGCTACCGCAGGACTGAGTTTTGTATTTATAAAAGTAACAGAAGGAACTTCATATATTAACCCACTTTGGGCACAGCAAAGGGACCATGCTAAGGCCAATGGCTTGATTGTTGGTTTTTACGCGTATCCGCATATGGGTAATTCTTATCAGGCAGAAGCTGATTACTTCCTTTCACAGGTAAACTGGCAGCCCGGAGATATTGCTATTCTGGACTGGGAAGGCTATGACTCAGCCAATAGTGGTATTCCTCACTCAACACAGGCAGCATACAAAGACAACTGGCTGCGTTATGTTAAGTCAAAGCTTCCTAATAATCCTGTAGGCATGTACTGTAATACTGACTACTGGCGTAATGTGGATACTACCAATTACTGCGGTGATTTCCTGTGGATCGCTACTGCTGGTCTTCCGGCAGGGCAGCCGGGAATTACCCATCCTTGGATGTTCCATCAGTACAGTGGTGCTTCCATGGATCTGGATTACTGTGCTCTTTCCAGTACTGCTGCACTGAAAGCATGGACACTATCATTTGATAAGACAACTACACCACAGGAGGACGACTTGCCTTACACAGAAGCTCAGCTAACTAATATCGTTCAGCAGGCTGTTATTTCTCAGCCAGTAAGAGATGCTCTGGCTTACGCCAATTTCTATTTCCTAGAGGAAATTTTCTCTATGAAGCCTATCGCTAATCCGTCAGGTGCGCAGGTTCTTGTCAATCAGATTCAGACCGAGCTTTCCCCTGTTCTGGGTAAGCTTGATCCTTCTGTTCTGGCAGAACTACAGACTGCTATGACTACTGCTATCAAGAACACAGCCATTACTGCGACAATCAATGTAAATGGCACTGTAAAGTAATAACATTGTTTAAAGAAACGGGATCTCTTATACAGGGGTTCCGTTTCTTTCGTTCTTAGGATAAGATAGAGCCATGACTATATTAAAACCAGGACAGTCGGGGTACTTCAGTGAACCCGTAAATGTACTTGACCCGCATCTATTTGATAGTAATGAGCACCTTAAGCCTGATGTTAGAACGCGTCTTAACAATCTTTTGCTGGACTATCTTGGTTCTCGCTATGCTAATCCCCATAGCTGGACTATGGTATGGGTTGCTGGTTCTGGAGTCTCTTATCAGTGGAGTGCTGCGCGTGGCAACGGTGATCTTGATGTCCTCTTCGGGATAGACTACAATCAATTCGTTATTGATAATCCTGATTTCAAATATGACAGTAGGGAAGAAATAACAGAATATATTGATAATGATCTGAAGACTAATCTCTGGCCAAGAACAGCTTATGAGATGTTCACATATCCCACTGGTGGTCCTTTAGATCCTTATAGTGCCCAAGTTTATGAAATTACCTTTTTCTTAAATAACTATGTAGAAGACAACCCTGATTCCATTATCAATATTCATCCTTATGCTGCCTATAACATAACCAGGGATGAATGGACTGTCAGACCGCCAAAGAAGGCAGCACACATCAATGATCTGTTTGAGGAACAAGTGCGAGCCAACAATGAGACTGGAAAGGCTCTCTCAGACCGTTACAACAGCATAAGGCAGCAACTGTCCACTACTGCTCTGGAAAGTCCTCAGACAGTCAATCTGAGCCGTCATGCGGCACATATAAAGGAACAGGCAAGACAGCTTTTTGATTCTATCCATCTTGGCCGCGAAGCAGCGTTCTCCAGTCAGGGAGAAGGTTATTCAGATTTTTACAACTATCAGTGGCAGGCAGCCAAAAGGGATGGATTAATCAATTCACTCAATGAAATAATAAACGGAGAATAAAATGGCAGAATCCTGGGGTAATCATGTAGCCATCGTAGCAGAGGGGATACTACGGCAGCCCAATGATTCCTCTCTTATTATTCCTGGCCTCATGCTGTATAAGTCATTGGTAAAGGATCACAGAGTTTCCCTTATTATTGACACATCCTCTGAAGCTAGGAAGAAAATTCAGTACTGGTTATTGATGAATAGCTTGACAGACCATACCAAGGAAATTTATTGGGATGATACTGATTCTGAGGATACGGCGGAAAGACGTATCTCTCAGATAGGAAGACTTAGACAGGATGGTCCTTTGTCCATGGTCTTTGAGTCGGATACCAATTGTGCTACCGCACTTATGAAAATAGGTGTTCCTTCTTTTCTCTTTCTTCACCCGCAATATATGCATCCGGAGCACAGACCCGGTAATTCTCCGGAAATAACGCCCTGGAATGAGCTTCTGTCAGAGCAGAGAAGGCAGCGTGAAGCAAGAGCCACAGATACCAGATACAACGATTTCTAAGAGGATCCTATGCCAGCAAATCTACCCAATTTCAGTAATCTTCATGCGATGGGACAGCAATTCAAAACCAATGTGTTCCAAAAGATAGCCAGTGGTGCGGCAAGAAGTTCTGTATCTTTAGGCAGACAAGCACGAACAGCAACAAAGCCTGTACAAATGCCGCAGCAGCCTCAGAAGACTTTTTCTCCGGCTGGTCCCAATGACGCTCCTTTGAGTGCTGATGCTGTACAGGAAGGAAGAGCCAGAAGACAAGCGAAAGCAGCTAATTTTCAGCCTCCTGGTGCCCCTGGTCATGCTCAGCCTAATTTTAGTGCCGCCAATGTGGCTAAAGGACATAATCTGGAGCGCGGAACAGGATTGTCTGCTCCTGTGTCTACCCATGCGGCACCTAAGTTTGTGTCATTAAAGCAAGCATCAGTAGGATCACCTAGTTTTTCTGATGCCGGAACTGATACACCACGTCCAGCCAATGTGTTCAAATCAAGTATGACGCATGCTACTCCCGCGTTTTCTGATGTCAATACTATGCAGCAGTCACCTGCGAGCAAGACACCAGTATCCACTAACCCCTTTCAGCCGCATAATATAAGTCAGCAGCAGTTTCCAAAGCAGCAGAGGGGTAATTTTGTGGATACTTCTACTAAGAGTAATTCTCCCTTTCCGACTCATGTTCATCCTGCTAACTCTTCTAATTTGGAGTTGTCTAATCTGTCCGCTGCCCATTCATCCCCTGGAAAGCCTCAGCAGTTTACTGTGGGTTCCCGTAATATCAAGGGTGGTGGAATAGCTTCCATGGGTTCTCAGCTTGAGGAAGGTTTGGCTACAAGACCTTTGTCTCTTCCCTCTAAGAGAAAGCGAACTTAACATTAAACTGTACTACATGGGGTTACACCTACCTACCTATAAGCGCTTAATGCTTGAAATGGGTATAACTGATGTATCCCTGAATTTCATGGGAATGTGCCAGAGAACAAAGAATCTCTGGAAACTGGAAGACAAATTCGACAGCACTCTCAATATCTTTGTTGATTCGGGGTGCCAGACACTGAACGATGCAAAGGAAGACAAGTATGGACCGGAAGAACTCAGAAGTATTGGAGATAGTTACTACGCTTGGGTCTCTGACAATATCGATAGACTCGAATTCTATACCGAATTCGACGCTCGTGGAATGGGTGATACGTATCTTAGAGACCGCAGAAATTCCCTACACGGGGCCATGTACGACAAAGTTGTACCAATATGGAACTCGGCAAACGGGTTACGAGAGTTGGATGAGTTTGGAGAGCAGTTCGGACGCGTCGGAATTCTTCAGACTACTCTTAAAGGACGGGATCTCGTTCCCCAACTCAACAGAATGGTGTCCAAAGGCATACAGCTACACGGACTGAGCATGACCAAGCCGGATACTATGAGGGCTGTCCCTTGGACGTCTGTGTCTTCTACTTCCTGGACTTCTCCTGGACGTTACGGAGATACTATTATCTGGTCTCATAATCAGTTGAAGAGATATCCTAAGGAGATGAAGGACCAGGCCCGAAGAAAAGAGCGATCTACTCTCGTCAATGCCGGATTCAATATGGATAAGGTAATGGCAGATGATGGCCACGAAATGCTGCGAATCTCTCTTTGGAGTTGGAGTAAACTAGTCGAATCAATCAATATGAAGAATAATTCGAGTAAAGGAGTAACTGTACCAGTGGAAGCATACGATGCCGGAAACTCCGAATCTGACAGTGCTGATGTTGGTGGTGAGCTGGAAAACGCGTCCAACAGAGCACTAACTAGTACACCTAGAAATCCTTCGCAGAAGAAGATAATTCCTTTCCTGGATTTCGAGTACAGCACAGACAAGCAGCGTAATAAGACCACAGGGGAACCAGAAGATGTAGAGGTTCCCAAGATAAAGATACGCAGTGAGAGTATGCGTATCTGTGATACTTGCTTCTTAGCTCCGAAGTGCCCTATGTTTGAGGAAGGGTCTACGTGTGCCTATGATATTCCTATCCAGATTCGAACAAAGGAGCAGATGACTGCTCTTATGGATTCTATGGTAGAAATGCAGACTCAGCGTGTATTATTTATGAAAATGGCTGAAGACTTAGTTGGAGATGGCGCAGATCCTATTCTTTCAGCGGAATTCGACAGACTTATAAAAGCGATAAAGACTAAGAATGAAATCGAACAAGAAGGCTTCTCTCTTACGGTTACGGCTAAGCAGCAGGGAAGTATGAATCGTCTGGATACACTCTTTGGTGATATGACCAAGCAGTCTTTTACCGCGCTTCCCGCGTCTGTCCCGGCAGATATGGCAATAGAGCAGATGAATATTCTAGATGTTGAAGCATTTGATTTACCCTACGAGAGATCTTAAGGACTATGGACACAAGTAACTGGGAAGACCCTACAGATACAGACGATGACTCTGATTTCTTTGAACTATACGAATACAACGATCCTGCAGAAATTACTAAAGAGTGTCCGCAGTGCAAGGGCACAGGAATAGCCAGAGACGTTGAAGCTGATTGTCTGACATGTTACGGAGAAGGTTACCTATGATAGACATATTCGATGAAATGGTGGATGAGATTTCTGCGGGAGAAATACTTGTCGCTGATTTCGATTCAGGTCTAACAATTACAGTGGATTATGAATCGGTTTCTTTAACGGATATTGATCCAGAATGCGGGTTCGATATTGTACTGAACGGCGAAGTGCTGGATACTCTTCATCTCTTCCTGGAAGCAAGACATGTAGCAAGAGGAATTCCTATTGATATTGACTGGGACCAACTGCTAATTACTCCATAATTCCATTCGGTTTTCTAGACAAAAATACCCCTAATCACTCATCGGTTTTTCCGAGGTAATTAGGGGTATCTCTATTTCGGAATTACTTGAATCCCCAAGAGAAGAACTTGGGGTCGGTGTTTTCGTCCCGCTCCAACGTGGCGAACCGAACTGCGGGGCTGTTGTACAGGAGCCCGAGTTCCAGACAGTCATGCACAATAGCCTCAGTCTGATCGACATCGTCCAAGGTCAAGAGCTTGATCAGCGGATAGGGATTGAGATTGCTGGCCTTCGCCACCTCGATAAGGAACAGCAAACCCTCAGAACCCATTTCACTCTTCATTCTCATATCTCCCATGTCGTGATAAGTCGGACATTTATTTTCGGGCAGGGGTGGTTTGAATCCATAGTGGCACCCGATGAATGGGCGGGGCCGCCCTGACGTCCTGCTAGTGCTTACGAGTCAGACTCTACTACCGCTCGCCTCTCAAGTCAACAGTTGAGAAGCCTTGACACCCATGGTTTTTCGTGGTTGGCTGATGTCATGAATTACACACGACGAACCAGTTTTATATCTATGGCCCGCTCAGGGGGTTCCAGAGCGTCTAGCGGGCTTTCCAGCTACAGCAACCCTACAGGAGGCTACGTGTACCGTGGAAGCGGGCAGGACAGGCATCCTGACTTCTTTCCCGAGGAACCAAGGCGTAAGGTCTTGTCTCCTGAGCAGGAAGCGCTACGGGAGGAGTCTTACAGACTGACGCGAACCCTGAACCGTGAGGGAATCAGCGTCAAGGGCTTGACCCTAGAGGAACGGCGCACTAGGGTTGCAGACATCAAGGCAAAGCGGGCAGAACCTGAAGAGGATCTGTTCGGAGCTTGACAGAAAGGCAGAATGTATGAAAGGTTCTCACCAAGCCATCCGAGACAGTCTTGCAAAGGTATATGGATATCCTCCTCTGAGGTTTATTCATGCCACTAAGAAAGGTGTTCCTGTTTCACGTCTTTGTGGTAGCAGACAAAGAAAGGTAACATCTGCTCACGCTGGTAAACCGGGCGGTGTTTCCTCTGGCTCCCATATTCTCCAACATTATTACCGGGACGAAAGGGCTCCGGGAAGTGGTGCCGCACAGCGCCGTTTGATCAGGCGCAAAGAACGTCGCATGTGGCAGAATGAGCTAGAGATGGACTAGTGAATAAGATCGTCCAGGGTATTTACAACCCCTGGTCGGTCTGGTCTACTAGGACCGACAATCCCAAGCATGGAGGAAAAATGGCTACTCTGACCATCTCTACCGTTTCCGTTGAGAACCCCGAGGAAGGGGCCACTCGTTCTACTGAGTTCGCGGATTTTTATGAGGCTTCCGGGGAGTTGGCTGTTAACCTTCTCACTTGGACTTTTGAGGGTCTTATGACTCTTGAGTACGTGCATAAGGTACTGAACAAGTGGAGGGCCTATGACGGTTCTGAGGCTTTCTCGTTTACTGTGAACCATGATTTCGGCGCTGATATCAAGACTCTGGACACTTACGCGTTCTCTCTGTAGTAGGCTTGCGTCATTCTAACTCAAGGGTTAGAGTGGCGTTGGCTTCCTAGAATGGGAAGCGTAACCGAAAGGTATTATCATGGCTAACGCTCTTATGGCTAAGCGTATTCTGCGAGCCATTGAGGCTAATCCTTACAATTTCGATATGAATTCCTGGGTTAGTATTCCCTGGGTAACTTGGAATGGGGAAGAGTATGAGGAAGGGGAGGATTCTTTCGCTCTTACTCCTCTGTTTATCGAGGCTGTGAATACAGATGCGGCTGAGCTTCCTGAGGAAATCGGTAATGTCTGCGGCACTACTCTGTGTGTGGCAGGTTGGGCTTTGGCTCTTGATGGCTGGGAACTTACTCGAAATGAGGAAGCGTTCAAGAAGGGTGAGGAGTTTCGGGGATTCTTTGCTACTGGTGCTGAGATCCTTGATATCAGTGTGGAGGAAGCCGATCGTTTGTTCACCCTGAATGATGAGCATGCGATCATTATTCTTACTCAGATCGCTGAGGGTGAAGAGATCAACTGGACAGCAGTTGGCTACACTGAGGCTATTGTGTATGAGGACTGAATTTTAGTGGGCTTATATCATTCGCGCCGAAATGCGCGGGTGGTATTGGCTTCCTAAATAAGGGAGCGAAAGGGGCAATACCATGAGTTTTGATTATCTGTCTGTAACTGTTTGTCGTCAGTTCTCTGACGGACCTTATTTTCATTCCGTTGACTTGATCAAGGAACAGAATACTACTTCGGTCATCGAGTCCCTTTCCGCACGAGTGGATAACGCGGGATGGGAAATTGTCTCTGTAGTTGTCCACTACGATGGCTACGAACAGGAGATGGTCACCAAAACACACAACCCTGACTATTTCGAACTCGTAGATTTCTTTGATCTGCTCTGCGATAATATCTACCAGGCCGATTCCATCGTGGCTTATATCAATTACTTCGGTTTCGGGGAAGTCAATACCTGGGATGATTCCATTAAGTACAGTGGTGATTCCAAGGGTGATCTTGCACGACAGTGGGAAAGTGAAATGGGTGAAAAGCTTTACAAGGAAGAGCACGATCCTAAGAAGTTCACCCCCGAATATGTTAATGCTGAAATTCCGGGGTACTTGGTGATCGACTGGACCAATACAGCGGATGTAATTGCGGCTAATGAGAACATGTCCATTACGCATCTGAACGGCACATGGTATATGTTTTCCTGAGTCAAAGTATTTTCCTGAGTCAAAAGACTTGGGCAGTTGAAATGAAAGGTACAACGCTTATGCTTTCCACTTATTCCGGCCAGTCTCCTCTGGAGATTCGGGCAGGTGACATTGTGGAGGATTCCCGTGGAACTTACACAGCAACGCGGGATATTGAGTACGACGAGTCTATGCAGTACTGGACTGTTCCTGGTAATGATGGTCGTTGGCATTCCTATCCTGGTACCAAGTCTGCACCGAGTGAACCCACAGAGCGTGTGACTATTACCATGGATTATGTGGAGACAACTGAGATCAATAGTCAGTACTGAGTAAACAAAGAAACCCTCAGCCTTAACTGGTTGGGGGTTTCTTTATGTCCTGAAACTATCTGACTTGTCATGGAAGCTCTGTAAGCCGTTCTAAGAGCCTCTCAGAGGCTAGGGGTACTGAGGGACTATCAGAGGCTGTAAGGCTCTCAGACGGGCGTACAGACCCTGTCCTGAGCTACTTATGGGCTGAGGCACCATGCCCGAACTCGCTCATGGCAATTGCTCTGCGTTGGCGCTCAGCCATCTCATGGCTCTGTGGATGCTTGCTGTAGGTCTTGCCCGTGTCTTTGTTGGTGGTCTTGTATCCTCCGGATACTTTTCTTACTGCGTAGGGCACTTGACTACTCCTGTACTAATAACGAAACCCGTTGTACGGCTCTCTAAGGGACTGACAGAGGAGGGTTGGACTGTTGGTCGAGGAGAGTGGTTTGGGGCCGGTACAGCCCTGCACATGCCCGCTGTGGCACCTGTTGTCAGGATGACACTCAGCAGCACTCCCAACCACATGCGTCTGTCCCTGATAATCGGTACTGACATTGAAGACTCCGGCGGGAAATAGAAATGGAAAAAGGTAAAGCCCCCTAATCCATTGTAGGACTAGAGGGCTTTACCTATAGGCGAGCGATTGTTTTAAAAACGATCCAGTCCGACTGGTCGTAGCAGGTTCGCGAACTTGAGGGAAGTCCCCCAGGTTTCGCGGTTGTCTTGGAAAGACTGGAGTGCCTGAAGATACTCGATCGCCGCCGGAGTGGCGCGAAGAACATCCAAATGCTTCAGGCGGTCGATTGTCGTGTAAGCCGGACCAATGGTATTGACCAGAATATCCATCGGAACGCCTGCCTTTTCAAGGATGCGCCCAACGATACAAAGAGCAGTAGGCTCAGTGAACTCTGTATAGTCTTCCATGTTGAGGTGGCCCACAATTCCACCATCAGTGGCGTTCTGGCATGTGTAGTAGGGATAGACATAGTCCTCTCCCATTAGTACTACCTGTTCCCTAGCCAGGGTCCTAACAGTAGCCAGATCTAGATTAATCATTCTCTCTCCCTTTTCTTCCGATGAACTTACTGACATGGATTTTAGCTACGCGAAGTCCTGACAACCACAGTCGCACCTAGCCTCGTAGTAGTCGCTGTACCCGGACCATTCACCGTTCAACCACTCGCCCTCTCCCCAAAAGGTTTCCATGTCTACGCCATGGTTACTGGCGTAACCGAACCACTCGCCCTCGCTGATCTCATCACCACGGGCCAGACGCTCAAGGATCTTGATCGCCTGCTCACCCTGGTCGTTGGTCGAAAAGAACAGGATATGAGCAGTCTCTTCAGTCAGACCAAGGTACTCGGCACCGATCTTTTCCCAATTGGGTTGATCATCCTGCTTCTTGCCAGTGGGGCTGATCCACTTGGTAGTAACGAGTGAGTATTCGTCGCCCTTCCAGTTCTTTTCCATGACCCTGGTGAACACCACAGACCATCCGGATTCAATCGTGGCGAATCCAGCAACGCACAGCTTGGTGCCGCATACCTCAGGACTGACACCAGCCTTCAGCGTCACCTTGGTCATTTCGCCGGGCAGGTCGTTCACCGGAATGAAGAAGACTGCCATATCGAACGCGTTCCGCTTTTCGGTCTTCTGCTTCTCTTCCAGTACATCGGCCAGAACGCGAAGCACACCGATTCGATTAACCATTGCTTCTCCTTTGACTAGTGGACCATAACCACTCTCCTTTTCAGGAGAATGATTAAAGCTCACTAGAACGGAACAACATCACCATTCGCGGCGCGCTCAGCAGTCTGAGCGGCATCATAAGCGGCCAACTGCTCTTGAACCTTGTTATTCCAGAACTCTCGGCCAGTGGCAGTGTTGGCGTAGAAAGCCAGTTCCCACGTGTTGCCGTTCACACCAGCCGGAGGATTCGGAATACTCTCCGGACCCTCGTACTCGGGAATAGTCGGCTCGAACTCTTCGTTGTGCCAGTCCTCAGACTCGGGAAGCTCCACGCTCAGACTGGGAAGCTCCGCTGCGATCTGCTGACGGGTCAGACCAGTCTGAGTAGCCTCAGGGGCAGGCTCAGCAGCCTTCACAACAGGTGCGGAAGGCTTAGGGGCAACCTTCTTTGCTGCCGTCTTCTTAGCGGCCGGAGCGGGCTTTGCAGAGCCGTTGACGGGGAACCACATGACATCCCCATTGACGCGCTCGCCATCAATCAGAGTGAAATCGTCAGCAAGGGCGTTGAGAACAGGGAGCAGATCCTCGGACAGCTCACCAGTCAGCTTCATGAGCGCTGCGGTAGAAAGCGGATTGGTGTAGCTGAAGTCCTTGAGGTGATCCATGATCTCCTTCTGAAGATCGGTCAGCTCGGGAGTAACGATCTTGCGAGCCATGAGTCTAGCCTTTCGTCGGTTTCGGTTCCCTCTTGACTAGGAACCTATACCCTCTGCCCCGCTGTGTCAAGCGGTTCCGAGCGGGGAAGAGAGTAAAGATCACTAGGGTGTTACATCGGAGACTGGACTAATAAACTGTTGCCCTTACTGAACAGAAACTTACATACTCGCATTCGGAATGTCAACTCAGTCTCCCTTGACTGCCAAAATCATCAGGGCGACGAATCCCAGGAACAGAATGGGAATCCATCCTATAAAGATGAAGACAATGGTGGGAATACTGGTTTCCCCGCTTTTGACTTGGGGAATGGCCATTGCCGCGAGAATCGCACCAATACTAAGGTAGATCAGCCCTGCAAGTTCCAGCCACTGCATAATCAGCTCTCAAAGTCGAAGTCAAGCATGATGTAGAGATTGTCGGCCATGCTGTTGAGCGCGCGAATCATCGCGACAGTGAATCCTGTAACGGAATCAGGATAGTCATTCGGGTGACACTTGGCCGATCCACTGGCCATAACCTGATCGGTCTCAGGGTTCAGCAGATTCACGATAGTAACGCCGTTATCGTAGGCCGATACAACAGTGATTCCGGATTCGTTGAGCATTATTCTGTCTCCTTTTCTAGTGGTCCACCCTCCCTCACAGAGCTAAACCTATACCCTGTGAGGGAGAGAAGTCAACTAGCGGAGGATCAGAAACTTACCGAAGTTCTCAGCACTCACAGCGAAAGTAGAACCCTTGGCGTACGCCTTGACGTTACCAGTCGTGACCTTGACGACGTAGAGCGGACCGAACTTATCCCGACCGGCCGCGATGATCTTGCCCTTGACAGTCTCACCACTGATAGTGACGTACGAAACGAGCTTCTTGACGAGAGCGGCGTTCGACATGTACCAAACGTTTTCGTTGACACCCTCCGGAAGCTCAGGGATGAACTCAGGCTCGTCAAGAGCAAGCCCGTTCTTGTCAATGTCGCTCTCGTGCTCCACCATGACGAAAGCCTTAGGCAGCGTAACGAGGGTGGGAGCCTCACCCTTTCCCATCGTGGCAAAATCTTCGGCTGCCTCAGCCGAGTAGAACGGCTCAGAAGTCTGCGGACCCATCTCATCCGGCTCTGCCATAAAGGCACTCAGAGCCTCTTGTGCGACCTCCTCAGCGTTGCCGGAGTTGACATCCGGGACACTGATGAACCATCCGGAGTCGTTGGACTCCAGAAGCTCAGCAGAGACGAGAGCGGCGTTCGACATGCTGTTCGAAATGCTGTTCGACATGGTGTGATCCTTAGTCTCTGTGTTGCTCTGTTGGGTAGAACCTATCACCTGCGACTGCTCTTGTCTAGCTAGCGAACTCTGCGAGAGCTTCCACCCATGCACGGTCCTCAGTTTTGGCGATAGACCTGGCAATCGCATAGAATTCGTTGATGAAATTCACTTTGATCAGTAGTGACTTACGCAGACTGGACAGATGGTCCGCCTCGCTGCGCAGGTACACACGCCAGAAGTCAGCACGTCCGTACTTCTGACGCATCCTGCTCTCATACAGGGCCACAGCGCCCCTGTAGTGCCTTACCTGCGCCCCTGAGGAAGGAACAGAGAGATTATCCACACGTTGACGCAGAGCACTGTAAGTTTCGGTCTTCATTGGCTGTCTTCCTTACCAGATCAGAACTGAGCCGTCATCTTCAACACTCACGCCATCCACAGGAATCGGCTCATAGTCGCGGAAGTCAATGTATACCTCAGCCTCAGGATTCAGTGTCTGAAGCTTTTCGATGAGATCCGCGACAGTCCAAGTGTCGTCCATAATGTTCCCCTTCGTTCCGTTTGGGTAGCTCTAGCTAACCATACCAACCTAGCTCCGTCAAGAGCTAGACCAGTAAAGCTGTCTAGCTGATGTGCACGCCGTTCTTACGAACTTCCACGTCGTCCGGTTCGTAACCCTCGAAGTCACAGCAACATCCGCAACCAATGTCAGGCACCAGAACTACGGAATCCTGCGGCATCTTGGAAAGCTGTTCGATCAGTTCTGCGACTGTCATGGTGTTCCCCTTCGTTTGCTGTTGGGTAGAACCTATCGTGTCGTACCTAGCCTGTCAAGCTCTAGCGCTTCATTGTGTGCCCGCATCTCGTCAGCGTGTTCACACCAAACCGGATGCTCGTAGTTGGTGACAATACACCATTGGGAATCGTTGTCAAGATCAAACAGAATTTCATAGGTTTCGCCAAGGGAATCCAGGAAAGATCGGCAGAAGATTACCGAAGAGTATTCACTGCCGACATAATAGATATGCTTCCAACCAGGAAAGACAGGTTTGAAAGGGTTTTCACCCTCCATATACATCTCAAATCCATGGGAGTACTTTCCCAGTCCAGCAATGCCGCTCCAGTCACACCGGCCGGTTACGAGACGTTCGAAATCATATTCGCTGACGTTGATAAGCATTGTTCTCCTTAAACAGCTTCGGCGCAACTCAGAGCATAACCCCAGTTATTTCCGGCATCCTGTGCCTCTTGTGCAGCAGCGAAGATATCCAGAGCCTCGATAGGGATACGAGCAATTCCCGCTGTGTACAAGTCTTGGGACAGACCAGAAATACTAACTCCCACGTTGTTACCGGCATCCTCTCCAACAATCTGCTGAAAAGTCAGGCCTAGACTATGGAGAGCTGTTCCCACAATGCAGCCACAGAATGCGTTGGAGAAGTCAACACCCTCTTCGGTCCATTCCAGACCATTGACATAGATACAACCACTATCACCTGCGGAGTTCGGGTCAATATACTCATTTCCCTTAGCACTTACCGCGTCCGCAATCGCGGAGAGAGCCATCCGGCCAGTAATTGTAAGCATTGTTATTCCTTTCTGATTAATTCGGCCAGTAATCTACTGGACTACGGAAACACAATTCCCGCGTTATTTCCAGTAGAAAGCTGATTGAATTAGCTCAGGGAAGCATTTACCGTGCGCTTATTACCATCGTAGTTAGATGCCTGAATCTCCGTGAGGGGACCGAACCTGTCCTCATAGTAATGGACAGTTCCAAAGCCGGAATTGGCGCTCATGTTGCCGAGTGTGTTCAGGCGAATGAAACCAGGCTTACCATTGCCCATGTCCTTCTGGTAAAGGATAACAAGCTTACCATCCTTACTCCAGTACAGCTGACCGTCAATGTATACACTCTTGGGCTGATAAAGACGACGGAATTCACTCTCGGTACTCACGGCAAAAGTTCCAGAATTCTGACGCCAACGAACAACATAGTTGAATCCTTCACGAACGAACGTGTGGTGAAGAGTGACAGAGTAATTACTATCATTCTTACTGACCCATTCGCTTCCCTCTATGAGATCAGTGGAAACGGCCGGGGCGACGTAATTACGAAGATACTGCTTCCACTCGGACGTGTGGTCACAGAAAGTGTCTTCCACAGCCTCCCACATTGCTTCGTCGCTAGTCATAATAAGGATATTCTTGCCAGCCCCATACCCACCATAAAGCTGTCCGAGCACACAGTTGTTACTACTGAGCATACTCAGGTCGTCAATGTTGATCTTACTGCGCCAGTCCTTATACTCGCAGTAGTCATCAAGATACTTGGCCGCTTCCTGAATATCCGTGATAGCGCTCATGTTCTCTCCTTCTGTCGTTGTCGTTCGCTTCCGACATCCCAAACACTAGTGGGTTCGAGCCCTCTGCGCAACCCCTGAGCCAAACTGATTCTTTGCCGCCTCTGAGAGCCTCGCAGCGCTCTGAGGTACTCAGGGTCCAACCACTACGCCAAAGAGCCCTAGAGGGTCGTTTCTGTGCCTTTACGCAGGTACGCTAGGACACGCAAGATACCTTCCTCAGAGTCCCCGAACGTTCCGAGTGCAACATTGTGTTTACTGCACAATACACCTCGGATTTTCCCTGTGGCGTGATCATGATCAACTACTAAATGCGATGGTTCGGCATCTCCACATATCTCACAACATTTACCAGCTCTAAAGGCTCTAGCCTCAATAACTGTCAATCCATGTGCTCCACGCTTATTGGATATTGGATTTTTAGCATAACGTTTACGGTCATACTCACGTCTAGTCTTCCTAGCCGTTTCAGTTGTAGCTGTCGCTCTTACTGCAGCAGCACACCTAGGTTTTCCCTGTTTTATACGAATATCAACTCTATTGCCACAATTGGCACAATCCGCTAAACGTTTTGCCAAATTCACATTACTTAATTTATGAACATAAATGCCTCTAGGCATGGTTGAGCCCCTATGATTGTTTGGTATTTACACCAGTCTATCACAGGGGCTCTGTGGCTCCATGAGCCTCTCAGAGGTCTAGCTACCGCAGCAAAGCATCGCAGTTGGGGCACCACATGCGTTCGTGTCCCTGCTTCGTCCGGCACTCTGTTCCGCAGAGGTCACAGATATGCCACGGAGCGTTGTCGTAAGCCTCTCGCTCATCCTGCCTAATTGCTGCCCGTTCCTTGGCAGCGTCCAATATCTTTCGCATAGCCAGTGACTCATATGTGTCCCAATTGACACCAGACACAAGCCTGTCCATTTGGGCGAGCGCGTGGCAGATCAAACCTATCTGGTCATTTGTGAGAATTACAGGAATACTGTTAGACATTATATTTATGCGCCTTTCGCAAAATTGGATGCAAGTAGTCAACCAGTTCAGCTACTTGCGGCAAGATATGGGCAGGGCATTCGTTGTAGCGCACTGCAAGAGCGTCCAGCAGCGTTTGAAGCTGATCCGCCCTTACCTGTAGGGTGATTGGCTTTTCCAGTTTCTCCAGAGCCTCTGTGAGTTTCTCTCCAACACTCACGGCAGTGTTTAGCTGTCCTACTGGTACGGACAGTCCATGTCCGAGTTCACGCTTGAGGTAAAGCAGTTCATCCCGCGTGAATTCCATTACTCCACCACTCGTTTCTGTAGTAGGTTACACCTTACACATGTCCTGGTCTGTACAATCTTTACGCGCTTTTCCAAGGAAGATGTGGTGAGGGAATACGATTCCCAATTCTCTTCCTTGGTTTCCCATCTGTTCCACTTATGGATATGCACTACAATTCATCCTCATTTTCGGGGTAGTCATAGCAACTACCGTCTGGCCAACAGGACTTGCAACAGCCACAGTCCCAGAAGTCCTCACCACACGTATAACCATATTCCATTACTCCCTTAGTGTTGGGCAGATCGAATACGTCTTTCCTTTCCAATTGCATTTCATGACCATTTCCACCAGCCAACCACACTATTGTTTTGATAAACTTATCAGCCATTACTTATCCAATCTTAAACAGGTATTCTTCCTTGAATGGTAGGACATTTCCTTTATCAGTTCCAAGCGTGATCCGTACATTCCAGCTATTAAGCACAGCATTCCAGGACCGTATGATTCCCTCTCGGTATTCCCTGGTAATTCCACTGATAACTACTTTATCTCCTGGTTTCATCGGTAACTCTTTCCCTTGAGATTACGATTTCTGCGCGCATTCTCCTGATACATCAATTTGTATTTGGCCTGTAGTATTTTGTATTCCTCTTTTCTTCCTTTCTTTTCCGCTTGTGCCATATATGCTCTGCATATATTCATTTCATCGTGCAATTGAAGGGTTGCCACGGATTCAATGTTGTCAGGCGTATATCCAAAGAATGCTTGGTACTTAACTCTAATCTTCATACCACAAGCTATCCTCTCCAGTCCTCATGTGTCAACCCCAGTAGTAATAGTCAACCAGCTTGACTATAGTTGACAAGATTTAGCCAGGCAATTACACTAGTTTTTACCCAGTAGTTAACAAGGAAAAAGACGGTGTAAACATAGTGATAAAAGTATAGATACCTTACTATCTAATTAATAGATAATACAAAGTAGAAATATATATACTTAATACTTCTACTTTATATAAACTAGTAATTCTCTTTCTTTTGACCATAGATATATCTGATTACAGACTTCTTTTTCCACAAGTAGAACAGATACGGAGTACCAATGAATAACCCTCTCTACTGCGGATTTGCCAGGTATGGAAGTGAATACCGAAGTATTTCTCTATCCATTTCTTAGTCTTTACCATCTTTTCTCCTATTCTTCCTTCCCATTTCTTTCATTACAATCCATATTCCCAGTAGCCCTAGAATTACCAGTGGCCAGCATGCGAATATCATGGTAATCATTATTTATTACCTTCCCTCAATTGAGTCCACACACATTCACCCCGAGTACAATGGCGAATCCAACGACCGGACCATCCGTCGAGCTGAGTCCATACAGACCAGCGGTGTACGTGGATACCGAACACAGTTACCCCTCCATAGCCTCTCAGTGCCGTTCTAAAGCCCTCTCAGACCCTAGCTGGACTCTCCGTCCATAGAGACTCTGAGGGGACGCGTAAAGCCCTCTCAGAGCCCCTAAAGGCGTACGGCTACAGCCAGCCGTCGAAGATACTCTTAAGGATAAAGGCTACGACTACGGCAAAAGCCAGATAGAGTGCGCCCAATCCACCAATAACACAGAGAACAATCTCCCACCAATTCATTTCAGTACTCTTCCCTGACGAAATTAATCTCTCCGGGATCGCTGATTTCCCGTCCCGTCGGATTGGTGGTGCTCCAGTCGCCCTCAAATCTCTCCGACATCATCTCTCCGAAGAAACGGGCGATGTGAAGTTTGATGATGTCCTCCCATGTCTCGTTATCCGCAGAGCTGTTTCGGCCAGTCCAGTACGCTGCTTCCTTTCCCATGACGTAGAGAACCGTGATGGGCACACCCTTGTAATTCGTCGTGTCTACCACCTGTACGAAACTGTCAGGCAGATCGATGGAGATCTTCATTTCAGTATTCCTCCGCAATTTGGTCGATATGACGAATCATCCACTTTTGGGCTTCATTCTTATCGAACCAGCCCTGATACATTCCGCAACTACATTTTGTCCACCAGAGTTTGCCTTTCTTTCTTATGGTCATTTTGTGTTTACAGGGCTTTTTACTCACTCCTATTCCTCTCCAGAATTCAGATTACCGATGGCGATATCGATTTCGCAGACAGCATTGCCGAATGTCCCGCCATTTCCTTCCCGATAGATATTGATGGCCTCATTGCGAGTGATAACTCCGAGCTTGACCAATTCAGCAAGCATGGGTGAGCCTCTCAGCGTCTGTGAACTCGAACAATTCCAATTTCATTATTCTTCGCCCATTGTATTGAGAATCTCAGCCTCTGCGATTGCTTCTTCCCGTGTCATTCCACACGACACGTACAGACCGATCAATAGCAGTCCGTCAGGTTCACCATTTTGCCAAGCATTCACAACTGCCCTGGCGAATATTTCTTGCTGTGACTTCATGGCTTAGCCTCTCCAACGCCCCTGAGAGGGGCTGTAACAAGATCAATTGATTGTGCTGGACCCTGTGTCCAACGCGCCCCTACAAGTCCCGGAGAGGGGCGTGTAAGGGCACGCAAGAGGCAGGCTCAGGTCTGGGCAGCCATGGTGTGAAGGTACTCGGAGTCTTTCATGTCTTCCCACATGATTTCTCCTGCGATAATCATGGCCTCGCTCATGCTGAAATCCTCTTCCTGAGCAACACATTCGCCACCAAGGAATACACTCACTTGCCAGATACCACCAATGCCCTCATTGACATAGGCGTGGTAGCCGTCCCACACAGAGGAGTACTCGCGTGTGGCCTCATCGTACGTCCATGCGCTCATTACCGATTCCTCTTTTCGGAATAGTGCTTTTTCATCAGGTCAACACGTGAACGGTGAAGGGCTGTGCGATAATCCCAGAATTCCTCTTGCCGGGAAATATCCGGCGAGAGAATCTCATAGAACAGCGCGACCAATTCCATATCTGCATTGTGATACCCCATACGGTCCTGCAATGGGTAGTAAGCCATAACAGTTCCCTTTTAGTTGTGCATGACGAAATAGACAGTGGGATTACGGTATTCGGGATTGACCCTGTCGATTATCCAATAGCCCTTCATGAGGAATACATAAACCAGATCGGACATTCCCGCGCTATCGCAGTATACCTCCGCTTGAACGAATGTCTTACGCCAATTGCGGGAATCCCGGTCAATGAGCAGGAGGGACCACACGGGAAGCTCACGCCAATTGTGGGGGAAGGTAACCGAGGTAGTCAGCATGCTGTGTTCCTCTCTAACAAGATCGTTTATGGTGGTTGGACCGATGGGCCAGGATGCCTCTGTGAGAGAGCGAGAGGCACCCTGTAGCGCTTCCTAGGGCTATGTCAGCCCCAAGGAAGACCATGGTTGTCCGCGCAAGTGCTGCCGTAGCCTGCCTCACGGCTACGCGAGTCATCCAACGGGCGAGAGCAGAACACACAGGAGTCGTGCTCGTGTCCCCACGCTGCCGCTTGTTCAGCCGTTACAGCCATGTCAGGAGTGAGCTTGCGGACAATACCTCTGGCACTGTCGTAGTCCCACACCGAACCGTTCCAGCGGAGAGCGTAGGGGCGACCGGAACCCTGAGAGATGGTCCAGCGGTAGAATTCCCCGTCAAGGACATACACACCCTTGCGCATTCCCTCGCACTTCGGTGTTTCAACCTTAGGCGCAGTCGCACGCATTTCAGCGCGCATCTTTTTGACCAATTCGATGTTATTCGAAATCAGGTCACTTGCCATTTTCTTATTGAGAATGGGAATTACCGCTTCGTTGAATGCGTCAACTCGACTGCCAATCTCATGAGGCTTCAACTCATCCATTTCCCCGTACAGCTTGCGGATAAGGGCAATCTGCGGCTCTGTTGCAGCTGGACCACTCCTGGCCTTACTCTTTGAATTCGGGTTGACCATTCCGTCACCCTTGGGCATTTCAGCCTTTGGCATGATCGGTCCACCGTTGTGGAATTCCTCGCTCTCCGTGATAGCGGTGTTCATGATCAGAGCTTCACGCTTCACCTTGGCAGGCTTGATGTAACCCTCGCCACGGGCAACCGCATTCAACTGGAGAACGAACAGAGCGAACAGACGTGCGTCCCGTACTGTGCTGATCTTCTCAGGCTTGAGAGATCTAACGATCTTCGCAGCCTGAAGATAGGTCAGCGTCTTGGCTTCCGCGCGGTTGACCTGAAACATGATCAACTCACGCTCACGGCTATTGCCACCGTTCGCCATGATCCACGTGATCATGTCGTGAGCTACAGCGTCGCTGTACTCGCAGCCTTCACCCTTGCCATGGTCGATAACGATCCTCCCAATCCTCACGCACGACTTACACGCACGCTTACCGGTGCCCAGACCAGGGAGCACGAACCGACCACACAGCGACAGGTTCGGGCTCATGGTGAAGTGTTCCACCCTTCCGCCCCTACGTCCCCCGCGCACCATGTGCGTTCCGGTCGTTGCCTTCATGGTCACTCCCTGGTCTGGACTAGCTGTAGGCTTACCCTCCTAAGAGGGAGCGAGCGTGTCAAGAGGGTAACGAGAGACCGTTACCTACTCGTTACCCTCGTACTTGTCCGAGAGGGCTTCCAACATTTCGTTGATTTCGAGCCAACGGCGCATGTCAGCGTCGCTCAGGTTGCGCTTTACGGCCAGGTACACATCACCCAAGGAACGGGCGAGCGTCGTGACCTTGAACGTTGGAGCGCTCTCCAGTGCGGCCTTAGCGAGTGCCAGTTTCTCCCTGGTCAGGAAATACTGAGTGTCGGAGTCATCCGCGCTCACCTCGTAACCGTTGAAGTGCTGGACATGGGCGGAGAGACGGCTTTCGATCATGCGGAAAGCAGCAGCGTTGTTGACCATGGCTGTATGCCTCTCAGAGAAGATCAAATGATGTGGTTGGGGAAAGGGTGCCTCTCCGTCCTGCGAGAGCGACAGAGAGGCCATACAGCGCGTTCTAGTAGGTCTCTGACTCCACGACCGTGATGAGGGAATCCCAATCGGGCGCACCAGGACGCTTCCATTCACCATGCATCTCTCCGTACAGCGTGGGAATGGACTTCTCATTCCCGAACGGAATGGTAAAAGTGTGGCATCCCAGAGGAATACTTACTCCGTCAATGTCAATGCGCAGAATGGCACTGACAACCAAAGGCATATCCATGGTGTCTTCCATGGGAGCGTGATCAGTACACAGCGTGCAGCTATCGACATTGGAGGTAGCGAAGTGGCAGAACTCAACGTTCTTCAGCTTGTCTCCGACCCATGCTGTTACAGGCTGACCAGCGTTCTTCCATTCTGTGAGAATCCATTCGCCCTCAACCATCACGTGCCAGAGGTTCTCAACCTGGCTCATGACGTCGTCCTGTGTCTCGGCTGCACGAGTGGCATAGGCGAGCTTATGGAGCTTCTCAGCAGCCTTGTAGCAGCGTGAGCAGATGTCGCGCTCATTGATGCGCTCCGAGTCGACGTACTCACGAATGCCGTTGGAGCGAACAGACGCGGGGCAGAGAGAGTCATCGTTGGCCGGAGACAGGTGGAACAGCTTGCCCTTGCCGACAATGCAGAGCGCGAAACCGTTGAGAGGGTTGTCAGTGCCGGTCTGAATCTTGAAAGACACAGTTGCCTCCTAAGGCATTGAAAAGGGCGGGGAGAGACATACTCCCAACGCTCCCCCTAGAGAGCCGTACAGAGCCATCTAGGGGCGCGCAAGGGGCAAGTACGCTATTCGGCAGCACCAACGGTCAACGCGTAGGCCAGGTTCTCCAGTTGCGCATACTCGTATGTGGTCCATGCGTTGACGTCCTCCCGCGCCATGATGTCCATCTCGCGAGCAGCCATGGCCAGGATCATCGAACGTTGCATGCTGGTGATTTCGGCGAGGATCATGGTAAAAGCCCTTCTAGCAAGATCAATGAGACAGGTTGGGACATACTCCCATAGACACGCTGCGAACCGCGCAGAGAGGCGCGCAGCATGGCTAAAGAGGCAAGTCCTAGCTCATGTAGTGGTATCGGTAGGCTGTACGCCCCTCACCGTCGTCGGACACAGTGAAGTGAAATCCCTGGTGATGGAAGTCGGCCACCCATGCCAACTGAACATCGTCACTGAAGTCCTGGGACGCGGTGATGTCGAGATCCCGGACAACCTGCTGAAAAACATCCTCAGCGGTCGGTCCCTCAAAAACCGTGTCTTCCAACTCATCCATTGCACCGGTTGCGTCACGGAACAGGTACGTAATAACACACTTCGGCATGTCGTCTCCTAAAGGCTTGCGGGCAGAGAGTCCGGACTGACTCCCATAGGGATTCTCAAAGACCCGTACAGAGCCGTTGAGAGTCCCTAAAGGGGCAAGTATTAGAAGTTGGCGTCAGTCCACAACATCGAACCGTTCATGAACCTACGGGCGACCCGAGTGGTGTTGTTGGTCACCAGAACAGGCTGTGCAATCGAAAGCGCTTCGGCAGCTAGGATCATGGTGATGAACGAGTCAATGTCCAGCGTGTGCGAGTAGCCACCGTGGTCCCACATAAGGGTGTAGGCAACTTGCTGAGCAAGCTTCCACTCGGTCTCCATGGCGTACGCCTCATCCTCGTCGGTCTCCATGGCACTGTTGTGATCAGCCGTGACGTCCACAACAGGCTGAGAAGGATCAAGGTTGTCCAGTAGTTCAACTTCCCAGTCAGCCAACTGAGAGTCGTAGGGCGAGTGGAAGCCGCACAGCTTCTTACCCTGAACCTCGTGAACGGCTGCCTTGGGGCTGAGGTGCTCACCAGCCATACAGGTCTCGCCGTTCTTGTTCCATTCGCACAAGCCCTTGACTGCCATAGTGCTCTCCCTTGCTTCCGTCGTGCTTCCTTGCCGTGCCCAAAGACTGGCACACTCCGTCGCTGGGCGCAAGTACCTCTTCCATCCTCTTCCCAAGGGAAAATCGGGGCGAGCGAAGCGAAGGAAGCACAGACCAAGGTACAGCGTCAAGCCTACTGACAGGTATGGCCCTAGAATCGCTATACGCCTCTCTACGGCCCTCCCATGCCCTAGGTGACCCTCCCTATCCGGGAACGGGGAGATCGGGCGATACAGAGCAAAACTACTGTCCGTACATGACTAGACCTCTCCTCCCTCACTAGACCAATGTGTCTAGACCAGTAGTGGCATACCCTCTGACCAGCGATGGTTCATAAGCATCCAAGACAATCGGCGCGAAAAAAGAAGATCGGGCGAAACCATATGATATGTCCGTTATCACTGAGCACACACTATGCCTCTGTGTCCACCGTTGGCACCTAATCGTTACACAACCAACTAGGGTCAATGATATGTACACCTATAACCAGGACATGAATCCCCTTATTCACCCCCTGAATTCCCATTAGTATCCCCATTCAGCACACATTCAAAGGCCATAAAGCCATTTCACCTTGCATTCTATATAAACCTCCCTACGTATAAGCGCCTTCGATTCCAAGGTAGACCCCTATTGGCACCTCTCTGGCACACTATTGACACGAACTAAGGTGGAATAGGGCTATTCAGGATAGTTAGAGGGCGAAGGGGGTACCTTTAATGTAATTCTTGGGGGATAAGGGGGCCCTAGTTTTTCGATTACGATTCAAGAATGACACTGTGCTCAGTATCAATTTCCGAAAAAATTACAGATAGTAACTAGATTTAAGGCAAAGTATCAGTTTTTCTTTGGTTTTCTTTGTAAAGGGTTTACCTTTCTCCTAGCCAAACTCAACCATATGTGTAGATTGTGTGAAGAGACGTGTAAAGAGACGTGAATATTAGAGTATTTTTACAACAGAGAGTAATAATCGCACTTTATTGAGATAGAAAAAGACTCCCAAGCCAGTTAAGGAAAGGGAGTCTTATCTATTACTTCTTTGGTAGTGGATTATCATGTTGCTTGGCGAACTTGGTTACTACGAACTTGTCTTTGTGCTGTATTCCTATGATTCCGTTCTTTACCGCGAGCCATTCCACGTTTCCGTATAGTTCTGTGGTGGATATTGTCCATCCATTAACGGTAATCGGCTGGTGCGGGTTCTTTGCCATTTAGTTCTCCTTGTAAGTTATCCTACGGTGTCTATCCAGGATTGCGCCGATTCTCTGGTGAGAAAGCCTGTTGATGGTCCTATTGGCTTGCCACTGGCCAGTATGTAGAATCTGTCTTCGCGCTGGATTATCTTGTAGTGGTTCTTGTGTTTGTGTTTTCCGAATAGTATGGTTGTTCTCCTTATAGGTTACTTGGTGCCAGGTATATTGCCGGTACTCTTCCATTGCCGTTTTCTTTTGAAGCGGTACGTATGTGTTCTGGTGCGGATGCCGCTATTTCCGCGATTAGTGCTGGTATGGCTGCTGTGGAGACACCTACTGCTGTGGCCAGGTCTTGGAGATGGAAAGCTTTGGTGGTGTTTCGGGAATTGATGGTGGCCATAAGGGCGTTGAAGGCTGTTGTTGCGTTGGCGCTTACGGTAGTATGAAGTACTGGTGCTGCGCCTGGTGCGGATATGGTCATATGGGTATTCCTTTACTGAGGTTTATAAATAGCTTTTATTATAGCTATTTATCTATCCTTGTGTTTGTTCCATGCGCAGAGACATCTGATGCTCTTGATGGGGCTGGTCTTTATACAGTTGGCGTGGTCTCTTTTTATGCATGGCCCGCAGCTTACCATGACTTTACTGCTGATTTTCAGTTCGGCGAAGTTAGGCACGATTCTCCTTACCAGATTCGGGTTCTTTTTGGATTTGCTGTGAAGTCTTGTGAGATTGATTCCAGGTACTTTCCTGTCTCCATATTCCATCGCGCGTCCTCCAAGGCGTTATGGTTTCCTCCTTGTTGTTCTGGTATCCGTGGATTACCCAGTCTGTGCAGTTCTTGTCGTAAGTCATTGGTCCACATGGGTATTCCTACTGGCAGGTCTATCATTCGCCCGAAAAGTTGGGCTAAAGCCACGTGGTCATAGCTTCCGTACCAGGCCCATAGTTCCAGTTCTGGAGTATCTTGCAGGAATTTCTTTACTTCATTCCTTATTTGGTCTTTTGGTTTTACCGCTGAAAAATCTTTATGAGATGGGTTCCATTCAAGATTCCAGTCATCAAAAGTAAGAGGGAATTGGTTCAGTACGTTCTTGAGCAACCAGGGATTTTCGGTAGCTCTGTACATAACTGCCAGATCATTAACAATGGCATAGTACTCTCTACCATCCTCAGCAACCATACCCATACTCAGTAACTCTATAGTTTCGCCGTTTTCGTTAAATTCTGAATCGTAATATATTCTCATACTTTATTTAATTTCCTTAAGCAGTTCCCGGATTACTCTTTTGGCCTGGCCTGTGTTTCTGGCGTTTGTCAGAACCCGGATTCCTTGTGGATTGTCAACACAGATTCCGTTGGTGTATTCAGCGAAGTAGATTCTGAAGCCTTTATATACCCTGTCTTCGTGTCTTTCTGTCATTTTCAACTCTTAGTATCTCTGACTTACGGTAATAAGGGCTCTTTTTGACCCTCTCTGTGCCAGTAGTTTACCGTGACGGTAGAGTCCCCACTGCTGAGCGTCTTCGTCCCACTCGGCTGTCATGTCTCTGAGAGTAAAACTAGCCTTTGATTCTTCTTCTTCAGTCATTTAGTCCTCCATATAGTGTTTTTCGTGGTATTTTGCCAGTTTTTTCCTGTAGAACGTGCAGAAAAGGGAGATATTCGGGTATTTCCTGGATAATATGACTATCCTGTACCTCGTATATCTCCCCACCTACCAGTTCAAAGAGCAGACTTACCTCTTCTTCACTGAATCTAGCCACTGTGCTCGTCTTTCCACTTCTTCAGGGTCTCGAAATCGTTCTCGTCTAGTCCCTTTTTGGGGTTTACCTGAAGAATATCGACATCCACAGGGCAGTAGTCTCTCAGATAGTCCAGGTCTCTGCCTTTTGCTTCGTCGTCTACCCAGATAAAGGGAATGCCTTTATAGTTTTCGTTCATGTATTCGGCGATTCGGCGGGTTTTGTAGAAGAGTTTCTTCTCTGGCTTGGACTCATCGTACTCTGCTACAGGTCCCCAGTCAACAGATTCCAGCTCTGGTAGCCCGATTTCTGGTCCGATCCATTCGTTGGCTTCCAGTTCCCAAGCTGTTGCCCAGATTATCTGGTAGCCGCAAGCCTTCAGAGATGCCCCGTGAGAGGGCTTGAGCCACACCCTGAGAGGCTTTCCCAGCTCCCAGCCCCTGGGACGCATCCGGTAGGTTTCGTAGCCCTCAGGACGCTTCTGAGCCTTTGCGGCGAAAGGATTTAAGGGACCGTCTACATCCAATAGCATTATTGGTTTAGCCATTAGGCTCTTCTTTCATTAGATTAACTTTCCATACTTAATTCTCTCTTTATTACACCAGAGATGTAAGGCCATGACTCTTCCCTTGATAATGGCTTTGGTCATGTATTCGTTTTTTGTGTGCCATTTGGTAATAGTCTGGGAGCAGTATGGGCATCGGTAACCTACTGGCAGTACCAATCCCCTTTTAAGCTGCTCTTGCCAGTCGTGTGGGTAACTATCATCTCCTTTCAGATTGTTACAGCTTTTATGTGTTAACTGAATGTTGTTCCGGCCATTTCCCCCACCCTTTGAGCGGGGGATAATATGGTCTCGGCTCGCATCCTTCAACTCCACATGCTCTCCGCACAATGCGCAGGTACCCTTGAAGTATTCATGGATAAACGGCAGAGGTTTAGAGTAAAAGGAGTTGACGTTAGAATTACGCCTACTCATTGTTTTACCTTCTTTTATCTTTTATTTTCTGATCTACTGCGGCTTTGTATGTATTCATATTTTTGCTGGGATCAGTTCTGCCAGCTATTTCACAAGCGTGAAGAAACTGTCTGAGTTTAGCCCAGCACTTCAACCCCAGAACATGGTATTCTCCGTGAAGCAAGCACGGGCCGACTGATCCTATCTTCAACTCTTGGGACATCCTGTATCCTTTTACTAGTGCTACCCCCACCGTTCAAACCTTCAAGTACTACTTTACCAGGACATCCGGGATCCCGCCAGGGTACCTGCTGGTAACTAACGATTTGGTATCAATCTGCTATCTCCTCTTGACAGATGTACCCCACGTCATTATACTTAGTTTTATAAGGTAGTTAATAAGAAAAACACATGGTAAAAGATAAGAAGAAAGATAGTAACTATATGTATAAACTACTAGATAAAAATATACTTAAACCTAGTGTATTTGGTATGTTTGATGGATTAACTTCTTTGTTAGGTGTAGTGATACCTTTACTTAATCATCAACATATACTAGTATTTATCACATGTTTTGGTTTAGCTGTATCTTCTGCTATTTCCATGGGATTAGGTGAATACCTCTCTTCAGACAGAGAGTTACCTACCTGGATCAGATCCAAGAGATCACTGTACATGGGAATCTTCACTGGTGTAGGATGTTTCTTACCGGTTATTCCTTACGCTTTCACTGGTGGAGCCCTGGCTATGAGTCTTTCCATCAGTATTTATCTACTTCTTACCCTCTCTGTTTCCTGGATGAAATCTGCGGAACTGGGTTGGAAGACTTCTCTTATCCAAACTTTTCTGGTTTCATTCATAGCAATAGTGGTAGTAGTCGTAGCAACATTAGGTTTGCCAAGTACAGGAGGTTAGTTTATGGTTAGTAACAAGAAAGCTATGGTTTCCCGTAGTTTACGGATTGGAGAGAATACTCTCGCTGTTCTGGAGAAGGAAGCTCTTCATATGGGTATTGGTATTACTGTTCATATTCGTGGAATACTTGAACAACATGTGGCTACCCGACAGCTTTTGGATGAGCTGGTAGCTGTTAGAAATGAGTTTGAGATCAGGGAAGCGCTGGTTTAACATGGATGATACTGATCTGTACGATTCCATCTACGCGTCTTTTCTCAAGCACAGAAAAGTAGAAACCGCCGAAGACAAGTTGTTTGTTCATGAACTTACCTGTGAGGCTATGGCTGGTGTTCAGGAGTATATTTCTGAACTTGAAGAAGCTATTGCTCATCAGAAGAGCACGATTAAGCGAATGAGGGAAGACTTTTGACACAGTCCACAGACCCTGTTAAGCTTCTAGCGTTGGCAGTCTATCAATTGGGCGGTTCGCTGGAGATCAGCAAGGAACTACTTGACAGTATGGGATCTGTCCGGCTAGTCTTAGACCAAGAGACAAACCCAGATTATATCCGTCTGGCTGTTCTTTCCAATGAAGTCCTGGTTGGTCAGCTTGAGGATGATGTTGTTAATGTAATAAATCATGTATGGTATAGACCTGAGGATTATTATGCCGTCAACATATCCGGTGAAGACGAAGTGCTGGTTTAAGGGTTGCACAGTTAAGTCTGTTCCTCCTAGAATTAAGATTAAAGGAGAGTTGAGACCTTTGTGTCCCAAGCACAAGAGAGCGTGGGAAACTACAGCGGAAGAGAAATTTGACTCTGATCAGTAGTTATGCAATAATGATAGAGCCTCCTTAAAATGGCTAGATAAACTTTTACTAGCTTATCTAGCCTCTCGGGTGCGAGGAAGACGGTAATCCTCCTGATTTGGGATCAGGCAAAACTGAGTTCGACTCTCAGGCATCCGACGTTAGAGTTATGATCAACGTATAGACATCACCAAATAACACAATAGATACGATGCTAAATACAAGTAAGTAACTCTTTTGGCTTCTTCGTATTAAAAGTAGTACAGGCGGTTGAAGCCCGCCGGGAGAAGGTGCGATACCTTCAGAAGCCACTTAGGTTGACGGTTATCCTTTCTATCATAGATAAAAACTTTCACCAATATCTAATGGTTCTCTAGCTCAGATGGTAGAGCACTGGGTTGTGATCCCAGGTCGTAGGTTCGATTCCTACGGGAATCACCTTAATTTTTTACTAAGGAGAAGATATGGCAGAGCGTCAAAAGCTTAATGATCTGGCTAAGGATAAGAATCTTAGTAAGAAGAATAAAAAGGTTCTTCCTGAAAAGGATAAGAAGAAGCTAGAAGTAGCATCTTTCCAGTCTTCAATTTAACTGAATAATGCCTGATTAGTTTAATGGTAAAACGATCGTCTCATACGCGATTCTCAGCAGTTCGATTCTGCTATCAGGTACTAGCAGAGTAGAGAAGCAGGTCATCTCACGGTGCTCATAACTCCGGAATCACGGGTTCGAATCCCGTCTCTGCCTCCAAGTCTCTTGGCAAGAGCTAAAATTAGCTGAGTTATCCTACACTCTTATACGAGTAGGGTTCCGGTTTTGGCGGTTCTCCGGGTAAACAAAAGATATGCTAATGCGGATGTTGCATAAGCCGGGAATCGTCGGTTCAAATCCGACCCACCGCAACTACGTGACTTCCATTTGACTTTTAAGTTTGGAAGCCATATACTAGTTACATGCTGAAGAAATGTACAGACTGTGAAGAGTATAAAGAACTTTCGGCCTTTAACAAGAACAGGGCCAAGAAAGACGGTTTAGGCACTAAATGCCGTGACTGTATGAAGATTTATAGAAAGAACCACTATCAAAATAACAAAGATAGTTATATAGCCGATATTATGGTTAGACGACGTGCTAGAAAGAAAATAGTAGTAGAAAAACTGCTACAGTATTTTCTTGACAATCCTTGTGTTGATTGTGGAATTTCTGATCCTAGAGTTCTAGAGTTTGATCATAGAGATCCTGCTGAGAAATCTAGAAACGTCAGTGAGATGCTAGGTGGTGACTGGAACTGGGAAGTTACCTTGGAAGAGATATCCAAGTGTGATGTCCGATGTGCCAACTGTCATCGTATTAGAACTGCTAATCAGTTTAATACTTATAGATCTTACTGGAATTGCGATATTGATGTAGAGGCAGCATGATATCCTTCCAAGTTATTCGCGGGAGTTCGAATCTCCCATATCGCTCGCCAACCTGAAGCTAGTTAAGCGCTGTCTTTAACGGGACATCTTGCTATGAACATCTTGTGCACAAGGTGCTTCTGTATCTCGACCTAGATATGCTGTGTTCCCTACTTAAAAGGTAAGTGGGATGGTCTTATTCTCCGATAGTGTAACGGCAGCATGACAGACTCTGAATCTGTTGGACTTGGTTCGAATCCAGGTCGGAGAGCTTTGCTGTGTGGATAACGAAATAGGTCCGGGGTTCTGTGATCTGGCGCTCGGGTAGCCTGGAATGATACAAGTGGGGTCGAACCCATTCACCCAAGAGTAAAGGTCATTGAGGGTGAGCACAGCAAGTAATTCCCCCTTAGTGTAATGGCAGCACTACTGTCTTTGGAACAGTCGGCCCTAGTTCGAATCTAGGCGGGGGAGCCTATAGTGTGATATTCTCCTATTAAGTAATTGAGATACTAAATAGGAGAATTTTTATGTCTACAACTAAAGAACTTTTAATTGATAACTTAACTGATCAAATAGAAATGTTAAAGTTAGATATTAAAAATCTTAAAGAAAAGAATAGCCGCTTAACAAATAATAATATGCGACTACAAGAACGTCTATATCAGGCTGATATAAGTATTGAGGCTTTATATGCTGAGAATGATGCGCTAATTCATACTCCTCAGTTTGCTGTTGATACCGAAGGAGCGTTTGACAGAGGTCGCCAAGATGGTATAAGATCACTATCAAGCACCACAAATAACTACTTGTACGCTATGGCTGAAGAAACTATTCAGGCCATGAATCAGATAGTCAACAAGTACACCAGAGATTTGGCATTGACCATGTTTCTTGGTACTGTTGAGCCAGAAGAGCTAGTCAATGATCTTCCGGAAACAGACTTTACTGCTGAACTTCTTGCCAACGCACTGAAGATGAGCTAGTATAGAACTAGGTCGGCAGCGTACCTATCCGCCTTCGGGCTTCAAAAACGCTGTTATCCTCGCGTAGTGTACCGGAGCGCACGCCACCCTGTCAAGGTGTTAGAGCGAGTTCAACTCTCGTCGTGGGGACTTTCTAAAGGAGGAATAATGGCAGTAAATCCAGAGTATAAGGATGCTGTTGATAAGCTGTTTATTCTTAGAGAACAGTTTAGGCAGACAGAAGATCCTTATGTTAAGGCTAGTTTGAAGTTCCAGATTCGTAAGCTGGAGAAAGTTATTAAAGGTTTGAAATGATTTTTGACGAACAGACTACCGCGCGACTAAAGACGTTGCTCAAACAGTGTGAAATCCTTATTGCGGATCACAGTGTTGGTGAGTATACTAGGAGACGCGCGGTAATCGACAAGACAAAGATAGAGAAGGTATTGCGTACTAGACTCAATACCTGATGCTCCGCTAGTGTAACGGCAACACACCAGCTTCTCAAGCTGATATCGAGAGTTCAACTCTCTCGCGGAGTACGTGCGATATCCCTGTAGGTTTAGAATCAACCCCAAGAGTGGTTGTACCGAATTTCTAAATAGGTAGCCTACGGTAGTACCAAAGAGGTAGGGAGAGTAGGATATCCTCTGATCTTACCAAGAGGCTGTAGCAGAGATCCTAGTAGGCCGATAAAGACCAAAGCTCTAGTACTTACTTGCAATGAGTGCCAAAAGAGAACGCTACCTAAGGCAGAATACGTACGAACGGAAGAAACTACAGCAGCTTGCCCCCATAGTGTAGCGGCCAAGCACGACAGGTTTTCACCCTGTTAGCACGGGTTCGAATCCCGTTGGGGGTACGTAAACAGTTATTTTCTAGGAATGTTATAGAATAGAAAGAGCTATAGCATAACTTTTACTCCTAGGAGAATTAAATGGCATTTACATATTTAGCACCAATTAAGGTTACCTCTCTGACTGTAGGTACTCAGGTTGTTGCAGCAGTAGTAGCAGATGGACATTCCTATGTTTACCCTACCCCTGCTGCGGGATCTGGTTTACAGTATCCAACTGTTCGTGCATTATTTGCAGCGCCGCTTCCGCCTGGTGATTCTACTGCTGGAGATGCGCTGACAACTGTTCAGTTGAATAACACCAATGTTTTCGCGCTACCAAATGATTTCACTATCAATGGAAACACTGACTGGGTATTGACAGCAACTGGTACTGCTTAATCTTTTTGTCTAGTCATGCTGGTGTTTCCCTCCTTCCGCTAGTTTGACAGGTTGGCCACTTACCTGATAAAGTGGCATTGCCGGATACGCACAATGGCCGTGCACCATTCTTGTAAAATGGACTCAGGTTGGGTTCGATTCCCCCATCCGGCTCTCACGGTAGAAATACCGGTCTAGCACTAATGTTCCCTCGCTCCACTGATAGGTTCGCCTTAAGGAGTCAAAACTAGGTAGCTAGAAAAACTTAGGTTCTGCACAGTAACTCCTGGCACGGACAGCACTATGACATTAGTTTCTTCCAACAAGGTTCGTGGCAAGCGCCTGGTGCCTTACGGTTGACATCGGTTTACTTCCGGGGTACACTGATGGTAGTGCATTGAACCGAGTAAAAGCTAAAGACCTGTGTAGTAGGAGCGGATGCTAATCCGTAAACCTACTTATGCTCCAGTATCCCAATGGCAGAGGACACAGTCTCAAAAACTGTGCTAGTGTCGGTTCGAGTCCGACTTGGAGTACTTAGGATAGAAATATCCTCCTAGCACTAATGTTCCCTCGTTCCGATTATGGGAAACCTAGGAATCAAAACTAGGTGGCTAGGTTAATGGTCCCTTAGCCCAAAGGCAGAGGCAACAGGCTTAAACCCTGTCTAGTGTCGGTTCGACCCCGACAGGGACTACTTTACAAACACATGCCCGTGTGGCTGGAATGGCAGACGCGCCGCGCTTAGAACGCGGTCCCGAGAGGGGTGCAGGTTCGACTCCTGTCACGGGTACGTTAGTAAAACCGATGAAGGAGGCAACTTTGTTCGGTGTAAGTGCGGTAGTGATTTTTCTTGCGATAAGTATTGGTGTAGCCTGGTGGCATGGAAGATACAAGTTGGGACAGATTCTCTTCGGAATTCTTCTGGGTTTGCTTCTTGCCAGTCTTGCGCCTACACTACCAACAACGATGCACAATTCAGTAGCCAGTATCCTGAATGCTCTTATGAGTATTAAGTGGTCTGGTTAAGCCTTCGGGCTTTAGGGCGCGATCTGGGTATCGGGATGGTCTCCAAAACCAACCTTGCAGAGTCCGATTCTCTGGCACCCTGCTTTAAGTGAGTTATCCTGGAGTAGACCTCAGTCCTCTAGACGGCAGGATGTAAAACTGGCAAGCTGAGTCGTCTCTACGTCGGAGCCACGATAGTAGCCATCTCACTTAGTACTTGACAGGAATTAACGAACCTGTTATTGTTAAGACATACACCACCCGCTCCCTTGTGGTTCGGGTTTATTCACGCATAGCTCAATTGGCAGAGCTGACGGCTGTTAACCGTCCGGTTCCTGGTTCGAGTCCAGGTGTGTGAGCTGGCAGTAATGCGTAGATGAGAGATACTTCTAAACAATCAGCGAGTTGTGGGTTCGAATCCCGCTCACTCCCGTATGAAACGCAGTCGGAAACGGCGCAGGAAACATAGGTGGTGATAGTTCAATGGTAGAACAGCCGACACTAAAAAGCCTTTCATTGATTTTTCTAACTGCTAAATTTTTATATGGCAATGCGTAGGTATGAGTTACTTCTAATGGTTCGAATCCACTAATCCCCCTTCTTGGGGATTTACCACATGGCGTGGCGCTGAACGTGGAGTTCAGTGATAAATTAAACTCAAGCTGATTTTTCTAGCCATAAATTTTTAAAGTGCCAATGCGCAGAGTAGAGATACTTCAACAATCTCAGCCAAATTTGAGGATGCCGGTCTGGACTAGTTGTGAACTAGGTGGATACGGATACAAGACTTTATTCGATGTTTCTAGGCACTTATAACTAAATCTTTCTACCCAATGCGCAGCATACAGTTACTTCAATTAATGGTAATCAAAAGACACTGTAAGCGATTTTTTCTAGGGTGGATCATAGACTTTGATTTCCAATGCGAAGACAGACTGGTTACTTCCCCTTTGAAATGAGAAAAGGATGGGTTCGAATCCCATCAAGGGCAAGGCAGGCCCGACTACCAGAAGTCATTATTTCTAGGAAATCAATTATTGATTCCCCGCGTATTCCGATACTGCGGGGCTTTTCTTTCTCTAACAACGTACCACAATATAGGAGGCATTAACATGGCACGCTTCAACACTGTAACCAAGACTGGTGTTACTTCTCCAGTCAAGACTGTGGGAAAGATCACTAACGCATCCGGAAAGCCAGCGTTTATCCGAGATGCTAAGTCTGAGCTGTTCTTGCTGGCAGTATCCAACTTTGTCGGGCAGGACACATTCTATGAGTCTGCCAAGAATCGTGATGACCGTTTCTCTCTTCTATGCCAGAAGGTAGCTGTAGAGGACGAGCTTTGGTTCATGAACTTTGTGAAGTGGCTGCGCAATGATGCTTTCATGCGCTCCGCTGCTATTGTGGCAGCAGCAGAGGGCTCCAAGGCTCTTCTGGACGCTCGCCAGACTACGGGGGTCACTATGGGACCTCGAAAGCTTGTAAGCCTGTCTATGGCCCGCGCTGACGAGCCTGGTGAGTTCCTTGCGTACTGGACTTCTAAGTATGGAAAGAACCTTCCTCAGGCAATTAAGAAGGGTGTTGCAGACGCGGCTAACCGTCTCTACAACGAGTACTCTCTTCTTAAGTACGACACTGAGTCCAAGGGATACCGTTTTGCGGATGTTATTCAGCTTTCCCATGTTACTCCTATGGGAGTTGCACAGGCTGACTTGTTCAAGTACGCTCTGGACCGTCGATATGGTGTGGATGGAGATACTACTGAACTTAGCATGCTGAAGGTTCGTAGTAAGCTTATGAGCATGCCTGTAGAGGCCCGTAAGGTGCTTGTGCAGGGTTCTAACGCATCCAATGTTCTCAAGGACGCTGGAATGACTTGGGAAGCTCTTGCTGGTTGGCTTCAGGGTCCTATGGATGCTGTGGCTTGGGAAGCTGTTATTCCTAACATGGGTTATATGGCTCTGTTGCGTAACCTGCGTAACTTTCAGGATGCTGGTATCTCCGCCAAGACTATGAAGACTGTTCTGAATAAGCTTGCTGATCCTGCTGAGGTTGCCAAGTCAAAGCAGTTCCCTTTCCGTTTCCTTGCAGCGTATCAGGCAAACAAGGGTAACCTGAAGATTTCTGCGGCTCTTGAGGATGCTCTTACAGGTTCTCTGGCTAATGTTCCAGCTCTTAAGGGCAAGACCTTGATTCTGGTTGATCGTTCTGGTTCCATGTTTGACAGTAATGGCGGAACTCAGGGGCTTACCCGTGCGGATACTGCTGCTCTGTTCGGTATCGCTCTGGCTCTTCGTGCAGAGAATGCTGATCTGGTGCAGTTCGGTTCTTCATGGTATGGTCAGCAGAACGCTTATGAGACTGTGAAGTTCCGTAAGGGTGACAGCATTATGCCTCTTCTGTCCAAGTTCAAGGACATGGGCGGAACTGACACTGCTCTGGCGGTTCGTGAGAATTTCAAGGACCACGATCGTATTGTGATCATCACAGATGAGCAGTACAATGGTTACGGAGCAAATCCTCTGGCCTCTGTTCCTGTTAAGACTCCGGTATACACATGGAATCTTGGTGGATATCGTGCGGCACAGTCTGAGTCTGGTCAGTCAAAGCGTCATACCTTTGGTGGACTTACAGACAAGGGCTTCCAGATGATTCCTTTGATTGAAGCCGGGCAGCACCAGAACTGGCCATGGCAGGTTGCGAAGTAGGGTCAAACCTGCTAAGCTTTAGTACATCAGGGAAGCAAAAAAGCTAAGAGTAAGGCTTGTGATAGTGGTTCTTAGCGGGATAAGATATGCTGAATGTGGCTAGGCCAAAGCTTATCTCGTTGTGCTCGACCAGCTACGTCGGGGACTCCCCTATCGCACAATGGGGCTTTCGTATAATGGTTATTACTCCTGTTTTGCAAGCAGGTAATCAGGGTTCAATTCCCTGTTGCTCCACGTTTGGAGGATAATATGGCTAAAGAATCTAAAGAAGCTCTTATAGCTAAAATAGAGAAGTTGAAGGCAGAAAGAAAGTATCATAAAGAAGAGTGCTGTGAGTGTTCTAAGGCTGATAACAAGAGTAAATGTCTGTATACTTTGTCAGAGATAACCGATCAGATACAGAAACTCGCATTTAAACTAAGCGGTCTTCATAGGCAGTAAACAACATAGGAGGCAAAACTATGGGTCGTAGGGATAGGGGTCCGATGATTTCACAGGATTCAGGGCCAGTATGTAACAGTGTGAATGATTTTGGTCATTGGGGTTGGGTTACGGGAAATAAGTCCCGAGAAAAGGATCCAGCAGATCCTGATGATGGTTCTTGTAGTAAGAAGGGTTGTAAGGGAACACCCAGTAGTGGAGATGCTTTCTGTGAGAAGCACATGGGTGCACGCGGTGTTTAATTAGTAAAACAGGTGCGAAAGCACCTTATGCGCTGCAAGCTTTAATGGTGAAGCAACTGGCTCTTACCCAGTGGATCAGAGTTCAAGTCTCTGGCGGCGTACTTTGCCTCATTAGTATTATCGGTAGAACAGTGCCTTGGTACGGCGCAAAGCAGGGTTCGACTCCCTGATGAGGCTCTTTGCTGGTATAACCAAATGGCTACGGTATTCGACTTTTAATCGAAATTCTGCGGGTTCGATCCCTGCTGCCAGCACTTTAAGGGAGAATAATATGGATGAAATATTTCAACGTACTGACGGTAAATGGGTATTCAAGCATAAGTGCACTAGGAATGAAACTGTGACTAGTGGTCCTTATGAAACTGAGAAAGATGCTAAAGTTGCCCTACGACTACATAAGGTGAATCCTCATGGTTACTAGGCAGTCCAGCGGACGCTGGAAGTGGACATGTAAGTGTGGAAGAAGTCAAGGAAACTATGCTAGTCAGTCTATTGCTCAAATAGCTGAGAGGCTTCATATCGCGGGGTGTAAGAGTGACGAATCCTAGACCTGGCGATTTTGGATTGGTCAGTATTCCTGGCGGAGTAGGTTTTCTTATTCGGGTAGGTCAATGGCTTAACGGTAATGGCTTTCGTAACTACGAACATGCTTTCATTGTTCTTGATGAGTATTCGCTGCTTGAGGCCATGCCTGGCGGTGCGATAGTATCGTCTCTGGATAAGTACAGTCATCACATGGTTCGTTACTCCACAGTAGAGTTGACAGACCAGCAGCGGGCGGATATTGTTAGTCAGGCAAGGAAGCTACAGGGAACACCCTATAGTATTCTGGATTATCTGGCCATCGCGGCGAAGAGATTCAATTTGAAGTTTCCTGGTCTTGATAGTAGAGTTAAGTCTTACAAGCACATGATATGCAGTGTTGTTGTGGCTCATCTGTATGATGATAATGGTTCCCAACTGACAGATCAACCAGCGTATCTTGTTGATCCTGAGATGCTGATTCCTTATACAGTATAATTAAACGCCCGTAAGGGCTATGTCGGTGTAGCTCAATGGATAGAGTAACTGCCTACGGAGCAGTTGGTTGCTGGTTCGAATCCAGTCATCGACACGGGAGTTGCCTAAATTCAATAACTAGTTCTCCCCATAAAATGGTAGATATTGACGCTTCCGCCAGAGAGCGATACCTTCTGGCTTATGCCTCTGTAATGGCCGCGCCTTCTAAGCGATTGGTGCATAATGGAATGATGCTGGTTCGAATCCAGTCAGGGGTGCGTCAACTAAGGAGAAGATAATGAAGGATCTACGACCCGGATGGTCGGTAACCGTAAAGAATACCAAGTATCCCGATGGCGTTGAAGGAACAGTAGTTGATTACAGTCCTGATCGTGGACTTGTTTGCGTAAAGATGAAGTCTTCTGGTAAGAATGATTTTTTCCTTGAGCGTGATGTGGAGCGTAAGCAATAGTGCCTAAGTTCAAGTTTAAGGTAGGCGATTCTGTATTGGCTTCTGATGGGAGTATAACTACTATTACTTTTCAGGATAATAGTTATAATGAGAATCGATATGCTTGTGATAATGGTGAAGTATACTGGGAACACCAGCTTGAAAAGGTATAAGTAAAACGGCCCGAAAGGGCTTAAGCGCGCGTAGCTCAGAAGTAGAGCAGTTGTCTTACAAACAACAGGTCGGGATTGCAAAATTCCCCGTGCGTACGTAAAGGAGATAGTAATGGATAAACAGAGTAAGATATATGGACTGGTATGGATTCTGTCAGCTATAGGAATTCTGCTTATCCTTCCCCATCTGCATAACTAACGGGGCTGGTAGGTATCGTCTGGTACTAAAACCGCACGCGGAAGTTACTAGCACAAGGGTTCGACTCCCTTCAGCTCCATTTTACAAATAACTCTAGGAGGCGTACTATGAGTACTATGGATTCAGCTAAGATCGGCGACAGGGTGACTATTACCCGTGGAAATTATGCGGGGAAAACGGGAAAGGTAGTTGTTGTTCCCGTTGCATCAATTCTTATGGGTGCACCTGATCTCTATGTAGTTGTAGTAGAGGGAAGCAGAGCTTCTTATCGTAGACAAGATTTTACTGTAGAGTAGTTTTAGGCGCGTAGAGTTAACCAGTCTGGGACTGGAGCTGCCTGCAAAGCAGCCACAAGGAGTTCGATTCTCACTACGCGCTCTTTGGAAGAGTGCCAGAGAGGATTATCGGGCAGTCCTGCTAAGACTGAGGGTTGTAGTAGCCCCGTGGGTTCGAATCCCATCTCTTCCTCAACAATGGAAGTTATGCAACCGGTGAGCAGCTATGTTGGAAACATAGTAAGGGTTAACGCCCTAGTGGGTCCGATTCCCACAACTTCCTCGAACCTTAATGGGTTCTACAATGGAGGATTTAACATTGGCAGCGTGGCAGACTCTTGAAAAGTCTACGGTGTAACAGCCGTGAGCGTTCGAATCGCTCATCCTCCGCTCTCCCGTAGAGGCTCCGAAAGGTCGGGTTAGAATAAGCCTCATATGCTCCTATAGCTCAACGGTCAGAGCGTCTGTCTTATTAACAGCCGGTTGTGGGTTCGAATCCTACTGGGAGTACGTTGGGTTTCATGCACGGTTCCTAGCACAATGACAAAAACCGGCAATTATGGGAGTGTAGCTCGGTCTGGTTAGAGCAATCGCCTGATGAGCGATCGGTCGTGGGTTCGAATCCCACTTCTCCCACTTCTCCTACTTTACTGTTTTACAAAGTTTAATAGCTAGTGTAAACTAGCTATGGGTCGGTAGCTCAATGGTAGAGCACTGCGTTGTGGTCGCAGGTTAATGCGCGTTCGAGTCGCGTCCTTCCCTCTCTGTTCGGATAGCCCAATTCTAGAGGCAGCCAGCAACCTGGAGTGTCCCCTATGTTTTCTGACTACAAGGTTAGGGGTAGTGTGGGTGAGAGTCCCACTCCGAATGGTTTATGTATCGATAACGCGTAACTGGTAGCGCTGCGGCCTGTAAAGCCGTTCCTTCGGGTCTGGGGGTTCAAGTCCCTCTCGATGCACGTAACCCTTGTCATATCTCTTATAGAGGTTGACAAGGGTTTTTTCTATGTCCTAGACTCGTGCTACGACACCACCAAGGAGAATGTAATGTTGTGGACTAGAGCCCAAAGGGCACGCTATGTTGAGTTTCCGAGTAGGGCTGACAACATTGAAGATTACCTGGAAGATACGGTAGATGCTTGGCATACTTCTCCTACTGATGTTGGCTTGGCCAACTTCCTTGGAATGACTTGGGAGGAGTATGGTCCTTGGGCTAGTAAGGGTATTGTGCCTGACAGGATTACGTTGATGTGGATTACAGGAGACTACTGAGGAATGCTGTGGATGTCCTTGTGCAGAAGACCCGCGAGAAGGTACCTGTACGGCTCTGTGAGAGCCTGTGGGGCAGTACTTGGACAGAAGGTGCCTTCTCACAGACTGCGCCTCTTAGAGAGGCTTCTACGGATTTTGACAGTAATGAGTTAAGACCTTATACATAACTTACGCGTCTGATGCTATTATCATTAGAGAAATAGCGCTAGGCCACCATATCTAATCACGTTTTGGGCTACTTACATGGACAACTTTTACTAAAAGCAGTGTGGGGTACGAGGGCTATTTTGTCTTTTTGTAAGTATCTAGCCCCCAAAAGTGAGTCGCCATGACACAGCCAGACCCGAACGCGCCTTCTAGTGGTAGTTGGTCGTGGGCTGTCCAGAGAGAGCTGGATGGTCTTCAGAGAAGCATAGATCAACGCTTAAGTGATATGACCAATCAGATAACCAAGTTGGTCAGTATCACTGAATACTTGGCTGATAAGCGAGGATTAGATCTAGAACTTCGCGGATTACGAGAAAAAATCGTAGATGTGGAGAAAGATTTAGAGACGTTTAAAGCAGATGTGAGAAGAGCACTTGATGAGTTTCGTAGAGATAATTCTCTGGACCATGCCAGATTGGAAAGAGCGATAGCGGAAGAAGTATCAGCCAGACATACTGAACGAATAACAGAATCAAACTCACGTAGAAGTACTCTTCGTTGGGTTATAGGTATTGTTATCATACCTGTGGTGATGATAGTAGTAACTATCTGGACCAGCAAGCACTAGACAGATGATCCCTTGTAGTGGTAGGCTAAGACCTGTACTACAAGGGATCTATTATTTTTGGAGGAAGAATGAAGATTAGTAGTCTGTCGGCTCTTATTGATCTGGCTGAGGATGATGATCTGGTTTATAGTGTTCTCACGGATATGTCTTTGGGACGTCGAAAGGCTTCTGCGAGGATTTATGAACTGACAGAGTATACTGTCTCTGATGATATGGTGCGTTCTTACCGTAACTGGGCTAACACTGGAAAGTTTATTCCCCCTGAGAAGCCTGCTCTCCGTTTGGTTGAAGACAATATCGCTACAGTTCTGCCCTTTCAGGCACCAGAGTTTAAGAAGGGTAAGGCACAGTCTTCTGGTAAGCGTGTTATTGCTTTCGGAGACTTCCAGATCAACAAGCATGACCCGAAGTTCCTTTCCAAGGCTCTTGATCTGATTGAGGATCAGCAGCCTGATATCATCTGTCTGACTGGTGATGAGAGTGATAACAGTGCTGTGGGCCGTCATGCTCAGGGTTTGAGGGAGGAGTTTGAGTCTAATCTTCAGGATCAGATTGATGAGACTGTATATTGGCTTACAGATATTCGTGAGGCTGCACCCAATGCAAAGATTCACATGGCACATTCCAATCATATGAATTGGATTACCCGCGCCGCAGAAACTCGTCTTCCTGGTTATTCTACTCTTCGGGCTCTTTCTCCAGAAGAGATGTATAAGCTTGATGAGCTGGATATTCAGTACGAGCGTCAGCTCATTGAGTTCCTGCCAAATTACCTTCTTGGTCATGGACATCAGTGGAATCTTACTTCTGCGTCCCACAAGACCAAGGGTATCGAGCATGTTATGCGTACAGGTTGTTCTATCCTTGCGGGGCACGTTCACCAGGCTACCCTTCAGACTGTCTTCATCGGTTATGAAGGAAAGGGTGAGCAGAAGGTTTATGCTAATCCCGGTTGTATGATGGACTTTGAGAAGGCTATGGAATCCAATGGCGGTTATATTGGAGGTACTTCTCCTAACTGGTCCAAGGGAATTGTTGTGATTACCCGCGAGGCCGGGCAGAACTATACTGAGCTGGTGCTTGGTCAGAATGACGGTAGCTTCCGTTACGAAGGAGTTGTGTATTAATGATTGCTGTTCTTGGTTGTTTTGGTGTTCTAATATTTGTTCTGGGTATCAGTGCTGGTATGGGTGCCCTGACTATGGTGGCTCTTGGAGCTTTTGGATTTCATGTGTCCTTCTGGGCAGCTTGGGCTATCTATGTTGTTCTCAGTGTTATCTTCCAATCTGTTACATATAAGGAAAAGTAAATGACATACAACCCTATGAAGGACTTGAAGGAGTTTCACGACAAGTTCGATAGGGACGGAAAGGGACGCCAACAGCGTCCTATTTCTGTTTCCCTATTTGATAAAAGAAAGGCTCTGATAACGGAAGAATTCAATGAGGTAATGGAGGCCATGGAAGACTTCACTACCTTTGTGAATACTACTCTCCACGACAACAATATCCTTGATGCCAGAGAGCCATTTTTTCATATTGCAAAGGAACTTGCCGATCTCTTGTACGTAGTTTACGGAACAGCGGAAGAATTGGGTATTCCTTTGCAAGAGGTATTCACTGAGATTCACAAATCTAACATGTCTAAAGTGTGGCCCGATGGAACTGTACACTATAATCAGATAGGTAAAGTTCTTAAACCAGATACCTATTCCCCACCTGATCTAGGACATCTATTCAATGAGCGGAATTTCTAACGGATGGTACAGAACCAACCAGGACAACGAAGCGTGGCAGCAGGAAAGCTGGACAGCGAACACTGGACAGCAGTATGAACATCAGTTGCCTATACACTCTGCTTATCATGTTTGTTTGTTCATAGATAATGTTCACTATCCTGCCGAGTATTATCAAGTGACTGGTGAATTGTGCCCGCATGATATGCAGGCAGATGAGTTGGGGCCTATACATGAACCAGGATGGACTGTCCTGGATAACAGAAACTAAGGAATAATATGACAGACTTATCCACAAATATCGGTTGGACTCCTCAATCCGGCGTTGGTTTTATCCATGAGGTAGCTGATCCTGGGCAGACTTTCACTGAGGATCAGCTTCCAGATCCTGAGGTTCAGCGCGCATCTGGTATTAATCCTGATCTGTACCGTGCTGCTCATGGCCTGTACGTGAGCCCTGCTGTGGCTCCTAAGCCCTATTTTGTGGGCACTGAGACTGGACTTGATGCCAAGTCTGCTGTAGCTGCTACGGGCAACGTAGAGTCCTTTATGAGTGTTCCTAGCCCTGCAACTCAGGTGGCTGACGCAGAGCAGGAAGAAGTTTTGGTATCTGACGCTAAGGAATAGTAGTATTTGAATAACCCTCTTGGTATCATTACTGAGAGGGTTATTTCTATGAGGAGACAATATGGCTAGAGAGAAAGCACGTAGTAGAGCGGGTTCGGCTTGGGACAGAACATTTTTGGGGCAGAGAGACTACGGTCCTGCTACACCTACACCCAGAAGGACATCAGTTCCTCCCAGAGGGGTGTTCGGGGATGCGGAGGCTGAGCGTATTCAAGTTCAACAGAATACTGATTATCTGACTGCGCAGGAAATAGCCTTGGCTCTTATGGGTAATGACAAGCCTTTGTTACCTTATCAGCCTACGCCTACTATTAATCCGGGGAGACCTAGAACTCTGGCTGCGGGTTACGATCAGAATACTATGACGATGCGCGTGAAGTTTCGAGATGGAGAAATGTATGAGTATTATCAAGTTCCTCCTTCGGTCTGGTACCAGTTTCAGAGAGCACAGAGTCCTGGAAGATTTATCAATAGCAAATTGAACTCTTATCCCTACAATCGTGGATTGGCCTAATGACCTTACACTCGACTACACATGATCTGACTGACAGATTATTTTGGCATACTATAAGACTGGACCCTAGATCCGAGCTATATCACCGATTCCTCACCCATGAGACACAGTATCCGTACCGTGAATCCAACTCCCACATCTTCCGTCTTCCCTTCTCCACCTTCGGGCTGGTCTTCGGCAAATGGGAAGAGACTGGACGCACCGAGGAAGAGTCCCTGTTAGCCGCGCTAGGTGGAAGAGAAGTGCCTGCGGATTCCATAGAGGGTATGACCCGACTAGGTCAGGCAGTATCTATGGATGATCAGATCCAAGCACTGTCTGACCAGTGCGGGCTTCTCAAGTATTTCCCGCCAGGGAGCAGCAATGCTTAATCTATTTGGAAAGCCATACCGTCCTGACTTATCTCTGAAGAACAGTATCGTTACCAAGCTGCGACGGCAGACTTCCAATGAGGAGATAGTTCGTTGGGCGGATAATGCGCATACTGGTATGGGAAAGAATATCCAGGAATTAAGAAAGAGCCTGACCCGTGGAGATTCGGGCCAAGCTCTTGTCTATTCCAGAGATTTGCGTGCTGGGGCTGTTACTTTACTTGCTGCTCTTGAAGTGCTGGAAGAGCGTTTTAATTCTGTACTATAAGGTAGTAGCAGAATACTCCGAAGCAGTATAGGCAGAACAGGATTCCCATAAGCTTTATAAAGTTCCAGATCAAGTTAATAACAGGATTTGTATTGAACCAGACTCCAAAACGGGTCTGGTCAATTTTATGTCCAATGTAGGCTCCAGCCATTGTGGCACCCGCTACTTTGACCGCGTCTTCTACTGGGTGACGCTCTGGCATGTTGTTGAGTTCTTCCATGTCTCCTCCTGGGTAGTTGTTGTGGTCCTACCGTACTGCTAGGTAGGGGTGTTGTCAATATCCAGTAGAATGGGCAGTACGTGAAACTATTATTTGGAGAATTATATGACTACTGAGATACCGGATATTGATCTTGACGATCTTGATGATGAGGAACGTCAAGCCTTTGATAATTTAAAAATTGAGCTGGATCCTCATTCTCAGGCATTCATTGACGCTTTGGTCGAAAGACTTCTTATTTTCACAGATGAACTGTCAGGACATCCGCTGTACGGTTACCAGAGACCTTTTGCCGCGCGTATTATGGAGTCTGTCATACTTAATGATGGTGCACGAATAACTGCGTTGTTTTCTCGTCAGAGTGGAAAGACTGAGACTGTAGCTAATACTATTGCCACTCTTATGATTATGCTTCCCAGACTTGCCAAGGTTGAGCCGTTTTCAGAGTGGCTGGAGCCTTTCCGGGAAGGAGTATGGGTTGGTGCTTTTGCGCCTGTTGATGATATGGCTAAGACTTTGTTCTCTCGTATTGTTTCTACTCTTACGTCGGAAAGAGCGCAGGCTATTCTATTGGATCCTTCTATTGACGA
>Ga0210394_10000317_pt1 | contig 110688 bp, 84 predicted proteins | sample IncBWC12MmetaG_FD_160121 | JGI IMG/M metagenome (GOLD analysis project Ga0210394, IMG submission 160121) | Forest soil microbial communities from Barre Woods Harvard Forest LTER site, Petersham, Massachusetts, United States - Inc-BW-C-12-M | ecosystem: Environmental > Terrestrial > Soil >...
CCACGATCGGCATCTTGTTGTCCATGCACAGCGAGATGGCCGTTGAATCCATCACCGACAAACCCTTCTTCAGCACGTCGAGATACGTGATTTTCTCGAACCGCTTCGCGCTCGGCACTTTTTCCGGATCGGCATCGTACACGCCATCCACGCGCGTCGCCTTCAAGATCACCTGCGCCTTGATTTCCATGGCGCGCAACGCCGCTGCCGTATCCGTCGAAAAATAAGGATTACCGGTGCCCGCCGCGAAGATTACCACTCGGTCCTTCTCCAGGTGCCGTGTCGCGCGCCGCCGGATGAACGGCTCCGCCACTTGATGCATCTCAATTGCACTCATCAACCGCGTGTGGCAACCCGATTTCTCCAGCGCGTCCTGCAGCGCCAGCCCGTTGATCACCGTCGCCAGCATCCCCATGTAATCGCCGGTAGCGCGGTCAATCGACAGCTCTTTCTGGCGGGTGCCGCGGAAAATATTTCCGCCGCCCACCATAATCGCCACCTGCACTCCCAGCTCTTGAACTTCCTTCACCTCGTGCGCGATTCCCTGAATCGTGGCCGCGTGAATGCCCGATTGCTCCGGCCCCGAAAGCGATTCGCCCGAAAGCTTCAGCACGAGCCGTTCGTAAACAGGCGCGCCTTTTGCGCTAACTCGCGTCGCTGCGTCTGCAGTTGTCATCGTCCGGTCGGCTCAGTTTCCACGCGGGCATTCTAGTGCCGTTCCAATGATTTGGCACTAGCGAATTTCATCGCACCCTCGCATTTCGTTGCGATCCAGCTTGACAAATTTTGGCACAACTTTGCAGCGAGGCGCTCGTAAAAGCGCCGAGGCCCAGCCGCAACAGTTCGCGGATGCATGGAATGTAAGGTAAGTAGGTCGATGCCGCTTATACTGCGGGAACAAGCGCGTCAGGCTCTTCAGACGCTGGCGCAGACGCAGACGCGCCATCCATCTCGCCGACTTTGAATCGGGAGAACCGGCGTACCGCGATGTTCTCGCCCACCTTCGCAATCGCCTGATCCACCAGTTCTTTGATGGTGACGCCTTCGTCCTTGATGAAATGCTGCTCGTAGAGGCAATTCTCTTCGTAGAATTTTTCCATCTTGCCGTTGACGATCTTCTCGATCACGGGCTCGGGTTTTCCCGTCTGCTTCGCCTGATCCTTGTAAATCTCCCGTTCACGGTCAAGAATTTCTTGTGTCACTTCTTCGCGACGCAGGAATCGCGGATCGAGCGCAGCGATGTGCATAGCCACATCGTGGCACAGCCGTTGAAAGTCTTCGGTGCGCGCCACGAAATCGCTTTCGCAGTTCACTTCCACAAGCACGCCGATCTTTCCGCCGGCATGAATATACGACCCGACAAGCCCTTCCGACGTCGCGCGCTGCGCCTTCTTGGCGGCCGCCGCCTGGCCTTTTTTGCGAAGAATGTCGATGGCCGACTCCAAGTTGCCTTGCGCTTCAATCAAGGCTTCCCGGCAGGCCGCGAAGCCGGCGCCAGTGCGCTCGCGCAGTTGCTTCACAAGTTGCGCGGGTATGTTCGGTTTTCCGTCTGTTGCCATGTCTGCGCTCAATTCCTTTTTATATAGATTCGGACCGGTGGCCCGAAATTTGCGAGGCCCTGTTCAATCCTGTTTTTCTGGTCTCAATGCGACAGTACGAACGGCAATTACTAGCGCGGGACCGAATCGTCGCCGTTCGCCAGCGGAGCAATCACTTCTTCCGTGGTCACGTCCCCGGGTTCGCCCTCCACGAAATCGCCTTCCTGCTTCTCATACACTTCATAGGCGCTCGTATCGACGTAATCCACTTCCGGTTCCGCACCCTCCACGCCGGCAACTTTCTGGTCCGCAATTTGCGACTGCTCGAATGTCTGCCGCCCGCTCAGCACTGCGTCGGAAATCTTCGAAGTAAACAGCCGAATCGCGCGCAAAGCATCGTCGTTGCCGGGAATCACCCAGTTGACGAGATCGGGATCGCAATTCGTGTCCACGATCGCCACTACCGGAATGCCCATCCGCCGCGCCTCGCGTACCGCAATCACTTCCGCGTTCGGATCGATCACGAACATCGCGTCCGGAAGCGTAGCCATATTTTCGACGCCGGAAAAATTCTGTTGGAGGTGCTTCAGTTCGCGGTCGAGCCGCGCGCCTTCTTTTTTCGAAAACTGCGCCATCCGGCCGTCTTCGCTCATGGCCTTCAGCAACTTCAGGCGTTTGATGGATTTTTGAAGGGTGACCCAGTTCGTCAGCGTTCCGCCCAGCCAGCGATGGTTCACATAAAACATGCCGCAGCGCGTGGCTTCTTCGGCAATCGCTTCCTGCGCCTGCCGCTTGGTGCCGAGAAATAGAACGCTCTTGCCTTGCGCCGCCATCTCCGCCACATATCTCGCGGCGTCGCGGAACATCTTCAGGGTCTTCTGCAGGTCAATAATGTGGATACCGTTTCGTTCGCCGAAGATGTATTCCTTCATCTTCGGATTCCAGCGGCGCGTCTGATGACCGAAATGAACTCCGGCCTCCAGAAGCTCCTTCATCGTAATTTCGACTCCCAAAGTACCTCCTTAAATAGAGGGACGCTTTTCTCGCCTCGCGGCGCCAGCATCCTTTTCTGCCGGTCCTTCCCGGCCGTGGATTAATCCGGCCTCTTGCGAGGCCGGACCGAAAATCAAATTACCGCTTGCTGTATTGGAAGCGGCGACGCGCTCCCTTTTGCCCGTACTTCTTCCGTTCCTTCATGCGCGAATCGCGCGTCAGGAAACCATTCTTCCGCAGGGCCGGTCGCAGGTCCGGATTCAACTTCGAGAGCGCGCGCGAAAGTCCCATGCGCACCGCGCCAGCCTGTCCGCCCACTCCGCCGCCCTTTACAGTGCAGCGCACATCCGCCTGATCCTGCATCTGCGTGAACTTCAGCGGCTCGGTTGCTGCCGTGTTCCATGCAATATTTCGGAAATATTCTTCGACAGGGCGACCATTCACCGTGAACCGCGCCGCTCCTACCTTCACGTACACGCGCGCAACCGCTTCGCGACGGCGTCCCGTACCGTAGAACTGCTTGCCTGCCGCGCCTTCCAGCGAACTCGAAGCTGAACTCAACTTGCCTCCTGTTTATCGTGAACGCCTATTCCCGACTCGATGGTCGGCAGCGATTCACAGGCACTCCTCGCAGATTTCTCCACGAAGAGCGCAGAAATTCTCAAAAACTCTGTCTCGAGGTTACAGCGCTATCGGCTGGGGCTTCTGTCCGGCGTGGCGGGCAAGCGCTTCACTTCCGGCATAGACACGCAGCTTCTTGGCGCGACGCGCACGGAGCTTGTTTTTCGGCAACATCCCAAGCACCGCCTCGCGCACCACCTCTTCTGGACGGCGTTGCAACAGCGTCCGGATCGGAATCTCTTTCAACCCGCCCGGTGCTCCGCTGTGATGGCGATAAATTTTCTGATCGATCTTGTTGCCCGTCAGCTTGATCCGCTCGGCATTGATCACGATCACGTGATCGCCCGAGTCGAGAAACGGCGTGTAATTTGGCTTGTCCTTGCCAATCAAAAGTCTCGCCACGCGCGTCGCCAGGCGTCCCAATACGATCCCGTTCGCATCCAGCACGAACCAGTTCTTCCCTACCGTCAACTCTTCGGCCTCTCGGCCCTTTGGAACATACGTCCGCATCTGCCCAGTCACACCTTTCCTTCAAAAGACAAACGCTAACTATAGGCTAGCTGCACGTTTCTGTCAACGAAATGCCGTCAACTCCGCCTGGACCGCGCCAAACCAGTCTTAACTCGACGCGAAGTGCACTCCAACGCTTCACAATCCCCTATGATGAAATCCGAAAAGCCCCACCCTTCGACAAACGCGAAGGACGGGCACCCGCAAATTCTAGAGAAAAACCCGAGAATCCTTCCAGCCAAAGGGTGGCCCACCCGCCCGCCGGTGATGATCGGGAGCAGTTACCGGTCTTTATGAGAGGTGGGACTAGAACGGTACTGAACCCTGCTTCTTGAAGATGGAGGCCTCCAAAATCAACTCAACGTCGAACTGGGCCACCGATTCCGCGAGAACCTGGTCAACTAACTTCGTTTCGCTACGATGAAACATCACACGAAGATAAGAATTACAGATATTTCTCTCAGCTAGGAAACGAGTGACTGACGGAACATACCGAGCCAGGTCCCTGAACTCGGTCCGGGCGAGCCCGGACACGGTGTCTCGAGGTTGAAGAGTGGTGCTACCTTGCGTCCAAAAATAGAAGCGAAGCTCCTTCAGTAGCCAGAATCGCTCCAAGCCTTTATGAATTTCTCCTCTTTCTGCCACCTCGAAGGCAACATAGGATTCATCCTCGTAAGCAGGTGCCTTCCACAGTAACTTGTGATCCCTACGACGTTCATTGAGCCACCACCGTTTCGTAGACTGAAATTCGATCCACATGTTCGGGTTGTCGACGTATAGACGTCCTAACACTTCACCGTACACGTCTAGGCTCTTCTCGAGAGTTTCGGCGAAACACCCGAAATGCAGGACCTCGTGTTCACCCATCCCTTCGAACCAATAAGCATTGCGTCCCGATGGCGCGAGTTTAATTTTCATCTAACTGTAGTCTCTAAGGATTCACTAGTTTGCCAATCCACGCCGGAAGCGGAATATGAACCGCCGCACCTGCGCCCGAAGCGCCGCCACCGCGCCCTATTCCGATGTGCCAGTTTGAACCCTCGCGTCCTAGGTGGGGCGGGTGGCCCACCCTTTCTCGTCGTGGTTCCCCACAATTCACGGCACTCCCGCGCGGATGATACCACTCAACCGTTTTTCCGAATCCTGCCCCAGTTTTTGCGGGTGCCCCATCCTTCGCCACCTTTGCGAAGGGTGGGTGTTTTCGGTATTGGTGTTGGTTTCGGTTTTCGCGCTTCGCTCCTCTTTCCACTTCTAGTCCTTCAAACATCCGGCGTGCACAAACTCTCCTTCCTATACCAAACCAAGCGAAGGTTGGAGCACCAGCAAGAGCCGAGAGTGAACACCGGGGATCGGGCACCATGGCAACAAAACCCGTTCCGAGACGAGATTCGACGAACTTCAGGCGGCCCACATGATTCAATTGCCGACAACGAAGAGGTGTCCGTTGTTTTGCGTGTATAGCTTACCGTCCGGCCCGATCGACAGCGGCGTGTACGCAGCTCCGAGCGCGATATTCAGAAACATCTTCCCTCCAGGTGTCGTGAAAATCCCCGAGTGCCCCTGCGGCAGCACGTAAATGTTCCCATCCTCGCTGTTCACATACACATTGCCGCTCGAATCGATCGCCGGCATGTTGATGCACCACTCATAGCCGTTGGGGTGGTTCGCGTCCGTCGTCGTGTTCTGGAACTGCCACTCGATATTCATGTTCGGATCAATCTGCGTGATGTAATAAGGACCCGGCGGCAACGACTGGCATACCGGACTATTAAAGAAGCAATACTGCGGCGCATTGTAATGATTGTCTTTGATCACGATCGAATAGGTCTGACCGTGCGTCCATACGCCGGGCGTCGAATCCCACCCGAAAGAGAACGCGTTCAAAAAATTCCCAGCCGAATCGAAATGAAATAAATGCCCGCGCTCTGCGTTGTAATTATCGAGCGCGCCGAAAACCACCGAGCCGTCCGGCAGTGCTGTCGGCGAAGACGACGCCTGATCCACAATCGATCCGGACCCCATGGCATTTGTCGTCGGATCCACTCCCATCGTGGTTCCCAGCCTGCAAGCGTTCGGAGTCCCGGTCGTCGGCCCAATGGGAACAAGCACGCCACAGCCGTCGTTCAAAACGTTTTGCAACGACGCAGCCCATTTCGGCGTCAGGTTTGAATTCACTGCCACCAAATAACTCACCATTGCGTCAAAGTGCGCCCGGCTGCCCGTGTAAATCGTTCCATCAGCCCCAATCGCGGGAGCGATATTGATTCCCGGGCGCTGCGAGCCGCATGCTCCCGGAAAGAACGGCGCGGTTGAACCTGAACTGGGCGGCCACGGAAGCGTCGTTCCCGCATTAGGCAGCGATGCGAATGTGCCCGGGCAAGACATCGAATTGCCAGGCGGCGCATTCGGCACAAGCGTGGCGTAAGTCACTTTCGTCGCCGAATCGCTCGGCGTGATCTTCACCAGCCACGCGTTTGCAACGTCGTTCGAATTCCACGGATTGCCACCCGTCACATTGAGTTGAATCACGTTGTAATAGATGTTCCCGCTCGAATCTGCCGAAAGCGGCCCCGATACGAACGTGTTGGCTAACGTAACTCCGGTCACACCGCTGAAAGGATTGATATGCGATGTGCTCGTTCCTGCCGTCTTATCCACTTTCCAAACTGTACCGGCCGCGCCGGGCACGTAAATGAAATTGTTCGCCTCGATCGGGTGAAACACCGGCTCCCATCCCTGAAGGCCGCCTGCCCCAACGTTGAAGTTCGCGGCATTCGGCTCCGGAGCCCAATCGCTCTGAAACGTCCAGATGGTAGCCAATTGCCCGTTGATCCACGTATACCGCCGCTCGTTCCAGATCATCGAATTCCAGCTGTTCGGCCCGCACGCCGCTCCGCTCTGCCAGTTCCCAACTGGATTGCACGAGTTGTAAGCTCCGCTTTTCAGCACCATATACACATCATTCCCGTCAATCACCGGAGTCTGCAGGTGAACCACAAGCTCGCCTCCCAGTTCCGCTTTCTCCTGAGCGATGAACGGATCGTAAACAATGTCCGCCAGCTTATTCGCCAAGCCCTGGCCGGCGACGCTCACCATCCCGGTGTGCTGCGGGTTGCTTCCCCACTGCGGCCAAAAAGGAGTGTTTGCAGCTTGCGGATTTACCATGAACGTCACGGTGATTGTCGCAGGCGATCCCTGAGCGCCTGTCGCGGTCACGGTGATGTGGCCCGTATAAGTGCCAACCACCAAGGCGCCCAGAACAGCTGTGATTGTTAATGTCCCGGGCGTCGTCCCGCTTGCCGGCGCCACCATCAGCCAGCTCGAATCGCTAGTCGTTGTAAAATTGAGCGCACCGCTTGTGCCCGTGTTCGTCACGTTCACCATCGCGGGAGCAGGATCGTTCGCGATACCAAATAAGGCTGAGAAAGAAAGAGTCGTCTGAGCAAGGGTGAGTATTTGACTACCGCTTTTGCCGCCGCCTCCACCACATGCCCCCAGCGCCGCACAGAGCATCGTCACACAGACAATCCCGCCCGTTCGATTCATCGCTACACCCCTCGCACGCGCCCAGCGACTCGCGGCAATCTCACCTTTGAAGTCATGCTGCCAGCATCAGTTGTATTCAGATACTCAGGCTGTAAAGGGAATATAACCGTCACAAGAAATAATGTGCGAAGAAAATAACGCGCAGAAAATTGACCAGAAGAACCCAAAAAACTAAAGACCGGTTGGCGAGCCACACCTTCTGGCCCGCCCCGGCCTTCAGAGTTATCAACCGGCTCCGCCGAACCGGCCGCCGCAACCGTTAGTCGGACGAACTGCTCGAAGCCGTCCGCATCGAGCGCGTGTATGCCGGCTTGTCCAGATCGCCGTCGCTGCTGGACGAAGCGTCGCCAGTCTTGTCGATCTCGATCGAGCCCTTGAAGTACGCGCCGTCCTCGATCATGATCCGCGCGGTCGTCAAATCCCCGACCACCGAGCCATCTTTCTTGATCTCGATACGGTCGCGCGCTCGCAGATTGCCCTTCACGTTTCCAAACACCGCCACTTCACGCGCAATGATGTCGGCCGTCACTTTCGCGCTGGCCCCGATCGTCAGCTTCCGGTCTTCCAGATGGACCAAACCTTCCACTGTGCCATCAATGTGTAGATCTTCGTTTCCGGTAATCTCGCCCTTCACGTGCAGACTTGCCCCCAGACGAGCCGTGCCGCCGCTCGACGTCGTCGCAGGATACGGAGAATCAAGTGGTGCCATTGTTTTTACCTCCCCGGTAATTGGTGTTGCGGATGGTGTCGAAGGCTTGGACTGCTGCGGGAGCGGAGTCTTTGCCGGAGTCTCCGTTTTTTTATCTCCCCACATTTACCCTCCTTGGGCCTGGTCTCGCTGAAAGTAGAATGACTGGGAGTCCCGAATGTAGTCCCGCAGGCAAAGAATGGCAACCCAAATTGAAACAACTGTGTTCGGAGAGCCAACTTAACCTTGCACGAAAATCAAGAAGAGGAAAATACAGAGCGTGAGGTTAAGGATTTCACCGAATTATTACGACGGCGAAGTTAAAACTTCCGCAACACGCCCACCACGCGTCCCTGAATCCTCACGTCCGTGGCTGCCACTAGAATAGGCGACATCTGAGAATTCGCCGGCTGCAAACGAATCTTGCCGCCCGGCTCGCGATAGAATCTCTTCACCGTCGCTTCGTCTTCTCCCACCAGCGCCACCACAATCTCGCCCGGATTCGCCACCTGCGTTTGCTCCACCACGATGAAATCCCCGTCGAGAATATGATCCTCGCGCATCGATTCGCCCTTCACCTGCAGCACAAAGGTGTTCTGTCCGCGCGCAAAATCGGCAAGGGAAATCGTCTCGTTATCTTCTACAGCCTCCAGCGGACTCCCCGCGGCGATCCTTCCCGCTAGCGGCAGTTCGACCACGTGGCGATCGAGCACCTGTTCGCGAACCGGTTTCGGAAGCTGTACCACCTCGATCGAGCGGCTCTGGTTGTAGCCGCGGCGTATGTAGTTTTTCTTCTCCAGCGTCGAGAGGTGCTTGTGAACGGTCGCGAGTGACGTCAACTTCAAGGCGCGCGCTATCTCCTCAAAGCTCGGCGAATAGCCGTTCTTGTTCATGAACGCAACAAGGTAGTTGAGAACTTCTTTTTGCCTCTTCGTTAACGTCATCGCTACCCCCAGGGGCTTTTAGCAGCATAGCGAAGGTAGGCGAACTAAAAGCGAAAGTCAATAGTACTCTAAGACAGGTGGTGACTTACCTTGAAGTACAGGTCGTCCATCTGTCCTTCAATTAACTCATATCTATTGCCGCGCTCATCTGTCATGTGCACGCGTGCTAAAGCGAAATATCCCCGAGGTTCTGGCTACCAGCCCCTGGGCATTGCCCGTCCTTTCTGCTGGACCAAACCCGGGCGGGCCTGCATGACAACTTCAGGCGGCTTTTGCGCTGTGCATGTCACGAGAATCAAAGCGGCGGCGGTAAACGGGGCGCGGCGGTAAGCGGTAGTTCCCAGCGGCGGGGCTTTATCTCTCTATAGCTTCGAGATTGCATTTTCGACATTGCATCGCGTGCCCATTCGGAGTTAGATTTCTTCCCAGCGTGGCTTGCGGGTTGGCTGTGAGTTTGCCAACCTTGGGTGGGTTTCGCGGTTCCCGCACGGAAAAAACAATAGAATCCGCGGTTCGGCTGTAACGAAACCGGGCCGAAGTGCACCATTCAGTTGGGTATTTGTAGTAAGTAGCGGAGGTTCCGGTGTCCCGGCATCTAGTTCTCATTCTCATCCCGCTGTTGGCCCTCCAACTGTCGCCATCCGCCCTCCGCGCATCCCAAAACACGCAAGCAAATCAGAATTCCGCCGGTGCGGCTCCTCAGCAAGACCGACCTGATGGCGCCCCCGCGCAGAGCCCTCCGGCAATAAGCGGCTCTTCGCGGTCAGGATCTCCAGGTAAAGCGGATACACTGCCACCCGATCGCCTCAACAAGCCGGATGCGCCCACCCCTCAACCTGCAGTCCCCGATAACGTCGTCCCAGATTCGGCGGCTCGCCCCGGCCTTGCTACTCTGAAAATATGCCTGCGCATGCCAGACGACGCCGCATTTAACGGTTCGGCAAGCGTCCATGTGATGCCCAGCGAAGGGTATGAGGTGAGCGGCACACCCTCTGAATCCGATGGCGAGATGATTTTCGACAGTATGCGGCCTGGAACATACACCGTTGAAGTAAGTGCGCCCGGCTTCTTGACGGTGCGGCAAAAAATAGAAATCGAACCGGGCAATCGCCTTCGAACTCAGTTTGTGGTCATGAAGACCAAACCGCTCCCCGTACGCGCAACGGAAGTGTTGCCCACGCCGCCTGCATCCACACCCTCTCCCGACGCGCAACCGACACGTGCGTCCTGGATTCCACCGGGCATCGACGATTTCGTGCCGGACGTCCAGCCTGACGTCGAGTGCCCCCTTCCCCAGGTTGTCAAAGGCGCCGGCCTGCGCATGAACCAGCTCGTGATGAACCTCCAGAAATTCAGCGCCACAGAGCACGTTGAGCACTATCCAATAGATTCCACCGGTAAGCGATTGATCGCTCAGGTCCGCACCTTCGATTACGTCGCACAGGTGACAACCTTGCCGGGCGGCCTCTTCAGCGTCGACGAATATCGCAACGGCAGTTTCGACCGCTCGCGCTTCCCCGCCAACATCGCAACCGAAGGTGTTTCCGCGATGGCCCTGATTTTCCACCCGGTTCTGGCGTCGGATTTTGATTTCAAATGCGAAGGGCTTGAGAATTGGCACGGCCAGCCTGTATGGCTCGTTCACTTCAGACAGCGGGAGGACAGGCGCAGCCGTATCGGAGGCTATCGCACACAAGATCACTACTATCCGTTTATCCTCAAAGGACGCGCTTGGATCGACGCCGGGTCCTACCAGGTGTTGCGTCTGGAAACCGAGTTGGCCCAGCCGATCCCCGAAGTTGGACTGACAAAGGAACTCTTCATTATCAACTACGGGTCGGTTGCGTTTCACTCACGCAAAATTCAGCTCTGGCTTCCCCAAACAGCGGAGCTGTACATGGAGCGGCGTGGAAACCGCTTCTACCGCATTCACACATTTGCGGACTTTAAGATCTACACCGTCGATGCGGACCAGAGCATCCACGCACCTAAAGAGTCTTATTGTTTCACGAACACCACCGATCACGACATCAACGGTATCCTGACTGTCCTACCTGCATCCGGCATCTCTGTAAAGGCTGTCTCAATCCAGTTTACGATTCCGCCGGGCCTCAGTATCTACAAGGTTGTCGGCCCCGGAAAAGACATCAGCATGCCCGTCGACGAAGTTGGCTCGGCGACCTTCACTCACAACGGGTCTGCCGACGCGATTAAAGTGGACGCATACCTCGTCAAGGAAAGCACCCTCGACGTAATTGCCGATACGCCGGTTTCAGAAAGCCCTTAGGAAACGCAGTCAACAAACAGCCGGGTCGCTATCTGCTTGCTGGCAGTCCTTTTCACTCACATCGTCAACACAGCGCGAAATTGCGCCTTCCCGCTCATCATCCGCGCATACGCTTCCGCAGCCCTCTCCAGCGGAAACTTCTCGATCATCGGCCGCACACCCGTCATCTCCGAGAATCGCAAGGTGTCCTCCGCATCCGTAGGAATTCCCGCCGCCCATCCCTGCAGACTTCTCATTCCTGTGATTAACTGAATCGGAGCGACCTCGATTGGATCCATGGTCGCCCCCACCACCATCAGCCTGCCATTCGCGCCCATACCATTGATCAAAGCGGACATGGCTTTCGAGCTGGGCGCAGTCGCTAGAATTACGCGCGCTCCCCCAAGCTTCTGTAACTCCGCCGCAGCATCGGTTGCCGCGCTATCAATATAAATGTGTGCCCCGAGCTTTTTCGCGAGCGCCGCGTTCTCCGGCCCACGGCCAACGGCGGCTACTCGATAGCCGAATTTCTGCGCGAACTGTATTCCAAGATGTCCGAGTCCCCCCACTCCTTGCACCGCAACCAGGTCGCTAGGCAGCGCGCCACTGTGACGCAGCGCGTTGAAGGTCGTCAGTCCCGCACACATCAGCGGTCCCGCTTCCGCCGCGTCGAGCGATTCCGGCATATGCGCCAGAGCTTCCACCGGCGCAACCATGTACTCCTGATAACCGCCGTCGTATGCGATTCCACAAACCTTCAGATTTGCGCAGTTCCCAAAATCTCCGCGCCGGCACTGCAGGCAAGTTCCATCCTGCCCGCCATGCCACCCCACTCCCACTCGCTCCCCCTTTCTCCACTGCGTCACGTCCGAACCAACTTCGTCAATCACGCCCGCCACCTCGTGCCCCGGCACACGCGGGTACGTGATACCTGGCCATCCGCCCTCTTTCGTCAGCACGTCGCTGTGGCAAACTCCGCAAGCCTGCACCTTGATTCGCACTTGCCCCGCTCCCGGCTGCGGAATCTCGCGCTCCACCACCTCAAAATCTCCACCCGCCTTCGGCACCTGCACCGCTTTCATCTTCGCCATCGTCTCTTTCTCCTATCAATTTCGCTCACTACAAACGGTCCGAATGATCTCCAAAATGTTCCCGTCAGATGCGCGAGCTGCTCGCCGAGATTCAGCTCGCGCCAGAGCCAATTCATTTCTTCCCCAACGGGCGGCTTCTCAACCTTGCTTACCTCTAGTGGGTAAACGCGAAATTAATCCCTGTCGAGAAAATCACATCGTTCGATTTCGTTCCCACAATCGGCGGATTGCTCACATACCGATCGCTGATCGCGAGCTGCAAGCCCAGCCACTTATTAATCTTCGTCACCGAGGCCGCATCCAATGCGAACCGGTACTGTCCCGTGTTCGTCAGATCAGGATAGAAATAGAACTGCTCCGTCACCACGGTCGTTGAGTCGAATTTGTGCATGAAAGCTTCACCCGTCGTCACTCCCGCCAGGTTCCGCTCGGTGCCCATTCCCTCGCCTTTCGTCGTACCGCTATACGTCTCACGCGTGTAGTTCAGGCCGCCGAGCAAATCCAGAGTTGTCCTGTCGGTGTTGATCAGGTGATAGCCGAGCCCGCCCGAGTAGATCGACCTCAGGTTGAGGCCTTGCAGTTCGTTGTGCGTGTAGTCCGCGGAGCCAAAAACGAAAATGCGCTTTGTCAAATTTCGATCGTAACGCGCTCCCGCCACAATTGAATTCGCCGTCGTCCCTCCGCCCGGAAGATCGTTGCTTGAATAGAGAGAAGTGAAGTAGAGCGTGATCTCATCGTGCAGAGTTTTTCGATCCGCCGTAAATCCGGTGGTCAGGTTAGTCGTCTCGCTGTTCCCGCGAGCCAGCGCAAATCCCAAGCTGGCGCCTCCCTTCCATGCTTCTAAGATCCCGGGATGCAGGCTCTTCTCATATGCCGCCTGCGTTTCCTCCGACCGGATCTCCGTCACATTCGCGTACGGCACGGGAAGGGCTCCCGAGTCTCTCGTATGCACCACCAGGTTCCCGCCCTCCGTCGTAACGTCTCCGCTCACTGTCTTTTTGTCTGGCGTCACCACATACAGGGGCTTCTCGGATTTCACCTCGGCAATCGTCGGCCATTTCACTTTGATCTCGCCGGCGAAATCGGTCTTGAATGTCAGTTCTTTCCCGTCGGAGCGGACGATCGTTCCCGTCAAGTGGTCTCCATTCTTAAGCACCAGCGTATCGGCGCGCGCAAGGGGCGCGCCAAACGACAACACTCCTACTGCTAGGCAAAAACGCACGAAATTCATCTCTTCTCCTTCGGGGAGTTTGGATTGCGTCCAAGGGACGAACAGCGGCTGGTGCTGCGCGACAAGTGTCAACAACTTGCACTCAGAAAACAACTCCTAAATCGATTGCGATAGCTGTGGCCTCCTTCCGGTTGTGTCGCCCGTCACATGCGCTAGGTATACGCGTCACAGAATTTCCGCATCTCACTCATTAGCATGCTTCCGATGCTCATGCCGATGTTCATAACGTCACGCCGCAATTCGGATTTTCATCACCCTCTTCGTCCCCCTGTGCTAGGATTTCTACTCGGGGCGAGAAACCCGGCACCTGCCGGTTGCACTTGGGAAAAAAGGGGTTATATCCCTCTGCTGTTTGCCTCATCCATGACTGGGGATTCTAAGAATTTATGTCAACGACCATAACGGAAGTACCGCGCCGAAAGCGCGAGGTAATCGAAAAAGCCTGCATCCGTTTTTGCGGTGACTCCGGCGACGGAATGCAAATCACCGGCAGCCAGTTCACAAATACCGCAGCACTCTATGGCAACGACCTGGCCACGTTCCCCGACTTCCCGGCTGAAATCCGTGCCCCTGCCGGTACTCTCCCCGGCGTCAGCGGATTCCAGGTGCATTTTTCTTCAAGCGATGTCTATACGCCCGGCGATGCAGTCGACGTCCTCGTCGCCATGAATCCCGCCGCGCTCAAAATGAATCTGCCCGATCTGCGCACCAACGGGATCCTGATCGTCAATCTCGACAACTTCAAAGAAAACGACCTTCGCAAAGCGCAAATCGCAGTCAGTCCTCTCGAGGACCACTCGCTCGACGGCTACCGCCTCTTCTCGGTCGAGCTTACAAAGCTCACTCGCGCCGCCCTCAAAGAACTAGGCCTCGATGCCAAGAGCATGGATCGCTGCAAGAATTTCTTTGCCCTCGGCATGTGCTACTGGCTCTACAACCGTTCGATGGACGCAACCCTTCGCTACCTCGAGGACAAATTCAAAGGGAAACCGCAACTCGTCGCCGCCAATCGCCTTGCCATGCAGGCCGGCTACAGCTACTGCGAAGCTACCGAAGCATTTCAAATCAGCTACGAAATTCCGCCCGCAAAACTTTCGCCGGGCACCTATCGCAACATCAGCGGTAACGCCGCTCTCGCCATGGGTTTCGTCGCTGCGTCCGACAAAGCTGGCATTCCGCTTTTCCTCGGCTCTTATCCCATCACGCCTGCATCCGACATTCTCCACGAGCTTTCCCAGTACAAAGATTTTGGCGTGATCACCTTTCAAGCTGAGGACGAAATCGCCGCCATTACATCAGCTATCGGCGCTGCTTATACCGGCGCACTCGGCATCACCACCACCTCCGGCCCCGGCATGGCGCTCAAGACCGAAGCTCTCGGCCTCGCAGTCGCCGTCGAACTCCCGCTCGTGATTTGCGACATCCAACGTGGCGGCCCTTCCACTGGCCTCCCCACAAAAACCGAACAGGCCGATCTTCTGCAAGCACTTTTCGGCAGAAATTCCGAAGCTCCGATTCCTGTTCTGGCGCCATCGTCTCCAGGTGATTGCTTCTGGGTCGCGCTCGAAGCCAGCCGCATCGCCATTAAGTACATGGTTCCCGTCATCATTCTGTCTGACGGCTACCTCGCCAACGGCGCCGAGCCCTGGAAAATTCCGGACGTCTCCGAGCTTCCAGAAATCCCCGTGCATTTCGAAACCAACACGGAGGATTTCCATCCGTACCGCCGCAATCCCACCACGCTCGCTCGACCGTGGGCTATTCCCGGCACGCCTGGTCTCGAACATCGCGTCGGCGGCATCGAGAAACAGGACGTCACTGGCAACATCAATTACGACCCGCTCAACCACGAGCGCATGGTTCGTCTGCGCGCGGCAAAAGTCGAAGCCGTCGCCGACGATATTCCCGACGCCGTGCCCGCAGGCGATCAGTCAGGCGATCTTCTGATCGTCGCCTGGGGTTCAACGCACGGCCCCATCACCGCAGCGCTCAAGACTGCGCGCGCAAAAGGTCAGTCCGTAGGCCACGTTCACCTGCGCCATCTGAATCCGCTTCCGAAAAATCTCGGCGAAGTCCTGAAACGCTACAAGCACGTTCTCGTCCCCGAGATGAATATGGGCCAGCTGGTTATGATCTTGCGCGCCAAATTTTTGGTCGACGCCCAGGGCTACAACAAAATTCAAGGTAAGCCCTTCAAGCAATCTGAGATCGAGCAAAAAATCGACGAAATTTTGGAGTAAGGTTTTACGTCAGGGCACGGCTTCAGCCGTGCCGCAACCGACGAAGATGTGAAGCGGCTTTAGCCGCTGAGGTCCAAAGAGGAAACGTAAAATGACAACGGCCACTTTGCCCGTCTACACCAAAAAAGATTTCCAAACCGACCAGGAAGTCCGCTGGTGTCCAGGCTGCGGCGACTACGCCATCCTCGCCGCCACCCAAGCCGTCTTCGCCGAACTCGGCGTCCCGCGCGAAAAATTCGTCTTCATCTCCGGCATCGGCTGCTCCAGCCGCTTCCCTTATTACATGAACACCTACGGATTTCACACGATCCACGGCCGCGCCCCCGCCATCGCCACTGGCGTGAAACTCACGCGCCCCGATCTCGACGTCTGGATCGCCACTGGTGATGGCGACTCCCTCTCCATCGGCGGCAATCACACCATCCACATGCTGCGCCGCAACGTCGGCCTCAAAGTCCTCATGTTCAACAACAAAATCTACGGCCTCACCAAAGGCCAGTATTCGCCCACGTCCGAAATCGGCAAGAAGACAAAATCCACTCCCTACGGCACAGCCGACCGCCCGTTCAATCCCATCTCCCTAGCCATCGGCTCGGAAGCCACATTCGTCGCACGCACCGTCGACGTCTTCCAGCAGCACCTGAAAGAAATTCTCAAGAAAGCCGCCGCGCATAAAGGCGCCGCCTACATCGAAATTCTGCAGAATTGCAACATCTTCAACGACGGCGCATGGGAAACACTCACTGAAAAAGACGCTCGCAGCGAGCAGATCGTTCACCTCGAACACGGCAAGCCGCTGATCTTCGGAAAAAATCGCGACAAAGGCATTCGCATGAACGGCTTCGATCTCGAAGTCGTCCACCTCGGCAATGGCAACGGCCTCACCGAAAAAGATCTGCTCGTCCACGACGAGCACCACCCCCGCGCCGCCTACGCTTTCATGCTCAGCCACATGGAACATCGCCCCGGCTTCCCCACGCCGATCGGTGTCCTGCGCCAGTGGAACGACGTCCCGCGCTACGAAGACGTAATCACCCAACAAATCCGCGACGTCCAAACCAAAAAAGGCAAAGGCGATCTAGCCAAGCTCCTCCGTGCAGGCGACACCTGGGAAGTCCGCGCCTAAAAAGTAGCGTAGGCTTCAGCCTGCGCCAACGGAACTAACCTGCGCGAAGCGTCAATGCTTGGCGCCCGCCCGATTTCGTTATTTCAGTCTTGAGTGGCGCAAGCACTCCTGCCTGTGCGCCTTTCCTTAGCTCGCTAACCTGTAAGTTCCCTAAAAACTTGCAGTCGCACCCGCTCGGACGCGCCACAACTAGGTATCCGCCCCATCAGCAATGCCAGCTCCGGACACACCTGCCAGATCTGCGGCATGGAAGTAGACGAAAAATCACCGCTCACCTCCGTCTACAAGGGCCACACTTACTATTTCTGCAGCAACGATCACAAAGCCGTATTCGACGCCTCACCCGAAAAAGCGCTGCGGATGGCCGCGGCAAACAAACAAATAAAATAAGCTATTCAGCGCACTGCCTTTCTTTTCTTCCACGGCACGCGTAGTTGAGCTCCGAATTACGGGAAAAAGCTACAATTTTCCGGAGAACAGTCGGGCTAAATATCGCTTTTCGTTATTCTCGAGCGCGATAACTGTAATTTCAATTATTCCCGGATAAATTTGCAGCTCTCCGATTTTTTCCGGCAACGGTGAACCTTCCCTTCGCATCGAATCGCCCAGTGTTGCAAAAACCACGGATGCCGGCGGCTCCTTCGTCAGGAGCAGCCTAGCTCTATATTTATTTCGGGCCGCCGAGCCTCCACCAACTAAATTCGGGGCGACAACAAAAACCTATAACGGACGTGTGTGCTTTGAACACATCTTGTTCGAGCGCGCGCCGTAGAAATTTGCCTAAAAAGGAGACGACAAATGAACGACGCTACAAGTGTGTTCAATCGCAAGTCGAATCGCAGGAAGTTTATGCAGAACGGAATGCTCGCTGCCGGAGCGGCCACAGTTGGCGCAGGTTTGCTGCCGGGCAAGTTGTCAGCCTTCGGCCGCGACCCTGGCGAAGACGATGATCGTGCACCAATCACCAAAGGCGACATCGCGATTCTTACCTTCCTAAGTGCCCTCGAGCAAGTCGAAGAAGATCTCTGGCTTCAGTATTCCGAACTTGGCGGCACGCAGGACAACGAAGTCTCAGGACTCAACGGCGGAAATTCGCTTTATACCGCCGCTCTAACCATTCTCGACGGCGACATGGCGCAATACATCCACGACAACACTGATGATGAAATCAGCCACCATCGCTTTCTGAACAACTACTTGGCCTCAAAAGGTGCCAAGCAAATCGATTTGCGTAAGCAATTCGCGAATTTGCCGAGCAGCAAAGCGGATGGCGCAAGGCAAATCGGCCGCCTCACAAATCTGACGCAGCTCACAATCGACACCAGCTTCTGGTCACGCTACCGCAGCATCACCAATCCCGACTTCGACCCGAATGCCCCGTTCGCGCAGGCCGTCCCCAGCTTGAACGTCAAGCAGCACACCGCGATTCCCCGCTCCAACGCCGACACCAAGGGCAGCACAATCAGCTCCGACAACACTCAAAGCATCACCGCTCATCTCCAGGCCATCGCTTTCACCGCCGGATTCCATTTTGCATTCATTGAGCAAGGTGGCAGCAGCCTCTATCCCACGCTCGCGCAAAAAGTATCCAACCTCGAAGTCTTGCGAATCCTGCTCAGCATCGGCCCCAGCGAGACTATGCACTTCCAAACCTGGCAGGACAAGGCCGGCAACGCGCTTCCGGTTTCCGATACGGACAACGGTCCCGGCGGCACCGGCGCAACCGTAACGTTCTCCACTTTGTCTCAAGCTCAAGGCGAGACAAATCCCGAGTCTCTCAACGGCGATACGCTCCAGGCCAATCTCATCATGCCCGAGCCAACGCACTTCCTCGACGACAAGCTGGGTCCCGTCTCCATCATTCGCCCCACATCCACAAAACTCGGCGGCGCCGTCGCTTCTGTTCAAAGTTTCGTGGATGATGGCCTCTTCATCGGTCAGCCGAAGCAATTCACAGATCTTCTCTTCGAGCTGGCCAACGACGCCGACCAGGCAACTCGTCAGTTCTAGTCACACGAGTCGCTAACCACAATCCTGCCGCGAAGGGCGTCCCAAAATATCGGGACGCCCTTTATGTTTGATCCGCCTTCACCTGTAAAACCATCGGCTGCCGTGGTGTACGATGGTGTCTTGTAGTCTTGAAGTGAATTCTTCGAGAGGGCCGCTTCTCGCCAATGATCCTGCAAGGTTTTCTCCGCATCCTCAGCTTCTTCGACGTCGCCGAAGCCATCGAAATGGAAAAACTGCGCGTCATTCTCGGCCCCGAAGCCACTCCCCGCTCCCCAGCCTTCACTCACCGCAGCCCCGAATACGCGCAAACGCAACAGCACGCCCCCATCGTCGAATCCGTGGGCCCGGTCACGCTCTCCACCGGCGAAAAACTCGAAGCTCGAATCAAATACTACTGGTTCGGCGTCGCAGCAATCGAACTGGCCACAGAATTCAAATGCGATTTCAATTCCCTCTGCATCCAAACCTATCGCTGGATGAACGCCCCCGAAGTCGAGCAAGCCGCCGAAGCCCTCCTGCGCGCCCGCCTCGACCGCTTTCGCCCCGTCCTCATCAAACCCTCAGAAAAATGGCTCGACGAAGATTACCTCGTCATCGACATCGAATCCGCCCACCACACCGACGACGCCCGCCCCGCCACCGGCGTCGAAATGCTCCAGTCCTACGCCGACCAAATCACCCAACTCGTCCGCGGCGAACTCATGCCTCTCGCAGCCGCCGAACGCGACGAAATCATCCGCTCCGCCCTCTCCTACTATCCCAGCGATCTAATCGTAGTCGGCTGGGCCGCCGCTCTTGTCTACGACAAGCCCGACGCCACCCCCGCCGCCATCGATCTCCTCGAATACGCCAACACGCAATTGCTCGAATTCCGCTACTACGACGAACTCCTCACCACCCTGCTCTCCAACGTCTACAGCTCTCTCGAAGGCCACGAAAGTTTCCTCGCCAGCTGGCGACTCGCCCGCCGCGCCGGCCGCCTCAATCGCATCCGCCTCGACATCATGGATCTCACCGAGCGCACCGAGTACGCCGTAAAATTCATCTCCGACACCTACTACGCCCGCGTCTACGCCCTAAGCTCCGCAAAAATCGGCGTAAACGACTACAAAACCCTCGTAAGCGAAAAACTAAAAACCGCCGGCGAACTCTACGACTTCATGGTCGCCCAATTCAACGAGCGCCGCATGTTCGCCCTCGAAGTAGTAGTAGCCGTCCTCGTCCTCCTCGACGTAATCCTCCTACTCCGCGGCAAATAACGCCCACCTCCGCTTCCCCGCTCGTTTCGCCTTCCAGTAGCACAGGCATTCCTGCCTGTGCCCACGTAACGCACCGCAAAAATCCACCCTTGCTTGGCTACCCGTCGCATTCGTTCTTTTCGCACCGCCAGCTTGTCCTGAGTCACGAAGCGCGTCCCGCCGGCTCTCTTGCCCTCGCCTTCGCTCCCTCAAACGGCGGGTGGCCCACCCTTCCTGATTCTGTGATTGGTTTTCACAATTCACGACACTCCCGCGCCAATAATACCACTCGACCACTCTTCCGATTCCTGCCCCAGTCTTTGCGGGTGCCCCATCCTTCGCCGCCTTTGCGAAGGGTGGGTGTTTTCGGTGTTGGTGTTGGTGTTGATCTCGTTCCGCGTCTCCTCCTAATCCTTCAACCCATCCGGCGTGCACAAGCTCTCCTCCCCATACTGATAAAACCGGTAACTACTCCACGCCCACAGTTTCGCGTCCGTCACCAACCCTCGCTTCACTGGATTCATATGCATGTAATTCAACTTCTCAATTCGCTTCTTCCGGCTCCATACATTGAAATCATAAAATCGCCGCTGCCAGAAACTGCGATGCACCGCGGCATCCTTCCACAAACTCAACTGTCCCGCTGAACATTTCCCGCAACTCATCCCCCTCAACCTCCGCGACACCCTCTGCTTCAACACCTGCACCACCACCGACGGATTCGCCTTCTCCGACTCCCCAATTAGCAGATGCACGTGCTCCGGCATCACCACGTACCCGACGATTACAAACCGATAGCGCCCACGCACCTCATTAAGAACGATCAAAAACGCATTCCGCGCCCGCGCCGTCCTCAAAAACGCCAACCGCCGATAACAACTGAAAGTAATGAAATGCAGCTTCCCAGTCCCATAGCGGCGCTTAAGGTTTTTCGGCATCGGAGCAAGTCAACCCCATCCCACCCTTCGCAAACCCAGCGAAGGATGGGGCACCCGCAAGGTCCAAGACTGAACTTCGGAGTTAACTACTGGAGTGGTATCATCCTCACAGAAGCGCCGTCAATTGTGGAAACCACGGAGACAAAGCGGAGAAGCATGGGCCACCCGCCTGACCCAAACTATGCGGACGAACGTTTCTCAGGGCAAGCTGGCGACCCGGGTGGTGATGCGGTCTGGTCTTCGGGCTGGGATGTTCCACTTTCATTAGCCACCCCGGGGGGTCATGTGATGATCTATTATCCAGGAGCTGGATGCCAAACATTCTTCTTGGGTACGCCGATGGGGACCGGAACAACGATACCAATCTGCCCGTAGGAGGAGAGTTATGACACGCAGGGGAATAGTGTTTCTGATGGCCGGCTTGCTCACATCGACCGCCAGTCTATTTGCTCAAGAGGTGTCAGGCCGGGATGACAAGCTCGGTTCCAACGTGAGCCTGATTCGAGTGATAGCGAACCCGAAGGACTTCGATGGCCAACGTCTGAGAATTATTGGATACCTTGGCAGGAATGGAGTCGACAAAGCAGTGGGTGTTTTTGTATCCGAAGTTGACGGTCGCAACTCCGTTCTATCAAATTCGGTCGACCTGCATTTGGAAGATTCGCTCGCCAGATCCTTGACCGGGAAATACGTGGTTTTTTCAGGCACCTATCATACTCCCCCCCCGCGGTCGGGGTACAACGGCTACATTGACCAGATCCGTGACATAAAGCCATGGAATGCCGGAGATGCCGCGAAATGACATGCCGTTGCTTCCTGGGCGGGTAGCCCACCCATCGAATCCCTACCGCCTCGATTTTGCGGTCCCCCACCATTTGCGCTTTCCGCAAAGGGCGGGCTGTCTCTCCTTTTCAGGCTTCTCTCCCCAACTTCAATCACCAAACTGTTTGCTCCATCCCTACCTCCTCACCTTCCTAAACGACTAGGTCAACGTACTTGACCGTTTAACGTCGCTTTTTGTTCACCTAATTTTCGCTTTTGTAACTTCCTATGATTCAGCCGCATTTGAAAACGACCGCAGCACTGAGCCCCCAATTCGGCCTGCAATCGCGAAAAAATCCTGTATTATCCCCGCAAATGGACACTCAGCCCTCCAGCCTGTGGCGCCGGACTAGCGAAGTCCTGCGCTGGCGCGGTTTTTGGGTCCTTCTCCTGCTGGGCGCTCGCAACATCCTGCGCCCGATTGTCTACTGGCACGTCTACCGAATCTTTGCCACCGATATTGCCGCGCAAGTCCCCGAACCCTACGCAAAAGAAAAAATCGAAACGAAAATATACACGCGCGATTGCAGCTGCCTCGACCAAGCCTTAACCCAGGTAGCCGCGCTCGGCGAAATCTCCCGCGAAGAAGCGCAGCAGCGCCTCCAGCGCGGTGACGCGCTTGCCATGGCCTACGCCTCCGCCGAACCTGCCGGCTATGGTTGGATCTCCTTCGCGAGCGGCGTCGTAGAACTCGACTTCGGCGTCACCTGGATCGTCCGCCCCGGCGAGGCCGTTCGTTACGGCAATTTCGTGCATCCTAAGTGGCGCGGCCGCGGCATCCAGAGCTCGATCAATACCGCCGTAAACGAGTACGCGCTCCAGCACGGCGTCTCCGTCACCCTCGGCTCGATCAGCGCGATGAACGCGCAGTCCCTGAGCCTCGCCAAACATTACAACCGCCCCACAGCGATGAAAGTCACGCTCATCCATGTGCGCCCCTTCAACTGGCTCATCTGCCGCGCCTCCGGCGCACCCTTCAAGTCCCGCTTCAACGCCCCGCCTTAGCCCCACCAAAATTTCTCCTCGAAACATTCGTTGTAACCACCCGCTACTCCGTGCTACCGTGACGTTTGGGTTATGAAATTTGCGCCCCAAGCCGCCCGTGAAACCGGGGATGAAACGTCCCCGCCGCCGTGAACATCTAATCTACGGCAGCGCGATTAAAACTTCGGATAAGCAGCCTATTTGCACCAGATACGAATTTCTAATCGGCGGTAAAAGAGGGTCTAAGATTCGCAGTCCGCATCGCAGCCAGACGCCAATTGCGGCGCAAGGGCGATTCGACGAGCCGCCTCATCGAGTCTTCGCCACTCTCGAGCAACCTGTATTAAGATGAAAACGAGCCAAACAAATGACAGAGCATAAAGCTCCATTCGCCACGGTCGAAGAAGCCGTCGAAGAAATGCGCCAGGGACGCATGATCGTCCTCGTTGACGACGAAGACCGCGAGAACGAAGGCGACCTCACCATGGCCGCCGACTGCATCACCCCCGAAGCCATCAACTTCATGACCAAGCACGGCCGCGGCCTCATCTGCCTCTCGCTCACCGAGCAGCGCTGCGACGCTCTCGACCTGCGGCAGATTTCGCCCCGTAATACCTCCGCCTTCGGCACTCCATTCTGCGAGCCCATCGACGCCAAGCGCGGGACGACGACGGGAATTAGCGCGGCGGATCGGGCTACTACAATTTTGGCGACCACGGATCCGAATACGCGGCCGGAGGATTTGGCGCGGCCGGGGCACGTTCATACCTTGCGGGCGCGGAATGGCGGCGTGCTGGTGCGGGCTGGGCAGACGGAAGCTTGCGTGGATTTGGCGCGGCTTGCGGGGCGCGATCATTCGGGCGTGATTTGCGAAATTATGAATGAAGACGGCACGATGGCGCGCGTGCCGCAACTGATTGAATTCTGCCGCGCGCATAATCTGAAACTTGCGACCGTGGCGGATTTGATTCGCTATCGCATGCAGCATGAACGCTACGTGCGGCGGATTGCGGAATCGGTGCTCCCCACGAAACATGGAAATTTCCGGATGATCGCGTACTCGAGCGACATCGATCACGAAGTACACGTCGCGCTGGTGCGCGGCGACCTCGGTGGCGATGCGCCATCAGCAGGCGCAGCAAGCGGATTGCACGTGGATCCGACGCCGCCGCTCGTGCGCGTTCATTCGCACTGCCTCACCGGCGATGTGCTCGGCTCGACCGCGTGCGATTGCCACGAGATTATCGAGCGCTCGCTGGCGGCGATTGCCGCGGCTGACCGCGGCGTGTTTGTCTACCTGCATCACACCGGACGCGGATTTGGAATTGATACGCGCGCGCCCGAAGAAGCGGCGTTGCCTGAGATTCGTTACCACCGCCGCGAGGGCAGCGAACACGATTCGGGGCGGCAGCGGTTTGTGCAGCATGAGAGCGGAATCGGCGCACAGATTTTAATCGATCTCGGATTGCGCCGGATTCGCGTGCTTACAAATCATCCGCGCAAAGTCGTGGCGCTCGAAGGCTACGGCCTCGAGATTGCCGATCAGGTGCCATTGTCGATTGAGCCGGCGAAGCGCGGCCACCAGGTTTTTTAGAGGGAGGCGACCGCGCACGCTATCACGTTCTGACGTTGAGATCCTTCTGCATCTGAACAACGGATGCCTCTCAGGATGACAGCTTTTTTCAAGGGTCCGGTTACCTTCCGTAAATCAAGACTACAAATGAATTTGGCAGAATTGGCGGGCGTGGGCGCGGAGTTTCCGGCGTTGCCGCGGGACGCGGGCCAAATTGGGCTGCCACTAGAAAAACTTCGTGGGTTTTTGGGTCGAGAGTCATCGTGCGCGCGCTTTTTTGCGTGGGAACATTTTCGACGACGGTGTATTTGTCGGGAGTGTCTTCGTGGATGACAGTGAGCGTGCCGCTCTCGCCGTTCGAGGAAAAAACAAAACCAGTTCCGGGATCGAAGCCGTTGGCGTCAACTCCATCGCCGATTTCGGGTGTCGCAATCACTTTGCCCGTGTCAGCGTCTACGACTGCAACCATTTTGTTGTCGCAGCCCGCAAACAGACGGCGATGCTCCACGTCCATCGCCAGTCCGGACGGTTCCTTACAAGGCGCGAGAGACCAGTGCGTGGTAGCGGTCAATTTCTGCGAATCGATCTGCCAGATCTCGCTCTTGTCCTCGATGTTGACGTAGACGTGGCCGGCGCCATCGCTCACCGCGAATTCAGGCTTCCCAGCCAGCGCAATTGTGCCGACGACTTTTCCTGTGGCGGCATCGATCGCGGTGGAATTCGAGCTGCGGCCATTCATCGCGAACACGCGCTTCGAAGCGGGGTCGTAGACGATGGCGTCCGGGTTTGTACCCGCTTGCACAGTGTCGATGACGGCGAGCGTTTTCATGTCGAAAATCGTCACGGTGTTGGCGCGGCCGTTGGACGTGAAGCCGCGGTTGAATTCAGGCGCGAGGGCGATGCCGTGGACACCTTCCGTGTTTGGAATCTCGCCGACAACTTTTTCCGAGTCGACATCGAGGACGATTACTTTCGTTTGCCGCGAAATGAAGAGACGGCGCGTGGGCGAGTCGAAGGTGATGTAGTCCCAGCCACCTTCGCCGCCGAGCGTGATTTTTTTCAGCAGGTGGTAGCCAGAGGGACCGGGCGCGGCATTCGCGGATTTGGCGCCGAGGTTGTTGCTGCTTCCGGATGCAAAAAGCAACAGAGCGGCAATCGAGATGGCAAGAATTCCGAGATATGGAAAGCGCTGACGTGTCATACATAGCTCCTTAATTAGATCGGCTAGCCGTAATGGTTACATAGCTTTCTGAAAATTGGGTGAAGAGAAAGCAAGCGCTGCGGAAGGATGGTGCGAGCTCTCTGAGTGCCGGTTGGGCGCTGCTGATCCGACTGTGACGTAAGGACGCAGCTTTTCGAGTTTTGATTTGGAGATTCCTTTGATGGCGAGGAGGTCTTCCACGCGTTGGAAGGGGCCGCTGTGATTTCGGAAGTCGACGATGGACTTGGCGGTGTTTGGGCCGATGCCGGGGAGAGTTTCGAGTTGGGCGATTGTGGCGGTGTTCAGGTTGATGGGTTGCGACGGTGGAGCTTTTTGAGCGAGGGCGGTTGTTGCGAGGTAAAGGAAGAGAACAGTGGCAGCGCTCGCGACCAAGAGCAAAGCAGAAGAACCGGATTTTAGGTTGCCTTGCATATCGACGAGTTGCGCGTGGTGACTTGTGGCACAGGCAGGAATGTCTGTGCTACTTGTGGCCATTGGCTGTGTATTCGGTTACTGGGCCGAATAGGGCGGCTTGGTCGAAGATTTGGTCGCGGTCGCCTACCAGGATGACTTGGGCGTTGGCGGAATCGAAGTGGCGGCGGGCGGCGAGCAAAATATCGTCGGCGGTGAGTGCGCGAATTTTTTCGCGATAGGTCTCGAGGTAGTCGTCGGGCAGGCGGTCGAGGTAGACGGTTGAGAGTTGGCCCAGGACACCATCCTGCGTCGCAACACCGAGCGAGAAAACGCCGGTGAGGTAGCTTTGCGCGCTTTCGAGTTCTTCGGGGGTGACGGGAAGCGAGCGCATGCGGTCCATTTCATAGAACATTTCGGTAAGCGTGGCGGCGGTTACTTCGTTGCGCACAGCAGCGTGGACGGTGAAAAAACCGTGCTGATGGAGCGCGGTGATTCCGCTGCGCGGGCTGTAGGTGTAGCCCTTTTGTTCGCGGATATTCATCACCAGGCGCGAATGGAATGCGCCGCCGTAAATCGAATTGGCGAGAACAGTGCGAAACCAATCGGGATCGCGGCGAGTGATCGCAAGATTGCCGACGAGAACCTGGGTTTGAACGGAACCTGGCAAATGAACGAGATGCACCTGGCGCCCTAAGGCTTCCGGCGGAGCGGAGGAGATCAGCGGTTCGGGCCGCGAGCCTTTCCAGCTTGCGAATGCTTTCTCGATCTGAGCGAGCAACTTTTCGCTCGAGAAATCTCCGACGACGAGCAGGAGTGAATTCGAAGGCGTGTAGTGATGGTGGTAAAAGTGCTGCAGCTCGTCCCGCCGGTAAGCAGCTACCTGCTCTTCGGTAGGCGCAATAACAGCGTAGCGATGATCGCCAAACAGGACGCGGCGCATTCGTTCGTTGGCGAGGAAACCCGGAGTGGTGCGCTCGACGCGCAGGCCTTCGATTTTCTGGCGGCGTTCGCGTTCGAACTGATCTTCGGGGAACGAGGCGTTGCGCGCGAGATCGGCGAGCAGTTCGAAAAGCCCGTCGGAGAATTCAGCGAGGCCGCCGATGGAAATGGCGCTATTGTCCGCACCGGAGCTTGCGCCGGCATCCGCGCCCATGCGACGGAGATCCTCCTCAATTTCCCGGCTCGTGCGTGTTGCGGTGCCGGTACGAATCACCCGGGCAGTGAGGTCGGGGATGCCCGGCGCTCTGTGCGCGGTGGCCGCGTTGCCGCTGCGAATGAAAAGCTGGGCCGTGATTTTCGGAAAGGTGTGCGATTCGGCGAGGACTACTTCCAGGCCATTCGCGAGAGTGACCGATGTGCGCTTCGGCCAGGCGACAGGACGTTCAGGCCCCAGAGCTGGTGCGGCGGTGCTGTGGGAGCTCGCTGCGGGCATCGTGCTCGAGGACGTCGGCGTCATCGGGCGCCTCCATTCGATTTCTCGCTTCCTTGTTTGATGGGACTGCGCACGACGATGGCGCGATTACGCGGGACGAAATATTTCTGCGCGACGGATTGCGCTTGCGCGGGAGTGACGGCGAGGAAACCGTCGAGCACAGTGTTGACGCGTTTCGGATCGCCGTCGAAAAGCGTGAAACATGCCAGATAGTGCATGAGGCCGAAGCGAGGCATGTAGGAACCCATTCCGCCTTCGAGCATCGAGTAGTAGTCGGCGCGGAATTTCACTTTCACGGCGTCGAGCTCTTCGGCACTGATTCCCTTCTCCTGCACGTCTTTAATAACGGAGTCGAAAGCGGCGATGGTTGCGTCGCTCGTATATTCGGGGCGATGAAAGATGCGCGTGACCATTTGCGTGGGGCCATTGGTATCGAGGGCATCGTAGCTGCCGTCGGTTTCGAGCGCGATCTGTTTTTCGAGGACGAGCTCGCGATAGACGCGCCCGGAACGGCCGCCGTGCAGCACGCGTTCGAGAATTGTAGCGGCGTACCAATCGTCAGAGGTGCGAGGCGGCGCCGTGTAGCCGATGGCAAGGGCCGGAAGCGGGCCGAATTGTTCCGGAACGGTTCCGCGGCGCTCTTCGGTTTGCGGAGGTTCGGTAACGTCGGCGCGCGGCGGCGGAGGCTGGATGGGAATGTCCTCGAAATATCGTTTCGCGAAGGTGAAAGCTTCGGCAGGATCGAGATCGCCGAGCATGAGAAGGACTGCGTTATTCGGCGCGTAGTAGGTGCGGAAGAAATGTTGCACATCGGCAAGAGTGGCGGCATCGAGATCGACGAAATCGCCGTAGAAATTGTGGGCGTTGGGCCAATTGCGAAATGCGACCGGAGGCAGATCGAGCCAGGGAAAACCACCGTAGGGCTGGTTCATCACATTGACGCGAACTTCTTCTTTCACGACATCGCGCTGATTGCGGAGATTTTCGTCGTCCACTTTAAGTGCGCGCATGCGGTCGGCTTCGAGCCATAGGACGCGTTCGAGAGCGTTGGAGGGAACGGACTCGAAATAATTGGTGATGTCGTAGTTGGTGGTGCCGTTGAGCAGGCCGCCGGAGGAATTGATGAGGCGGATGTGTTCCATTTTGCCGGCGTTGGCGGAACCTTGAAACATCATGTGTTCGAAAAGGTGGGCGAAGCCGCTGCGTCCGCGGGGCTCGAGGCGGAAACCGATCTGATAGTAGACGCCCACGGTGACGACGGGCGCGCTACGGTCGGGCGATGCGACCACTCGCAAGCCGTTGGCGAGGGTGGTGTGTTCGACGGGGATGTGCAAATGCTTCGACTGATTCAAGTGTTCCTCCGACTTTTATACGCTCCCTTACATCCCTGCGACGCAGGGAGACGCTTGTTATCGCTTGAGATTGAGAAGTATCTAGTGGCTCATGAAAAAAGCGTGCTCGCCTTGAGATGAGCACGCGAATTCTTTGATGCAGCCCCTTATGTATCCAATCCGCTTTTCCAATGTTGCGTCGGACTGCTCCTTTTCCTGAAGGTAATCAAGGAGAAAAAGCGTGATTCTTGGCTCTCTGTCGGACGGCTCTAAAACACTGCCTCGATTTTCGAAAGCAGTGCGAATGGCCGTGAGACAGTAACTTGCATTGTCGGGTTGGCTCAATTCTTCCCGTGAGCAAATTTTTAACAGGGCTATGGACACCCGATCTCCGAATTGATTCAGCCCGGGAGAGTTTATTGTGCCCCACGCAATTCTCTTGCCATCGAAGCCGAAGCCACCGTTCTTGAAATATGGAAGCGCCGATCTAACAAAATCGAGTGAGTAGGGATCGGAGGTAGAGAAAGCTTTAGGAGGTTGCTGGGCCGATGCGACGCCAACCCCGACAACTAGCAATGCGAGACAGCGAAGCATGCGCATAGTCACCTCCCAGACAGTTCTTGGCATCTTATAACCCGACTCATCCCGCAAACACCGACATGGCACGGCTACCCCAATTTTATCGGAGCGCGGCTTTGAGACTCGACTTCGTCACTGCCGGATTCTTGGTCAGCACGCGTATAGAAAGCAGAGCGAGGGCCGCGTACGCATCCCGAAATTCCCGCGGGAACCGGCGCAACGCTTTTGCGTGTTTCGAAATCGTCGCGTAATCGCCGCGCGATAACGGGCCGGTCCAGGCAGCGTGCGGACCGAGCGACTCATAATTATCCAGCATTTGGCGGATTAATGGGAGCAGGGCCTGGCTGGCACCTCGGCGAGTGAATCCGATTTTGAGGAGCATCTGCGTGGCGGACTCGACGAGAGCCAGAGCGTGACCAGCAACGATCGTACCGGAGGCGTGGTAGGCGGGCTTGTGGTGGCTCTTGATGACGACCGGCGTGGCACCTAGCGAACGGGCAATTTTTTGCGCAGCGGAGCGTGCGGCTGGGGCGCCCTCGATCGAAAAAATCACTCCGTCGAGGCGAGGGGCGCCGCGGCCGCTGAAAGTTTGCATGGGATGCATCGAACCTGTGGCGGCGCCGCGGCGGGCGAGGGGCGCGAGGACACGATGGTTGAGAGCGCCGCTGGTGTGCAGGATGATTCTGGTGCGGGATATTTTGGTCAGTGCCGCGCCGCCGATTTTCGCGAGTTTTTGCGCCACGTTTTCGAGCAGATCATCAGGAACTGACAACAATATTACATCGGCATCCAGGGCTTCCGGCGTGAGCGCGGCGCGAGGCGTTCCGGCGCCGATGGCACGGACTGCAGCGCGCGCGGTTCCGCGCGAGCGGGTCACGACTGCACCGATTCGCCAGCCGAGTTTGCGGAGGCGCTTTGCGATGGTTTGGCCGACGCGGCCGGCGCCGATGATGGAAATTGTGCGATGTGTACGTGGCATTAGGCGCGACACCGAGCGTGATAGCATAACGTGTTCGTTCATCATGCGGTGGAGGAAATTGGACGTTGCACTGGCTCGTGCTGGCCCTCACGTTCACCGCCGCGCTCTTCTGGATTCTGAACGCGATTGACGTAGCGCTTGGCTCACGAAAAATTCCTGCCCTTCGAGATATTGCGCCGCTCGACGATTCAGAGTGCCCTCCGGTATCGATCCTTTTTGCCGCTCGTGACGAAGAGGAGAAACTTCCTGGCGCGCTGGCGACATTTCTTGCTTTGGATTATCCCCGGTTTGAAGTGATCGCGGCTGATGACCGCTCCGAAGACCGCACACCTGAGATTCTAAGGGCAGCAGCCGAGGAAGATGCCCGGCTGAGGTATGTGCGAATCGATTCGCTGCCGGCCGGTTGGCTTGGCAAGCCGCATGCGATGCAGAAGGCTTTTGAGCAGAGTAGCGGCGAGTGGATCGTGTTTACTGACGCTGACGTGCATTTTTCGCCGGATTTATTGCGGCGCGCGGTGGCGATGGCGAAGCGGGAGGGCTGGGACCATCTCACAGTTCTGAGCAGCGTCGAGATGCATACGGTTGGCGAGAGAATCGCGCTGACATTTTTCGGGATGGGATTTTTGATGGGGATCCGTCCGTGGCACGCGAACGATTCGCGTTCGAAGGGATACGTAGGAGTGGGCGCGTTTCAATTGCTGCGGCGAAGCGCGTACGAGGCGATTGGAACGCACCGGCGGCTGGCGATGGAAGTGGTGGACGACATGAAGCTGGGGAAACTCGTGAAGGAGGGCGGATTCCGCTCGGGAGTGGCGAAGGCGTGGACAGAAGTGCGTGTGCGGTGGCATGCGGGGGTGAGGAATATTATTCGCGGGACGACGAAGAATTTTTTTGCGTCGTCTGGATACAACTTGGGGGTGGTGAGTCTTCAGTTGGTGATGATGCTGGCGGCGTGCGTGGCGCCCTGGGTGGCGCTGCCATTCTTGCGCGGGTGGGCGTTTATATTTGATGCGATTGCGGTGGCGATGATGATTGCGATTCATGCCGGGGTGTGTATCGAGGTGGGGGCTTCGCCGACTTACGCTTTCACGGAGCCGATTGGAGCGCTGATTTTTTGCTGGATGCTGGCGCGGTCGACGATTGTGACGCTTTGGAATGGGGGGATTGAGTGGCGGGGGACTTTTTATCGGTTGGAGGAATTGAGAAAAGGGGTGGTGTGAGGCGCGGGGCAATCGCGCGGAGATGCGCGTGTTATTTGAAAAACGAGTAGCCTAGGGTGAGCATGTGGAGGTCGAGGCCGGGGTTGAAGTCGTGGCGATAGCCGTTGGAGATGTGCTGGTATTTGTAGGCCAGGGTCCAGGCGCGCGAGCGGGGTGAATTGAAGAGTTGGAAGCCGGCTTGAAAATCGAAGTTGAAATTGAATTGGGTGCCGCCGGGGATGTCGACGGGGACGGGGCGCTGCGAGGCGATGAAACCTGCGGTGGAGGCGCCGATGATTTGGAGGCGATGCTTGCGGCGGAAGTTCAGTTTGAGGCCGAGGGGATTGATGCCGCCGCCGTAGACGTGCTCACGGCTGACTTCGCAAAAACCTGTGGGGAAATTATTTGGATTGGTGTTGCAGGAGACGTATTTGGGCTGGTTGATGAATTCGATGGGGATGATGTCGAGCGTGTATTGAAGGGAGACGTTGGACCAATCGTAGATGGAATGGCCGTAGCGGAGGGCGAGGACGCCGAGTTGGCGATCGCTAGTGACGCCGATGAGGTGAGGAGTGCCGGCGGAATAGCCGCCCCAGATGCCGAATTCGGTGTCGCCTTGGCAGCGGGCGGAGGGAGCGAGGGCGAGGGCGGTGACGAAGAGCAGTGCGACTGCGGAAATCCCTCGACGAAAAATTATGAGTCGGTTGGTGTTGGTCAACTGAGCCTCATCGGGCGCGGCGTTTGGCTGCCGGCTTGGGGGATTTGGGTTCGATTTGCGCGGTTGCGGCGGCGGCTTCTGCTTGCTGCGATTGCGGATTTGACGCTGGTGACAGATTCGGGGCTGGCGCCGGTTGATTCGGCGATGCGGGCGTCGGCGGCGCTGACGAATCTGCGGCGGGCTCTACCTTCAACTGAGTTGCAGCGGGATCCACATTTAAAACTGTAGCAGAAAAAATTGCGCCGAGGTCGCGCTGCTTTAGGGAGCGGATGCGGTCGCGGAGGGCGGCGGCGCGTTCGAATTCGAAATTCTTGGCGGCTTCGCGCATTTGCGATTCGAGTTGGGTGATGGCCTGGAGGAGTTCGTGTTCGGTGGAGATATTGCCGATGACGGCGTCTTCGGCCGGCACGGTGAGGTAATCAGCTTCGACGATTCGGGCGAGTTGCATATCGACGGAGCGGATGATGGATTGCGGGGTGATGTTGTGCTCGCGATTGTAGGCTTCTTGTTTTGCGCGGCGACGATTCGTTTCGCCGATGGCCTGGCGCATGGAGTCGGTCATGCGGTCGGCGTAGAGAATGGCGCGGCCTTCGAGATGGCGGGCGCAGCGGCCCATTGATTGGATGAGCGAGGTGGCGCTGCGGAGGTAGCCTTCTTTGTCTGCGTCGAGGATCGCGACGAGAGAAACTTCTGGCAGGTCGAGGCCTTCGCGGAGGAGGTTGATGCCGATGAGAACGTCGAATTCGCCGCGGCGTAGGTCGCGTAGGATTTTGACGCGTTCGAGCGTTTCAATTTCCGAGTGCAAGTAGCGGCAGCGGACGCCGACTTCGGCGAAATATTCGGCGAGATCTTCGGCCATGCGCTTGGTGAGCGTGGTGACTAGAACGCGCTCGTTGCGCTCGGTGCGAATGCGGATTTGCTCGAGCAAATCGTCTACTTGGCCTTTCACGGGGCGGACTTCGACTTGAGGATCCACTAGACCAGTGGGACGAATCACTTGCTCGACAACCGTGCCGCCAGCTTTTGTGAGCTCGTACGGACCGGGTGTGGCTGAGACGTAGACGATTTGATTGGTACGATGCTCGAATTCTTCGAAGGTGAGCGGGCGATTGTCGAGAGCCGAAGGCATGCGGAAGCCGAAATTGACGAGAGTTTGTTTGCGCGAGCGATCGCCGTGATACATGGCGCGAACTTGCGGGATCGTCTGGTGGGATTCGTCGACCACGAGCAGAAAATCTGAAGGGACGTAATCGAGCAGCGTGGGTGGAGCTTCTCCTGGCAGGCGTCCGGACATGTGGCGCGAATAGTTTTCGATACCGTGGCAATAGCCGATCGTGCGCATCATTTCAATGTCGAAGAGAGTGCGCTGCGTGATGCGCTGCGATTCCACAATTTTTCCCTGTCGCGATAGTTCGGGCTTCCACCATTCGAGCTCTTCGTAAATTCCCTGGATGGCGCGCTCTTTTTGTTCGGACGGGAGCACGTAGTGCGTCTTCGGGTAGATCGGGATGCGGGAGATTTCGCCTTCGCGTGATCGGATCTCGCCGGTAAGCGGATCGATCTTGCGGATGGCTTCAATCTGGCTGCCCCAGAGTTCGACGCGGACGGCGAGATCGTCATAGGGCGGATAGATTTCGATCGTATCGCCGCGAACGCGGAAGGTGCCACGGCGAAGATCTTCGCCGCGTTCATACTGGATTTCGACGAGCTTGCGAAGAATCGCTTCGCGCGCGATGGAGTTCCCTTTTTCGAGCATGAGCATCATGCCGTAGTAAGCCTCGGGCGAGCCGATGCCATAGATGCAGGAGACGGAGGCGACGACGATGACGTCGCGGCGCTCGAACAGGGAGCGAGTAGCGCTCATGCGCAGCTTGTCGAGCTCATCGTTGATGGTGGCTTCTTTTTCGATGTAGGTGTCGCTGGCCGGAACGTAGGCTTCGGGCTGGTAGTAGTCGTAGTAGCTGACGAAATATTCGACCGCGTTCGTCGGGAAAAACGAGCGAAATTCATGGTAGAGCTGGGCCGCGAGAGTCTTGTTGTGCGCGAGCACGATCGTGGGGCGATTGATCTGCTCAATCAGCTTCGCGATAGTGAAGGTTTTGCCAGAGCCGGTGACGCCGAGGAGGACCTGATGCCGATCGCCGTCGTTGATGCCGCGGACGAGTTGGGCGATAGCTTCGGGCTGGTCGCCGCGAGGCTCGTAGTCACTGGCTAGCTTGAATTTCATTAGCGAAGCTCTCTACTCGCAAAATGCGAGGTGTTGAAAACTTTTATCTTACCAGAACGGAATAGATGTTCCGAACCGAATGGGCCGAATGGAAGGCTGACGGCCTGCGGAAAGAGCTGTGGGCCGGTGCAGAAGGGACACCGTTTACCGCCGATTAGAAAATTATATTCCATTGATTTTAGGGGATTTAGGAGAATATTTAATCGCGGAACCGTAGATTAAAAACCGAGCGATGGGCCTCGTGAGAAGGCGAGGCTCGGGGTCTATCCTTGTTGAGGTCTCTCTGCGCGTCCTGTGGCTAGTCTCCATAGTTCCGAGGTCACGGTAGCATGAAAGCGCGGTCATCTTCAATCAATATGTCGAGGTTGGAACAAGGCCTCAGGTCAATTCCGGCCTGAACTGGCCGGAATGGGACCTGAGCTACGGTTGTTGGTATGGGACCTGAGCTACGGAGTTCCGGCGCGGGGGTTGTTGGAATGGGGACCTGAGTTACCGATTGGCGGAGCGGTGGATGCGGGCGGGAGAGCAGAGTCAAGGGCCCACGACGAAGAATTCGTCGTCGTGGCTACCGAGGCTAGATTGATCGCGGTTGCGGTTGGTGGGTCGAATGGTGGTGTTGGCTACGCTGGCGGGTCGGCGTCGAGGAGGTGGCGAAGTGCATCAGTATGGATGAACCCGCGACGAACCTCCGGCAGAGGACGCGTTGACTTGATTCTTGGCGCGCCCTAAGATGTGCGGCGTCGTGCCCAGCTCCGATCCGCTTGTTGGCCAGACGATTTCGCATTATCGCATCGTCGAAAAACTTGGCGGTGGCGGGATGGGTGTCGTCTACAAGGCCGAGGACGTAAAGCTGCACCGCTTTGTCGCCTTGAAGTTCCTGCCTGACGAGATTTCTAAAGACCCGCAAGCCCTGAGCCGCTTCGAGCGCGAAGCTCAGGCTGCGTCTGCCTTGAATCATCCCAACATCTGCACCATCCATGAAATCGCGGAAGAAAACGGGCGCCCGTTCATCGCCATGGAATTTCTGGACGGGCTGACGCTGAAGCATCGCATCGCCGGGCAACCGATGGAAACCGAGTTGATTCTGTCGCTGGCTATCGAGATTGCCGATGCACTTGACGCGGCGCATGCCGAAGGAATCGTCCATCGCGACATCAAGCCTGCCAACATCTTTGTCACCAAGCGCGGTCACGCCAAGATTTTGGATTTTGGTCTGGCCAAGCAAGCAAAGACAGGAACAGATGGCGATGCGACGTTGACGCAGGAGGCGCAGCAATTGAGTACGCCGGGCGCGGCCATGGGCACGTTGGCGTACATGTCGCCGGAGCAGGCGCGGGGAAAAGAACTGGATGGACGAACGGATATTTTTTCTTTCGGTTTGGTGCTCTATGAAATGGCGACGGGGAAACAAGCGTTTTCGGGGAGCAGTTCGGCGGAAATATTTGATGCCATTCTGAATCGGACCCCCGTCGCTCCGGTGCGGCTGAATCCAGAAATTCCGCCCAAAATGGAAGACATCATCAGCAAGGCGTTGGAGAAGGATAAAAAGCTCCGCTACCAGCACGCGGCGGATATACGAACAGACTTACAACGGCTGAAACGCGATACGGAATCGGGACGCACGGCGGTGGCTACGGTGGACGAGCCAGTGTCCTCAAGTTCTATCGCCGCGGCTTCTCCTACGGGGTCGGCGGTTGCCGCGCAGGTTCCCGCCGTCTCGGCGGTTTCGGCACCGACGAGTGCGCCAACGAATAAGGCAACGCGCTCTGTGAGGTGGCCGATACTGGCAGGCGTTGCGGTGGTGGCCGTGGTGTTGGGTGTGGGCGCGTGGCTTTATTTCGCTCGGAAGGCGCAGGCCCTCACCGAGAAAGACACCATCGTGCTCTCCGACTTCACCAACACCACGGGCGACGCCATCTTCGACGACACGCTGAAGACGGCGCTCAACGTTTCTCTGAGGCAATCGCCTTTCTTGAATGTGCTCCCCGACAGCGATGTGGCGAAGAATTTGAAGTTGATGACACGACCGACGGACACGAAACTCACGCCCGAGGTGGCCCGTGAGCTTTGCCAGCGGGCGGGCAGCAAAGCCTACCTTGCCGGAACGATTGGCAGCCTCGGGAGCCAATATGTGCTGGGATTGAAGGCGGTGAATTGCCGGAGCGGCGACACTCTAGCCGAGGAGCAGGTAACGGCGGCGTCCAAAGAGAAGGTGCTGGACACGCTGGGCCAAGCGGCAACGAAGCTGCGCGGCGAACTGGGCGAATCGCTGGCTACGGTGCAGAAGTTAGATGTTCCACTCGCAGAGGCCACCACGACTTCGCTCGAAGCTTTGAAAGCGTACAGCCTTGGACGAAAGGCCCGTAACGATAAAGGCCCCGCCGCAGCCCTGCCCTACCACCAGCGTGCAATCCAGCTTGACCCGAATTTTGCCATGGGCTACAGGGCAGTGGGCGACGACTACGCCATTCTCGGCGAGCTAGGGCGAGCGGGCGAGTACGTTACTAAGGCGTTCCAGTTGCGGGAACATGCCAGCGAACGGGAGAAGCTGGCGATTGCGGGCGACTACTATTCGAACGTAACCGGGGAACTGGATAAGGCGGTCCAGACGTCTCAGGAAGCGATTGAGAGCTACCCGCGGGTGCCCGGAGCATATGCCAATTTGGGCACCGTGTACGGCGCACAGGGCCTGTATGAGAAAGCCGCGGAAGTCACGAGGCAATCTCTGCGCCTTGCACCGGATAGTGCAGCTGTCTACGACAATCTCGCCAACTACGCCCTTGCCTTGCAGCGTTTCGACGAAGCGCGGCAGGTCATCCACGAGGCGCAGGCGCGAAAAGCGGATGATTACATACTTCACGCTGCTCTCTACGCTCTTGCCTTTCTCGGGCCGGACTCCGCGGCGATGGCGGAACAGCAACAGTGGTTTGCGGGCAAGCCCGATTATGAGAGCTTTGGACTTGCACTCGCATCCGACACCGAGGCATACGCGGGCCGTCTGAGCAAAGCGCAGGAACTAACCAAGCGGGCTGTGGACTCCGCCATCCAGGCGGACAGCAAGGAAAATGGGGCCATATGGAAGGCGAATGCTGCTGTGCAACAAGCCGCTTACGGTAATGCCGCAGAGGCCCGGCTATCAGCGGCAGAGGCTTTGAAGCTGGCTCCCGCGATTCAGGGCGTTGAGAGTGAAGCCGCGCTGGCGTTTGCCATGGCGGGCGATACGGCGCGAGCCGAATCCTTGGCGCAAGACTTAGGAAAACGCTACCCACTGGACACGCAGATGCAATCGCTGTGGCTGCCTGCGATTCAGGCGCAAGTGGCGTTGAACAAAAAGAACCCGGCTGCCGCCCTGAATGCTCTTCAAGCTGCTTCCCCGGTCGAGTTGGGGCAAATTGGGTTCGTCGCCAATATTTCTTGCCTCTATCACGTGTACGTACGCGGAGAGGCGTACTTGGCAGCCGGACAGGGCGGTGCTGCCGCCGCCGAGTTTCAGAAAATCCTCGACCACAGCGGCATCGTGTGGAACTGCTGGACGGGAGCGCTGGCGCATCTCGGAGTAGCTCGTGCGAACGCTCTGCAAGCGAAAGCCTCGCAAGGAGCGGATGCGGATGCCGCCCGCGTCCGGGCGCTCGCCGCCTACAAAGATTTTCTTACGCTGTGGAAAGACGCCGACCCCGACATTCCCATCCTGAAAGAAGCCAAAGCGGAGTACGCGAAGCTGCAGTAGTTGGTCTTCTTGGCGCAAACATTCAGGGCGAAGTATCGCTGTGGACCCTTCGAATCCCGCACAGCGGAATTCTCAGGACAAGTCATCGCGGTTGCGGTTAGTGGGTCGATTGGCGGTGTGGGCTACGCGGGCGGGTCTGAGACCCGCCCCTACTGGCGGATCGGCGTCGAGGATGTGGCGTGTGCGCCGCGCCCCGGCAAGCCGGGGAGTAAGAAAGCGGGCTCAAGCCCCCTTCGACTGGCGGATTGGAGATCTGAGCGTCATTGACATCCTCTCTTGCCCTGAATACGCTTCTGCGTCCCACATTGGAGTGATCATGAAGGCCGCAAAATTCGCTCTTCTCGCTTTGATTGGCATTCTGTCGCTCGCGCTACTTTCTGCCGCGTCGCTTTTGCTCTGGGCTCAGGAGCCGCAGCACCATCACGACGCCGGCGAAAAGGTCGGCAGCGTCTCATTTGCCACTTCCTGCGCTCCCGAAGTTCAATCGCAATTCGAGCACGGCGTGGCGCTGCTGTATTCCTTTGAGTACGAGATGGCCGACGCGCAATTCGAGGAGGTGGCCAAAAAAGATCCGCGCTGCGCCATGGCTTACTGGGGACAGGCGATGACTCTCTACCATGAACTCTGGGACCGCCCCAGCAAAGCTGCTCTCGCCCAAGGCGCTGAGCTCCTTGCTAAAGCGCGCTCCCTGCAACCGCCCACCGCCCGCGAACGCGATTACATCCTGGCGCTCTCCGTCTTCTACTCTGACACCGACAAACTCGATCACAATCAGCGCGCCGACGCTTACGCCAAAGCGATGCAAGGCGTCTACGAACGCAACTCCAACGACCACGAAGCCGCCATCTTGTACGCGCTCGCGCTTCTGGCCTCGGGTCCCGAGCGCGATCCCAATCTCACCAACGCCAAAGCCGCTGTTGCCATCCTTAACAACCTCTACGCCAAGGAACCAAATCATCCGGGCATCGCGCACTACATCATCCATAGCTGTGACAATCCTGCGATGGCCAGCCTCGCGCTTCCGGCAGCCCGCAAATATGCCAGCATCGCGCCGTCATCTCCTCACGCCGTGCATATGCCTTCGCACATCTTCGCGCGCCTGGGGCTTTGGCAGGATGACATCAACTCAAACCTTGCCGCGATTCGCGTCGCCGATGCGATGGCCGAGCATCATCACGTGATGCACCACAAAGTGCATTCCATGGACTTCCTCGAATACGCGTACATGCAAATTGGCGACGACGCCAGCGCCAAGGCGACCATCGAGCAGGTCGCAGCGATTCGCGTGGAACAAATGGATCCCGAATTTGAGAATTATTTGCTGGCGCGCCAGTCGGAGGGACCCGCGAAGTACGCTCTCGAGCGCCGCCAGTGGAAGGAAGCGCTGGCGCTGCAACCCATCGCAGACGCACCGCCGCAGGTGCAGCTCGTCACGTACTGGGGACACGCGATTGCCGCGGGCCACCTTCACGATGCGGGCGCCGGACAAGATGCGCTGAAGCATTACGACGAACTGCTGGAAGCCACGCGCAAAGGCCCTCGGGCCTACCTCGCGGACGGCCTGAAGGACGAGCACCAAGTGGTGCAAGCCTGGGCCGCTTACGCTGCGGGCAACTCCGATGATGCGGTTCGATGGCTGCGGGCCGTTGCCGAGGACGAGGATAAAGTGGGCAAAGGCGAAACCGAACTGCCCGCCCGCGAAATGCTGGCCGATATGCTGCTCGACCTGCAGCGCCCGCAGGAAGCGCTCACCGAATACGAAATTTCCCTGCGCACCGACCCCAATCGCTTCAACGGGCTCTATGGCGCTGCGCGAGCCGCCGCGCAGGTGCAGCAAAAAGAGAAGGCGAGTACTTACTATGCCCAACTGCTGAAGAATTGCGAAGGCGTTCACTCCGATCGACCCGAGCTAGCCCAAGCCAAAACTCTCCTCGCCTCTGCGAGAGGGGGTTTATAGGCGCGGAATTTTTTTTCCGACATAAACGCATCTCCTACTTGGTCCGAGGCGCGAGGCTTCCTCTGTTTCCTCTTTGGGGCAGCTGTTGCCAGATGGAAAAATGCGTACGCGGAGATGCCGTAATCGTCGGCAAAGATCCCACGACGAAAACTTCGTCGTCGTGGCTATCCAGATCAGAGCAAACCGCAGGACTACGGCCGCGGGAGATCGAGGAGGGCGATGTCGGAGAGGTCCTGGACTCGTTCGAGGACGACTTCGTGGCCGTCGGGTGAAATATCAAAATCGCGAATGTCGAAGTCTGGAGCTAGGTTGGTCAACGGGCGCTCCGCGCCCGTGTCGAGGTTGATGAGCCAGAGATTCTTGTGTTGAATTTCACCGCGCAGGAGAACGAGCGAGCGCCCTCCGGGCAGGAAGGCGATGTGTCGCGCGCCGCGAGTGAGCGTCAGCGGCGGCAGGGCGTGAGCTGAAGCATCGGCTGCGACGGCCTTTAGCGAAAATGTGGTGCCGATGTCGGGTCCCGAGTAGACGACGAATTGGCCGTCGGGCGCCCAGGCCGGATCGACTGAGTACTCCTGAACAAAAAGCGATGGGGCATGACCGTCGAGCGGTACACGGAAGAGGCGAGGGACGCCGTGATCGTTCGCAGCCGAGGTGAGCGATTGGCCGTCGGGCGACCAGGCCGGATCGCCTTGCAGGTCGAGCGAATCGGCGACCATTCGGGCATTTGTCCCGTCGGATTGCATCACGTACAGGAGACTTTTTCCGTGTTGCCGAACCGAGAATGCGACTTGGCGTCCATCGGAGGAGATTGCCGGGCCACCCAAGACTTGCGCGTCCTGACCGCTCCACAGTTCCGTGCCGGCTCCGTTGGCGATCTTCCAGATACTCTCGGCCGCGCCGGTGGCGGAAGCATATAAAAGATAATCCGGACCGAGACGCGGAGAGAAACCTGTGCTGGTGGTGAGCGAGATGCGAGCAGGCGCCGAGGCGTCGTTGGGTGAATCAGCGATCGGTAAACGCCACAGTGTCCTCTTCGGGCTTGCGAGGGTGACCACCAGCCGGCGACCGTCAGCACTGGCCGCCAGTGACGTGTAGCGATCCAGCCCGGAAGTGAGCCGATGGGGAATGCGCCGGGCGACGTCCATGCTGTAAAGCCACGGGCCGGAACCATCGCTATCGCTGGCGAGGTACATCAGAGTTCGTCCATCTAAGAGGACGGGATAGGTGACGCGTGTATCGTGCGAAGTGATTCGTTGAGGGCTCCCGCCAGCTGGAGTGATGCGCCAGATATCCAATTTGTCGGGAAGGGAACCCTGAACGAAGTAGATGAATTTTGAGTCCGGCGACCACAGCGGAAAGTGAGAGTGAAGACCGGAGGGCGCCGTGAAAATAGCCGGACTGTCTGACAGTCTGCTGCCGTCCGACACGAACAGCGGATCTCCGGGACCGGGCGTGTGGTAAACGAGGCGCGAGCCGTCGCGGGACCAATCGAGTTCGGCGACGTCTTCCAGGTAGGGCCTTGGCTGTCCGCCTAGTGTCGGCACGGCCCAGATGCTGATGTCGCTACCGGCGGAGCTACCTTTCTTTCGAACCCAAAACGTGACCAAGGATCCGTCCGGCGAGAACCCAAGGGTGCGGACTAAGGGATTGGCGAGTTCGGGCACCTTCCCACGCGTGAGGTTGTGGAACTCTCCGGAGCTGATCTGCGTGACCCAGACGTCCATCTGGCCGTCCCGGTCGGATAGAAAAGCAACGAAATGACCGTCGCGCGAAACCGCCGCGGCCTCTTCAATTCCATCGAAGTCCGTGACCATTTGGAATCGCGCGTCGGCAATGGGGTTTCGCCAGAAATATTCCGTCTTGCGAAGCCAGACGCTTGCGACGACTGCCAGTACAACTCCTACCGCAGCGAGCGCTACCGCAAGCCATAAATATGGATGGCGATTCTGATTCTGGCGGGCGACTTCGCTTGGAATTCCACTCGCCGGAATATCAGCTGTAATCGTGCCGGCGGCCGATGCAGAATTTCCGTTCGATTTGGAGGTGCTCGGGGCGGGCGAAGGGACCAGTTCACTAACGCCGTTGACCACTTCTACTGGTGCAATAAAGCGGTAGCCCAACCTTGGAAGTGTTTCGATGTAGCGAGGAGCGAGCGGCGAATCACCAAGGGTGGCGCGAATTTCTTTCACCGCTGTGTTCAGGCTGTGCTCAAAATCGACAAACGTCTCCGCCGACCAGAGCTCTTCGCGAAGCACTTCGCGGCTGACGACGTCACCGGCGCGGTTTAACAGCAAATTGAGGACTTGAAGCGGCTGGGGCCGGACCTTCAGCTTCAGCCCATGCTTGTACAGTTCGCGGCTACGAGGTCGAGATTCGTAGGGGCCGAATCGGAAGACTTGGGCCGGTGTGTCCATAGGTAGACAGGGACGTGGACGACATTCTCTGCCGTTCGGGTCCGCATCGCAAGTTAAAAGATGTGTAATCTTACGTTTGAGCCTTCACCTCGCCCTCATCGTAACATCACCCACCCTGCATTGACCGCGACGCCTGAAATCTGAGACTTGTAGCGCTCAGCAAAAAGCTGGGGCCTGTGGTTTCAAATTCGCCGGCGTCCTGGGCGCATGTGAGCGAAACCGCAAGGCCGAAACAAATCCCAAATCTGGAGGTCTCAAATGAAAAGCAAGAGTTTGTTGTGGGCAACGGGAATCATCGGATTGCTCGTGGTGGCGGGGGTTACCTGCGTTGTTGCTGGCACTCGCGCACCGAACCACTTCGCAGGGGTAGTCAACGACTACACGGCTGTAGCGGGCGGTACCGGCCCTTGGGAAGTTCGCGGCCCGTGGACGTTGGATGTGAACGAAAAGACCGGCAAGGCCGATTTCTCGGCGGCTGTGACGATGGAATTGACTGACTTCGCGCTGAGCGGCGCAAATATCGGCACGTCCGGCAGAACGCAGCACACTCATCACCTGACGGTTGTGGGCGGCACTGTTACTTCAATCACGAACGGGTTTGAGGTGACCGGTCCCGTCACGATTACAAAAGATGGCGGTGCGGCACCTATGAGCATTCAGGGATCGAGCCTCGTGATCGACGTGACCGGAGGATCGCTCGTGGAGTTCTCAAACGTTGCCTTGACGTTCGAGGATGGCGCCGCGGGACATTTTGGAACGACTCCCTTGCACGGTGTTGTTCGCAAGGCGGTATTCGACCGCGAGGCGGGCCGGTAACAAAAGGGGGTTGAGTGGTTCTTAGACTTTGCGGCCCGGTGAGAACATTGGGTTGGAGGACCGAAATGGGCCGTCTTCCGAAGGGTGCGCATGAGGATGTCGCGCTACGGGAGCAGGATGATTTCGGTTCGGGTTTCGATTTTACCTTTGTAAGTCATGCGCGAGCCGGTGCTGGTGCTGATGACGGCGAAATCCAGATCCTGCGAGCTGGATTGGGTAGAGCGGAGCATCCGGCCGGTGGCGAGTGAGAAAGAATCGAGGCTTTCGCCAGAGCCGGTCCAGGTGCCGGAAGTGCGCAGGCCGTTGTGGCGGTAGTCGTCGGGAGTATCGTCGGCGTGCGGATTGTGGCTGCCGCGACGAGCGATCGTGAACTGGGTAAGGATCGTGGCGCAGGTTGGTGAGTTTGCGCTCGGCGGTGCAGGCGCGGCTTCGGGAGCGGCGGCAGCGCCTGTTTCGGAGCCGCCCGCCAAAGTATTTTCCGGGCAAATTTCATTCCGCAAGTAAGTCGCCTCGGTGCGCCAGAATAGGCGATCCAGTGGAACGCCGGTGAGCGGCTGTTCCCTGCTCCATTTTTGCCCTATCTCGATCCCCTGCGGTGGAAATCCTGCGCTGGACGAAAGGCCGGCCATCCAGCTGCGGACAGTTTGCGCGGCAGATGGATTTCGCAGCATGTCCTCGAGACCTTTTATATCCACGATTCTTCCATCCGGCTCCAGTGTGAATTCCATCGAGCGTCCTTCGAGACGATTGTATTGATCGGCCAGCGAGGCGGATGTGGGATCGTAGGCATCGCTTTCAGAGATGGCGGACGATTTTTCGTATGTCGCGCGGATGCGCAGCGGGACCGGCACAGCATTCGTTCCTGGAGCGCTATGTGTTGTATGCGCAGCGTTCGCTCCAGTTGTTGGATTGGCTCGCGCTGCATTAAGAGCTGCCGGCGGAACTTCGAGAACGTCGAGGCGAAGGACGATGCTGACGGACTGCTTTACCTGAGTGGCACCTTCGGGATTGACGATGGGAGTGGTGGTGGTGCCGGCAATGTTCATCTGGGATTCGACCTGATAGCGGAGCGAATCGCCCGGCTTGAATTGAGGCGCCAGGTGAATTCGCTCGTGGTCAGACGCCGCGAGGCCGGGCAAAGCAAACAGGAGAGCAGCCTGAATCGCGATACGAAAACCGTGCTTGAGCGTTCTCGTCAGGTGCATCAGGGACGAACTTGAACAGGCTTCAGGCGGGTAATTTGAGGCTCGGAGAGATTGCCGGTAAGGCGATAAGAGGGCGAGAGTGAATCGGACGCGCGGACGGCATGAGGCACGGCCAGATCGGGGAGAGCAGCAAACCTGAAATCGAGATTACGGCTGAAATCGGCGCTACCCTGGCCAGTGAAGCCTTCCGCGGAACCCGACAATCGCAGCCGTTCGAAATCGATCTTTCCGGACGCGCAGGTGAAGTCGGCGGAGGCGTCGCGAAAGGTGGTGTGGCCGGGGCGAAATGCGCCCTCGGCAAAGGAAGCGGCCAGATCAATGTTCATTAATTCGGCCGCGGCGATTCGCGACGTGCCACGGCATTGCAGAGAGGAGATCAGATCGGAGCGTGAAGCACCGGTGGCGGAGATCGAAATTTTCCCCGAAGCGATCCCGGCGAAACGATCCGCAAGCGAGGGCGCCGCGCTGGCGAGGTCATACAGATCAACCCCAGAATAGTCGAGATTCAAGCGATACGACGGGCTTGCTTCCAAATCCGCGCGAAGCGAGCCGGCGACCTCACCCTTCGCAAGTTGCGCGCGAACATTTGAGAACGCCAGGCGGCGGCCATCAATGGAGGCATCCGTCTGGACGCTATGAAGCGTGAGTGGCGCGAGGGCCAACTGATCGATGTTGATTTTGCCGGCAGCGAGAAGGTTGTCGGGCTGAGCAGCCGCGGGCGGACGCGAATTCAGAAATGGGAGGACGCGGTCGAGAAAACTCTCGCGCCAGCGGGGATTCAGCCAGCGATCAATCTCGGCTGCTGATAGCCGATCGCTGGATAGCGCGAATTGCCACCGGGCCTTTGCATCTGGATCCGGCGGCTCTTGAACCAGTTGTTCCGGGTCCGGTCCGCGGCGATCGAGCGAGCCGGTCCAGTGCGCGCCGAACGCTTCGGCAGAGGTGAGGACGACGCGGCTCGCGTTGCCTTTCAGATCCACGTGCGCGCGGATCTGTTCGACCGGCAAATTCAGGAAAGGAGCGCGAAGCGAATCGCCGCCGGATTTGGTATTGGGCTCGGCGTTCATCACGCTGGTGAACGTACCTCCAAAGTCGAGTGCACCAGTGGGAGGTGACTTCCACGGATAGGACGAGCCTTGCCATTTCAGATCGCCGCGGACTGGGCCGGTAAGATCCCAGCCTCGGGAAATGTCCCAACCCAAGAGACGGGTAACTGAAATCAGATTACCGACATCGACCAGCGCACCGGAGATGTGAAGAGCGGAAGTAGCTTGCGCGGGTGAGACTGCTCGATGCGCTAGAGGACCGGTCTTTGCTTCCAGGCTAACCGGTCCTAGAGTCTCAACGCGAACCGCCCCGCCAGCGGCGCCGAATGAAATCGTAGCCGGCAACAGGGATGCGCCCTTCGAATCATAAAGAAAGGAAGCGGCACCGAGACGCACCGGCACGGCCAACGTCTTCGCGGTCAAGTCGGTTTCGCCGAGCGAGAGCGTTCCTTCATTCGTGCGAGGCGGCCAACCGGAGAGGGTTGCATCGAGTTTTGCGAATCCTCGAACGCCGATTTCGTCGGAGATACCGGAATGAAATGCGCGGGCCCAGGCGAGGAAGTCGCCGGCATTAATGGCTGAGGAAACGATTCGAAGCGGCGGTACAGGCGTATCGCCTTGGGAAGCATTGGGCTGATTCCAACTGATCGTTCCCGTGGCTCGAGCATTCGAATGCGGAGTTTCAAGGGACGACTCGATGACATTGAATCGTGCGAGTTCCGGATCGAGAATTCCCCTGGCGATGAGATTGAGGGATGGGTTATCGGGGCGCAGAGGGAGATTCCAGCGATGAACTTCGCGAATTTCTGCGCGTCCTTCGAGATTCCAATCCTGCGCCTCGGTGCTTGCTTTTAACATAACCGCGAAATTTCCGCGGACTCCATAATCGGTGGCGCGGACGAGTCGAAGAGCGTCAGAGAGAGAGCCCTCGGTCCAGGCGAAATCGAGCGCCGCGGGGCGGAGACGCGACGAGGTGCCTCCTACGCGCCCGGAAAGATGGAGCGTGCCGGCTTGTTGAAGAATCACGGCCGCGCGCGCAGGCGCCGCCTCGAGATCGAGGCGCCACTCGCCATTGCCTTCAGGCTCGACGTATCCCGTGACGCCGACGAGGGCGAAGGGAAGCTTTTCCTGTGCGCGCTTAAAATTAATCCGCCCCGAATCCACGTTGATGCGACTGAAACGTAGCGCGTTTGACGCGGCTGGGAATTTCGGAATAACCACAGACCTCCCGCCGGCAGCGGCGGAAAACTGCGGGAGCCACTCGGCAACATTCCAATCGCCGTCCGGGTTGCGCACCAGATTCAGGCTGGGATGCGTCAGCCAGATGCCGCCGAATTCGAAACGGCCGCGAAGCAAACTCCGCCAGCGCAGGCTCATGGTGAGCGATTCGGCGCGAAGAAAGTATTCGTGTCCGAAACGGGGATCTTCGCTCACCGTGACGGAGCGCGCCTCCAGCGTGGGCCGTCCCCAAAGGCTGAAGCGATAGCTGCCGACTTCTACCGGGCGGCCGAATGCCGCGTCAAGGCGCGCAGTGATTCTGCGATTCAGACTCGTGTGCTGAATTGCGAATGAGAGCGCGACGTTGGCGATCCAGAGCGCTATGAGGAAGAGGATGGCGATTCTCGCCCAGCGGCGCCAGGAAGGACGCTCGAAAGCGGCCGGTTTCAACGGCTCCACGCGGACGATCGTTTCAGTGAGAATGTTTGACAAGGCGCTTATTTTCGGGTTCCAGGCTCTCACTACAATCGCACAGGTTATTTAACAAGAGAAGTTTCCGAGTCCGTGACTCTGCCACGGGCCGCCACAGCGGGTCTTCGATATGCCTGCCCCGCCAGATAGCACTAATGGACCTCATGGAGCATGCGATTCCAGCGAGTGCGGCTGGGAAGGTGGAGCAGCGAATGCGCGAAGCCGCGAAACGCGCCCACTAGGCTACGATCAGTATAGTCTTTGGACGTGGCGTCGACCGACCAATAAATTATGAGTGGGCGGCCCATAATAGCGTCGCGATTGACAAAGCCCCAGTAGCGGCTGTCCCAGCTGCGGTCCCGATTGTCTCCCATCACGAAATAACGATTCGGCGGAATTACGAGGCTGCTGCGATCGACGTAATCGAAAAGCCGCGTGGCCCACTCGGGACGCAAACCGTTTTGGAGAAAGTAGCGGTTCGTCGGAGGAAAATCGTCGCCGAAGGAATCCGCGCTGGCTGGATCGTGCACCACATAGGGTTCTTCGAGAGGCTGGCCATTAATATACACGCGTTGGTTGATGATGCGGAGACGGTCGCCAGGCAGTCCGATGACGCGTTTTACATAGTGCGGATGGTCGTCGTAAGGGAATTTGAACACAATGATGTCGCCGCGGCGAACGGGGCGGTAGGGGAGAAATTTTTCATACCAGTCGCCCCGCCCTTCGAAGACGAACTTATTCACAAGCAGATAATCGCCGACCAGCAGCGTAGGTTCCATGGACTGCGACGGAATCTTAAAGGCCTGGACGATAAAGGTGGTGCCGAACAGAGCGAGCAAGACGGTGACGAGCAGCGATTCGGCATATTCGATCACGGAACTGCGGGACGATTCGCGATGCAGGGCTTTCGGAGAAGGCTGCTCTGCCGTTTCCAGCGCAGATGTTTCGACAGACATCGTTTCCTTTAACTGGATACGGCTCCCGTTTCGAGGCCTGCGAGTGCGATTTTTGCAGCCGCCTGCTCTGCTTCCTTCTTGCTGCGCCCTTCCGAGTGCGCGAGTTTTTGTTGGGCGAGCCACACTTCCACTTCAAATGTTTTCTGGTGTTCGGGGCCGAATTCATTGCGCACCCGGTATTGAACGGCCCCCAGTCCGCGCTGCTGCAACCATTCCTGCAGTGCGGACTTGTGATCGGAACGATCCAAGCCTCCCACCTCGCCGCCCAGAGCGCGATCGAGCAGTGTGTGGCAAAGGAATTGGCGCGCGGCGGGAAGTCCGGCATCCAGATAAATCGCGCCGAGGACTGCTTCGTAAGCGTCGGCGAGCAACCGTTTTTTCGCGCGGCCGCCGGTTTTCTCTTCGCCGGGACCGAGTCGCAAGAAATCGCCCAGGTGAAGTTGCTCGGCGGCGGCGTGCAGGGAGACTGCGCTCACCAGCCGCGCAAGCCCCTTCGAAAGCTTTCCGGCATCCCACTCAGGAAATGCGTGGCAGAGGATTTCGCTGGCGACGAGGCCGAGGACGCGGTCGCCGAGAAATTCGAGACGTTCGTTGTCAGAGGCAGCGTCGTTCTGGCGGCGCGAGCGATGCGTGAGGGCTTGCTCGAGTCGTTCGGGATGCGCAAAGCGATGACCGAGAATCGCTCCAAGTTCTTCGAGCTCTTCTGCGGTCATCGTTTGGCCTCGGTTCGATTACTTGGACGGAGCAGGCTGCGCGGCGGCCAACTTCTTGACTTCGCCTTCGCGCTGTTTGCAGCGGTCCTGCACCGCACCGGGAATGGAAGCACATTGCTTGAATGTGTCAGCCGCTTCCGGGTAGCGTTTCAATTGACTCAAGCTGACGCCGAGAATGTAGAGATCCACGGAGTCCGGAGCTGTGTCGAGTTTGACCGCTTCTTGCATCTCGGTGACGGCCTTGTCGAATTGCTGCTGACGGAAGTAAACCAGTCCCAGACCGCTATGCGCTTGCGCCAGGGAAGCTTGCTTGGCCTTGGCAAATTGATCGTCGGCGATGCCATCGGGTTTCGGCATCGTGGCTATGACTTCGAGCGCATGCTTCTCATAGGTTTCCGCTTTTGCCAAACGGCGTTCGGATTCGGGATCATTGGGATCGAAATTGTGGGGAATCACCCAGCCAACGAGGACGAGCACGGCCACGTCGTTTGGGTTGCTGGCAAGAGCTTTGTCGCCGGCCGCGTACATCTTTTCAAACTGTTGCTTCTGGTAGTAAGCGGTCGTCAATCGAGAATAAACCTGCCCGGAGTGCTGGCCAGTGGGATATTTCTGCAGATATTGTTCGCCCACCTGGATTTGCTGGTCGAACGAGTCCGGCTTCACATCCGTGAAAGACTTGTAGGCCTTTTCTTCTTCCGGGTCGACCGGAGCCTGCGCAGCTGGTTGCTGGGCCTGCTGCGCGCCAGCCTTGGCGGGCGGGTTCTGCTGTAACGAAGGCGGCGGTGGCTGCTGCTGTTGCCCACCTGAACCACCGTACTGGGCTTGCAGAATCGGAGCTGAGGCAAGAGTCGCCACGAGTGAGAGCGCGGCAACGATAATTCCAATGCGATGTGACGGGAGCTTCATCGAAATTCCCCTCCGTTGAATGGATGTCTCGGAACGCCCGCTGCGAGCGATCTCAAGTGTGCTGCTGTCGCCGGTTCTGTTACTTTTCATTTCCGCTTCCGCTCGCCCGTGCGCGTCCCTTATACGGCTCGTCCACACCATGCTGCGCAGCTACGCGGGCGGACTCTGGCGCGCCTTCCACCGCCAGCGCGCCGAGATACTCGTGCACCGCAGCGTCGCGTTCCCCCTCGAGATCGTGAATGCGCCCGAGGTATACGTGCGACCAGGAAAGAATTGCCGGGTCCGCGGCATCCTCCGGTTTCGATGCCGCTGCGGGGGCCGGCGGTGGCGAAACCAATTGCGCGAAAAGCTGCTCCGCTCGATCTGCGTTTCCGGACATCACCGACGCGATTGCCAGCCCGTACTCCGCTTTCGGCAAGCCGGGATACTTCGCCAAAATGCTCTCGAAAGTGGCCGCAGCGGCTTTGGCGTCCTGTAGCGCGATCTCGCGATCGCCTTGCGCGAGCAAACGATCGAGCTCGGATGCCGCGCTTGCGGAATCGCTTATCTCCTTCGCTGGCGGCACCGGAACTTCCGGCGAAAATGTCACGTTCTGCAAACGCTTTTGCTCCGCGGGCACGTCGATAGCCGCAATCAAATCCGGAAAATAATACGACATTGACGGCTCGCTTTTCTCAAATTTCTGCAGTTCCGCAACGAAAGGGCGCACGAGGATGAACCCGGTCTGATCGGCCTCATTCAAGGCTGAGTCGAGCTGAGCGGGCGGGAGACGATGGAGACGCAGTTCGACGCTCTTGATAAAACATTCGTCGGTGAAGGCCAGAAAATCATCGCGATATTCCTCGGGCAATCGTGGAGCACGAGCGGCTATCAGCAATAAGGCGCGCTTGGATTCCAACTGCTTTCGATACCGCAATGGCAGCGGATCGAGCACGAAATGCAGGTAGGCGTGCTGTATCTGCTCCACGGGAATCTGGGCCGGCGTGCCCACTACGATGGCATAGTGATTGCCACTATTGCGAAAATTCGTGCGAGCGCCCACCAGCGGCTCCACATCCACCGTAAACGTGCGGTCGTATATCGGCTTGATAATCTCGCGCAGGTAGCTATTCGTGGTGAACACGATTTTGCGCACGGGCGCCTGGTACGTCGCGGCGGCTCGTTCATATTCCGGTTGAACTTTCGCCCATTCCTGATCGAGACGCGCCTCCTGGTAAAAGGCTGCGAGAACTTCCCGAAAGCCGTCAATCGTAAGCACGTCGGGCGGCAGCAAATCGCGATTCACCTGAAAATCGAAACGAGGCGGTGGCCCCACAACCAGCGAGAACGTAATGTATCGCGATAACGTTTCGCCCGGGTCGCCGAGCAGATGATCGCGGTAGAACTGGCGCAAAGCTTCGGTGGCCGGTCCCTGCATTTTGAGCATCGCCTCGCGGAGAGCGAGACGCGATGGCATCTCTGAAAGCGTGCTTTCGTCGGCGGCAAAGCCGGCCGCGTCTAGCGCGCACATCGTCGCGAACAAAGCCTGATCGGGCTCGACGAAAATGCCGCTGTAATTGTCGGGGGGTTTTTCCTGGCGCGTTTGCTCGCGTTGTGCGCCCATACAAATCGAGCCGGCCATAAGCAAGGCGGCGGCGACAGTTGCGAATTTCCATTTCAACTGCGCGAACTCTTGAATCTGCGAACTCCTGGAACGAGGGAATGCATTTCGCTGGGAGGCAATCAACCGGAACATCAATCCGCTGGTATCCCTGCGCGTCCACTTAGACTTTAATCGGCGGGTTTCGAGGAGTCAAGGAAGCCGCTCGGAGAAGGCTGAGGCGAACCGAAAACGCAGCCCTTATCCGCGAACTCGAACTGTGCTGAAGTTCAGCACCACACGTCCACCATCGCGGGGAAGGCCGAAGTTCGTTTGCGGCCGGAAACGCGAAAACATCATGAGCTGATCGAGTTGACGCTGTGACGCGTCATCACTCGGCCCGGAGAGAATCTTGTATGAAACCACTCGGCCCTGCGCGTTGAGCGTGGCCTCGACGAGTAAAAGCCCGGAACCCGGACGATCATCTGTGGCAATGACGACGGGAACCGGAAACGGCGCGAGGCTTTCCAGACGGGCGGGTTGGACCAGATTCAGTGGCAGGTCGTTGGGAACCACGCCGCTCATCGGTACGCCAACGAGAATATTCTGTACGAGAAGCGCGAATACAACGAGGGCAGTAACCACTCCGCCGGTAGCGGGCACCGCCAGCGGCTCCAGAACGTTTTCGAATACCATGACGCCGCGCGCCCACAGGTGACGCACAACCTGCCAGGGAGAACGCATTTGGGCAGCGCCCACACGAATGCTGGTAGCAAGATTCACAGGCGGCTGAACGGGCTCCACGCGCGCAAGGGCGACCACAAGACGGCGATAGCTTTCGAGCAAATTCCGGCAGCCAGCGCAAGATTCAATGTGCTGGCGCACTCCCGCGTGCTCGCGCGAATCGATGGCTCCGTCCAGGTATCCGGGCAAAAAGCGCTGGGCACTTTTGCAGTTCATCATTCCCATCCGCAATTCATCTTTCCCACCCATTGATCGGCTGTGAGCCGAACGATGCGACCGAGGTTTCCTTTTCTGCATGACCCACGGCAACCACTGGATCGAGAATTTCCTTGAGCATCCGCCGGCCGCGAAGAATGCGCGACTTTACGGTTCCCACCGATACTTCAAGCACTTCTGCCACCTCTTCGTAGGACAGCCCTTCAAGATCCCGCAAAATCACCGCGCTGCGAAACAGGGCCGGCACTAGCGTAAGAGCCGCACGAACCGCCTGCTGCGTTTCCTGGCTCGCGAGACGCTCGTACGGAGTGGCTTCGCTATCCTTCAGATCGAGCGCGAGGCTTCTTCCTTCTTCCTCAGCATCAATCGAAACCTGCTGCCGGTGATGTCGCCAGCACCAGCGGCGATGATTCAGGGCCTGGCGCACCGAGATACGATAAAGCCACGTCTTCAGCGAACTGCCCTGCCGGAACCCGCGAATCCCGCGAAACGCGCGCAAGAAAACTTCCTGGGTCACGTCTGCAGCATCGGCGCGGTCCGACAAAATCCCGTACACCAGGTTGAACACACCAGCGTGGTAGTACGTGACCAGGTAATCGAAAGCCGCGTCTGACCCCGCTTGCAGCTCGTGTACAAGGTCAGCTTCATCACGGCCCCACGATAGAGATTGTGCCAGGTCGGACATGCGTTCGGCCTTTGCTCCTTAGCAGCGCGTGTCCCTTGGGTTAATTGGACACCAAGCAGCGCCCATTGTTACCGCTCGCTACTAGGATAGCAGAATATTGCGGTTTGGTTATCCGCCGAAGGTACTAGCATGGGATGGCCAAAGTTTGTCGTGTGGCGCTACCTTGGAGATTCCCCCGCGCTAACTTGGATGTTCGGTCCCGCCGGTGATGCGTCCCATAATCGGACGGCGCTGCCGTTCTGCCAACGCGTGAATCCTTCTAACCCCCACGTTCGCATTCGATTACGCGATACTCTCGACTGGGCCGGGACATGCTTTGAATCATTCTAAACTCGTGTCCGGAGGTGGTGGATGACATCGTTCTGGCAGGACGTCCGGTATAGCGCTCGAATGATAGCTAAGGCCCCGGGCTTCGCTGCCATTGCCATCCTCACGCTCGCCTTGGGCATTGGCGCCAACACCACGATTTTCTCCTGGATCAATTCTGCGTTGCTGAATCCAGTCCCGGGACTTACCAACCCGAGTCAAGTTGTGGCGATGTCGGGAAGCAAGCCCGGGGAAAATCCCCTCGGGTTTACGTATCCTGACGTCGAGGCTATGCGCGACGGGCAACAGACCCTTACAGGCATCGCGGCTTGCAACTTCGCTCAACTGACCCTCACCGGTAAAGGCAAACCGGAGCGCGTGTGGGGCATGGTGGCCTCTGCGAACTATTTCGACGTGCTCGGCGTGCAGCCCATCCTGGGGCGCGCATTCTTGCCGGCGGAAGATGAAAAGCCGGGAGGCGCGCCGGTTGCAGTAATCAGCTATCGGCTCTGGCAAACCCATTTTGGCGCGAATCCGGACGTCATCGGCCAGTCAATCGAAATCAACAAGCACCCCTACACCATCGTGGGTGTAACGCCCGCAGCGTTTCAGGGGAGCCAGACGGGAGTTCGCACCGAGATTTGGCTCCCGATCATGATGGAAGCAGATGTGTTACCGCTGGGCGACATCCTTCATGACCATCATTATTTCGTGTGGCTCGCGTTCGGACGGCTGAAGCCGGGCGTCACGTTCCAGCAGGCCCAAGCGGAACTGCCGCTGCGACTCAAATCCGAAGTGAAGAGTTATCCTGAAGAACACAAAGGGCACGACAGCGTGACGCTTTATCCGCTGTGGCGGAATCCGTTTGGCCTGAATTTTTTCCTCGCCACTCTGCTCCCAATACTCATGACCATCGCGGGCCTGGTGCTGCTGCTGGCGTGTGCCAACGTCGCCAATCTGATGCTCGTTCGTTCCGTGGGCCGGAGGCGCGAAATTGCTATTCGCATGTCGCTGGGTGCGAGCCGATGGCGGCTTGTGCAACAACTGCTGGTGGAAAGCCTGATGCTGTCGCTGGCCGGTGGCGCCGTCGCGTTGCTGATCACTGCTTGGACTTCCGGCACATTGATGAAATTCCTTCCGACCACGGATTTTCCGCTCGCGCTCGTCGTCCGGGCGGACCGCACGGTATTGATCGCCACCTTCGTGATTTCAGTGCTCACCGGCGTCATCTTCGGAATCTTGCCCGCGCTCCGCGCGTCGAGCCTGGCGCCGGTGGCAGTGTTGAAGGAAGACACGGGCAGCGCTTCGGGCAGCCTGAAAAAGGCCCGCCTCGCAAGCGGGCTGGTGGTGGCGCAAATTTCGCTTTCGCTGCTGCTGCTGATCTGCGCGGGACTTTTCATCCGCAGCTTCCTGAGGGCGCAGTTAATCAATCTGGGATTCAACCCGCATAATGTATTCACAGCTTCCTTCGATCTGTTTACCGCGGGATATTCCGACGCGAGTGGCGCGGAATTCAACCGGCAGCTCCAGGCGAAACTCGAGGCTCTGCCCGGCGTACAGTCGGTAGCTCTCTCGAACCGCGTCCCGGGATTTTCCTCAGGCTCTACCGCCGTGAAGCCCGAAGGCTACGTGGCGCAGGCCAATGAATTGATGGAAATACCGGACGGCATCATCACGCCGAATTATTTCCATACCATGCAGATTCCCATGGTCGAAGGTCGCGATTTCACGCCCCAGGACACAAAAAGTTCGCAACGCGTGGTGATCGTCAACGAAGCATTCGTGAATCGCTACTGGCCGAACCAAAAGGCCCTCGGCAAGCAACTCAATTCAGACTTGACCCACGAATGGTTCACGGTAGTCGGTGTGGCGCACGATACCAAGATGACCGGCCTCAGTGAAAAGTCGGCGCCATTCGTGTTTCTGCCTTTGTATCAGGTCTATACGGCCAACATGATTATTCACGCGCGGGTTGCTGGAGATCCGTTTGCTTTCGCGAAGACGGTCGAGAGCGCGGTCCATCAACTGAACCCCGATATCGCTTTATTCCAGGTGACCTCGCTCGAAACCAGCGAGCAGTTTGCCAGCTTCCCTCAGCGGGTGGCGGGAATTTTTGTCGGCGCCTTCGGGTTGCTCGCTCTGGTCCTCGCAGCGGTGGGAATTTACGGGGTCACGGCCTACACCACGCGCCAGCGTACGCATGAAATCGGTGTCCGCATGGCATTGGGCGCGAGCAAAGACGATATCTTGCGGCTGGTACTCGGCCACGGGCTGCGCTTGACGATCGCCGGAGTGGCACTCGGCTTGGCCGCATCGCTCGCCCTGACGCGCTATTTGAGCGGCGCATTGCTCGGTGTAACCAGCACCGATGCACTTACGTTCCTCACCGTAACGATGTTGCTCTGCGCCGTGGCGCTATTCGCCTGCTTTATCCCTACGCGCCGCGCCATGCGCGTGGACCCGATCGTGGCGCTACGCTACGAATAAGAAGCCTTGCGCCACAAATCAAACATCCTGTAATTGTTGCAGCCTTGCGCCTTGCAGCAGCTATCCAGTATAAACATGCATGATCTTCAAGCAGTTCTATCTCAATTGCCTCGCCCACGCTTCCTACCTCGTCGGTGACGAAGAAACGCGCACAGCCGCCCTCGTCGATCCGCAGCGAGACATCCAACGATATTTAGAGTTTGCAGCGGAGCATAAGCTGCAGATCAAACACGTCATCTTGACTCATCTACACGCCGATTTCATCGCGGGCCATTTGGAATTGCGCGACCGCGCGGGCGCCACAATTTACCTTGGCGCGAAGGCCCAAGCCGAATATCGCTTCACGCCACTCGCGGACGGCAGCCTCATCGAATTTGGCCGCGTGCGATTGAAAGCTCTCGAAACGCCAGGCCACACCCCCGAATCGATTTCGATCCTCGTCTACGATCTCGATCGCAGCGGTGTCGAACCATACGCTGTGCTCACAGGCGACACCTTATTCATCGGCGATGTGGGAAGGCCGGATCTTCGCGCTTCACTTGGCTGGTCAGCGATCGATCTCGGCGGCTTGCTCTACGATTCCCTGCAATCCAAATTACTGCCGCTGCCGGACGCAAGTCTCGTCTATCCAGCGCACGGCGCCGGATCGCTGTGCGGCAGGGCCATCAGCAAAGAAACGGTTTCGACCATCGGAGATCAACGCCGGCTAAATTACGCCCTGCAGCCGATGAGCAAGAAAGCATTCATCGAACTAGTCACCGCCGACCAACCCGAGGCTCCCCCGTATTTCGTCTACGACGCTGTGTTGAACAGCAAAGAGCGGCCCACGCTCGACGAGTCGCTCGAGCGCAATCTGAAACCCCTGACTCTCGACACGCTGCTGGCATTGCAAAAGGCAGGCGCGCAGATTCTCGACACGCGCGACGCCGAAGAATTTGGCGCCGCTCATCTCGCGGGCAGCACCAACATCGGACTCGGCGGCCAGTACGCAACGTGGGCGGGCACAATGCTCGATCACGAGCACCCGATTGTGATCATCGCGGCTCCCGGCCGGGAGAATGAATCGGCCGTCCGGCTCGGACGCATCGGTTTCGATAACGTAGCTGGCTATCTGCAAAAAGGATTGCAAAGCCTCGAATCGCGGCCAGACCTGGTCGCTTTCGTCGAACGGCTGAGCCCGCAATTCGCCGCGGAGCTCATTGCGTCAAACCAGCCGCCGCTCGCTGTAGACGTTCGCGCGCCCCGCGAGCGCGAACAGAAATACATCGGCGGCAGCTTAAGTATGCCGCTCAATCATCTCGTGCGAGATTTAAAAGCCCTACCGAAAGATCGCGCCTTGCTGGTCTATTGCGCCGGAGGCTACCGCTCGTCAATCGCGGCGAGCCTGCTCAAGGCCGGCGGATTTGATTCCGTCTGTGAGATTGCCGGTGGCCTGGCAGCCTGGGAGTCGGCCAACCTGCCAGTTCAAAACGAAAAAGGGGTGGACGCACACCACGCAGAGAGCTCTTAACCTTTGCTACGATGAGGGCACGGAGGCTTCTGGACTCGAACCAGGATAATCAGATCCAGAATCGCATTATCCTCGCAAAAATCCTCTGTAATACACTAGATTTTTCTCTATCTGGCCTCATGTTGGCCCCATTGTTGCCAAAAGATTATACTACTCGCCATGCTAATGGTGATTTTTGGTGCTGGAGCTTCGTTTGATTCGGCGCGAGCTTTCCCGAATTTGCTGCCCGGTGCGGGAGGGCCATGGCGCCCGCCGCTGGCTAAGGATCTCTTCCTCGACCAGCAGCAGGCTTTTGGGAGCATCGTAGCAAACTATCCGAAGCTGACTCACATATTGCCGTATTTGCGCGACCCGCGGGGCCAAAGTGTTGAACAGGTGCTGGAATCTCTGCAAGAAGAATCGAAGGGTAGCGCCGAAACGGCGCGCGAGCTGGTGTCTGTTCGATTCTATCTGTGCGAATTAATGAATAAGATCACAGCCGAATGGAGCTCAAAGACAAACAGAGTTACAAATTACTCTCCGTTGATCCGGGAAGTCCTGAGGTTAAATCAGCGTAACGAGCAAGTGTGCTTGGTTACGTTCAATTACGACATGCTGTTAGAGAGTGCGCTGTCCACCTTTGACTTCAAGATGAGACAGCCTGAGGACTATCTCGATTCTCACAGCATACTCAAACTCTTTAGACTCCATGGTTCTGCGGGCTGGGCGAGGCTGGTTGAGGGCATCCCGGGACGAGTTTCCCCACAGCAGCTCGCAGAGAAGGCTCACGCGATCAGCGTGTCAGAGAAATTCGTTACGGCAGACGCAACGGATCCCTACCAAATGCATAAGTTTGAAAAGCCGCTAATTCCCGCGATCGCCATCCCCGTCCAGACAAAGACCGAGCAATCCTTTGAGTGCCCCGCTAGCCATCTGCACCGTTTGAAGGAGATGCTGCCTCAGGTGGACAAGATCCTTATCGTCGGCTGGCAAGCCCAAGAGGCGCATTTTTTGGAGATCCTGCGCTCATATCTCCAGCAGATTCGGAGTGTAATGGTGGTCGGAGCCGGCGAATACGATGCAAAAAAAACGCTGCGCCACTTCTTGACTGAGATCAACGTCTCCGGGGCTCGCGAGCTTGTGGGCTCTCAAGGATTCACTCACTTTATTGTTTCTCGAGAAATAGAAGCACTTATCGCCAGTTGAATCGATGGCTGTCTCACCGTGTAGGGATTCAACATACAAAGAGACCACCGCCACCACCCGAACTGTTGCGTCGAAACCCTGCTGACTGATAGTCGATTTGCTTGATCATAAAGTCTTTGGAGATCCTTACAACTTCGCGGCGGGCCTAGTTGGGGCGCGGGGCCCGAATGTCGCGTTTCTGGTCCTCGGCCAGCTGGAACTGCGCGAGCTGGTCCAGTGCTTGAAATCAAGCCAACTGAAGTGTCACTCGTTGCGAATCGACGGGTTAGCACGCAACTCGTTTAGAGAAGTGGCTGGGAGGCCTGGACTCGAACCAGGATAATCAGATCCAGAATCTGATGTACTGCCAATTGTACGACCTCCCAGCAGGAGGCAATAAAAAAGGCCGCTTGCGCGACCCTCGCTATACTTTACTGAGCGTGCCCCATTTCGTCAACCCGAGGAAGAGCGGGCAATCGTAGTTTCCACCCAGCCATAACCAGATTCTGCAATCCAAAATGAAGGTAAAGCGAAGAATTTTCAGTGCGCCTTTCAAAGAGTATGGTAGGCTCTGGTCCTCTTAGAGCTGGCGGTCAAAGCTATTCTAGCGGTCGAGTGAAGCGATTTATCCGGTAGTTCATCCTGGGCGCCGGACGTACGGAGCGACGTTCGGAGTCAAACGACCCCAGCTACAAAGATGTGCGCGCCGTTTCTCGCGCAGTTGAGGAACTTCGATAACCCGCACATCATGGGCAGGATGCGAAATTGACGTCCCCTTTCCGCTTCTTTGTTTTTGTCTGCTGGATGCTGACCGCGGCTCCTCTTGCGGTCGGCATCCCGCAATCACCTCCGGCGAGCAACTCCGCTTCCTCGCTGGATCTCACACTGCACGCCCAGCCCGGTTCCCTCACCCATCCGGGCACCTCCCTCGACAAGACGCTCTCCGGCAACGGGTCCGATTGCGATCGCCCTAATGAAAGCACATCAGCGCCCAAGAGTGACCCCGGCAAGATTACTCCGAATTTCGCGGGCGGCACCGCCCGTCCACTTTCTCCGATTCCCGGTGCGAAGACATGCCCTGCTCCAGTGGACGACGGTAACCCTCAATACACCGAAGGTTTCAACGAAAAAATTCACTGGGGACCAATCCTCAAGCAGTCGCTCGGATTTCTCGTCTTCGAGCACACCTTCCGCCTAGCCAATGACCGCTATGCGCGCCATCTCACCTGGCACAAACCTTTCTGGGAAGATTACGTGGACTCGCTTCAGCACTTTGATATGAGCCGTTGGGGAGACGGAGACGACTTCCTCGTCAACTACATCGGACATCCGCTACAGGGTGCGGTCAGTGGCGATATCTTCATCCAAAACGATCCGCACGGACGCTCGGAGAGATTCGGCAAATCCAGCGCTTACTGGAAAAGCCGCTTCAGGGCCATGTTGTACGCCGCGGCGTACAGCACTTACTTTGAGATTGGACCATTGCTCAGCGAAACGGCTCTCGGGAATGAAGGCGGCTACACCTATGTGCCGAAATGCGGACTCGCGCCATGCACCATACCTGGCCATAAGTTGCAGCCCCCGACGAACAACACCGGCTGGGTCGATTTCGTGGTTACGCCAACGGTCGGAATGGGCTGGATCGTTCTCGAAGATGCCATCGAGGCAAAAGTCGTGGATCCTCTCGCAGGAGATAGCACGGCGTTAAAATGGAAAATCCTAAGGGGCTCGCTTGCTCCCAGCCACTCGATGGCCAATTTTTTTCAGGGAAAACTTCCGTGGTACCGGCCCTGGCTGTACGAGAATGCGACAGGGAGGGCTGGCAATCTCATCGTCCCATCCAACAAACCAAAGAATCCAAGCGAAGCTACTTCCTGGCGTGACCAGCCTCGCAAGGCCATTGGAATCCACTACGTAAACTTGAGTCTACCGATGGATTGGGAAGGCTGCTACAAGTGCCGCGTGAATAATTCCGGAATTGGCGCGACCATTTCCTACCGCATGACGAATCATTTCTGGTTCGACTCCGAAGTGAACCAGTTTCCCGGCTCACGCTCCAGCAAAGGAAGCGGCAGCGCCACCGAGGGACTCTTCGGCATTCGCTACGGATACACAGGTAGCGTTTGGAGTGTGTATGTCAAGGCGCGGCCGGGATTCATCTACTATCCGAAAACAACTTCATTCCCCACCGGCCACGAATTCGTGTCCCTCAGCCGCTTTGCTGTGGATTGCGGAACAACTGTCGAACTGAAAGCGTCGAAGCGCTCCGCGGTTCGGCTCGACGCGGGCACCACCTTCGTTCGCTACTTGCAGGGCCTCGATCCGCGGCAGGCTCCCATCTCCGTCATCTCACCTACATACATCGCCACGCAGGGAAATTTCCAGGTCGCCACCGGCTACATTTATCGATTCTAGAAAACTGCAGGAAGCGCAGCCGTCTAGCTCTGCGTTCTGCTGTTTATTGCGGAAGCTGCGCGAAAGTTTGCTGCGCGAACTCGAACGCTTCCGCCTGAACGTGTACCGGCCCTTGGAACGGACGATCAATTTCCGCGACAGAAACGAGGACGAGCGACAACAAAAGCGAGAGGACAAATACGAGAACGAAATGTAGCGTGAAATTCTGGCAACCGAAGAGACATGCCGACCCGATCACCACGATGCCGCCTACTACCAAAACCGCCCACAAAATTCCCGGAAGCTTCATCCGGCTTTCCAGCTGGCGCAGCCGCCGGTGCTCGGACATCTGGCTCAGCGTGCTGAATGCTTGCTCATATTTTGATTGCTGAAGAACGTCCGTCACCCCAGCATCCGAATGTGCCTGCAACAGCACTTCCCACATCTGTTGCGTGATGCTGAAACTGTGTGCACTCAACTTCTCCTGCGCCATGGCCGGCCATTCCTCGTTCACCGTCACTGCGGCATATTCGCGGCAGAGCGCTCGGATGGGCTTACCCTGCGCCGGTTCTAGTCCCCCCGCGATGCGATATAAATCCACGAGAAAGTTCGCCTCCATCTCCGCGTTGATGCGCGCTGTTTGGAAATTATTCCACACGTTCCAGAGCATGAACGCGAGAATCACCGCATACGTCGTTCCCAGCACGCTGATTTGCCAGCCGATAATGTCGTTGTGTTCCGTCCGTCGCGTCACCGGCCACACGCGCCGCAGCACAGCCAAAAAAACCAGAGACAAAACGACCGTGCCCAGGATTATGCACACAGACTGCCAGACACTCAGCATCGATCGGCTTCTCCCCAGCGACGCGCATGCTTCCCCGATCGAAACGCTGGCTCGCGCCGTCGCTGGTTCGCCATCCTAGGTTGTCAGGGGAAATTCGTCAACCGCGCGTCGCGCTGGCTTTCGCTGGCTCCGTTTCCATTCGCCGCCCTACCGCTTGCGCGATCACAGCAACTTCGCCCATGAGCTGCGCGAATTGATCCGGGTAGAGTGATTGCGCCCCGTCCGAAAGCGCGCGCTCGGGATCGGGATGCACTTCGATGAGCAATCCATCCGCACCCGCTGCGATTGCCGCTCGCGCCATCGGCGCCACTTTGTCCCGGCGCCCGGTTCCATGCGAGGGGTCGGCTATGATTGGCAGGTGTGAAAGCTGTTTGATGACGGGAATTGCGGCTATGTCCATCGTGTTGCGCATGTAGGTGTCAAATGTCCGGATGCCGCGCTCGCAGAGCATCACGTTGTAGTTCCCTCCCGCCATTATGTACTCGGCGCTCAACAGCAACTCTTCAATCGTGGCGGACATCCCGCGTTTCAGTAGCACCGGCTTCGTGGTTTCGCCCAGGGCGCGCAACAGGTGATAGTTCTGCATGTTGCGCGCGCCCACCTGCATCATATCCACATACGGAAACATGATCTCCACCTGCGAAGGATCCATCACTTCGCTGACGACAAGCAGCCCATTGTCATCCGCGGCGCGTCGGAGCAATTCAAGTCCGTCTTCGCCAAGCCCCTGGAAGGAATATGGCGACGAACGCGGTTTGAACGCGCCGCCGCGTAGCAATTTAGCTCCCGCCTGCGCGACCCGCGCAGCGACAGAGTTAATTTGCGCCGCCGTCTCCACTGCACACGGTCCGGCCGCAACCGCAATAGACGTTCCACCTACCAGCACGCCGTTACCGAGATCCACGATCGAGCCTTCCGGATGGAAGTGGCGCGAGGCAAGCTTGAACGGATGCGCGACGCGCACGATTTCCTCGACGCCCGGCGCCGCAAGCAGCGCTTCGAGTTCGCTGCGATGCTCGTTACTGTTGCCAACGATGCCGATCACTGTTCGTTCCGTTCCACGGCTCAAATGCGCCTGGCAGCCGCATTCTTTGATCCGCGTCACAACGTGGTTCACCTGCTCTTCAGTCGCTTCCGCGCCCATGATGACGATCATTGTTCGATCTCCTCTTGCTTCGAGTTTCCTTAGTTCGCCTTCGCGCTGAAAATTTCGGCCGACACGTACGAACCTAGAATGCGCAGGTTCACGCTCAACCTCTCAAGCTCGGCAATGGCTGCCTCTACTTCCGGATCGAGTGCTGAAGCCTGCAAATCCAGATAGAAACGGTATTCCCAGGGACGCCCGGCAATCGGCCGGCTCTCGATTTTCATCAGATTGATTCCGCGGCGCGCGAAGGGCCCCAGCGCGTGAAAAAGCGCGCCAGGACGGTGCGCCGCCTGAAACACGAGTGAAAGTTTGTTGGCCGCGTCGAACGTTTTGGACGAAGGGCCCAGAAGCAGAAATCGCGTGTAGTTTTCGGGATTGTCTTCCAGACGTTCGCGTAGAATTTTGCCTCCATGAATTTCAGCCGCGCGCCGGCTGGCGATCGCGGCCCGCGATGGATCCCCGGCTGAGACAATCGCGCGAACGCTCCCAGCCGTATCTTCGGTAGCGATTCGTTTCAATTCCGTGCGCTCGTGAAAGAATCCCTCGCACTGCGCCAGCGCCACGGGATGCGATTCCACGGTGATCACTTGCTCGATCGTCCCCCCCGGCACGCCGATTAGGTTGTGCACGATGGGAATAATCTCCTCGGCGATGATGCTGAGCCGGCTCTCAATCAGCAGGTCAAACGTTCGATGGACGGACCCGGCAAGCGTGTTCTCTATCGGAGCAAAAATGTAATCTGCCGCATCCTCATCAATCGAATCGAACATCGCCTCGAACGTCGGCCGCGGAACCAGCGCAATCCCGTCGCCAAGAAGCTTCACCGCCGCTTCTTCACTAAAAGCTCCCCGCTCACCTTGAAACGCAACCCGCGCACCCGATTCGATTTTCATTTCGCTCCGATTGTGGGACCTGCTCCCCCAGTGAGTTTTCATCTCGGCCACCCCAACAACGTCTCATTCCGAGCGAAGCCATTTCCCACCGCGCTGCGGTGGGTGCGCGGCGTAGAGAGCAATCTGCAGTTCGGCCTGCGAAAAGGCAAAACCGGCGCAGACTGAGCTCCCGCTCACCGCTCCGCTGCCGTTCCGTACCGCCGGCTTGTCCTGAGCTTCGAAGGGCCTCTCGCCGGCTGTTTCGTGTTCGAGCCCCCCTCACCCGTACTCCCCTCACCCGCATGCATCTCCTGTATCCGCCGCGATTCATCCATGATCGCCCGAAAGATTTTCGTCACCGCCTCCCCATCGAGCGGCCCTTCATTCAAATTCTTCATCCCCGCGATCACCTTCTGCTCGCGCTCCGGCGCGCACAACGAGAGACCCTCCTCCTCCTTCAGCCGCGCAACCTCCACCGCGAATTCTGTGCGCAGATTCAGAAGCTGCAGAAGAACGGTGTCAATTTCATCGATCTTCTTCCGCCAGTCGCCGATCGTCATAGGGTCCTCCCGTTTCTGTTCGTTGATCCGCCTGCAAAGCAAAAAAAAGGCCGCGTCCTCTCGGAGGTCGCGGCCCGGAATCTCGAAACTTTGTGCGGCTTTTAGCTCGTCTTGCTCACTCCCGCCGCGCACGTTTCACCGGCCCGCTCCCCCTTAAAGGAGTAGCGGTACGTAAAGCCGTACGCTCGGTAATAAAGTCGCATTGCAACCCCAATATACGGGACGGCCCCGGCCCCGTCAAGCCCGTTGATGCTCGCAATCAAGTCGATTCTTAGCTCTACTTTCGTATCGGGTGCGATTGCGTGCATTCCGCCGCTGGCGTAAGATGCACGGCCTGTGCCGGAGGCCTCCCCCATCATCGGTCGCGCCATCTCCCACTACAGCGTCGTGGAAAAATTGGGCGGCGGAGGCATGGGCGTCGTTTACAAAGCTAAAGACACGCGCCTCGGCCGCAATGTTGCACTGAAATTTCTGCCCGAGGACATTTCCCACGACTCTCAGGCCACCGAACGGTTTCGCCGCGAAGCGCGCGCCGCCTCCGCTCTCAATCATCCCAATATCTGCACGATTTACGATATCGGCGAATTTGACGGCCGGCCGTTTATCGCTATGGAGTTGCTTGAAGGGCGGACGCTCAAGCATCGCATTGAGAACAAACCCGTCGAAGTCTCAGAGCTCTTGGAGATTGGCATTCAGGTTGCCAATGGGCTGGATGCTGCGCATTCGAAAGGGATCGTGCACCGCGACATCAAGCCCGCGAATATCTTTCTGGTGGATCGAGGGCAGGCAAAAATTTTGGATTTTGGTTTGGCGAAGCTCGCGCCTGCTGTGCGACAAGCCGCCGAATCGGTGGGCGCCTCGTCCACACGCACTCACTTGCTCGATCAAGAGCACTTGACCAGCCCAGGTAGCTCCATCGGCACGATTGCTTACATGTCGCCCGAACAAGCCCGGGGTGAAGAACTCGACGCACGCTCGGATTTGTTTTCTCTAGGCGTCGTGCTCTACGAAATGGCCACTGGATCGGTGCCATTCACCGGTGCAACGTCAGCTGTCATTTTTGACGGAATTCTTCATTCCACGCCCGCACCTGCAAAGGGATTAAATCCTCGTCTGCCCCTAGCCCTCGAAAACATTCTCGGCAAGACGCTCGAGAAGGATCCCGATCTCCGGTGCCAGACCGCTGCGGAACTCCGCGCCGACCTCAAACGCCTGAGCCGCGACATCGAATCAGGCCGCCGGCCGGCCGAGAAAAGTAGTACGGGTTCTGGCGCACATGCGGTGGCAGCCCAGCCAAAATCCGTCGCAGTCCTCTACTTCGAAAATCAGAGCGGCTCGAAAGAGGACGAATATTTCCGCGACGGGATCACAGAAGATATCGTCACCGAGATTTCGAAGATCGCGCAACTCCAGATCTTTCCGCGTTCGGAGATGCTCGCTTTTCGCGACAAGCCGGTTACGGCGCAACAGGTGGGCCAGCAGCTCGGCGCCGCCTATGTCCTCGAAGGTTCCATCCGCCGCGCCGGCAATCGCGTGCGCATCACCGCGCAACTCGTGGAGGCCATTACAAGGCATTCCGTCTGGGCCGAACGCTACGACCGGCAAGTGGAGGATGTCTTCGCGATCCAGGAAGAAATCGCCCGAAGCATCGCTCAGGCTTTGCGCATCACGCTGACCCCGCAGGAAGATAAAACCATTGCGCGCAAGCCGACCGAAAATCCGCTGGCGTATGATTTTTACCTGCGTGGCCGAAACTACTCGCGTCGCCAGGATTTTGAATACGCTTTGCAGATGTTCGAACAGGCCATCGAACTGGACCCGAAGTTTGCGTTGGCGCATGCAGGTATTGCGCATCTGTGCGGCGTCATTTTCGAGGTTCGCGATCAGAATCCGAATTGGATGGAACGGGGACTGGCTGCCTGCGACCGCGCCACCGCGCTGGCGCCCGACTTGCCAGAAGTGCTGGTGGCGCGCGCCCGCATTCTTTACTCGCAAAAGAAAAATGACGAAACCGCCCAGCTTGCTTTGCGCGCCATCGAGCGCAAGCCCGATTGCGATGGCGCCTGGAACATTCTCGGCCGCGCGTATTTCGCGTCGGGACGCTACGAAGAGGCCGCCGCCCTCATCGACCGCGCCATAGAATTCAACGGCGACGACTACAATATGTACATCCCTTATCGTCAAGCCATCTTGCAATTGGGACGAATCAAAGAAGCCGAGCCCCTGGCCGATCGAATGATCAAGGTCCTCCGCCAACAACTGGAATTAGTGCCGGAAGATGTGCGCGCGCGAATCCTATTGGCCACCAACCTCGCATACTCCGGAAACGACCAGGAAGAGAGCATTCGGCACTTGCAGACTGCCGTCGCTCTTCGCCCCGGCGATTCCAACACCCTCTACAACGCCGCATGTACGTACGGAGTCCTGGGAAAAAAGGCCGAGGCTCTCGACACCCTGAGAAAGGCCTTTGCAGCCGGATTTGGGAACCGGAATTGGGCGGCTAAAGATTCCGATTTCAATTGCCTGCACGACGATCCTGAATTCCGAGATCTCGTCGGCCTCGATAAGAGCCCGGCATCGTAGGAAATATTCCTGAATTGGGGAGCAACCCAATTCTCTGTCCAACGGCTTAATCGGAAACGGACGCACTGCACACGCTGCTCGTTTCAGGGTCGCGGGTATACTCTCCGGATGATTTCAACGTTCTAACTTCTCGAAAACCATTGAGAGACATGACGGCACAGACTCAATTCGAGCGAGTAGCGATTATCGGAACAGGCCTGATCGGGGGATCTTTTGCGCTCGCTCTGCGGCGTGAGTTCCCTGCGGCCAGCGTCGTTGGATTCGACCGCGCGGATGTTGTGGAAGCAGCGAAAACCCGCGGTGCGATTAGCGAACCGGCCCCGTCAAGCCCGTTTGAGTCAAGATACGCTACGTCTTGCGTCCGACCATCCACCACAAAAGGTAAGCGAGTCCCAACATCAACACGACAAAGAGGACGAACCTCACAACGCCTTGGCTCTGAGTCAATTTCGCGCGACGCTGCGCCTCCAATCGATTCCACATAAAGGCGCCCAGTACGAATCCCAACGCGACACCGATCCCGAGCCGAACTAAGGTGTGGGACAGCGGATCGAGATGGCGATTCGGATACCAATCCATTAGGGTCATGAGGCCGCCCCAAACAACTCCCCACTTGACGATGAATGACGCCTTTCGAGGAGGCTTCGCATTTTCCATCGCGAGGGATACTATTCCGATCGATTCCGAAGAACAAGACAAACGCAAGGCGCGCCGTCCGGCAGGGTCGGTAGGCTATATTCCGATTTGATAGTTATACTCTCCAATGAGTTTCGAACCTGAAATGGGCTCATGATCGCGCAAACTGAATGTCGCCGCGTGGCGATTGTCGGAATCGGATTGATTGGCGGGTCGTTTGGGCTTGCATTGCGGCGAGAGTTCCCCGCGGCCAGCGTCGTTGGATTCGACCGCGCGGATGTTGTGGAAGCAGCGAAAGCCCGCGGTGCGATTAGCGAAGCCGCGAGCGATATCGCATCGGCAGTTCGCGGGGCTGACCTCGTCTACATCGCGTTGCCCATCGGGGCTACCGTCGAAGTGCTCGCCAAAATCGCGGAAGTAGCCGACCCCAATGCGCTCGTCACCGATACGGGCAGCACGAAAGCTCTTATATGCCAGCAGGCGCAGAAATATTTTCGAGGCGGTGCGCGGTTTCTGGGCGGGCATCCCATGGCCGGCAAGGAAAATTCGGGAATTGCGCATGCCGACGCAGATCTCTTTCGCGGCACACGTTATGCCCTGATTGCATCTGAGGGCGACCCCGATCCGCGCGTTGAGAAATTTGCGGCGTTGCTGCGACGCATCGGCGCGGAACCCGCGTGGTGCGACGCGGAGACGCATGACTGGGCGGTGGGCATCGTCTCGCATCTGCCCCAACTCGCGTCGATCGCGCTCGCGCATGTAGTCGCGGACGAAACCGACGAAACCGGCTTGCCGCTCACGCTCGCAGGCCCCGGGCTCGCCGACATGCTGCGCCTCGCAGGAAGTCCCTACGACATTTGGCGCGACACTTGTCTCACCAACCGGGAAAACATAGCGCACGCGCTCGACCGCCTGGCCCAGGCCATCGACTACCTGCGCACCCGCCTCGCCAGCAAAGATCTGGAGCAGGAATTCAAGACCGCCAACGAACTCTACGTCGCGCTGCGCCGCCGCGCGCAATAACCATCGCCCCAACCCGCCCACAAAGCTCGAAACAAGACCACGGCCCGATTCCAACGGTCGTTTTGTAGCGCCGGTCTTCAGACCGGCAGGTTTCGATGGATGGATCCAGCGTTCAGTCGCGATAGGGCGAATAAAAAGCGAATATTAACGCTTAAACAAGCCTCGAAGCCACTCGGATCTGCAACCTCCTTGACAATCTTAGCGCAGATTTATGTTCGCTTTAGCTTCGTTTCGCACGTCACGAATTTCTCACGATGCGCGACTCGAAGCAGCGGAGATGAGCCGCCGGTTTCGCACGCAAAACTCCTTGCCGCGCCATCGGATTCGCTGCGGGAAGAAGCTCGCGAGCCACACTACGAACGCAAACGCATCGCGCACCGGCAGGAGCGCGAGCTTCGCGCGGAGTGCCTGGTCCTGCAGCCCCCACACTCCGACGTTTCTAGCCATCTCGCTGCGCAACACCACGTACGCCGCGACGTAGGCGAGCGCGATCGGCGCCGATGGCGCGACCAGCGCCGCAAGAATCGTCCAAGGCAAGCCTTGCGTGAAAATCAATCCCAGATGACCGGCGGCACGCGAGTAGCGAATGCTCAGATTCCATCGCACCTGGTGCCGGAAAGCCTCGGCAAGTGTTTCGCGCGGATAGACAATCGACACGGAAAACGGGCTGAGCTCGATGGGATGGCCTTTCTTCGCGATACGGTTTCCCAACTCGAAGTCGTCGCAGAAATAATCGACCAGGGATTCGAAGCCGCCAATTTCGGCGAGATTTTTCTTGCTCGTCGCCATCACGGCGCCGAGCATAAAGTCAATCTTGCCGCCGAGCCAATTGACGAGCACACCTGCGGCGAAATCGGTGCTGTTGCCCATGGCCTCGAGGCCGGCCGCCAACGATCCGTCGGTGAGTCCGCGATACAGGCAGGTGACGCCGCCCACTTCCGGACCGCGAAATGCGCCGGCGATTGCGCGCAGGAAGCCCGGATCGACGCGCACATCGCTATCGGTGACGATCACGATTTCATGGCGTGCCTCGCACACCATGCGGCAAAGCTTATTTACTTTGTCGCTCGCCCCCAGCGGCTCAGAGCCTACGAGCAAGCGAATCGAGCGCTCGGGAAAATCCACAATAATTTTCTGAATCACAGGAACGGCAGGATCGCGATCATCGGAAACGCAGAAGAGAATTTCGAATTCAGGGTAATCCTGGCGGCAGAAGCTTGCGTAATTCTCATACGTCTCGCGGTCGAGCCCGTAAATCGGCTTGAGGATACTGATGGGGGGAGTGAAATCCGCGGCAGGCGGAAGCGAGCGCTTCGCAAAAAATCGCCGCGCCGCAATGATTGCGACGATGTAGTAACCAAAGGGAGCAAGCGCAACCAGCAGGAGCGCCGCGCGAATCGCTCCCCACGCCGTCACGCGACTATCCTTCCGGACAACCTTTTAGCCTCGTCCCTTCCAAACCATGGTCACGCCGATACACACAAGCAGAACGCCGAGCCAGCGCTGCCGCGTTACTTTCTCTCCGAGGAAAAGCGCCCCGCCGTACGCACCAACCACATAGCTCAGCGCGGTAACCGGCACAACAAAACTCACATTCTCGAGCGAGAGCATTCCCAGCAGCGAGAAAAATCCCGCCGTCATTAAAAGCAGCGCAAGCCACATCCAGCCAACGCGCATCGCGCGCCCAAATACGCTGAGCAACGCACGCGGCCGGAAATCGTGCACTTCCCCGATCGTTTTCATCGCCCGCGTAAGGCAGATTTCGCCGCCCGTGCCTATCACCACAATTCCGAAGATCAAAATAACTTCAACAAACATCAACTCTGCTCCATCGTGCTGGGTTGCATGGAGGACTCCGCCGTGTCCTGGGTCGTGCGCGGCGGAGTATGCCCCACGATCAGCACTCCGCAACAGATCACCAGAATGCCCGCCCAGCGCAGCGGTGTGATCGTTTCGCCGAGCGCAAAATGGCCGAGCAGCGCAACGACTCCGTACGAGAACGAAGAAGCCGGCTGAACGAAGCTGTAATCAGCCCAGGAGAGCACGAGGGTATAAGCGATGAAAAATCCGATGAGCGAGAGAATTCCCAGCCAAATCATGCCGGACGTGAAAACCCCGACGAAAAGATGCGCCAATTCCGCCGGAGACCAGTTGGGAATTTCGCCAAGGTCTTTCATGCCCTTGCTGAGCAACACGTCGCCCAGAGGGCCAAAAACGACCATGATGAAGAGGAGAAAAAAGGTTTTGAGATGCAGCCCCGAACCGGGCGTCATGCGCTCGTGGATTCGCTCGCTACTCCTACCGACGAGCCGCGCTGCTCCGGCACATTCACGAGCACTTTCTTCTGCACGCCCTTCTTGGCCACACGCTTGCGGTCAGCGCGAAGCTTCATGAAATCCACGGCTTCGTGGAAGAGCCGCTTGCGCTCGTGCGAATCCCACAGAGCATCGCGAACGATTCGCCATGCGACGCGCGGCCGGAAATAATAATCGTCGTAGAAGCGATTGACGGAATCCACCATGTACTCGCGCGAAAGGCCGGGATACTCGAGGTGGGGAAGCTGGTGGCCGCCGGCGTCCGTGACTGCTTCGCCTTTCAGGAATCCCTCGCGAGTTCCCTGCTCGTAAAGTTCAGTGCCGGGATAGGCGTGGGCCATGGAAACTTGAATCGTTTCGCAATCGAGTTCCTTGGCGTAGTTGATCGTCTTTTCGATTGTTTCTTTCGTTTCACCCGGGAGCCCGATGATGAAGTCGCCGTGAACGCGGATCCCGACCTTCTTGCAATTCTGCACGAAGGTCTTGCCCATCTCGACCGTCGCGCCTTTCTTGATGTTCTTCAAGATTTGCGGATCGCCGGACTCGAACCCGACGATCAAGAGACGCGCGCCGCCATCGGCCATCGCTTTCAAAGTTTCGTAATCGCTGTGTACGCGAGCCGTGCAGGACCACTGAAAGCCCACCGGCTTGAATTCCTTGCAGAGCGCGAGGACGCGATCCTTGCGAATATTGAACGTGTCGTCGTCAAAGAAAAATTCCTTGGCTTGCGGAAACATCTTGTGCGCCTGTTTAAATTCCCGCGCCACCGATTCGACGCCGCGCACGCGCCAAGCGTGCCCGGAAAGAGTTTGCGGCCAGAGGCAGAAAGTGCAGAGAGCCGGGCAACCGCGCGCGGTATAGAAGGAAACGAACGGGTGCAGCAGGAAAGGCACATTGTATCTTTCGATGGTTAAGTCGCGCTGGTACACGTCCGTTGCAAAAGGAAGGGCATCGAGCTCTTCTGTCTGTAACAGCGGCCGCGGCGGATTGTGGACAACCTTGCCATCCTTGATGTAGCTGACGTTCGCAATTCCTGAGATGGGCTTGCCGTTCGCATAGTCCACCACGGCGTGGTCGAATTCTCCGCGCACGACCAAATCAATATCGGGGCTGGCAAGAAGGCTTTCTGCCGGCTTGATCTGCACCTGCGGACCCACGAAGCAAATCTTGATCCCGGGCTTCTTTTCCTTCATGGCCTTGGCCATGCGAAGGTCGCTATGAAAGCCCACTGTAGACGTGAAGAGAACTACAAATTCATAATCTTTCGCGATTTCAACCACCTGCGCTGGAGTGATGCCGTGAGGAGGGCCATCCAGGAGACGGCTACCGGGTAACATACCAGCCGGATAAGCGAGCCAGACCGGGTACCAGTAGGATTCGATTTCGCGCGTAGCTGGCCAGCGCGATCCGGCGCCGCCGTCAAAATGCTCGAAGCTCGGCGGATTCAGCAACAACGTTTTCATTACAGACGACATTCGCAATCCCCCAGAATGCAGACCGTCGTACAGACGCAATAATAGCCGTGTATGTATTCGTTTAATTTTACCCGATTTCGCCTGCTATCCCAAGCTGAGCTTTGCCGGGAACCGTGTCTACTGAAACACCTTCGCGAGTTGCCCGGTGGCTTGGAGAAGCGAGAGTTGCCCCTGCTGGCGGGCGAACTCGGCGTCGAGGAAGGCCACCCATTTATCGTTCTCTTCGAGGCGAGCCTGCTCGATGTCTCGCAGCGTGGCGCGGCCTTCGTCCAATTTCGTTTGCAGAATTTGAAGCGACTCCTGGGCGAGCTGCAGATCGAGGCGCGCCACTTCGTGAGCGGCGTCAAGCTCGCGAACATCGCGAGCCTTTTGCAGCACGTCGGCGCGCACCTCCTGACGCTTGTTCCCCAGGACGAGTTCGGCTTCGCTCAGCTGGCTCTTGGCCAATTTTATGTCGGCGAAGGTCTTGGAGCTGAAGACCGGGATGTGGACGTCAACGCCGACAGTGACGTTGTTGCGCTGAAAGTTTTTGAAGAATTCTTCGTAGTTATTGAACTTGCCGAGCAGCTGATAAAGCCCGACGGCGCTGACGGTGGGCCAGAACTCGCCCTTCGCGCCCTTTAGCAAGTGCTGGCGGGCATCGCGCTCCTTTTCCGCTTCGGTGACAAAAGGACTGGTCTTGAGCGCAGCGGCGATCATGTCGGTCTCTTGTTGGTCCACCGCAAACGATCTCTGCTCAGTCTCGACTTGCACCGATTGGCCGGACATGCCGGTAAGATTCTCAAGCTGCTGAGTGAGGATCGCATCGCGCCCTTCCAAATGAATGATGCGCTCACGAATGCGGGCGAGGGTCAACTGGCTGCGAGTGATCTCAATCGGCAGTTCCTGGCCGGCTTGGGCCCGTTCGCGAGTGACGCCGGCAATCTTTTCGGCGCTAGCGCCTTCCGCGCGGATTAGCTCGAGCGAAGTGCGAACCTTCGCAAGTTCCAGGTAGGTGGTGGCGGTGCGGACGATGACAGCGTCGCGGGTGTGGTCGAGTTCGATCTTCTGGCTGTCGGCGCGATCTTCCGCTGCATGCAGTTGCGCGCGAAGAGGCAGATTAAAAATCGACTGTGTATAGGACAGGCTGAAGATCGCCGGGGCCGATCCGCCAACGGTGGCAGGAAAGCCGCTGGTATAGGCGGCACCGGAGCCGGTGTAAAGATTCGGCCGAAAATCGGCGCGGTTCACGCCGGCAGCGTTCAGCGCGACCGTGTATTGCATGCGAGCGAGAGCAATTTCCCGGCTGTTCTGGAGGGCGAGGGTGACGGCCTGGCGCAGCGTGAGTTTGTCTGAATTTTGGGCGTGCACCGGTGTTGCGCCGAATACTGTCGCCGCGCAAACAAGAGCAAAGACGACTCGCAGGCGCATTTTCCCGATGCTTATCGCACAAGCCTTTCGACCGGGCCACGCGGATACCTCAGGGGTTAAAACCCCTAGGTTCGAGTGCCTTTTCGGCACGGCTAAAGCCGTGCCCTGACGAAATCGATTCATAAGATAAACCCAATCACATTGTTATTCATATCGAAGCGAATCTGTTGGATGAAGGCTGGCCGCCCGGCTTGCGGGCAGGTAGCCAAATAAGATGCCGGTTGAGCATGAAACGACAAACGCCAGGACTACCGAGACCCAAGATACAGGGACACGAATCCCTACTGCTTCCGGTATTACGCGCAAAACGAGATTGATCGCCACCGGGATCGAAACGGCAATCAAAATTCCGATCACAGCTCCGGTACCACTGATTAGAAACGCTTCCATCAAGAATTGGTAGAGGATCGCGTCGCGCGGCGCTCCTACAGCTTTGCGAATGCCAATCTCGCGCGTGCGCTCGGTGACGGTGACGAGCATGATATTCATGATGCCTATGCCGCTGATGGTGAGCGCGATGAGGGCGATCACCACGAGAAGCACCGTCAAAGCCTCTGAAATCTTGCGGGCTGAATCGAGCAGAGAGGCAAGATTCTCCACGTCGTATTCCGCGCCGGGACGATGCCGGCTCTTCAGAACTTCCGCTACCTGCTGCGTCACGCCGGGAACGGCTTCCGGCGAGTCCGCCTGCACATATAGAGTGCGGATATATTCCGTGCCCGTATAGTAGGTCATCAAGCCGAAGGGGATGAGCACCGACTCGCGCGCGATTTCCGTCTCGCCAAATGTGGAAATCCGCTCCCGAAACACGCCAATCACCGAGAAGCGCAGGTCACCAACGCGAATCTCCTGGCCTACCGGATCCTGACGCGGAAATACGCGTTCGGCTAGTTCCTGGGTGAGCAAGCAGACCTTGGAATGGGTCATCATGTCGTCGGGATCGAAATACCGCCCGCGAAAAACTACGAGGCGGCGAATCTGCTGAAAGCCGTCGGTGACGCCTACGAGTTTTACTGGCCGTTCGACGCCCGCCGCGACAACGGTCATGGGGATATCGCTCGCTCCCGCCACGACGGCGACTTCGGGGATCTGGGTTTTCATGGCTTCCATGTCGCCGAGCGAAATCTCGTCACTCAAGGTGAGGCGCGAGGAATTATTGGAACGGGTGATGCCGGCATAGACGAGGTTCGAGCCAACGCCTTCAATCTGAGTGATGATGTAGCGCTTGCCGGCAAGAGCCACGGTGACGACGAGAACGATGCATCCGCTGCCGATGATGACGCCGAGCATCGTCAATGCAGCGCGGAGTTTATTGGCGCGCAGCGCCTGAAGGGCAAGATGCCAGGTCTCGTTCCAGTATTCGGCTTTGTTTCGTACGTTGGACATGGCAGCGATTTCAGATTGGCGCGAACGAAACCACGGGAGCTATTTCGATTTCTCCAGGTGTTCCAGCCGCGTCTTCGTTTCCTTGCGAGTCGGATCGAGTTGCAAAGCGGCGCGATATTGTTCGGCCGCTTCGGCACGTTTACCTTGCGCCTCGTAGAGACGCCCGAGCCACTCGCGCGCAGCAGCATGCGAAGGCCAATCGCTGCGATCGGGCGTGCTGGCCAGGTACGACTTTAAATCCTGTTCGGAATGGGAGGGATCAACCGCCGAAAGCACTCCGTACACGCCGCGATAGTAAGCCAGGCGAGGATCGTTGGGATTTACGGACGCGGCTCCGTCAATAGCGGCCTTGAGATCAGAGGGTTTGTTCTGCTTTACATAGTAGTTGGCCGCGTCGAAATATGGGTCCACGGTCTTAGGCTTCGCGGCGAGGGCCTGCTGATACTCGCTTTCGGCAGCATCGTGTTTCTTGACTACCTGGGCGTCGTAAAGGGCTCTCGCGAGATGTCCCTGGACTGGATCGAGCGCAGCGATCGCTTCCACCTGGGCTTTGGCTTCGTCCTTATTGCCGCCGACAACCCAGGGGGCGTCGATATCGAATTCCTCGAGGTCGCGGCGGGCCGCGATGTTCGACGGGTTCGCGGCAACGGCGTCTTCAAATTCCTTCTTCACTTTCTTCGCGAGGAAAAAGCTGTGCTCGCGATCAGCCTTGCCGCCGTAAGCGCGGCCAAGCCACACATGGTAATCGGAGTTCTTGGAATCGAGCTCGACGGCTTTTTCGCCATTGGTGATCGCGTTGTCGTAGTCGTGCAGTTCGTAATAGCTGCGGCCGAGCCAGTAAGCGAGTTCGGCGTTATTCGGATTTGCGATCACTGCCACCTGCAATGTGGAAACGGCGCCCGAAAAGTTTCCGGAATTGTATTGGCGTATGGCGTTCTGGAGGGAGGCGGAGGCGTCCGGCGGAAAGCCGGATGCCGCGGCGCGACTGCTGGCTGTAAATTGGAAGAGAAAAAGCACTGCGATCGAGACTGCCCACAACAGCTTGTGTCCGCGGTGCACTATATTTTAGCCTCCGAGGCTCGAACGTCCATGCCATCCTTCAACACCTGCATGTCGCCCGGCAGCACTACCCTGTCTCCGAGTTGCAGACCGCTGATGACTTCGTATTTTTGCGCACTGGCGATGCCGACGGTGATATCGCGGCGGTGAATCTTGTCGCCACCGTAGACGAAAACGAAATGCTGGCCGTTGTCGTAGCGCACGGCGGCGCGCGGAACCACCAGCGCACCCTGGCGAGCATGGACGAGAATGTGGACGTCCACGTTGACATTGGGAAGCAATTCGAGTTTGTCGTTGTCGATTGAGCAGAGTACTTCGCCGACGCTGCGAGCGCCTCGCGACACTACCTGCTTGGGAACCTGCTCGGTGCGGCCGGTCCAGGTCTGGCCGGGCTTCGCGTCCCACGCGACTTGCACAACCTGATTCGGTTCGAGGGCGCCAAGGTCGGGCTCGTCCACAAAAGCGCGGACGCGCACGTGGCGCAAATCAGCCATTTCGGCGAGAGTATCGCCCACTTTCACGTAGTCGCCCGTGTGCACGGGAAGCGCGTAGAGCGTGCCGTCAGAAGGCGCCACCACCGTGGCCGAGCGCAGTTTTTCTTCGAGCGATTGCACCTGAGCCTGGGCTTGCTTCGCACGCAGGTCGGCGCGTTCTGCGTCGCCTGTGGTTCGTTGGGCGAGTGCCGCTTTCTTCTGCTGGAGAGTTTCGAGCGTGGCGCGCGCTTGCGCGAGAGCGGCGCGGTTCTGTGCAACTTCGTATAGCGTGGCGGCCTGTTTGGCGGCGAGCTGCTCGAGCGCTTTTTGAGTTTGCTCGAGGTTGGCTACGTTGGCCTGGGCTTTCGCGAGATCGCCATTGAGCTGGGCGAGTTCGTCGGGCGGACCGCCGGCGCGCGAGTTTCGCAAATCCGTCTGGGCTGCGAGCAAATCAGCGTGTGCCTGAGAGAGCTGCGCGCGAATATCCGAGGCATTCAGGGTGAGAATCAGCTGTCCGCGATGAATGGCTTGGCCCTCGGTAGCTTCGATTTTCTCCACAAAGGTGGGGAATTCGGCGTGGGCAATCGCCGGCGAAATGGGTTCGACCTTGCCGTTACTGGAAATCGAGGCGCTTAGATCTTCGCGTTGGACGGGGACGTAGTGAACAACCGGCGCCTGGCCGCGGCTTGCTAGCAGGATAACAAGGACGACCGCACCTAGCGCGACGGCTAGGGTGGGAACGAGCCATTTTCTCTTACCGTTATCCGCCATCTTGGGCGGCGCTTGCGCGCGCAGCCTACCCCCAGAATCTCAAAATTGTAACAGACCCTTTCGAAGCTTGCCTACGGAAAGGCCGAAGGAGTGGCGCCGGGAGCACCAATGCGTACCTATGTACCTACGGGCGTACCTATAAGAGATGCGCTACTCTAAGAATGGGATGCCGGTGGTGTTCGTGATCGCGACGGAGTGGAAGCTGCGCGCGGCGGTGCGTGCTGAGCTGCGCGAGCGCGGAATTGATGCGCTGGGAATGGACTCGGCGGAAGATGTGGGGCGGGCGCTGGCTGGGGGGACCATGCCGGCGGTGGTGGTGCTGGAAACGAATGCGGAGCTTGGCGGCGATCCTGCGATTCAGGGACTTGTGGCGCGGGCGCCGACTATTTTAGTGGCTTCGCGGACTGAGACGGTGGCGCTGCCGCGGGTGGCGGCTGTGTTCTACCGGCCGGTGAGGATTGGGGAGATTGTTGCGAAGGTGAGTGAGCTTTTGGAGCGTGGGGAGGTTGCTTAGGCGCGGGTTGGCATTGCGCGTCGTGATAAAATTTGCGGTATGAGCGAGACACCTCAATCACAAACGAAAGCGCCGGCGGCGCCGGCGAGTTCCACGCCTTCTGCAACGGGCGCGACTGGGCAGTCCGCGGGTCATCACGCGGCCGCGGGCAGCGGGCCGAAAATCCATCGCGTTTGCATCGGGTGCAACAACATGTTTGAAGTGACGATGGATAATTACGAAGCGAAGCACTGCTCGACCTGCCACAAAGGCTAAAGCTTGAACCTGCCGGTCTGAAGACCGGCGCTACAGTAACCCGTGAATCACCTGATCGGCGCCTGCATACCACATGAAAATCTACAACGAAGCAATTACCGTGCAATCGAAGAAGGCGCGCGAAGTGTTTGATCTGACTTCGCAAATCAAAGCGGCGATGGAAAAGAGTACGTTTCGCGACGGCGTCATTCTTGTGTCGGCGCTGCATGCGAATGCGGCGGTGGTGGTGAATGACAATGAACCCGGGCTGCTGGAGGACCTCGAGGCGTGGCTGGGCGAAGTGGCTCCGGTGCGCGAAGACTTTAAGCATAAAGGGCGGTTCGAGAGTAATGCGGCCATCCATTTTCAGAGCCTCTTGCTGCATCACCAGGTGATTGTCGCGTTCACGGAAGGACGGCTCGACCTGGGCCCCAATCAAGCCGTGCTTTTCATCGAACTTGACGGCTTACGACCGAAGCGAATCCTCGTCAAAGTAATGGGTGAGTGATAAGCCAGCGGGATTTAGGATTCCTGCTGTAGCCGGCGCGGAATGTGTTGTCGTTGCCGCGATGTGCGGCTTCTGCGCGTGGCTCGAATGTTAGAATTGTATCTGCATGAGCGCCGACCCCCTTATCTACGTGCACGATCTTTGCAAGGACTTCCGCACTTTTCGGAGGCGGGAGGGGGTGTGGGGCTCGATTCAGAATCTTTTCGTTCGCGATTACCGCACCGTATCGGCGGTGGACCGCGTCGGGTTTTCGATCGAACGCGGCGAGATGGTCGGCTACATCGGCCCGAACGGCGCCGGCAAATCGACCACGATCAAGATGCTGACCGGCATCCTGGTGCCAACGAGCGGCGAGATCCGCGTTAATAATTACGTTCCCTTCCGGCAACGGCGGCAATATGTAAAGACAATCGGCGTGGTGTTCGGCCAGCGAACGCAGCTGTGGTGGGACATTGCGGTAATCGAATCGTTCAAATTGCTGAGGCGGATTTATGACGTGCCGCAGCGCGACTTCGACGCGAGGATGGAGCGCTTCAACGAAATTCTGGGGATCAACGATTACCTGCACACACCGGTAAGGAAGCTTTCGCTCGGCGAGCGAATGCGTTGCGACCTGGCTGCGGCGCTGCTGCATAATCCACCGCTGCTGTTTCTCGACGAGCCGACGATTGGCCTCGACGTGGTGGCAAAGGATCACATCCGCCATTTCCTGCGAGCGATCAATCGCGAATTTCACACCACAATTCTGCTGACGACGCACGACCTCGACGATATCGAAGAGCTTTGCCGCCGCATTATGATCATTGACCACGGGCGCGTGCTGTTCGACGGTCACCTATATGATTTGAAGCAGAAGCTGTTGCGCACCAAGCAGATTAAATTTGCGCTGAAAGACCGCGACCAGGTGGCATGCCTGGAAGTTTTTGCGCGCGAAGGATTTGAAATCGAGACGGTGGATGAACTTACCTATCGCATCCGCTTCGACCGGGTGAAAATCGTAACCGCGGATTTGATTCGACGGATTCTCGCGGCCGTGGAAGTACGCGACCTCCTAATCGAGGACGAACCGATCGAGGAGATCGTCAAGCGCATCTATGCCGGCGAAGCACTGCCGGAGGTTACGGTTTGACTCTGAGCAAAGAGCAATCCAGACAGCGATGGGGACAATCGCGAGATCTGGCATGCGAATGGGATCCGATTGGAGTCGTTTCGGACAATATGAACCGGGACGAATACGATTGCTTGCTTGGGCCTCTGCTTCGGTTATTGGAAGATAAAGCGAGTACGGACGAAATCTTCATGTACTTGGACGACGAGATGAAAGGCCACTTCGGGCTCCCATATGTCCCGACAACGCGCGCCTTTGCGAATAAGGTTAAGTCTTGGTACGAAAACACCTGGCCCAATAGTTCAGTGCAGAACGGAATGAGAGAATGAGCGGCTTCGCGGATGCACTGGTACCGTACGCGGAGTTTGCGCGCGTTGGGTTCGTCAACATCCTCGCTTTTCGGCTGCGCTATTTCACCGGCATCATCACGTATTTTCTCAACGTAACGGTTTACTACTTCATCTGGACGGCTGTTTTCCACTCGGCGCAATCGATTGCAGGGTTCAGCCTGCCGCAGATCATTACGTACGTGAGCGTCGGCTGGATGATCCGCTCGTTCTACTGGAACACGATTGACCAGGAGATGGCGTATGAGGTGATCGAAGGCAAAATCGCGATGGATTTGATCAAGCCGGTGTCGATTCAGTGGATGTGGATCTGCCGGGCGATGGGCGAATCGGCGTTTCGTCTTGGGCTGCTGACGCTGCCAACGGCGGTCGTGGTAGCGCTCGTGTTTCCAGTGCAAGGACCGGCGTCGCGTGAGAACTTTGCGCTATTTCTTGTGAGTGTTCTGGGCAGCTTCTTCTTGATGGCCGCGATTAATTTCATGATTGGGACGTGCGCGATTCCGCTGAAATCAATTCTCGCTTTGATTCGCGCTAAATACTGGCTGATCGAAATGCTATCCGGTTTATTAATTCCGATTTCGTTTTTTCCGGATGCGGCGCAGAAAATCATGGCGCGATTGCCGTTCGAGTACATCGCCTTCGTGCCGTTGCAGATTTATCTTGGCAAGCTCGACCGCGCGGCAGCTCTTCGCGCTCTCGGAACGCAATGGCTCTGGGTAATCGCGATGCTGGCGCTGGCGCATTTCTGGTGGGAACGCGCGTCACGCAAAATCACGATTCATGGCGGGTAAGCGATGAGTTCGATGCCAATCAGCACTCCTATGAAAGAAAAGACGGGTGCGGCAGCGCTTGCCGCGGGCGCGAATCGGCACGCGCTGCTGTTCGCGGATTATTTCACTCAATACGCGAAGGTGCGCATCGGGTATCGCGGGGACTTTATCGTCAGCCTGCTGACCAGTTTCGCGGCAACGATTTTTCAAATCGCTTTTGTGATTGTGCTTTTCGAAAAAGCGCCGCAATTGGGCGGTTGGCGCTTCGAGGAAGTTCTGTTCCTATACGGATTCGCGCTTGTTCCTTACGGACTCTTCAATGTGATCAGCATGAATCTCTACGATTTCGGCAACAACTACATCATCGAGGGAAAGTTCGACCGGATTCTTTTGCGCCCGGTCTCGTCGCTATTCCAAGTGCTGTTCGAGACGTTCCGGATCGAATCGTTTCAAGAGGTTGCCACGGGAATTTTCTGCATGGTATGGGCAGCCCATAAGCTCGGGATTGTTTGGACGCCCGCGAAACTCGCGATGCTGCTCTTCTTTGGCATTTGCGCAGGCATCATCTACATTTCAATTTTCCTAATGCTCAGTACCGTCTCCTTCTGGTTCGAGGACCGCATTGGCGTTCATCCGCCGGTGTGGAACGTAATCGCTTTCGGCCGCTACCCCCTCTCGATCTACAGCCCGGTGGTGCAATTTTTCTTGTGCTGGGTAGTTCCTTTCGGGCTGGCGTCGTTTTATCCCAGCGTGAAATTGCTCGGCCGCGCCGTTACACCGGAATATGCGCCGCTTGTCCCCGTCGTTGCGGTAGTTTTTCTTACCCTCTCCATTTCTCTCTGGAATTTCGGTACCCGCCACTATTCATCAACCGGGTCGTAACCGAGCCATCTCGAGGGAATCCACCGCGCCCAAGCAGCTTGCTTACCTGTAACTTTTGACAGTTCCATCCGTTTAGCCAGTCCGGTAGCCTCCGAGCGAAACCAAACACACAAATCGTGAGGTGGAAAGTTAAACCGCGCAGCGAAGCCTTGGAAGTGGTACGCTCAGAGCCTCAGCCTTGCAAGGAAACGTCCAGGCACCAGGGACGTGAGGTATCCGAACGAATCCGAGTTCGGCGCGTTTGTTTATTTGGCAGCACGCCAGTTGAAGATGACACATTAGTTGGCCGTCGAGACCGCTTTAGCGATCGGGAGTTTGATGTAGCCGACAGTTCCCGACCTGCCTGCTCATGATCGGTCAAGCCACCCAAAGTGTAAATTTCTGAACAGCTTTTCTTCCGGGGCACGCCCACAAGTAAGCGGAGGTCATACTGTCGATGCGTATTTCGCGATTCGATGATGCGCGGCAAAATCAGCCCGGGGAGAATCGGTTCAACTGGAAAATCGCACCTGTCCTGATGGTGTTCCACGTCGGTGCGGTGGCGGCGCTCTTCTTCTTCACCTGGAGCGGGCTCTTCACCGCGATCTTCTTGCACTGGGTGATGGGAGGACTGGGACTGGGTGTGTGTTACCACCGCCTGCTCACGCATCGCTCCTTCGCGACATCCAAGTGGTTTGAGTACTTTCTGACGATTTGCGGCGTGACGGCGATGGAAGGAGGCCCTCTGGTGTGGGTGGCCACGCATCGCAAACATCACCACTTCGCGGACAAGAACGGCGACCCGCACTCTCCGCGCGATGGCAAGTGGTGGTCATACGCGGGCTGGATCCTAATGGGCAATACTTACCGCCAAGACGTTGCGACGCTCAAACGCTACGTCCCCGATTTGGCCGAGGACAAATTTCATGTGTGGCTTACGAACTGGCACCTCACACCAACGATTATTCTCGCCGTCGCGTTGTTCGCGATCGGTGGGTTCCGCCTGGTGTTGTGGGGCACTTTTTTGCGCACCGTCGTGGGATTGCATTCGTCTTGGATCGTCAACATGTGCGCGCATATTTGGGGGTCGCGGCGGTTTGAGACGCGAGACGCATCAACCAACAATTGGTGGGTTGCTATGTTGAGTTTCGGAGATGGGTGGCATAACAACCATCACGCCTACCCGGTCTCGGCGCAACACGGGTTCAAGTGGTATGAAATCGACTTAAACTGGTACACCATTTGCACGTTTAAGCGCCTCGGACTTGCTTCTCATCTGCATCGACCACCAGCACTCGTTCGTACGTATGCTAGAAACCCTACCGCCTTGGCATGAGAAAGAATTGAGTTCAGCTTTGATTGAAACCCTTCCAAGTCCGTCGAGTCGACATTAAGCGGTTAAGCTTTGCGACTACGGTTTCAGCCGAAATTCGATCGTGACGTCGTCTTCCGCTTTCACCGGGGCACCGTTCAACAAAGTGGGGTGAAAACGCCACTGGCGGACCGCGCTTTCGACGGAGGAGAGCAGGAAGATCGGACCGTTCATTGGCTTGACGTCCGTCACTCGGCCGTCGCTTCCGATGGTGGCGCGCACTCTTACCGTTTCTGTTGAGTTGTATCGATCTCCTGGGCGAGGTTGGCGAGGCACGACGTACGAGATGAGTTCCCCAGCCTGCAATCTTGCCGTTTCGCGATCCCCTGCTATAGAGCGCTCTGCCGGGGCGATAAGGACGGAGAGTTGCGAGGTAATGGCAAGCGACGGCGAGCCGGTAACTGATTTGCGCGGAAAGACCGCACGGACGAGCTTGCCGCTTTCAGCCGGGGGTATGGCTACGTTTGCGAAAGCGGGTGCAGGAACAGGTGCGGGACGCGGCGCTGGATTAGGAGTTAGTGTCGGGTTTGGTGGTGGACTGGCGCTGGTCTCAGTGGAGTCTCTCGGAGTGCTGGGCGTCGAGGCGGCCGCTGGGGGCGGAGAGGCCGACTCGTCGGCCTTGGGTTTTGCGGTTGGGGCTGAGCTTTCTGCGGCCGAGCTCGCTGAACCCTCTCGCTCTCCCGATTGATTCTTGGGCTTAACCGATGGCTTCGCTTCCTTAGAGACTAGTGGCATGGCCGGATTCGGATTTTGAGATGGTGCGGCTGCTGCCGACCCAGAGGTCGAAGGCCTTCTTGGGGGATTCTCTTCGAGAGAATGCGCGGTATCGAGTTTGGGTGTTTTGAGAGACCTATCGGAATCATCCTTAATTCGGGATTTCGGTAGGGATGGTTCGGTTGGTGCGACACGCGCGGCTAGATTCGAGGAGCGCGAATTCGAAGGAGCAGGTCGACTTTCTGGCTGCGATTCTTCGCTGTCGGGCTGTGAGGCTTCCCCGGGAGGCGCGTCAATTTTGCCGGCCGGCGCAGAAGTGGATTCGTTTGGAACAGCCGGGGGCGCCTGGGATTGGCGAGCCACAGGAAGAGCCGGTTTTCGAATGGCCCGGAGCCGTTTTTCGATCGGAGCATATCCGGCTGTGAGCCCCAGGATGAAACTTATCGCTACTAACGCAAAACCTATTATGGCGAACTGAAGTTTGAAGCCTTTCTCAGCTGATTTTCCAGGAAGGTCGGATTTTTCGGGGAGGGCAGATTTTTCAGGATCGTCAGAGTTTGAAGACGAATCGTCGACACGGGCCAGCGAACGCTCGATTTCGCTATCTGGCGTGTGGGCTTCCGGTTTGTCTCGCGTCAACCGTTTCCCCTCATTGGGATTCGGAGTTTCCAATGGTTCGGCAGCGGATTTATCGTTACGTTCTGGGGGAAAAGCGGCCGCCATGCTCTGCGCAATATCGGCCATTGAAACCTTGGCTAGCAGATCGGGAGTTGAAACGTCCGCAACGGAATAGGCGCGAGAATTTGCTGAGGGAGGCGGTGCCTGTTCTGGCTTGATTTCGTCGAGTGTAGCCGTGATTTTTGGATAGGCGTTTTCAGACGGAAACATCCTGGCGTAGCGCGCCCCCGCCCCGTCATCGCGAATCGGTTGTGTGCTGAAGACCGTTCTCGACTTGACGGAGCTGATTTCCAGCGGCCGTTTATCGCGAAGAACGGGCTTCGGTAAATGCTCAAATTCGGGAGCCGTTTTCTCCGAAGCAATCCAATTTGAAATGCGATTTCGGGCGTCTCGGGATAACCCAAGGAACCGCATACCAGCGCCTTTTTTTGTTTCTGACAGCCACACTATTTCCGCGGAAATTTCGACAATTTGAACCAAGTTACGAGCGGAGTCGGGAAAAAGGAAACGAACGCAAGGCAGGCTTTCGCCTACTGCAAGGACGTGGGCTACGGCGACAGCCATGCCCGTCTCACTTATATTGAGGATAATGCCGTTGCGATCATCGCCAAATTCAACTTGAGCGAGCGATGCAGGGGTGGTGCGCGTCTCGCATCGCCGGTCAGGAGCGGGCGGCAGAGTCCCGAAGTGTTCGTGCAAACTCCCCATAATTCATCCCCGGCTGGGAGACGGGGGCCGCAGGGATGCCCCCCAGATAGCCTCGATTCATTCATTTCAATGCAGGCGAGAGACCAAATGGCGCAAAACGGATCTTGGAGCTTAGACCTTCGTACACTGTGCCTTAGCAAAGACCCGCGAGAAATCCAAATGTCCTCGAGCCGGTAGCCTGGTGGATTTCGCGCGGCTGTGGTGGTTCTCAGCCACCGCGCGTGGCGGGCTGTGCAGGTCGCCCCGGTGACTGCGAGCGCGAGTGTCCCAAGAACGGCTTGATTTGTGCCGCCAATTCGTATTATCTAGCGTGCGGCGATCACACATCCATTCGGAAGAAAATTCATAAACAAGCTGCGCCGCTGTGCGGCGACTTGTGCGCAAAGACTGAGGGGACCAAATGAAGAAGTTGCAGATGTGTCTGGCGGTCGCGCTGTGTGCGGTAACGTGCGCGGGAGCCACGGAGCGATCCGGTTTTGCGCCACAGAATCAATCCTCCTTCGAAGTGACGATGGTGGCGCGCACGATCACGGTGATCAACTACGAGCACCGAGGCGGTTCGACCCAGATTGGTTTCCAGGGATCGCCTATCATGCCCAACGGCAAGGGGTCCGCAAAAGTGGAGAGCAAGCAGGGTCGGATCCAGATCAACGCGGATTTTCAGAAGCTCTCGCCGCCGCAATTATTCGGGCCGGAATATCTTACGTTTGTGCTCTGGGCGATTACGCCCGAGGGGAAATCGAATAACCTGGGCGAAATACTTCTCGACGGAGACAAGTCCAAAATCAGCGTAACCACTTCGCTGCAGACTTTTGGGTTGATCGTCACAGCGGAGCCTTATTTCGCGGTTTCGACGCCGAGCAACGCGGTGGTGCTCGAAAATGTTGTGGTACCCGGCACCGTGGGAACAATCGAACAGGCCAGCGCGAAGTATCAGTCGCTCGACAAGGGAATTTACAACTACGATTTTTCTGCGGCAAGTTCGCGGTATCCGAAGTCGAAATCAAAAACGCCGCTGGAACTCGACGAAGCGCGCAACGCCATTGAAATCGCCAAGGCTGCGAAGGCTGAGCAATACGCGCCGGAGGCTTTTGGTCGAGCGCAAACTTCGATGAATCAGGCAGAAAGCCTTTTTGCGAGCAAGGGAGACAGGAAGCGGGTAATCCAGGCGGCGCGCGACGCCGTTCAAAACGCGGCTGACGCGCGAACGACGGCGGTGAAGCGCGAGTATGACGAAAAAGTAGCGCGAGAAAAGGCAGCGGCGGCCGCAGCCGAAGCGGCGGCCAAGGCGGATGCGGCAGCGTCGGAAAGGGCAAAACAACAGGCGGAAATTCAACGATTGCAAGCAGAGCGTGACGCAGCTCAAGCCGCCCAGGCGCGCGCCGAAGCGGAAGCGGCTCAGCACGCGGCCCAGTTGCAATCGCAGCAGGACCAGCAACGGGCGGAGCAGGAGAGGCAGAAAGCGCTGCAGGCTGAAGCCGCTGCGGAACAGGCAGAGAAAGAAAAAGAGCAGCTGCGCGCTCAGTTGCTCGAGCAGTTCAATCGAATTCTTCCCACCACGGATACGCCGCGGGGCTTGAAAGTGAATATGGCGGATGTGCTTTTTGACTTTGGCAAATATGACTTGAAGCCGCCGGCACGCGAAGCGCTGGCCAAGATGACTGGAATCGTAATCGCGCATCCGGGATTAAAACTGGCGGTGGAGGGCTATACGGACAGCGTAGGCAGCGATACGTTCAACTTAACGCTCTCGCAGAATCGCGCGGACACCGTTCGAGCATATCTGGTGAATCAAGGCCTCGACCCGAACAGTATTACGGCGACGGGCTACGGGAAATCGAATCCTGTGGCGTCGAATGACACGACCGAAGGACGGCAGCAAAACCGGCGCGTCGAGATCATTATCTCCGGCGAGGTGATCGGGGAACGGCTCGGCGGTCCTGCAACACCGCAACAATAGCAAACTTCTATCAGATCGAGATTCAAGCGACCCAGGTGACCGATAAAACAGCGGTCGCGAAAAGGATCATTGTGAGCATCCACGATCGCCGCACTTTTCTGGCTTACTTTTCAAGCGTCGGACTTTCTTCAACGCTTTTCCCTGGAGTTTTGTGGGCGAAGCTCGAGGAAACGAAGGCCGCGCGAGGAACCGGCAGCAACCGTACTTCTCAAATCAAGGAAAGCTCGGACGTCGTCATCACCAAAGCGATGCTGCGAGATGCCGCCGCGGTCGCGGGACTCGAATTCACCGATCAACAGCTCGACAAAATGCTGGCGGGTATGAACAAGAATCTCGCCCGCTATCGCGAGATGCGAAAAATCCCGCTCGAAAACGCGATTGCGCCGCCGCTTTATTTCAATCCCATTCTTCCAGGCACCAAAATAGACCGGACGAAACGGCCGATTCGAACGAGCGCGCCTCCGGAAGTGGAGCGGCCCAAGAATCTCGAGGACGTTGCGTTCTGGCAGGTGACGCAACTTGCGGAGCTGATTCGCACTAAGCAGGTGACGTCCGTCGAACTGACGGAAATGTATCTCGCGCGGCTGAAGAAGCACAATCCGCAGCTTCTTTGCGCCGTGACAATTACCGACGACCTCGCCATGAGGCAGGCGCGGGATGCCGATCGCGAGATCGCCGCCGGCCGCTATCGCGGGCCTCTTCACGGGATTCCTTGGGGAATTAAAGATCTGGCTGCCGCCAAAGATTACCCGACCACCTGGGGCGCTGACCCGTTCAAAGAACGGGTGATCGATCACAACGCCACCGCGGTGAATCGCCTGAACGACGCGGGAGCGGTGCTGATCGCGAAGCTCGCGACGGGCGAGCTTGCTCTCGACGATATCTGGTTTGCAGGTCAGACGAAAAATCCATGGGATCTTTCGATGGGCTCGCAGGGATCCTCCGCTGGACCCGGTTCTGCAACGTCGGCGGGAATGGTCGGTTTTTCGGTCGGCACAGAGACTGGCGGCTCGATCGTGGCACCCTCGGCGATCTGCGGCGTCACTGGACTGCGACCAACCTATGGGCGCGTGAGCCGCTACGGCGTGATGACTCTGAGTTGGAGCCTGGATAAAACGGGGCCGATGTGCCGCAGCGTAGAGGATTGTGCGCTCGTGCTCGCAGCGATTCAGGGGCCAGACGATCACGATCTCGCCGTACAGGATATTCCGTTTAATTGGGACGCAGAGTTTGACGTTCGCAAGCTGCGCGTCGGCTACCTGAAAGCGGCATTCTCAAATACGCGGCAGACTCCCAAAGTGGACGCGAATGACGCCGCCGCACTCGAGAAATTCCGGAGCATGGGTTTTAACCTGATCGAAATCGAGCTGCCCGAGCACTCAAAGATGGACTTCACAATGGTAATGTACGGCGAGGCGAATGCCGCGTTACGCGACCCAATTGAAACGCAACCGGGCGGCCTCGTGCGTCAGGACCGGGTGCTGGATCAGAATAATCTGCGCTTGCTGCCGGCCGTGGAATACATCAATGCGAATCGCGTGCGCACGATTCTAATGCACGAGATGGCGGAGGTGATGTCCAAGGTGGATGTATATCTGCTTCCCTTCGATTACGCTGACTACACACCGAATCCAGTGGCCACTCTAAATAGCGCCGTTACGAATCTAACCGGCCATCCGTGTGTCGCATTGCCGCACGGGTTTGACGAGAAGGGCCATCCCACCAGCCTTTCCTTCATCGGACAACTATATGGCGACGCGGAAATGCTTGCCCTGGCGCGCGCCTATCAGAACGCCACCGACTGGCATCTGAAGCATCCCGCGTTGTAGTCCTCTCTTTGTTTTGGGTTTTGTAGACTGGGCGCGCAAAAAAAAAAGGGCCGGAATTTCTTCCGGCCCGGCAGAAGTGAGAAAAGTTAGTCAATTACTAGAAGAAGCTGCACGCCAGGATGCGAGAGGTCGATCAGGTAGTACTGACCATCAATAAAGTCGATATAGAAGTCGTCGGTATAAGCCCAGCCAACCGGCCATCCTTCGTTAAACGAAAACCAATAACCGCCATATTGGAATCGCCGATTGTCGAAGTGACCGACACGAAAATGATGCTCGCGTCCGAACGATGCGCGGAAACGATCATCAGGAATACGGCCGTGACCGTGATCTGAGTGCTGGTCTCGGTCATCGCCTCGCTGCTGTTTCGCCACTTGCTGCTGTTGTCGCTGTTGCTGTTTTTGCTCGTCTTGCTGCTGCCTTGTTACCTGTTTCTGCTGATCCTGGTGCGTCCGATTGGCCTGCTCGGATTGCTTCTGCTGTTCATTTTGCTGCTTCGAAGATTGCTGCTCTTGCTTCTGTTGTTTCTGCTCGTTTTTCTGTTCTCCCTGTTGCTGCTTGGCTGACTGCTGTTCCTGCTTTTGCTGCGTTTTCGGCTTTTCAGCCGGCTTCTGCTCTTCCTGTTTAGGTTTTTCCTTTTCTTGTTCCTGCTGCGGATACGCGGTGCCCGCAAGGACAAATGAGAGTGCGGTGGCCCCTAAGATGTATTTGAGTTTCATTTGCACAACCTCCAGTTGCTAGTAGGGAGGCAGGTGTGCCGCCAATCGGTAGCAGCTTGGAATCAACGAGATGCATAACGCGGGCTGCGCACAGTACTGGTAAATTCTCCGTAAGTCGTGCAGATTCAATGTACAGCACTGTCATTACGGACTAGACAGTAGTGCCTGAGACGAGGTGGTAGAGATAGAGGTCAACGTTGCGACGGGTTATCGAGCGCTGGCGGCCTTGGCACGGTGAAGATTTTCGAAAAAATTACCTTTCGATGCAGGCCGATGCGTGACGCCGTAGGTGAGCATTCGCGGCGCCTCCACAGCGACGAGCCGGTTCACTCTTTCGAGCGCCGCGCTCCGCTCCCATTGCTGCAGCACGTCCACCTTGGCGACGATTGCTGATGCAGCATGGATTGCTTCTGCGGCCGTCAGGGCGAAATTGAGTCCCAGATTAACGGCGTCTTGCGCGACGCGATGATCGAGCGCGATTTTTTTCAGCCACGGCCAGTGAAACATTCCCTGCAGATCTTCCACTTCGTCGCTCGAAAGAGGACGAGGCCCCGTGGTTTCCATGCGCAGCGGCTTGATTACCTCAGTAACTGTAAATGAGGAGGTGTAGAGCGAAACCTTGCCGTCGTGCGCGTGGCGGAGAATGTCCTCGCAAATCGCGCGCCTTTCGGACTCGTGCTTTCGGAGGAAACACAAGAAGACAGATGTGTCCCAATAAATCGCCCTCTGTCTACTTGCCATATTTCGCACCCTGAACGAAGTCTCGATTGGAAGTTCGCCCTGCTGCTACTGGAATGCGGCCCGACATACGAGGGATATTGGGCAAGTCCTGCTCGTTCGGACACAGTTCAATTCCCGACACGCGCATGTGCATTGGCTCACCGAGATAATTGGATTTTAGATTGCCGAACACCACCACGCGGCGGCCCAAACTCTCTTTGGCCTGAGCGGTAAACTGGTCGCGCTTGAAACGGCACATCACGGGACGTCCAGTAATTTCGCTTCGCACGCTGAAGCGGCCATTTTTGCCTACCGAAATCGATTCGAGGGTTCCCACGATCGAGCTGAGCGCTTCAAAGTCATTGTGCGTCATTCTTTCGATACGCTCGATGAAGGACCACTGAATCAATTCTTCCTTCTCGTCGACGATCACCGCAATCTCGTCCATCAGCGCCCGCTGTTCGGCAAGCGCCTTCAATTCCTGGAGGGCGGTGTCCGTAAAACCATGCGGACGCTCATCGCTTCCAGACAATTTGCGAATTCCGTTAAACAACGCCCTGCGAATTTCGCCAACCACGTCCTTGGGCGGCTTGCGCAAATGCCCGAGGAACATTACGACTGCCGGCCCCGATCGCTTGCACGCGCTGATTTCCCAATCGACGCTGCCCTTCTCCTCGCCGGAGAGTGCAACGTCGAGATCCTGAAGCAAATTCCAGAACGCGCGCACCGCAACCAGGTAGCTGCCCGGGCGGAGCCAGCCTTGACGCCCTTGCAGACGCAGCGAGATCGGTTCTAGCGACAAATGATGCTCCATCCTGCTCGGCAAGATGAAATTTGATTTGCCATGCTCATACCTGAGATTTCATCCTTGTCTAATTTCCCTCTGCAGCGCTAGCACGTTCTGACGAAAGCACCCATATTGAAGGCGGCGCTGTAAACCGATTGCTGCGACGGAGGCGGTGCAACCAGATGTACGGCTTGCCGAAGCCGCGCCGGCTTACACGGTTTCGCCATGCAGACCACGGCGCCAAGCAGGCGGCCTGCGGAATAATCAGAAGGCAACGCTGACTGGGTCATCAAAATCACAGGAACGTGCTGCAGCCGTTCGCTTGTTTTCACGATGGCACAAAGATCGTGCCCCGAAACTTCGCCGCCTTCCGCTTCGGCGATAATCACGTTGGGGGTTTCATTTTTCAGGATGTCGAGAGCTTGCTGCGTGGTCGAAACGAACAAGACGTGATAGCCGTCTTGCGTTAGCAGCGCTGTGGCGGCACGCGCCATTCGCGCGTCGGATTCAACTCCCAGCACCCGCACCTGATTTGCGAACGGTGATGAAGCCAGCGCGTGATCGCTTCCGTCCGGAACTCTGTCTTGAAACTCGAGTGCGATTGCATGGCTGCAGTTTGGCAACAGAACCGCGCGAACAACCCTGGCTTGTCGCCGCGCATTGATAGCTACCGGTGTGCTCCAAAACGGGCAGGTTACCTGCAAGGTCTGGCCGACCCAATAGCCGCTCATCGAGGTAGCAACCAACAGTCCATGACGCGAAACGTCGATGGTCTTTCCCGTGTCCTCGAAGGCCTGCAGCGTCCCGCGGCCGCCTTCGATTCGAACGTGCAGACCCATTTTCGTGCGCATGCGGCGCCGCCTGTCTAATTTGGCATCGATGTGCTGTTGTTTGGGTTGAATTGCTAAAGTTGCGATGGCCCACCCCCCCGCTCCGAGCGCCTTCGTCCACCACATGTGATATCGGCGTGTTGGGGCTTAACCCTTAGCAATCGCCTGGCCGACCTTTGGAGAAGCTCGCGAGGGGCAAAGCAGTAAAAACGTTGGTCTTGCCGGACAAACCCTAAAGTTGGGTTGAAATTTGCCGACTAAGTTTATTAAGGCACCCGGCAAGAAAGTCCACCCCACCCGCCTCTTACTGAGCCGATCTTTGGGCGCCCCAGGGAACTAACCGTCACCGAATCGCCAACTTCTTCCACCTGTTGAAACAATGCCAACGTGCATGACGTACTATCTGTTATATGAGGCTTACGCGCCCTTTCATCGTTGTTGGCATCGTCTTGTTGGCGATTTCGCCGCTGCTCGCGGCCTTTGTTGGCAGTTCGATCGGCAGCGGCATTCTTCATCCCATGCGCCTCAATGCCATGCGGCTCGAAGACACGCAGAAGATGCTCGCGCGCACCGGTGCGACAAAGGAGGATTTCAGCGTTCGGGCGCCGGACGGAATTGCGCTGAAGGGATGGAAAGTGCGGCCCGTTTCAGCGAACGGCGACTGGGTTCTGCTGTACCACGGCGTGTCTGACAATCGCACCGGCGTTCTGGGGCACGCGGAATTCCTGCTGCGGCATGGGTATAGCATCGTCATGATGGACTCCCGCGATCACGGTGAAAGCGGAGGCGACATATGCACGTACGGCTGGAAGGAACGCCATGACACCGTGGCCGTCGCGGATACCCTCTATGCGAGTGAGAAGGTTCGACACCTGTATGCATTAGGGGTTTCGATGGGCGCGGCCATCGCGTTGCAATCGGCCGCGATTGAGCCGCGCATCGAGGCGGTGGCGGCCGAAGCGCCGTTTGCGAACTTGCGCGAAGTGAGTTACGACTACGTTGGTCTTGATGTCAGCCCCACGCTCGGTCGCACTTTGTTCCGTCCGGCCTCGATGTTGGCCCTTGCTTCCGTTCAGAAGGAGGGCGGTTTTGATCCGAGTGACGTTTCGCCCGAAGGAGCTGTGGCCGCGCGTTCTTTTGCCGTGCTGCTTATCTGCGGGACGTCTGATCACCGCATTCCCTGCCGGCACGCGGAACGAATTTACAAGTCTGCAGCCGGTCCGAAGGAACTCTGGATCGTGAAAGGTGCAGGCCACGCCGCCGCGCTCGGACATTCGCCTGCGGAGTACGAATCTCGCGTTGTGGCGCTATTTGAGGCCTATCCGAAAAATCACTGAGGAAATCCGCCTAGTGCGTGTGGCTACACAACCTTCATGATCAGGATCACTCGGTCGTCTTCGTGCGTGCCGCCCCGTGAGAAGTGGTCCACTTCGGTGAGAACTGACTGAACGATCTCGGCGGCGGGCAACGAGCGTTCGCGGGCCACTAAATCTATCAGCCGCTGAGACCCGAACTCATCGTCCTGTGCGTTCATCGCTTCGGTAATGCCGTCCGTGCAGGCCACGAAAATATCGCCCGGTTCCATGCGCACGTGTCCGCGATCAAATTTCACGCTCGGAAACATCCCTACCACCATGCCGCCTTCGCGCAGGTAATCCACCGTTCCGTTCGAACGCACCACTGCGGGGGGCACGTGCCCCGCATTCACGTAGTGCAGGGTGCGCCTGGGCTGGTCGAGTAGAGTGACGAACATGGTCATATACTTTTGGCCGCGAGTGTCGGCCAGCATCATGTCGTTCAGCGATTCCACGAGGCGTTCGAGCGAGTGAAGATGCGCGATAAGAGCGTGCAACGTCGCTTGCAGGTTCGCCATCACCATGGCCGAACCTACACCTTTGCCTTCTACGTCCGCCACCACGGCCAGCATCGTATCCGGCGCGAGCTGGATGAAATCATAGTAATCGCCGCCGGCTTCGAGCGACATTCGGTTGGAGACGGCGATATCGAATCCGGGAAGTTTTGGCGGGGCCTCCGGCAGCAAACCCATTTGAATGCTGCGCGCCAGAGCGAGGTCGCGTTCCATGCGCTGCTTGTGCACCATTTCGCGGTGCAGCTGCGCATTTTCGAGAGCCAGCGCGACGTGGTCGGAAATCGCCTCCAGCATGTTTTCATCTGCGCGCGAAAACGGGCCGGTCTTTTTGTTCAGGAGCTGCAGCACTCCAATCGTTTCGCCGGCTTTATTTCGAATGGGGAGGCAAAGCAGCGAGCGCGTGCGATAGCCGAGGCGCAAATCCACTTCAGATTCGAAACGAGGGTCAGCGTACGCGTCCGGCAGATTCACCATTTTGCCGTGCTGCGCTACCCAGCCCGCGATGCCTTTGGTGATGGGCAGCCGGATTTCATGCTGCTCGAGGCCCAAACCGACTAGCGACCAGATTTCCTGTTTCTCGCGGTCCACCAGAAAGACCGTCCCGCGCTCCGCGCCCGAATAGCGAGTCGTCAATCCTAAGATAATGTTGAGTAGTTCGGCGAGGTCGAGCGTCGAATTCAACCGCTTTGTGGCTTCTACGATGGTGGAAAGCTCGATTACCGCGCTCCGCCGTTCGCTGCTCTCGAGCGCCACTTCCGCGTAACGCAGGACAAGTTCCAGCCAGGAGCGAGTCTTTTCATCCAACTTCGATTTTGCCGCGATTTCCAGCACACCCACGGGCGTCGGACCGCGTCCAAGAGGCCAAGCGCTAGCGCGACCATTGCTGCCCTGCGAATTCCTTCCCTTCAGGGCCTGTTCGACGTGATCCGGGCTCGCGGCGGGAAGTTTTCCACTCTCCTGCCATACCGCCGGCACGCCATCAACCAATTTCCAAATCCGCGCGCCCTCCACGCACCCGGGCGCGGCCAGCAGACGCACCATTTCCGCAGCCAGATCACCAGGCTCGGCTTCGGGATTCAATTTGGCGAAGATCTTTTCAAGAGGCTCGAGCCGCGCGGCCGACGCTCCACTCCGTGATGGCCCTTTCGTTTTCAATTGTTGCCTTTGTATTGCACGACCAGAATCGTGATGTCGTCCGACTGCGGCGCCCCTTCTGTGAACGCCCGCATTCCTTCCTTGATCGAATCGGCGAGCCCTTCTACTGAATCGCCCGTAAAGCTTTCCATGATTTTTCGCAGCCGCGCTTCTTCGAATAATTCGTTGCGGGGGTTGGCAGCTTCCGATACGCCGTCCGTGTAAATCACAAGGTATTCACCGGGCTCGAGTGTGACGCGCGCGCTCTGATATTCCGCCTCCGCGAACATCCCCACAGGAAAATTCGCGGATCCCAATCCTTCCAGCTCGCCTGACTTCCTGCGCACAATCGGAGGCACGTGCCCTGCGTTCACGTATTCGAAGCGGCCCATCTTGTCGAGAATTCCGTAGAACACTGTGGCATAACGATCTTCACCGCTCCGTTCGCAGAGATATTGATTCACGCGGGAGAAAACGCCGGGCAGCGAGATGTCCATCGCCGCTGTGGTGAAGAAAACGCCCTGTAACAGCGTCGCGAGCAGCGCTGCCGAGATTCCCTTTCCCGATACATCGCCTACAAAGAATCCGTGCCGCCCGCCGCTCAGTTGGATGACGTCGAAACAGTCGCCGCCCACCGAATGACAGGAAAGCGTCGAAGCCACCACCTGCAGGTCGGGCAGGCTGGGCAGCGATTTCGGCAGCAGCGTCTTCTGGATGCCGCTGGCGATCTCGATCTCGTGGTCAAGCCGCGCTTTCGCCCGCGCGGATGCGAATAGTCTCGCGTTCTCGATGACGGTCGCAGCTTCACGGGCCAGGGTCCTCAGGACATCCCGGTCCATATCCGTGAAGGCGCTCGAGGGAATGTGGCTGTCCATGTAAAGAACACCCAGCAACTCGCCCTGTCGCGTTGAGATCGTGGCGTCAAGCGTCTCGATTACCGGCAGCTTATCCACAGGGATGGCGACAATTGTGTGCAACTCCAGACGCGCCACGCTTTCCTGCTGCGATACCCCGCCCGCCTCGTCGCCCGTATCGCTCACAATCATTTCGCGGCGTGTGTTTACCACCCGCTTCACCACGCTCTGCGATACCTTCAATAGATCCGGGCGCAACGTTCCTTTCTGCGCGTCGCGCGCCACCACCATCTGCAGTTCGCCGCCTGGATTGGCCAATAACAGCACGCCGCGCTCCGTTCGAGTCACCTGGATCGCGGCATCCACCACCGCCGTCAGCACGTCTTCGAGCGACAGGCCTGTACCGAGCGTGCGCGCCACATCCAGCAGCACGCCCAGATGGTGCAGCTCGCGCGAGCCGGGCGCTGACGGTGCAGGCCCTTCAACACGCTCCACCAACTCCTCAATCGTCGCTCCCTCGCCCAGGTAGATAAGCTTGTAGGAGTCCGCCATGCCGAAATCGATTTTGTCGCGCGGCTGCAGTTCGTGTTTCAGCACCTTTTCGCCGTTGACGAAGGTGCCGTGGCGGCTGCCCATGTCTTCGAGCACCCACCCGCCATTTACGGAAAGGATTTGGGCTTGCTGACGGCTGATTCGGCTGTCGCGAAGGGTAAGTTCGTTGCCGGCTTGCCGGCCGATACGGAAAGGCGAGGCGTTCAGGGGTACATCGCGGCGAACGCCGCTCGGTTCAATCACAACAATGCGTGGAGAGCGTGGCATGGGCTCGAACGCGCGCCGCCAGGGCCGGCACGCTGAATCGCCTCCAGGAGCAATTCAGCACGCCATGGTAGGGAAACTCAGGCCCGAAGTAAAGCACCTGAAATATTGCGGGGTAAGAACAGCGACCCTCCGAGGGCAGAGTCGCTTCGCAACCCCCTCCAGGCCGGATCTCGGCTGACTACCGGGTATGGTCTAGACCCATTCTAATGTCGTGGCGCCTGGGAGAAGCTTAGGGCTGCCTTAGTACGAACGTACCGTTGCGCTACATTTCGGTTGTCGTATTATTTCGCCGCCCATGCCAATAAACCAGCCGTGTGAAGAGCTTAACCGTATCAGGCTCGAAGCCATCGCTGCTTTTCATTCCGCCAAAGAAACCCGCCGTTCGCGCGACCTTTCCTTCCAGGAAGACGTCGAACTCAGCCGCGACGAGCACCGCAAGATTGATGAGCTTTTGAAGCACCTCCTCTCCGGACATGACGGCCACCCGTGCCCCGCTGGCGACCGCCCGATCATTCGCGTCGTGCCGCCAGCCAAACAGAATCTTGTGAAGAGCGATCTAAGCGAGCAATCCTTTCGCCCCTTTCGCCCTCTTGCGAATCTACAACGTCGCGGCTAGCTCTCAAGCCCTACAACTACCCGTTTGAATTCCCTCACACAAGATGCGAAGGTTATGCAGCGCCGAAAATAAATCACCATTGAGCGCGCTTTTGACACTACTCGCAGGATTTCGGCACAGTCACGATTTCGGGGGTTACGGATGAAGCTGATGAACCTAAGCCGTCCCGCATTCGCTTTATTGATCGCTTTCGCTGCATTCGCTTCCGATTCGCCCGACACGCGAGAAATCACCGACGCGAAGTCTCTCACCTCGCAGGCTGAACAGGGCGCCGCCCCCGTCCCCATCGATGACCTTTTTTATACGCGCGGAATCATCGGCCCCTCCTGGTCGCCCAACGGCCACGAGATCGCCTTCTCGACCAACATCACTGGCCGCTACAATCTCTGGAAGGTCAATGCCGCCGGTGGCTGGCCAATTCAGCTCAGCCAGTCCGACGATCGCCAAACCAATCCGGTATGGTCGCCCGACGGCAAATGGATCGTCTTCGAATCGGATAAGGGAGGCGGCGAAATTTACGACCTCTTCTCGATTCCCAGCGACGGTGGCGAAATCACCAACCTCACTCTCACTCCCGATATTTCCGAAACAACTCCCGTGTGGTCCCCCGATGGTTCCCGGCTCGCAATCAACTACAAGCCGAAAACGGCTTCGGCCATCGACGTCGCGATTCTCGACTGGAAGACGCGCGCCGTTCGCAACCTGACCCAGGAAAAAACTAAGGATCACAACTGGGCGAACCCCTTCTGGAGCCCTGATGGAAAAATGATTTATGCGTCGCGAGCGAATGCGAACTTTACCGATTCGGATGTGTATCGCATCGATGTCGCCACCGGCTCCGCCGAGAATCTCACGCCTCACGAGGGCCAGCGGCGCACATTCGTCTCTTCCGTCTCGCCCGATGGCCACACTCTGCTTGTCGGTTCCGATCGGTCCGGCGGATTCCCGAATGTCGCTCTTCTCGATCTGGCGACAAAGCGGATCACCTGGGCCACCGATACGCAATGGGAAGCCAACGCTGGCGATTTTTCGCCGGACGGTAAAGAGTTCACCTGGGTCATCAATGCCGACGGCCGAAGCGACACGTACCTCGCCGACACGAGTACGCGAACCGGCGCGAAGATCAGCGTCCCGGCGGGGCTCAATCTCTACCCCGGCACTCCTTCCTCATTCTCGCCAGACGGTTCTCAGCTCGTAGTTTCACACCAAAGCTCCACCCAGCCCGCTGACCTTTGGGTATACGATATCGCTGCCAAGCAGCCGCGCCAGTTGAGCTTCTCCGCCGTCGCCAGCCTCACCGCGGCGAAAATCCCTCCTTCCATATTGGTTCACTACAAATCCTTCGACGGCAAAATAATCAGCGCGTTCGCCTGGATGCCTTTTAATCTGAAGCGCGACGGTTCGAACCCCGCGATCGTTCTGCCACACGGCGGCCCCACAGGCCAGACAGAGGACGCATTCAACCGCACGGTGGTAGCGCTCGTGACTCGCGGATACATCTGCATAGCGCCGAATCCGCGCGGTTCCACCGGATATGGAATGGAATTTCAGCTTGCCAATACCAAGGATTTGGGCGGCGGTGATCTGCAGGACGAAGTGTATGCCGCGAAGTTTTTGGAAGCGACCGGTTACGTGAATCCGAAGAAAATCGGTATCACTGGCGGCTCTTACGGCGGTTTCATGACGTTGATGGCCATCGGCAAGACCCCTGACATATGGGCGGCGGGCGTCGAAGCCTACGGGATCATCAACTGGTTCACGATGCTGCAGCACGAAGATCCGCGTTTGCAGGAGTATGAAAAATCTCTCTTGGGCGATCCGGAAAAGGACCGCGCCATCTACGAAGCCGATTCCCCGCTGAAATACATCCGCGACGCCAAGGCCCCGCTTCTCGTTCTGCAAGGCGACAACGACATTCGCGTGCCGAAGGAAGAAGCCGAGCAGGTGGTTCAGATTCTGAAGGAATCCGGAAAAACCGTGGACGCACATTTCTATCCCAACGAGGGCCACGGCTTCGCCAAGCGCGAGAACCAGATCGATGCTATTCGCCGCACCGTCGAATGGTTTGACCGCTACCTGAAGAACAAGAACTGACGTCTAACAGGGCAACGACTTCGTCTGTGCGAATGCCGCGAATGGCAATAATCGACCGGCTTCCGCGAGGAGAAATCTTGCGCCCCGGGATTCGAGTTCTCGCAATTCCCGCCTTGCTGTGGCTCGCCGCAATTTTCTCGTCCAGCGCCCATCCGCAAAAGACCAAATCGCTCGCAATTGATCACGTAACCGTGATCGATGTCGACGGCGGGCCTGAGCTTGCGGATCAAACCATCATCGTCAGGGGCGATTCGATTTCGGTGGTCGCCAAGAGCGGATCGGTTGAGATACCGAAAGATGCGCAACGAATCGATGCTCGCGGAAAATTCCTGATTCCCGGGCTTTGGGATATGCACACCCACGTCGCAGGCATCAATGCGAATCCGGCGTGGGCGAAGCAGACGCTGTTGCCGCTCCTTGTCGCCAATGGCATCACTGGAATCCGCGACATGGGAGGGGATCTCGACGCTCTGGAAAGCTGGCGCCGCGAAATCGAGAATGGCACGCTGGTGGGCCCACAGATCGTCGCCGCCGGGCCGATGCTTCTTCCCGCGAGGCGATCCGGCGCGTCGAGCGAACCTGTTGACCCAGCCATTCTTCGCGTCGGCACGGAGGAAGAAGCCCGTGCCGCGGTTGACAGCCTTCAAAAGCGCGGCGCCGACTTCATCAAGATCATAGAAGTTTCGCGTGAGAATTATTTCGCAACTGCTAACGAGTCGAAGAAAGATTCGATTCCGTTCGCCGGACACATCCCCTCAGAGATCACTGCCAGCGAAGCCTCCGATGCAGGGCAGAAGAGCATCGAGCACATCATCTACAGCTCACTCGCCTTTGACTGCTCGGCACAGGCAGACGAGCTTCGCAAGAAAAAGCAGGAAGCCTCCTCGAAACGCGATGAGCAAGCCGTTGCAGACGTCACCGATGAGGCCAATCGGACGTTTTCGGCTGAGAGAGCGGCGGCTCTCTGGCAAACCTTCCAGAAAAATGGCACATGGGTCACGCCCACTTTATTCTCGATCTGGGTGAATGCGCATCAACTCGAGGATTCGCCAGATGATCCGCAACTCGCCTACTTGCCGGAGTCGCTAAAAATGGAATGGTTGCCTGCGAAGAATCCCACTAAGGACGATCGGGACACAGCAGCCTGGTGGCAGAAGCAATTCGAGAATGACCGCAAACTGACAGGCGAAATGCATCGCGCCGGCGTGCGGCTGTTGGCAGGAAGTGATTCTCTGGACCGCTACGTCTTCGTGGGCACGAGCCTTCACCGGGAGCTGCAACTGCTTGTTGATGTCGGGCTCACTCCGCTCGAAGCGCTGCAAACCGCTACGACGAATCCCGCCCAATTTCTCGGGCGAAAGAATGGCGGCACAATTCTGCAAGGCAATCGCGCGGATATGGTTTTGCTCGATGGCGATCCAACGAAGAGCATCGCCAACACAAGCAATATCGCGGCGGTGGTTTTGCGCGGAAGGTTTCTTGCGCGTGAGGAGCTGGATGAAATGCTCGGAAAAGCGCGCGCTGCCGCCACTGCGACCCCGTCAGCGACAAAGGGCAAGCAATGACCGGGCCGCCCGTTCAAGGAAAAGAATGATTTGAGCGGAGCTGCGAACTTAACAGGCACGCCCGCCTTCACCGAATCCGGCCGGCCTCCAAGGCATTACTCAGCCGTCGCGTGGTTTCGCGCAACCGCACCGCAAGATCGACCACCGTCTGCAGACGCTGCACATCCGCAGGCGGCAAGCGACCGCGATGAGAGAGCACCAGCTCTGCATTGCCCAAAATCCCGGTGAGCGGACTATTGATCTCATGGCGGAATATTTCCGCTGTCTCTGCTGAAAAACCGGTCCAGGGGGCGCCCAGCGGTGTTTCCGAGCGTTCTGCCCATCGCAACCGCCGCTCCACCAGGCTAGCTGCGAGCGCCGCGAAATCACCTGTGCGAACGACGAAATCCAAATCTCCTTCGGCCACCAGTCCTGCGATCTCAGCTTGTCGGGCGGCACCGGCCACCAGAATCAGCGGCGCTGCTTCGCTCAGCTGACGCAGCGATTCAGCGAGTGGCGCACCCATTAAGATTTCTTCGTCCAGCAAAATTACGCGCGGAGAAAAGGACGCCGACTGCTGCCGCAATTCCCTGAAATCGGATGCAATGGCGATGGGACCGAATCCCGCAAACCGTTCTGTTTCACGGTTCAGGCGCTCTGCAAGCGTCGCATCGGCAAGTCCAAATAGGGCGCGGCGCTCGATTGTGACAACCATTTGTGTGGCACCCGTGTGCATCCCCTTTTCCTACCCTTACGTTCGAGAATCACCGACATGAACCCGTGGAATGAGTTTCACTTTCGGCGGGTTGCGTTCGAGGACCCGATTGACAGCTAGTTTTAACTCCTCTACCAGAAACGGCTTCGCAAGATAAGGAAGCCGGTGCGATTCCAGAAATTCCAATGAGCGAGGCGCCAGCGTGTCGCCTGTAATGAAAACAATGCAATCCTGGATAGGACTGCCCGCGCTCACCAGCGCGTCGTAGAACGCCGGCCCGTCCAGCCGGGGCATGCGCAGATCGCAAATCACCAGATCGTAGCGATTGCGCGCAATTCGCGTGAGCCCGTCCTGGCTGTCGAATGCCGCCTCGGCTTCGTGCCCTTCTTCCTGCAACACGTCAACGATCAGTTGCGCCACCGTCGCTTCATCTTCCACCACGAGAATCCTGCCGCGCGGGTTTGAAGCGTTTCTCCGTTCGATTTCCGGCGGCGGCACAGTCGCTTGCTCCTCCTGACTCGATGCTATCGGCAGTTCGACTACGAATTTTGCGCCCGAACCCCGGTGGCTTTCCAAAGTCACGTCTCCACCGTGTTGCTGGACGATGCCGTAAACGATGGAAAGGCCCAGCCCGGTGCCGACGCCCGCCGGCTTCGTCGTGAAAAAGGGGTCGAAAACTCGCGAAGCAATGCTGGGTGCAATCCCGGGCCCGTCGTCGGAAACTTCCAGCGCGATTCTGCCGCCCGGGGCGCAGTGCGTGCGAATCCAGACGTGCCCGCTTCCGCGATCGCCCAGCAGCGCCTGCTCCGCATTCACGAGCAGGTTCAAGACCACCTGTTGCAACTGGTAAGGATCGGCCATCGTCTCCGGAAGCCCGGTTTCAAGGCTGCATTCCACCACAATGTTTTCAACTCGCAGCTCATAGCCGCGCAGCGCCAGCGTGCGCTCCACAATTTCATTTAAATCCACTCGCGTGCGTTCCGGCTTGTTTTCGCGCGCGAAATACAGAAGGTTTTTTACGATCCGCCGCGCTCGTTCGGCTTCCTGAAACACTTTGCTCGCTTCTGACTTTTGCGGCGACGAAAGGCCGTGGCCGAGCAGGAGTTGCGCATATCCCATGATCGCCGTAAGCGGATTATTCAGTTCGTGCGCGATTCCGGAGACAAGCTGTCCGAGCGCCGCCATTTTTTCTGTCTGCAGAAGCTTCGATTGAATCTCTCGCTTCGCAGTTACGTCGTAGTAGAGCTCGAGCCACCCTGCTGAAGGCCCTTCGCGGCTGAGCACGGGACGCGAATAACGTTCGAGCACCTTTCGTGACGGTCGCAGCAATTCCAATTCGTCTTGTGAAGGTGTTTCTTCGCCGCGCGCAAACTGTCTCCAGGGCATCGAAAACGCTTTAGGATTGCGAAAACGAGCAGCGACAAGGCTTTCCAGGTCGGCGATTGTCTGGCCTGCTTGCTTGCCCATTAAATTCAGCCCAAATAGCTGCCCAAAACGTGCATTGGCGAATCGGATGCGGCCCTGCGGATCGAAAAGAATCACGCCCGCCTCCAGCGCGTCAAGAAGGCTGGAGAGTTCTGCTTCGAGTTGATGCGTCTGTTCTTCCGACCGCTTTGCAAGCACGCCGTCTTCGATGCAGAGCAATAGATGTCCTGAACCCGGCAGTACGCTGCGCAGCGTGAAACGTGCGGGAAAGCCATTCGCAAAAGCTCCATCGAGGCTGTCCGGATTCTGGCGAGCTTTCGATTCAACAGAGGCGATCGATCGTTTACACCACGAGAGCAGATCTGATTCCGACGGGGCCGAGATGAGGTCGGACAGGCTCTTTTGCCTTTCATGGGCTTCCGTGAACCTCAGCATTTCCCTCGAACGGCGATTCGCCCGACGCACCGATCCCAGTGAATCGACCACAATGAGTGCCTCCCCGCTCGATTCGAAAACGGCGCTGAATGCCGCGCCATCGAGAAGTTGCATCATTTCAGAGCGCGGAGTCGAGGGCACGCTTCGCTCAGCCGTGAGCACACTACCGGTGAGGCTGGCGTTCATGCGTTTCGGCATTCAAGCCTCACCAGCGCGCCTGCACAATCCAGTAGCTGAACAAAAGCGCTACGCTTATCGCAAAGGCATATTCGAGGGTGCGTCGAGCAACTCGGATTGGGCGTTCATAGACATAGGCAGGGATATTTCGGATGGCTGGCACGCCCTTTCCAGTGCACAGCGCCGACCATGTTCATGAAGATTCAATTAGAATGTTTTCAACGATGTCCGGTATGCGTAAGTGAAACTGCGGCGAAGAATATTCCCGATCCGAAACAAACCCGCGCGAGCGTTCCCATTTGAGAATTACTAACGGAATGCGCTAGAGCTTGAATCGCAGGTCGCTAGAAGAGCTTGGCGCGTGAAATTATGACCGCCGCTCTGGGCAGCTGGCAAAATTGGCGGGCAAAAAGGAACTCAGTTCCGGAGATGCGCCTGCGCATCATATTGCTTCAATTTGCGGTATAGGGTGGTTTTCCCGATTCCCAGCAGCCGAGCGGCGGCAAGCTTATCGCCGCCCGATTCGCGCAGCGCGCGCATGATCGCGCGGCGCTCGAGTTCATCGAGTGGCAGAAGCACGTCATTCTGAGGCAGTTTTTCGCTGGATCCATACTGAAGATTTGAAGGCAAGTCGCCCACATGCAGCAGCGAACTTGATCCCAGGGCTACCGCTCGCTCGATCGCGTTTTCGAGCTCGCGAACGTTTCCCGGCCAGTCATAGGCCATGAGCCGTGTCATTGCGTCCTCGGAGATCGTGCGCGCGGGCGCGTCCGTGTCGCTGAATTTTTCGAGGAACGAATTGACGAGAAGCGGGATATCCCCCTTGCGTTCGCGCAACGGCGGCAACTTGATCTGCACCACGTTGAGCCGGAAGAAAAGATCCTGGCGGAATTTGCCCTGGCGGACAGCCTCTTCGAGGTCGCGATTCGTGGCCGCAATCACGCGCATGGAAATTGAGATTCGATCGGTCGAGCCTACCGGCCGTATTTCTTTTTCTTGCAGAGCGCGCAGAAGCTTCGCTTGCAGGTCGATGGGTAGATCGCCGATTTCATCGAGAAACAGTGTGCCGTTGCCGGCGGCTTCCATCAGCCCGCGCTTGGTTTGGTTCGCGCCGGTGAAGGCGCCCTTCACGTACCCGAACAGTTCCGATTCAATCAACGTGGGAACAAGCGAGGAACAATCTACCGGAGCGAACGGGCGGCTGCTGCGCGTCCCTGAAAAATGGATGGAGCGCGCCACCAGTTCTTTGCCGGTTCCGCTCTCTCCAAGAATCAATACTGGATAATTGTGCTGGCTCACTTTTTCGATGAGCCTGTATACCCGTTGCATCTTCGGCGATAAGCCAATCAATCCCGCGAAACCCGGCCGTGTTCGAAGTTGCTCCCGCAGCACTCGATTTTCCTGGTCGAGTTCGAGCGAGCGCACCACGCGGTCGAGCTTCGTTCGCAACTCCGGTATATGGAACGGCTTGGTTACGTAATCGGCGGCTCCGTTTCGCGTTGCTTCCACGGCACTCTCGATCGTCCCGTATTGCGTCAGCACGATCACCGGCGTTTGGGGATGCGTCTCGCGCACCCGCTTCAACAGTTCGAGCCCGCCGATTTCCGGCACGCGCAGATCAGTGATCACGATGTCCACGGGGTACTGCTCGAGGATTTCGAGCGCTTGCTCAGTGGTGGATGCTGTCCTCGTACGCAAACCCGATTCGACGACGATGTCGCGGCAAAGCTCGCGAGTGGTGTTTTCATCGTCCACGATGAGGACAGTCGCCGCCATCGCTCGTTCGGCTGTAAAAACAGTTTCAATTCCGCTCGCCATCGGCCTGACCCCTTTTCCACCAATATTCCCGTTCCGGATTTAGAAAGCACGGCGAACACCAATTAGGAACTTCTCAGCAGTGCTCTGAACTCAGGTGTTAGACAACTCTTGCCCGGTTCGCGGCGTGAAATGTAGTTCCAAAAGGGGTCAACAAACAAGTCCGTAAAGATACGGATGGCAACTAAGTCTTTGAACGCATTAGGGATGCAGGATTGGGATACGTACTTATCCCGATTTGAAACCAGACTGCGGAATTGATCCTCGACGACTCTATGGCCGGTGGCCAGCACCCAAACGTGCGGCCAGAACCGTAGGCCTCGCCATCTCAATCACGTACAAACTCTCGTTCGCCGAACCTGCATAAATGCGATTGGCACCGGGGTCTGCTTCAAGAACTGGAAAATAATCGGCGTGGGCTGACGTGGAGGGGCTTTCGATACGCGACCAATTCGCTCCTTGATCGCGGGAAATATAGAGGCCGCCCTTTTCTGAGGACACTACCCAAAACTCGGGGCGGACAAGCAGATCGCTAACCGCTGAAGCGGGGAGGCCGGACTGGGCTTTGGTCCACGTCTCCCCATCATCACGGGAAATGTAGAGGCCGGAGGGAGAAGTGACTAAAAGCGTTGAGGCGTCTGCGACTTCCAAGCGAAGCGCGCCGTAGGATTCGAGCGGAAGATCGTGCCATTGCCAGGAGCGGCCTGCATCGTTGGAAAATACCATGCCATGCGAGGAGACGATGCGGATTTCGGCACCGTCTTGAGAAACGCGAACGGACTCCACAGGCAATGAGAGCGACGAAAAGGATAGTCGCGACCAGGATTGTCCTGCATTGCTCGACTTGAAGAGCCCCTCTTCGGTAGCTGCAAACCACGCTGCATCGCTGAACGTCAAATCATTGACCACAATACTGAACATGCTCATCGCGCCAGGCTTTGCACGCGCCGCACTCGAGGTGCTCGCTGTGCCTTCAGTGACCAGACCCTCGCGGACCCATCGGCCACTTTTTATATCCAAGCGCAACAGTCCGCCCGACGCGGCTGCGGCGTACCAGCCCGTAGGGGTTGAGAAAAGCCGCCGCACGGATGCGTGCGCCAAACCAGACCCGAGCGGCGCCCACGTCTCACCGGCATCGTCCGATACCACGACTGCATCGGAAGCATTCGCCAGCACAGCCCCCAGGCGGTTTGGATTTTCGCGATCCACCACGAGCGAAACAACGCGCCGATGATCGAAACCTTCATTCGCCGCCTCGAAGTTATCCGTCGAGCCCTCGCTCACCATAACGCCCTGCTGCTCGGTGCCAATCAAGACGTGGGCGTAGCTTTGTTCAGAAGCCGTGTGTTCATCGGACTCCGGTGCATCGGTCGCTGGTAGAACTGCAAGTGCGTTAACGATCCAATTGTTCGGCGATACGCGTCGCCATCGCGCGCCGCCTTCCGTTGATTTCCAGAGCCCGTCCGTCGTACCGGCATAGAGGATGTTCGTCTCGCGAGGATCAAATCGAATCACGAGTGTTCGTTTCGACGAATCGGGGATCCCTTGAATCCGTTCCCAATGCGCACCGGCGTCATCGCTGCGATAAATACCCGAGCAAGCGCTGGCGAAAACTTGCTCCTGATTCGATGGGTTCACCGCCAGGCTGAGCACATCGGAATCGTCAATCATGCCTTCGTGAATGGCGGCCCAGTCGCGGCCGCCGTCAACAGTTTTCCACGGAAGATGAAACGTCCCGGCGTAGATGATCTCCGGATCCTGCGGGTCGATGGCGAGTGAGTCGAAGTTCCGCAGTTCGGGATCGTTCGCGGGAGTGATCATCTCCCAATTCTTGCCGGCATCGCGCGAGCGGAACACTCCATCGAGCGCGCCGGCCACGAGAGTATTGGGATCAGACGGCGCTGCCACAAAAGCACGCACAGCATGGCCGACGAGACCGGCAGACTGCCACGATCGTCCCCGATCGGTGCTGCGATAGATTCCGCCGCCTTCGCCCTTTTTTTCGCGGGTCCAAATGGAAGCAAATAGAAGATCGGAGTCTCGTGGGTCAACGAGGATCGCCGTCACGATAGCATTGTGCGCAGCCCCTGCCAGCCCGAGAAGCTGCCAATGACGACCGCCATCCACGGAGCCGAAGACGTGGCCGTCGGTGGTCCCGAGGTAAACGAAGTTTGGCCGAGCAGGATCGCTCGCCAGCGTGCGTACGTCGCCGCCGTCCGGTCCGAGAGGCTTCCATGTTTGAGATTTCGCGGTGCGAGCTGCAATCGTGTCGCTAAAAAAAAGCAAAAATACGAAGAGAATGGACAAGCTACGCCGCGAACAATGGAAAGGGTGAAAACCTGCCGTCATGGCAGCTATTGCTGAGACGAATGCGGGCAGCGAATCAACCGAAACAGATCCGGAGCGGCGGTAAGTAACCGCGCCTTTCCCAAGCCCCCCAACGTCCAGCGCCTTCTTTCTCCCTCAGCGCTTCAATCAGTAAGTCGCGCCGTCTGGCACCAAGACCACATCGACGCGACGATTTTCTTTGCCGGCTCCGGCAGTGCCGGTTGACGAGCGCACATCCACGCGCGACCCGTCGATCCCCTGCTTGCCGGCAAGGTACTTTTTCGTTTCGTCTGCGCGACGTGAAGCGAGCTTCGCAGCGCCCGGCTCTTTTGGATCGGCAAATCCGACCAGTACGACTTTCGCTTTCGGGTCGCTCTGCAACCGCACCGCTGCGTCGTCGAGTACGCGCTTGCAGACATTATCCGCTCGCGCGCTTCCCGGCCTGAACGAGCAGTCACTGATTTTGCTTGCCTGCGGCGGAGCTGGCGGCTGTTGCACGGTCACGGACGTGGAGCAATCAGCCGCTCCGCCAGCGCCATTCTCAACTCTTCCGGTCACCGTATAAGTGCCCGGGGCAAGCCCAGACGTATCGAATTGCACGCTCGGGCTGGATTCCGTGGCGCCGACAATTTGACCGCCATTTGCTTGCCAGCTGTATCGCAACGCCGTGTTCGATTGATCGTTCACAGTTGCCGTGATTTGCGCTCGCTCGCCCGCTGCAACCGAAGAGCGATCCGCAGAGCAGGACATCGTAGGCGCGGGCGGTTTGGGCTTGGGATCAACCCGGACATTAGTCGAGCAACTCGACGTCTTGCCGGTACCGTCGTCGACGCGCAGCGAAAGCGTGTAAGTTCCCGGTGCAGCACCTTCGGAATCCCATCGCGCATAGGGACTCGTGCCATTCGTAATTTTACCGCCGTTCGCGGTCCATGTGTAGGTGAGCGGATGGCCCCACGAATCGGTGGCAGTAGCCGTGGTTTGCACGGCTGCATTCGAGCCTTCCACGACCGACGATTTGTCCGCCGAGCACGACGAAGTCAGTTGATCCGGTTCGCGCGGTTTTTCCGGCCAGTATGCTCCCGCGAGCTTGACGATGAAGCCATTGCGATCCTGATGGTTCAGCAAGCTGAGCGAATAGCGATAGCCAACGTCCAGAGCGACTCTCCTGATGGGATAGAAGCGAATGCCGGTGGTGGTGTCGACAGGGTCGCGACCGCCAAAAGTTGTATTTTGAATACCGCTGCGCACGTAAATCAGCCCGGTGTATTCCGTTATGATCTGAAAGCGCTTGCCGGGGAACACAAGCATGCCCGCACCCACGCCCATTTCGTCGGAGAGATTCAGGACGGCAGGCGAAATTGGCGTTGGAGCCGTGGGCGGACCGGGCAAATTCAGAAGATCGATCGTCGAGAACTTCTCGCCGGGACGGAAGCGATACGACCAGTTGAAGGTAAGAAGCATGCTGTTGTGCAAGATCGTTTTACTGGCTTCGAGGCCAATCCCATAATTGAATCGCCCGTACTGAACCTCATTCCGGAGCAGGTCGCTCAGCCCCGATGAGGTTGGAATAAAGAAGTCATTGCGAAGAGACAGGCTGAAAGGCTTGCCGCGCTTCTCCGAAAGCAAGCCGATCTTGAAACCCAGGTCGAGTTCGCCGACGCCGCCGCCGTTGTGCGACGCAAACGGGTAGTCCTCCACATACGCTGGCGCGATGCCTGTTCCCGGCAAAATCGAACGATAAATCGTGTTCCGGTATTGCGGGAAGCCAAGCGTCGCATTGCTTAAGCTCAACTGCGACGGCTGATCCACATGAATATGCTCGTCGGCAGCGATCTGGAAGAAGACGGAGAACCAACGGTTGAAGCCCATGCCGAAGGCGGGCACGGTTTGCAACACGGTGATATTGCCCGGCATGCGCGAGAATTTATTGACGCCGATCGAGAGATCCACGGCGCCCGCGGGGAGCGTGTCGCCGGTTTCAAGCGTGAACAGTCCGGGGTTGCCGTCGAGAGCCGGCATTGGAACGTACTTGGGAACTTGCTCGGAACTGTCCTCGGGTCGGGACCGCTGCGGCGGCGGGGCGGACTTTGCTGGTTTGGCGGCAGGATTGGCCGCGGCAGGAGAACCCGGTGCGTCCGTAGCGTCGGATTTCGCGCCAGGCGTTGAACTGCTATCAGCAGCGGCGGCCTGATCCTTCTTATCGGTTCCTGCGTTCTTGGCATCATCGGCAAAGCAGGTCGAAATCAGGAAGAGCGCCAGAAAAAACGTCAGTCCCATGTCCCTCAGAATTCTCATCAACTCCTCCTAAGATTGCCGGTCTAACCTTGTTGTGTCTTCGGCAGCGAAATGAGGGCGGCAAGCGTTGCGGTGTAGATGCGTCCGCACCAAACGCCACAACCTGTGAGACCAAATTATTTAGACCTGGGAACCGACAAGAACAAGCCGCCGTATCGGGGCGGATTATAGTTCACGGCTTCCTAATACAAGAACAAATATTTCTCACCATCAGGTTGGCGGCAGGCGTCGCGATGTTTGGATTGACCGATACTCGGTTGCAGCCATCTCGTGTATAATGCGTTCGAACGTCTTCCCTTCCCGGCGAAGGCGGCAAGCCAAAATAATTAAGGAGAAGCATATGAAGTTCGCAAAAATGCTTCTGGCTGCCGTGGCTTTTTTCGCCGCAGCCGGATACCCCG
>Ga0210394_10000318_pt1 | contig 110638 bp, 95 predicted proteins | sample IncBWC12MmetaG_FD_160121 | JGI IMG/M metagenome (GOLD analysis project Ga0210394, IMG submission 160121) | Forest soil microbial communities from Barre Woods Harvard Forest LTER site, Petersham, Massachusetts, United States - Inc-BW-C-12-M | ecosystem: Environmental > Terrestrial > Soil >...
ACGCTCTTCCGATCTGGCAAGCTCGCTCATCTTGCCAGCTCCCACCAGGTAAACGTGTTTCCCGTCCAGCGATCCGAAAATCTTCTTGGCCAACTCGACTGCCACCGAGGCAACGGAAACTGCGGACGACCCGACCGCCGTCTCGGTGCGCACTCGTTTGGCCACGGCAAAAGCGCGGGTGAGAAGTTGGTCCAATTCCGAGCGAACCGCACCCACGGCGCGAGCGGTGGCATAAGCTTCTTTCACCTGCCCCAGAATTTGTGGCTCGCCCACGATCATGGAATCGAGGCTGGCGGTGACGCGGAACAAGTGGCGAATCGCATCCTTCTCGCGATACTCGTAAAGATGCGGCTCCAGGGCGCCCGGCTCCATTTGGAAATAGTGGCGCAGAAAACCGCGCAGATCAGCAGCTCCGTTCTCGGTCTGGGCCACCAGCTCCACGCGATTGCAGGTACACAGAATCATGCCTTCGTCGATTCCGGGGTGCTCGGCAAAACGGCGCACGGCCTCCGGGAGCCGGGATTCGGAAATCGCCAGCCGTTCCCGCACCTCGACGGGCGCGGTCTTGTGATTGACGCCGATGAGCTGAAGGTTCATGACTGCGCAAACCTGTGAATAGCGCTGAAGTAATTCGCCGCCCACGCGATTACGGCGGCGGCAAAAGCTCCGGCGGCTAAGTAGGCGGCGCGGCGGCCGCGCCATCCTGCATTCCAGCGCGTGTAAAGCAGAATCAGATACACGGCCCACATCAAAATCGAAAGCAGGATTTTCGGGTCGAGCAAGTCAATGCGACCGAAAGTGGACTGTGCCACCACGGTACCGGCAACCAGCCCCAGCGTCATAAACGGAAAGCCCAGCAGCAGGGAGCGGAAGCCGATCTCGTCAATGACTTCGAGGGCGGGCAGACGGGAAAGCAGTCCGCCTGGCTTCTTCGATTTCAGGGATCGTTCTTGAATTAAATAGAGCAAGCTTGCGCCGAAGCTGAGAATCAGTGCGGCATAACCGGTAAAGATCAGCGCGATATGCGCGAACAGCCAGCCGGTACGCAGGCTCGGGGTGGTTAGCAAGAACGGTTGCTGGCCGGTAGCAGCCACAAAGGTCAGCAGAAATACCACAGGAAACACAATGATCCCAGGCGACGTCGTCTGGTACAGGAGATATACGATCATGAAAATTACCATGATCAGAAAGCCCAGCACGGACTCGGCATTGTGAATCGAAGCCAGCGTGATCTGGCCTGAGATGCGGATGTCTTCCGCAAGCGAAACGAAATGGAAAACCATGCCCAGGTAAGCGGCATGGAGTGCGATGCGGTTCAAAAGCTCACTGGTGCGAGTCAATGCCACGAGGGCGTAAAGCAGTCCCACAGCGTAACAACCCAGCGCAACTCGCAGCCAAATTATGGGCATAGCATGAAGGCAACCGTTCCAGGTTCCCGCCAACCCTCCCCGCTCGAGTGATTATAGTCTGCAGTCAGTTTTGGGGCAGAAGAACGGAAGTGTGTCATAGGGTGATGTGACCCAAGTCACACTGCCAGCACTCTCTGGGCCGACGGCCGAATGGGCACAAAGATCTATTCCACACCGAGAGTTCCGAGAAGCTGATTCAGTGCTTGCCTGTCAATGAATAGCCGCCTGCCAACCGAGATCATGTCCTCAATCTCATCGAAGCCTTGAAACAGGCGCATCTTCACTGCGCCATATTGCTCCGCTTCGCTCAAAACCCGTCCGTGGCCGGCAGCCCATTCCTTCACAGCCTCGTTTGCGAGGAACACGCTGACTGCGAACATGGTCTTGCGGTCGGAGGTGACATCGAAAATGTATTCCGTCGCAGCGCCTTCGCTGGTTGATTCTGGCGCGGCCCGCTTCCCCACAAAATAATACTGGTACACGTATCCCTGGCCGCCAGTGTAGGTTTTCATGCGCCGGATGGTCGTTGAGCCTTGGTTGGTCATCGGTCGACATCGTCCATCGTTCGCACGACGCGGGATCAGGGACAGTTTGGCGGTTCGATTACCGCTTCACGCAGGCGCTTCACCGCGGTTTCCGAACTTAAGGGCGAGTAATACACCTCCTTGAAGGTGTACGATTTGCCCTTTGCAGCGATGATCGGCAGAATCTCGACATGCCAGTGATAGTCCTCGTCTATGGTTTTCCAATACCCGAGATTTCCGGAACGGTGGAGGCTGTTGGGCGAAGTGTGCAGCACCAGATGAAAGTCCTCAGTGATGGTGCGAATGCGCTGCAAGGTGTGGCGCAGCAATGCGCCCAGATCGCGCAACGACCCGGAACGGTTTAAACCGAAGCGCTCGAATGCGGCTTCGTGAGTGCGAGGCATAATCCAGGTTTCGTACGGCACACGGGGCGCATAGGGGCAGATGGCGATGAAATCGCCGTGAGCTTCCAGTACCCGCTGATCCTGACGCGTCTCCTGCGCAATGATGTCACAAAACACGCAGCGTTCCTTGCCCTGGAAATATTCCCGGGCGGCACGAAGCTCGTAGAGCACGCGGCGAGGTACGAACGTGGTTGCGGTGAGTTGAGAGGTGGGATGCTCGAATTCCTGACCCGCGCTTCTGCCATGATTCTTGAAAACGCTGATGTACTTAAGCCGTTCGTCACGCTTCAGGTCCTGAATGCGCTGGGCCGCGATCAGCAGGAACTGTTCAATCTCGGTATCGCTGGAATTCCACAGATTGTGCCCATGAAGCGGATTTTCCACCAGAACCTCGTGCGCTCCTACCGGCCTCATCCGGTCATAGAGCCCATCCCCGCGGCGACTCGCTTCGCCCTCCACGTGGTACAAGGGCGTGGGATGCACCACGGCGCGCGCAGACCAGCTCCCCCCTTGCACCGCGGGCAAGCTTGCAACTACTTGCGACGGCGCGGGCGAATCAGGACAAAATGCGCAATAAGTCTCCGCGCGGGGAGAAACTTCAGGCGCGTCGTCCCCGGTAATAACCCATGAACGGGTGATGGGATCTTTGCGGAGTTCCATGCCCTAGGAAAGCACTGGCGCGGAGTCCCCGTCAACTCGGATTTCCACCGCCGGGAATGCGGTTGCCGTTTGTTATAATCCGCGCACGAACCCGCTGCAAATGAATGAGCCGTCCACGCCGTTGATGCGGCAGTATGCCGCCATCAAGAGGGAGCACCCCAGCGCTCTGCTTTTCTTTCGCCTGGGCGATTTCTACGAGCTTTTCTTTGACGACGCCATTCTGGCTGCGCGTGAGCTGCAGATTACGCTGACCTCGCGCAACAAGGAAAAAGGAATTGCGGTTCCTATGTGCGGTGTCCCCTACCATGCGGCTGAGGGTTACATTTCCAAACTGATCCGCAAGGGGTTCAAGGTTGCAATCTGCGACCAGGTGGAGGATCCGCGCCTGGCTAAGAAACTGGTTCGTCGTGAAGTAACCAGGGTTGTAACTCCTGGCACAGCGGCGGACTCTGCTTTGAGTTCGGACGAGAACAATTTCCTGGCCGCGTGGGCGCAATCGGGAGATCACGTGGGCTTTGCCGCTTTGGATCTCTCCACCGGCGAGTTTCGCGCCACGGAATTCCACGGCGAGGATGCCGCGCGAAGGATTCAGGAGGAGTTACAGCAGTTGCGCCCGAGGGAAGTGCTGTACGCATCGTCAGCGCCTTTGTTTGATAGTTCAAGGTTGGATAGTGCAGCAAACCGTGCGGGTTTCGGCGCTTCACTCGGCGTCCCTGGTGCGCCCGCGGCTGGTATGACGGGATCGTCCCCCGCCCAGGTCCAGCTAAAATCACCGGCGATCGATTCCCTTGGCTATGCCGAAACCTCTCTCGATGATTGGATTTTCGGTCCTGATCACGCCATCCCTCTGCTGGAAAATCATTTCGGAGTTCTGTCTCTGGAGGGTTTCGGGCTTGCCGGCAAGCCCGCGGCTGCGGCTGCAGCCGGGGCAATTCTGCACTATGTCCGCAGTACGCAGCGCGGAACTCTCGATCATGTGGACCGCATCGGATTTTACGAACGCCACAATTGCCTGGTGCTGGATGCGGTGACGGTGCGAAATCTCGAGTTGATCGAGCCGTTGTTTTTCGGGGCCGATAACGGTATCACTCTGTTCCGCTCGCTCGATGCCACTGTAACTCCCATGGGCAAGCGCTTGCTGCGTTCGTGGATGCTTCGGCCCTCCATCGATTTGTCCGAGATCAATGCCCGCCTCGATGCTGTGGAGACGCAGGTGAAAGATACCATCGCGCGCGAGGAGTTGCGGCGGGCGCTTGATGGCATCCTCGACCTGGAGCGTCTCTTGAGCCGGGTCACGTTGGAGACGGCAAATGCCCGTGACGTGCTGGCGCTTTCCGCCTCGTTGGCAAAGATTCCTCTCGCTCGCTCGGTTCTCATGCGCTTCGCCGCAGACCGTCTGAAGACGTTGCACAGCTCAATGGACGAACTTTGCGATTTACGCGAGCGCATTGACAAAACGATCGTGCCGGAGCCGCCTATCTCGCTCAGCGATGGCGGGGTAATCCAGCGCGGTGTGGACAAAGAGCTCGATGAACTGCGCGATCTCAGCCGCAACAGCAAGCAGTTTCTTGCGCAGATCGAACAGCGAGAACGGCAGCGCACAGGCATTGCCTCGCTGAAGGTAAAGTTCAATTCGATCTTTGGCTACTACCTCGAGGTTTCGAAGCCAAACTTGCATCTGGTTCCACATGACTACGAACGCAAGCAAACGCTGGTCAACGCCGAACGTTTTACCACGCCGGAGCTGAAAGAGTATGAAGCGAAAATTCTCGACGCTCAGGAAAAGATAGTCGAGATCGAGCGGCGGCTCTTTACCGAGCTTCGCAGTGTCATTGCAGGCGAGGCCCGCCGGATCCGCCAGACCGCGCTAGCGCTGACCGAAGTGGATGTGCTCGCCTGCCTGGCTCACACCGCAGCTCTGCGCAACTATTGCCGCCCGCAGTTTGATGATTCTGCCGACATCGAAATCGTAGAAGGACGACATCCGGTAATCGAGCTGCAGGAAATCCCTGGCGGCACCGAACGCTTCGTGCCCAACGACTTATATATCAACTCCGCCACTCACACCGTGATCTTGTTGACTGGGCCGAACATGGGGGGCAAGTCAACCTACCTGCGGCAGGCGGCGCTGATTGTGATCCTGGCGCAGATGGGTTCCTTTGTGCCGGCCCGTTCCGCTCGTCTTGGCATTGTGGATCGCGTGTTCACTCGCATCGGCGCAAGCGACAATCTGGCTCGCGGACGCTCGACCTTTATGGTCGAGATGACTGAGACCGCGGCTATTCTGCACACGGCAACGCCCCGTTCGCTGGTCCTGCTCGACGAAATTGGCCGGGGCACGGCGACCTATGACGGATTGGCTATCGCCTGGGCAGCCGTCGAGTATCTTCATGCCCGAACTCGCGCTAAGACTTTGTTCGCTACCCATTATTTTGAGTTGACAGAATTAGCAGACCGGCTGTCCGGGGTGAAGAATTATCACGTCTCGGTAAAAGAGACCGGCGGCGGGATCGTCTTCCTGCGAAAAGTAGCACCCGGCGCGGCCGACCGCAGCTATGGAATCGAAGTAGCTAAGCTGGCTGGATTGCCCAATGAAGTGGTCGAGCGTGCACGCGAAGTGCTGGCAGAACATGAGATGGCGGAACAGCGCGTAACGAGCCTGCTCGCCAGTGACCACGCGCAACCGCCTCCGGCGGCGCAGTTGACCATCTTCACCCCGCTTTCACAGCCTGTGCTGGAGAAGCTGCGAGAGGTGGATCTGAACCGCCTGACTCCGCTGGAAGCATTGAATTTGCTGGCAGCGTTGAAAAAGGAAATCTGACGGGCACTCATGAGCAAGCTTCCTGATACCCGTGCCGTGGGACAACTTCTTGTTATTGGCTTCGACGGCACAGAAATGTCGTCGCAACTCCGCGCTCTTCTCATACGCCTGCAGCCGGGCGGCGTTATCCTTTTTTCCCACAACATCGCCGGTGCGGAACAGACCAATAAACTTCTCAAGGATTGTCAGGCTTGTGTTTCCACGCCGTTGTTTACCTGTGTTGATATGGAGGGCGGGCGGGTTGACCGTCTTCGTGAGGTGTTCGGCCCAGCTCCTTCCGCCGCCGACGTGTTTGCTACCGGGGATCGCGCAGCTTTTCGCAAGCACGGCGAAATCATAGGACAGTGCTGCCGCACCCTCGGCTTCAATACCGATCTTGCGCCCGTCGTAGATTTGGCGTTCGAGGCCTCGCGCAACGTGATGAGCTCGCGGGCGGTTTCCGCCGATCCTGGGCAGACAGTTCTTTATGCGCGTAACTTTCTTGCCGGACTAAGGGAGGCGCTCGTGCTTGGCTGCGGGAAGCACTTCCCCGGGCTCGGCGAGGCGAATCTTGACACCCATCACGATCTTCCCAGAGTTGCGAAACCCTGGAAGAAACTGTGGGAACAGGATCTTTATCCTTACCGCGCCATGCGCCGCGAGTTTCCCATGGTCTTAATCAGTCACGCGAACTACCCGTCGGTCACTCATGACGACAAGCCTGCGTCACTTTCCAAGAAGTGGATCAAGGACGTTCTCCGCAAAAAGATCAGCTATCGCGGATTGATTGCCTCCGACGATCTCGAGATGGGAGGAGTACTGAAGGGCGCGTCTATCGAGCAAGCGGCGCTTGAGCACATTCGCGCCGGCGGCGATCTTTGCCTGATCTGTCACACTGAGGATTGGATTGCTCGCTCCTACGAAGCTCTGATTCGAGAAGCAGAAACTAACCGCAACTTCGCCGCGCGCGTGAAGGAGTCTGTAAGGCGAGTGCTCGCATTTAAGGGGAGACGCCCAGGACTGAAGCGGAACGCCGCCGCACCCAGCCCTGCGAAAGTGGAAAAGCTATCCCGTCAGTTGTGGGAATTCGGCGAACAAGTCAGACTAGAGACGATCCCACAAGAACATTCCGAGCGGCGGGAGCGTACATGATCGTCGCCGGAATCATGAGCGGCACGTCGGCCGATGGCATTGACGTGGCTCTCGTGCGCATCGTACTGGGACGCCTGCCCCGGTTAACACTGCTCGGTCATGCTGAATTTCCCTATCCCAGGACCGTTCGCCATGCGGTGCTCTCCGCCATGAATTCAACTCAGGCGAGCGTTGCCGATTTGGCGCGCTTGAATTTCTTGCTTGCCGAGCTGTACGCCGGAGCGGTGCTGGCCACGCAGCGTCTGTACCGATTGAAAGCGCAGTTGGTCGGCTGTCACGGGCAGACCCTCTACCATCAAGGCGAGGCCGCGCATTTCTTGGGCCGCAAGATTGCGGTGACCTGGCAGACTGGGGACGGATCGGTTCTCGCCGCGCGGTTGGGCGTGCCGGTGGTTTCGGATTTTCGCCCGGCCGACATGGCCGTCGGCGGCAAGGGCGCCCCGCTGGTTCCTTTCCTCGATTACCTGCTTTATCGCGACAAGAGTGTGGGCCGAATCGCGCAGAATATCGGCGGCATCGCGAATCTGACTGCGATTCCGGCTGCAGCGTTTCCAAGGCAGGTGATTGCCTTCGACACCGGTCCGGGCAACATGGTGATTGATGCTCTTGCCGAAAAGCTGTTTCATTTGCGTTACGACCGCGATGGGCGAATTGCCGCTTCTGGGGTGGTTTTGGACAAAGTGCTGTCCGCCGTCTTAGAGTCGGCATTCTTCCGCCGCAAACCACCGAAGACCGCAGGCCGCGAAGAATTCGGTCGAGAATTTGTTGCGAGGTTCATGCGACGCTGTGGGCGGGCACCCAAGCGCGATATCGTCGCCACGGCTACAGCATTGACGGCACGATCCATTGCAGACGCGCTCGGCCGCTTCGTGCTGCGGCACAAGGGTACCTATCGCGATCTCATCGTCTCCGGCGGGGGAGTGAACAACCCCACGCTGATGGCAATGCTGGCGAATGCCGTGGCGCCAATAGGATTGCAAATCCGTTTCTCTGACGAATTCGGAATGCCTTCGCAGGCGAAGGAGGCTGCGGCGTTTGCGCTGCTCGCCTATCAGACTTGGAACCGGAAACCCTCGAACGTCCCATCGGCCACAGGTGCGAAAAAAGTGGCAATCCTGGGAAAGATCTCTTATGCGTGAACGCCAGCCGCGCCCCGCTCGCCTTACTGCGGCTAATGCACCCCTGCGGCAGGCACTAGCCCGAACGCTCGCGCTGGTTGTAGCCGCCGTTTTAGTTGTTCCTCTTCTTTCCTGCGCCGCAACGCCCGATCCCGGCACGCTGGTCATGATTATCGAGAGCAGTCCCGCCAATCTCGATCCCCGGGTCGGGCTCGACGCCCAATCTGAACGCATTGACGATTTGATCTTTGACGACCTGCTCGGGCGCGACGATCATCTCAACGTCCGGCCCGGGTTGGCGGAGCGCTGGGAGATTCCCGACCCCAAGACCTACGTGTTCCATCTGCGCCAGGGCGTGACATTCCACGACGGCCGCCCGCTGACTTCCCGCGATGTGAAGTGGACCTTCGATTCCCTTCTGCAAGGCAAGATTCGCAGCACCAAAGCGGCCGCGTATCGCTTGGTTGATCACATTGACGCGCCCGGCGATTACACCGTGACATTTCATCTGAAAGAGCCGTTCGCCACGCTGTTGTGGAACTTGTCCGATGGCGCCATCGGCATTGTGCCCTGCGGCAGCGGGAACGAGGTCAGTCAGCATCCCATTGGCTCCGGTCCATTTCGCTTCGTCAGCGCTGAGCAGGATAAAGATGTCGTCATCGCTCGTAACGATGACTACTGGGGCACCAAGCCGCTGCTCAACAAAGTGCGTTTCATCGTCGTGCCCGATACGACTACCCGAGCGCTCGAGTTACGCAAGGGCAGCGCCGACATTGCCATTAACGCCTTGACCTCCGATATGGTGCTTGCGTTGCAGCGCGAACCGAACTTGCAGGTGTTGCGCGCGCCCGGAACCGTGCTCTCATATTTGGCCTTCAACCTGCGCGATCCGATACTCACAAATGTGCGCGTCCGGCAGGCGCTGGCTTTTGCCGTTGACCGCGGTCCCATGATCCACTATCTATGGCACGATTTCGTCCGCCCGGCTTATAGCATTCTTCCTCCTGAGAGCTGGGCCTACAACCCGGACGTGCCGCATTACGTTTACAATCCCGGGCGTGCTCGCCAATTGTTGGATCAGGCCGGCTATCCCGCGGTTCAGGGTGTGCGGTTCCACCTGACCATGAAAACCGGGACCGAGGAAAGCACCCGACTGCTCGCCGCGGTGTTGCAGCAGCAGTTGCGCGAGGTTGGAATCGCGCTGGACATCCGTACCTACGAGTTCGCTACCTTCTTTTCCGATGTCACCCACGGCGAATTCCAGCTTTGCTCTCTGCGCTGGATTGGAGGAAACGAGGATCCGGATATTTTCGAATATGTCTTCCATTCGTCGAAATTCACTCCGCACGGCGCCAACCGCAGCTTCTATTCCAACCCCCGCGTGGATGCTCTGATTGATCAAGCACGTAGCGAACTCGACCAGAACACGCGCAAACAGATTTATGCGGAGATCCAGCGGATTCTTGCCGACGAGCTGCCCTACATCAACCTCTGGTATCAGGACAATATTCTGGTGCATTCGAAACGAGTGCAGAACCTGAGCTTGAATCCCTCCGGGAATTACGATTTCTTGAAGACCGCTGAATTGACGTTCTAAGCCCTTTGTCCGGGAGATGGACGCCGCACTTGTGCGTGTTACCATCGAAGTTTGCTCTAACAGGTCCGGCCGCTCCTGAAGCGGTGACCACTGTCCACTCTTTCTATGCGCATCCTGTTTATTGGCGACATTTTCGGCAGGCCGGGACGGACGATCGTCAAAGATCGCTTACCGGGGCTGGTGAAACAGCACTCCATCAACCTCATCATTGCCAACGGGGAGAACTCTGCCGCCGGCTTCGGGATCACTCCGCCGCTGGCGGAAGACCTCTTCGAGTTGGGCATTGACGTGATTACCACCGGCAACCACATCTGGGACAAGCGCGAGATCATCGATTACTTTGAAGCTGCCGATGGGAATCCGCACAGTCCCGCGCGGCGCGTCTTGCGGCCCGCCAACTACGCTCCGGGGACGCCGGGTTGGGGAGTGTACGAGGGGTTGAAAAACAACGTCCCCTACGCCGTGATCAGCCTGCAAGGACGGGTTTTCATGGCTTCGAACGATGACCCTTTTCGAGTAGCCGACCAGTTGTTGAAAAAGATTGACTCAAAGGTCGTATTCGTTGACATGCATGCGGAAGCGACCTCAGAAAAAATGTCCCTGGGCTGGTATCTTGACGGACGCGTCTCAGCAGTAGTTGGCACCCACACTCACGTTCCCACGGCCGATGAGCGGGTGTTGCCCAAAGGCACAGCGTACATCACCGATGTCGGCATGACTGGCCCGTACGACAGTGTCATTGGCGTGAATAAAGAACAGATCGTGGCCCGGTTCCTGAACAATATGCCGGCACGATTCGAAGCCGCGACGGGAGATGTCCGTCTGTGCGCTGTGGTCGTGGATTGCGACGAGGCCACGGGGCGGGCGCGGACGATTGAGCGGTTGACGGTGAAATAAAATCCGATTGCAGGAGACGCTAATCGGCAGCTATTTCAATGTGCGGCTGAGTGTCCTGCGGTTTCCGACAGGCAGGAACGTGATTGCCGCTTTTGCTAAAGACCGATAAACATCTTCTAACAGTGGAAGGCCTCTCAACCCTTTCAAGTGCTTGCGCACAATCTCAGCATCGCCCCTTACCAGGGGACCGCTGAACGCTTTTGCCGCGCCCAGCGCAGAATAGTTGGCGATGGTCTGGCGAACGATGGGCAAGATTCTCTTTCGTGCTTGTGCCGCTGAGAGTCCGGTCGCGCGCCCCACCTGCTCCGCGCTCACCAGCAGCGCAACCAGCAGCGGCGAAGCAAAAGCTCCCCACGCGTGGTAAAGAACTTTATCGCGCTTGCGAATGGGGAATGCTTCTCCGCCCAGGTCGCGAGCGATCCGCCGAGCCAGGCGGGTGGCTGCCGCATCGCCTTCCACGGCGAAGGACACATTTTTCAACGATGGGATCGAACCACGCACGAAGGTCATCAGAGGATGCATTGAAGCTACTGCCGCTCCGTGCTGCCGCAAGACATCGAGCTCGTCGCTGCTCAATGCGCCACTGGAGTGAAAGGCCAGCTTTCCCTTCCAGAGAGCCGGCGGCACAAGATCACGGGCGACACCGGCAATCTCCCGGTCAGCTACACAAAACCAGACCAAATCCGCATCCAGACGCGTTTCACTGTTAGACGAAACATGCGCGCGAAGTTTGCCGCCTAGTTCGCCAGCAGCGCGCCGCGATGCGCTGCCCCTGCGGAAGATGATCTCGGAAACTCTGTACCCGGCGCGGTTCAATTCGAGCGCCAGAGCCGTGCCCAATCTTCCCGGCCCTACAATCGCGATTGTGGGCTTGCGTGCCGCCCGCCTGGGTACCATCGCGGCAGCATATCAGGCGGATCGCGTTCGGCAAAATCTCGCGCGACCTGCCGCACGGCCAATCCGCGTACCTTATATTGGATGGATGTCGAAATCACGTTCTGGAAAACCTAAAGCTGAGGTTATCTCTTCCCGCGATGTGTATCGCGGACCCGTATTCTGGGTCACTGCCGATGAAGTGCTGGAACCCGGCGGCGTGCGGGCACGGCGGGATATCGTACGCCACACGGGCTCGGTGGTCATCCTGGCAGTGGAGGAGAGCAACTCCGAGCCGCGTGTCCTGCTGGTGCGGCAATATCGTCACGCAGCCCAGCAATTCCTTTGGGAGCTACCGGCTGGCCGCAATGACAAGGATGAAGCCGAACTGGTCGCGGCCAAACGGGAATTGCTGGAAGAGACTGGCTACACTGCGGCAAAGTGGAAGCGCGCCCTGAAGTTCTACGCCAGTCCGGGGTTTTTGGCCGAGACCATGTCCATCTACCTGGCTCGCAGCCTTCGTCCCGGGGTTGCCCAGCCGGAGGACGATGAAAGGATCTCCATGCGCCTGTTTCCGCTGTCTGATGCCGTCCGCATGGTGATATCGGGAAAGATTTTGGATGGCAAGACGATCGCTGGCGTGCTCTGGCTGAGTCACGAAAAATGACGCTCGGTTTGGCTGCCGCCCCCGACACGCTTTTGCTTGACAGTTTCCCTAAAGCGGACGGAAAATGGCCTCAAATGCGCGGCACGACCTCGGCGCAAAGCAGATAAGGTACGTGCTCGCGGGGGGCGTCACGTGGAACGTTTGAAAGGCACGGTGAAATGGTTTAACAACGCCAAGGGCTACGGCTTCATCGGACGTGAAGACGGCCCGGATGTTTTTGTGCACTACAGCGCTATCGCGGCTGAGGGATACAAGAGCTTGCAGGAAGGGGATCCGGTTGAATTCGAGATCACCGAGGGTCCAAAGGGACCGCAAGCTGCTAATGTTACTAAGCCTGCTTAAAGTCTTACTTTAGCTCGCGGATCCGGTTCGCGTGGAAGTCTTCCTGCACACACCTGTGCGCCGTCTGCGACCCACCATCGCGATCCCGAAGTCCCGTGCATTGCCGCTCAAAAAACTCCAAACTTCCTCTCTGGCTTGATCTTGTTTAATCTGTTCCCACATGGATAACAAGGCCATCGCCGGCATTCTGTATGAGACTGCCGCCCTGCTGGAGATTGACGGGCAGGACTCGTTCCGCATTCGCTCCTACCGTAACGCGGCCGAAGCCATAGAGGCCTTTCCGGGGCAGATTGCCGACATCATCGATGAACCCAAGAAGGTGCTGGAGATTCCGGGCATCGGCAAGGGAATGCTGGCGAACCTCAAAGAAATGCTGAAGGAGGGCAAGCTCTCCGTGCACGCGGAGATGCTGACCAAATACCGGCCTTCGATGCTCGATTTGCTCAAGATTCAGGGGCTTGGCCCCAAGACGATTGCTTTGATTTGGAGCGCGTACCAGGTTTGCGATGTGGAGGGCGTGGAGAAGCTTGCCCGCGAAGGCAAGATTCGCATTCTGCCGCGCATGGGCGAAAAGCACGAACAGAAGCTGCTGAAAGCGATTGAGGATTACCGTCGCATCGCCGGCCGGTTTCTGCTCGATACTGCGGAAGCTCAGGCCGGGAAAATCATCGAACATCTACGCGATTATCCCGGTGTAGAGAAGGTTACCCCGGCGGGCTCGCTGCGCCGCGGGCGAGAAACCGTAGGTGATCTCGATATTCTGGTCACCGGCAAGGCATGCTGCGATGACGCCGAGCGCCAAAAGCTGATTGATCACATTATCAAGCTGCCCGGACTAATGGAAATTATTGCTCGCGGCGAAAATAAAGTCAGCTTTCGTCTGCGCGGCGGGATGCAGGTAGATGTCCGCCTTCTCTCCCCGGATTCGTTTGGCGCAGCCATGCAGTATTTCACCGGATCGAAGGCGCACAATGTCACCCTCCGCCAGCGAGCCCTGAAGATGGGTTATACGCTGAGCGAGTACAGTCTGGCTCGCCTAGATACCGAGAAAGCGGTTGCCGGAAAAACCGAAGAGGAGATCTACGCCAGGCTCAAGCTGGACTACATTCCTCCAGAATTGCGCGAGAACCTCGGCGAGATTGACGCTGCGGAGAACCATGCTCTGCCCGACTTAATCACGCAAAAAGATTTGCAGGGCGATGTCCACATGCACACCGTCGAAACCGACGGCCGCAACACCATCGAAGAAATGGCTGAGGCTGCCCGTGCCCACGGATACAAATATATGGCCATCACCGACCATTCCAAGAATCTCGCCTTCGCGAATGGCCTCGACGACCAGCGCGCGGTGGAGCACATCAAGCGAATCCGCGCCGCGAATGAGCAGAGCGAAGGCATCATCATTCTCGCCGGAGTTGAAGTGGACATTCTGGCCGACGGCTCGCTTGATCTTTCTGATTCCGTGCTCGAGCAGATGGACTTGGTGATCACCAGCGTTCATTCTCACTTCAACCAGAGTCCTCCGGAAATGACAGAGCGCCTGCTGAAAGCTGTGGAGAACCACAATACCTCGTTCCTTGGCCATCCTACGGGACGCTTGCTGCTTCGCCGCGACGCGTATGAGTTTGACGTGGATGCAGTCTTCGAAGCTGCGGCAAAGCGCAAAGTCGCCATGGAGTTGAACTCGTATCCCGACCGATTGGATCTATGCGATCGTCATCTTCGTCTTGCCAAACATCATGGCGTGAAGATCGTCATCAATACTGACTCGCACCACACGTCCCATCTCGACAAGATTCGCTTCGGCGTGCTGCAGGCCCGCCGCGCCTGGCTGACCAAGGAAGACGTGCTGAATACGCTGCCTCCGGAGAAGTTTGCCAAGGCGATGAAGCACGCGTGGTAGGAGAAGTCAGGTGACCCTTCTCGCGATCCACTCTCCCGCTTCGCTCGTTCCCAAACTACCGCCGAGATCCTGGGTGGTTTTCTTCTGCCTAAGAGCTTCGAGCACCGCGACGTCGATTTTCTCTGCCTCTGCCGTCAATCCCAAGTACGCCAGCATCATGGCTGCCGTCAGAATCGCTCCAAAAGGGTTCGCGACGTTTTTGCCCGCGATGGGTGGGGCGGAGCCGTGCACCGGCTCGAACATTGACGTCTTGCCGGGATGAATGTTTCCGCTCGCAGCCATTCCCAGGCCGCCCTGCAGGCCCGCCGCCAGGTCGGTGATGATGTCGCCGAACATATTATTCGTGACAATCACATCGAACTGGCGCGGATCGCGAACCATTTGCATGCAAAGGGCGTCCACGTACATATGTTCGGGCTTGATCTGGGGATACTCTCCGCTCACTTCCTTAAAGACGCGCTGCCAGAGGCCGCCGGCGTGGGTCATGGCGTTGGATTTGTCGCACATCAACACGCGCTGGCGTGGAGTGCCGTCTTGTTTCGCGTGCCGTTCGCAGAACTCGAAAGCATAGCGAACAATTCGCTCCACGCCTTTGCGCGTGTTGACATCTTCCTGGATGGCAATTTCATCGGGCGTGCCTTTCTTGAACACTCCGCCCAGGTCGCCGTAAACTCCTTCCGTGTTCTCGCGGATCACCACGAAATCCACGTCTTTCGGTTCGATTCCCTTCAGCGGACAAAGCACCGCATCCAACAACTTCACGGGACGAACATTGGCGTAAAGATCCATCTGGAAACGCATGCCGAGGAGGATCTCCTTGGCGTGAATGTTGGTCTTGACGCGGGGGTCGCCGAAGGCCCCAACCAGGATGGCGTCGAACTCGCGCTCGAGCATGGCGAAGCCGTCAGGGGGGACGGTCACGCCATCGGCGAGGTAGCGGTCGGCGCCCCAATCGAACTGCGTCATTTCGACATCGGCACCCGAGGCGTTAATCACATTGACGGCCTGGGGGATGACTTCTTTCCCGATGCCGTCGCCGGGAATAATGGCTATGCGTTTTTTCTGGCTCACGAGGAGAAAGATTATATACTGCCTCGACCGCATGCCTGCTTCAGACCAGATGAGTCGTTCCCAGCTTTTGCGCGAGCTTGGCGTAAGCCATGCCGGGGCCATTGTGGTCGGCACCATCATTGGCAGCGGAATTTTTCTTGTGCCCGCGGAAATGATGCAGGCGGTGGGCTCGGCGAAGCTGGTGTATCTGGCGTGGTTGGTCGGCGGTCTGCTGTCCTTCTTTGGGGCGCTCACTTACGCGGAATTGGGCGCGATGAAGCCGCAGGCGGGCGGCGAATACGTGTATGTCCGAGATGGTTACGGACCGCTCGCCGGATTTCTTTATGCCTGGACGTGGTTCATCATCGCGAAACCAGCCTCTATTGCGACGGTGACCATTGGGCTGGTGCGGATTCTTGGAACATTCCCAGTGTTTGCGTTCTTTTCGAACAACGTTATCACGCAGCCATTGAGCGTCAGCTATGGGCAGTTGGTTGCCATCGGTGCAACTTTGCTGATTTCTTTTCTTAACTATCTCGGGATCAAGAAAGCGGGCGAATTTCAACTGGTTTTCACTTTGCTAAAGGTGGCGATCATTCTCGGGATCGTTGTTATCGGCTTTGCTTACAGCGGGGGAAGCTGGACGCATTTCGCCGGAAGTTATGCCGGGGCCAAGGGCGGAATCGCCGGATTCATCGCGGCCCTGGTGGCAGCTCTGTGGGCTTATGACGGATGGAACGATTTGAATATGGTTGCCGGAGAAATTCGGGAGCCGGAGCGCAATATTCCGAGGGCTTTGATCTTTGGCGTTGCCATCGTGGGCGCGCTTTACATGTTGCTGAATGCGGCGGTGCAGTTCGTTCTGCCCGCCACGCTGGTAGCAGCCTCGCCGCGCCCGGCTGCAGATGCGATGGGGCTGGTGCTGGGCAAGCTGGGCGCAGGAATCGTTTCCGTCGGGATGGCGGTTTCGATGCTGGTTACGCTCAACGGCACGATTATGAGTGGCGCGCGCGTCCCTTACGCTGTAGCGCGTGACGGCTATTTTTTCTCGGCCTTGGCGGAGGTTCATCCCCGGTTCCATACACCCTCGGTCGCCATTGGTGTGCAGGCGATGCTCGCCGTGACCTTGTTGCTGCTGGGAGGCAATTTCCGGCAGCTTTTCTCGCTGGCGATTTTTGCCGAGTGGCTCTTCTATATGATTGCCGGCAGCACCGTTTTTGTGTTCCGGCGGCGCGATCCGCACGCCCCGAGGCCATACCGTACCTGGGGATATCCAGCGGTGCCCATGCTTTTCGTGCTCGCGTCTGCGGTCCTGCTCTACTACACCTTCACTGACAACCTGCGGAATTCAGCGCTCGGTGTAATGGTGATTCTTGCTGGCGTACCCATTTTTTATGGCTTTGCGTCGCGGCGTCGAACATGAAAGTCGCTGCGGCCATTCCCTTATTGAGCCACTTTCCATTTTCGGTAACCCACTGATTACCTTAGTACAGTCCCGCAGGGCACGTTTACCACCTGCTCCGTGTCCCTTAACTTAGAACCTTCTGACCCAAGCACTCTCCCCACGCGCTCGGGTTCCTCATTGGAGCTAATGGATGGCTACGCCCCACAAGTTTGAGTTGGGTCTTCTGCCGGAGCGCAAGATGGACTGGCGCACCCTGGCGACCAGCTATGGCCTCGAATGCGTCTTTATTTTGTTCATTCTTTTTCTGGGAGTTCTCTTCCCCGACCGGATGCAATTAAGACCCAAGTACACGGTGACGGAAATCGTCCCCCGGCCGGACTTGCGACCTAAGCCTCTAAAACCAAGAAAGGTTCAGCCGCAGCCGCGTCCGGTTCGCGCCAAGCTGCTGCCACCGGCGCCGGTGCAAGTCGCGAAGTTGTTTGTCCCCAGGGATCTGCGTTCGCGCAAGAAGAAAAAGCCGGAAGAAGTGGAACCTCCGAAGATTGAGGTCAAGAATACTCCTCCGCCTGAGTTCGTTCCGGCAATGTCCGGAGCCCGTCAGCCCAGAATCATTTACACAGGTGCTTTCGGCAGTTCGGCTCCGGCCACAACCAATGCTCCCGTGGAAAAGGTTCAAACTGGCGGTTTTGGCGCTCCCGATGGATTGAAAGGCGACGGGAAAGACAACGCTCACTTGGGCGTCGCCCGGCTTGGCTCCTTTGATCTTCCGGAGGGTCAGGGAAAAGGCAATGGCTCCGGCGGAACGAAGGGGATGCAGGGCACGATCGCCAGCGCAGGTTTCGGCAACGGCATCGCGCAGGGCGGGCAAGGCGATGGCCGGGCCGCCGGCCGGGGCGCTCCGGTGCAGGCGGCTGGGTTCAGCACACAGGAGCTCGCGCACAACGGAGTGAAAACCGTTCCTACGGATAACGCTCCGGCGACGACTCCGGTTGAGATCATCTTCAAGCCCAACCCGGCCTACACCGAGGAAGCTCGCCAGCTCAAGCTCGAGGGGGAAGTTTTGCTCGAAGTGATGTTTGGCGCGAACGGGCAACTGCATGTGAATCGCGTGGTTCGTGGCATGGGTCATGGCTTGGACGAAACTGCCATCGCCGCCGCCAACAAGATGAGGTTCAAGCCTGCGCAACGCAACGGTTCGCCCGTGGATTCCACGGCAGTCGTACATGTGATGTTCCAGCTAGCGTTTTGAAAAGCAGATGGGTTTCAGGCAAGAAAAGTCGAGGTTTGAGAAAAGAGAGGAACAGAGTTATGCGTACTTGGAAATGGATGATCACTGCTTCCCTGCTGATCACGCTGAGCGCCACGGCACAGCAGACAGCAGGTCAATCACCTTCAGCGGACGCCGCGCCGCCTGCATCACAGGCAGCCGCGCCCGCCGACCCCACGTCCGCGCCGGCTTCGGCGGCGACGCAAGCCACGGCTCCGGTGCAAGGCAGCCCGGCAGCCGCCGCTCCCCAACCGGCCGCACAATCACTGGCACCCGCGCCCGCCACCATGGATCAGGTGGTGGATCGCACCATTGAGCGCGAGCACGCCTTGATGAGCATGCTCAAGAACCGGACGCCGCTGGTTGAAACCTACTTGCAAAACCTGAAGCCCGACCAGCAGCTTGGCGCCGTGCCCAGCGAGGATCATTACTTCCTGGGACGCATGGACCTGGGCGAGAGCGTGGACCGCCGCGATTATCTCTCCCGGGACACAAGCTTCGAGAGCCACCTGCTGGGCGGCGTCACCAAGATGTTCAAGTTTGAATATCAGCCCATGGGCTTTTCGTGGATGATCTTCGCGGATCGCAGCGACTTCGACCGCAGCCACTACCAGTTCAAGTACGTCCATCGCGAGTTCCTGGGCGACGTGCGCTGCATCGTCTTTGATGTCACGCCCAAGAAAGACGCCGGCAAGGGACGTTTTGTCGGCCGCATCTGGGTGGAAGATCAGGACTATAACATCGTGCGCCTCAACGGCACCTATGCGCCCCGTCCCAAGAACGCATATTTCTTTCACATGGACAGTTGGCGCCTGAACCTGATTCCGGGCTTCTGGGTGCCGGCTTACATCTACAGCGAGGAAGGCGACTTCAGCTACGGCGCCAAGGACAAGATGGCATTCAAGGCCCAGACCCGCATCTGGGGTTATGACCTGAAGAAGGGATCCAAGGACGACGAACTCACGAACATCAGGGTTGACGAAGTCAAAGACGTCAGCCCGACTACGGCCGATGCCTCGCCGCTGGAAGCGCAACGCGAGTGGCAGCAGCAGGCTGAGGACAACGTCGTCGAGCGGCTGCAAGAGGCTGGACTGGTCGCTCCCGAAGGCGAAGTGGACAAGGTCCTTCAGACGGTTATCAACAACCTCGAAATCACCAACAACATCGAATTGCCCCGCCCGGTTCGGGCGCGCGTGATGCTGACGTCTCCGCTGGAGACCTTCAGCGTGGGCAACACCATCATCGTAAGCCGCGGCCTGGTTGATACCCTTCCCGATGAAGCCAGCCTGGCCATGGTACTCTCGCACGAACTGGCGCACATCGTGCTGGGACATAACCTGGGCAGCAAGTTCGCCTTCAACGACCGCATGTTGTTCACCGACGAGTCCACATACAAGAATTTCGGATTCCGGCACAACCCGGACGAGGAAACGGCCGCGGACACCAAAGCGGTGGAGTTGCTGAAGACCTCGCCCTACGCGCAGAAGCTCGATGTTCCGGGATTGTTCTTGAAAGAACTCACTACCCGTGCGCCTCAGATTTCCGCGTTGCTGACGCCCCACCTGGGCAACGGCTTCACCGATGGCAAAGGCCAGCTCACTCGTCTCAGCGCGTTGGCCGGTTCAGGTCCGGCGCTCGATGCCAACAAGCTGGACCAGATTGCCGCGTTGCCGATGGGCGGACGCGTCAAGCTGAATGCCTGGGATGATCACGTGGAGCTGAGCAAGTCGGCACCGGTAGCGATCACTTCTGCGCGCGACAAAATGCCGTTTGAAGTGACCCCGTTCTTTCCCCGGCTGACCCGCTTAATCAGCGGAGCAACCCCGGAAGTTTCGACCAGCGCAGCCAACAGCGCTCCGGCGGATAGTCCCTCGACGACCACGAGCACGACTACGAAGGGAACGTATTAACCGCAAGTTGAACCAAGCGCAGGCCGGGGCCGGAAGCAATTCCGGCGCTCGGCCTATGTGCTTTATATGCTGAATCTGTCAGCGAGCCAGCCTCACAAATTGTTCTTGAACAACAACCAGCTCACCTTGACCCAAGGAATGCATGCCTGGCCGGTCTTTCCGATGCCTGCCACAGCTTGATGACCTCAAACACAATCGTAGTCGCGTAGGTGACGGCAATCCAAACTCCAACCTCCTCAATCGGCAGATCTGACCAGGCTCCGACGAACAGGCCAACCATCTGCCTCGGCTGGAAATTCCACCAGCCATATGGGACAGCCAGCGTTGCCTCCCAGAGCAGGCTTATCAGTACGATGATAAAAAGCGTAAGACTGAAAGCGCGCCAGTTAATGAATGGTCGCGCGGCCGGGAAAAAACTGGCCGCGGGAACCAAAGCGCCAGCGACCAGCAAGGTGAAGTATCCAGGAAAACCATCCGGAAAGGATGAGAACACTTTCTTGTACGCAATGGCAGCTACGATGAGGACCACAGCAAGAATTGCCGAGAACGCATGGAACTGGAGAAGCCGTGGGATCTTCTTCGCTTCACTCCGATAGTCGGCCACGCCATAAGCCGCCAACCAGAATTCGCTCAGCCAGATGTAGAGCAGTAGCACCGCCATGAAGCCGGTCAGATAGAAGACGTACTCCTCAATCGGAACCGCTCCGCCTATTGCCGGGGCTCCGATTCTTAGAGTCGCACCCGGATTCGGAAAACAAAAGAAACAGTGGGCAAAAAAAAAGTCGAGCCCGCAGCCGAGCGGAACCAGAATGCCGAGCGTCCGCCAGAAAGCCCGCCGGGGAATCTCCACTCCTTCACGCGGCACGAACCAGAATGCAATGACCAGAATAGGAACAATGAACAGCAACAAGCTCCACGTGTACCCATGCGGGCTGGGATTGGAACTCGGGATCTGCAAGATTCCGGGAGTGCGCACGGTGTGCAAAGTAATCGCTGCCGGAACCACAATCATTCCCAGCATCGAGACCACTAGCCATGAACAAGCGCGAGGACTGGGATCTCCGCGGGACACACTGGGTGACATGGAAAGCGGCCTCCCCAAATTGTCAGATTGTACGCTCACCGCACCACTACTCCGGCATATCCCACAACCATCTCCCGGTCGCCGGATACATCTCCGGAAGTTGCATACATGATCAGTTCCGCGGAAGTCGCACCCAACCGCTTGGCAGCTGTGAGCATCACGACGGTTGGCCCGAAACCGCACATGCTGATTTCTTCCTTCATCACGACATCGAATAATCCGCGCGCGTCCAGCGCCAGAATTCTGTCAATAGCTTTGCGATCCTTTACCCGGGTTACGCTGTCGCTCTCGTAATGGTTCATGTCGCTGGAAGCGATCATCAGCGCCGGCTCTTCTTGTTCCTTCAAAACCTCCGCCATCGCCTCGCCCAGTTTTTCCAGCACCTCGAAATGGCCGGTTCCGAGGGCCACTGGAACGAATGTGAGATCGGACCTCAGTGTTTGCAGAAACGGCAACTGCACCTCGACGGCGTGCTCCCGGCGGTGGGCGTCGCTGTCTTCCGTCAACGATGGAAATTGGCGTTTAAGCGCGTCCGCGAGCGCCAGGTCGATAGGCACAATGCCCAGCGGCGTCTCCCAGGCAGCGTTGGTCATGATGGAAAGAGGCTCGCCCAAGCCGGTGTGATTGGGGCAGAGGACGATGCAGCGCCTGGGAATTTGCAGCTTGCTGTAAACCGCTCCCGCAACCGCTCCGGAATAGATGTAGCCGGCGTGTGGGGCCACGCACCCCAGGGCGCGGACCGTTTCTGTTTGGGGGGGCAAGTAGGATTCCAGGTCGCGCCGCAGCGTCGCCGGGTCGCGAGGATAGAACCGTCCGGCAACGGCAGGATGGCGAACGCTCGTGGGCACGCTGCACCTCCTTGAGTCAAGCGCCTATCTAACCCTGTCTTTCTGCCCCAATGCCTGAAATAATGCTGCGCTTTTTTCGAGTGACAATGCCTCGGCCCGAATCGTGGGCTTCACCCCGGCTTTTTGCATAGCCGCGCGCAAGGTTCCCGGTTCATACTTCGCTTTCAGGTTGTTCCACAAAGTCTTCCGCTTTTGTCCGAAAGAGAGCTTTAGAAACTGAATGAACCCCGTTTCCGGCACTTTTAGTTCCTCGAGCCGAGGAGCAATTGTTAGCCGAACGACCGAGGAGTGAACTGAGGGCGGCGGAGAAAAGGCCTGAGGCGGAAGAGTAAAGAGCTTCTGCACGCCGGCATAAAGCTGAACTGTGGCGGAGAGCAATCCATACTCGCTGTGCCCCGGTCGCGCGGCCAGGCGATCGGCCACTTCGCGTTGCACCATCAAAACAATTTCTTCGAAATACTTGCGGTACTCGAACAATCGCAACAGGATGTCTGAAGTAATGAAGTAGGGAAGATTGCCCAGGACGCGTACTGTTTCGGGCTGATGATTCATTCCCGGACGCGTGCTGCCCGGCTTCGGCCCGAAAAGGGTGTTGAAATCAATGGCCAGGATGTCGCCCTCGATTATTTCGATATTAGGAGTTAAAGAGAAATTCATGCGCAACTGCGCCGCCAGAACGCGGTCGAGTTCAATGGCAATCACCCGCCGGGCCCGTTTGGCGAGCAGAGAGGTCAGAGCGCCGCGTCCGGGGCCGATTTCGAGCACGGTGCAGTGCTCGATGTCACCCAATGCCTCTACTATCCGCATGGCGGCGGATTGGTCCACCAGAAAATGCTGCCCCAGCTTGGGCTTGCGGCTTGGCCGCGCGGCAGATACTTTCGGCACGTTGCCCTCTTTCTCTCCGCCAGTTAGACTTGAAGTTTCACCCCGCGAATCTACGTGCGCTGGAGTAGTGCGCAGTTTTCTGCGCCCTGGTCACCATCATAGCCTGCGCCCGAGGATCGCGGTCAAACAGGAGGGTCGTTTTCATGCATATTGCCTTCGCCGCGTCGGAATGTGTGCCGTTTTCAAAAACTGGCGGGTTGGCCGACGTGGTCGGTGCGCTGCCGCGGGCTCTGGCGGCTGCGGGACATCAGATCAGCGTTTATGTGCCGCGCTATCGCCAGACCAAACTAAAGGACGCCGAGACAGTGGTGCGCAGCATCACCGTGCCTTTCGACGATCATTATCGTTTTTGCTCGGTGGTCACGGGCGGCAACCATTCCGGGATTCAGTTCTACTTTGTGGACTATCCGCCGTTTTTCGACCGCGAAGCGTTGTACGGCACTTCCGCCGGCGACTATCCCGATAATGCCGAGCGCTATGCGCTTTTCTCCCGCGCCGTGCTGGAGGCTTCAAAGATTCTGGGAGTGCCTCACGTCTTTCATTGCCATGACTGGCAATCGGCTTTGATTCCTGTGCTGTTGCGGACCCAGTACGCCGAAGATCCAGCGTTCCGCGAAGTAGGAACGATTTTCACCATCCACAACATGGGGTATCAGGGACTGTTTTCCCCTGACATTCTGCCGCTGCTGATGCTGCCGTGGGATCTGTTTGCCATGTCGAAGATGGAGTTCTTTGGACAGGTCAATTTTCTGAAAGGGGCGCTGGTGTATTCCGATTTCATCACTACGGTAAGCCGGAAGTACAGCCAGGAGATTCAGACTGCCGAATTCGGCTTTGGATTGGAAGGCGTCTTGCACGACCGGGCTGCCACGGTCGCCGGGATTCTGAATGGCGTGGATTACGAGGAATGGAGCCCGCAGACAGACAAGTACACGGGCACGAAGTATTCCCCCCAGGACTTGAGTGGCAAAGCCAAATGCAAGCAGGATTTGCTTGCCAGTTTTGGGGTCAGCAATGCGAACCTCAAGCTGCCGGTCATTGGCATCGTGTCGCGATTCGCTGCGCAGAAGGGATTTGATCTGATTGCGCAGATCATGGACCGGCTGGCGCGGGAAGAAATGATCGTGGTCGCGTTGGGCAACGGCGACAAGCAATACGAGGAAATGTTCCTGCGGCTGCAAAAACAATTCCCGCAGAAGATCGCCGTCAAAGTCGCGTACGACAATGCGGTTGCCCACAAGATCGAGGCCGGCAGCGACATGTTCCTGATGCCCTCGAAATACGAGCCTTGCGGATTGAATCAGATCTACAGCTTGAAGTACGGGACGGTGCCCATCGTACGCGCTACCGGTGGCCTGGACGACACCATTGAGCCTTGGGATACCCGCACCGGCAAAGGCACGGGGTTCAAGTTCAGCGAATACAGTGGAGAAGCCCTGCTGCTGACCATCAAGGAAGCGCTGAAAGCCTTCCGCGATCAGGCCTCATGGCAGATGCTGATGCGGAATGGGATGAACAAAGATTTTTCCTGGAACGCTTCAGCGAAAGAATACATTCGGATCTATGAACGTGTGCGGCAGGCTCGAACTGCTCAGCCGGTGCCGCAGCTGGCAGCCGTGTAGTGAGGGCCTTCGGAGGGTGCCCCTAGAACATTCCTCCGGTTTTCACGGTCAATATACTCAGGGCCATTTCCAGACTCCGGATGGCCTCGGTGAGCTCAGGGTGCTCGCCGATTTTCTCCCGTAACGTCTTCAGCCGTTCGTGCGCTCCGGAGAGATGCTCTACAGCGGGATGCGCCGCCGCTGGCTTAGGCTCAGGCTGGCTCGGGGATGGCATGGGGATATCTTACTCCAGAGCGGGTGCAGCTCTTGCCGCAGATTCAGCAGGAAGCTGTCTACGCTTCTCGCGCTGCCCTTGCGCGCCGCTTGGGCTCGTGCCGCATGCTGCGGCCTTCCACCAAATGCACCAGCTCCTCGCCCAGATTCTTGGCGTGGTCTCCGGCGCGCTCGAAAGCCTGGGCCATGAGAAGCAAGCTGGTGCTGTAGTCACGGCGGCGGTCTTTATGCTTGCTCTCGAGATGCCGTTGAAACACCGCCCGGCAAACTTGGTCAATCTGCGAGTCGGTTTGCATCACCCAGGTGGCGGAATCCACCTCGCGATTCACAAATCCCTCATGTACGGCCGACAGCATCTTCTCCAGAATGTCTGCCATGGCGATCAGGTCGCGGCGGTCATCGCGTGCGAGAGGCGCGGTCAATAGCTGCACACGCTGCGTGACCGACCATGCCAAATCGCCGATGCGCTCCAGATCAATAATGAATTTCAAGCAGGCGAGCAACTCGCGGGCCTCGGCTTCACTGACCTCAGTAATCGCGCTGGTGATGCGCTCGTCCACCTTGCGCTCCATGCGGTCAAGTTCTTTCTCGCAGTCCTTCACCGCGATGAAGGCCATGTTGGATGAGTTCTCGAGAAAGTCTTTGATATTGAACGCCGCGTCCTTGGCCACCAGGCAAGCCTGCTGCACCAGGCCAATCATTTCCCTGGTGGACTCGAACTCCTGGACGGATTTCCGCCGGGTAGCGTTCATAATGAAATCTAATGATAGCGCGGAGTGCCCGGATTCAGCGTCAGGCAATGATTAAAAGTCAGTGAATGTCCCGCATGGCGCCGGCGCTTGCGGGGCGCTGAACGGCATAGACATCCAATTTCGTATTGCGCGGTGAACACTTTCTGCTGCCGGATTTGCACTGCTCATGATGCAAGTTGTCCTTTCAGGTTCCTCTAGAGCCTTATTTCCACTTGCCAACACAAGTTGAGCTTCTCGATAATACGCGTGGAGAGCTTCTTACCCCGTGTACCGATACAGTCGAGCAGATCTGCTTCGCATTCTTCGGCTGACGGCGCGTCAGTTCGCCGCTTGGGAAAAGGCCGGACTGGTGGCAACCGGGGAGAGCTATTCCTTTTTTGACCTGCTGCAAATCAAGAAGGTGCGGGATCTGTGCGCCCAGAAAGTGCGCCCGGCGGTGATCCGGGAGTCGCTGGCCGCCATGCAAAAGCGGGCGGCGGGGATGGAAAACCCGTTGCTCGAAGCAGGGGCCCTGACCACCGGACGCCGCATTGCGTTCCGCCACGAAGGCAAGCTGCTGGAGCCGATTGCCGGGCAGTTCATGTTCGATTTCTCGTCCCGTGAAAATGTGGTGACCAGCGCTTCGATTGCCATCCGCCAGCCGGAACCGGCTCCGCGGGATGTCGTCGAGCTTTTCGCTCGCGGCATTGCACTCGAGGAGAACCCCAATACTCAGAGCGAAGCGCTTGCGACATATCAGAGGGTGCTGGAGCTTGACCCTGCCCACTCCGCCGCCAACATCAACCTGGGCACGCTGTTTTACAACCGTCAGGAATACACCCTCGCGGAGAAGCACTACCGTGCCGCGATTGCCGCCGATCCGCGCTACGCGCTCGCGTATTTCGACTTAGGGAACGTACTGGATGAGACCGGCCGGGTGGCCGAGGCCATCCAAACCTACAAGACGGCGCTGCAACTCGCGCCCACCTACGGCGATGCCCATTACAACCTGGCTTTGGCTTACGAGAAGGTCAAGGAACCGCGCCAGGCTCTCAAGCATTGGCAGGCCTATGTGAAGCTGGATACTACCGGACCGTGGGCCGTCCACGCCAGAAATCAGATTAAGCGCATTCTACAGGCCGACGGGCTAAGGCTGGTGCGCTAAGTCAGGCGCGCGGGCTTGAAACCTCTTGTCCTAACCCCGCTGTATGTACAATAATATCCGCATGAAGAAAAACAATAAGCGCCGGACGAAAACCACGCGCAAAGCCTCAAAGAAACGAGCAGCACGGGGAAGGAAGATTTCTGGTCTTAAAGCCTCAGCCGATGAAGTGCGCTACTCGCCTTCCGGAACGCGCGATTGGTCCACCGAAGAGGGACGTTGGTACCGGCCAATCAAACAGCCGGTCACGCTGCGGCTGGATATCGACGTGGTCGCATGGTTCAAGGCGCGGGGCCGGGGCTATCAAACCCGCATCAATCGCGCGCTGCGGGAACTGATGCTGCAGGAGCGGAAGTCTAGATCTAAGGGCTAGAAGTCACACCAACTCGATTTGGACGTTGCGGGATTTGTTGACAGCATGAAGAACTTGGCAGTTATTCTTGGCATTTCGATCCTCCTAGCGCAACCTAGTTTCTCGCAGGCCCATACGCCACACCATTGTTCCGTTCCCAACGGAGCACCACCGCCATACCCTGATTCGCTTAAGGGAAGTGGGATTCAGGGGAGCGTCGCGATAGAAGCAATCATCAATGACCACGGCTGTACCGAGAGTGTGAAAGTTGTTGGGAAGCTACACCCTGAGTTAGATGAAATCGCCCAGCAAGCGGTAACTTCTTGGAAATTTAACCCGGCGATGAAGGATGGTAGACCTGTGAAAGTAACTGTCCGGCTGTTGGTCGCATTCAAGGAGAGCGACCAACAGCACTAAATTAGATCAGCACCTCCGTACCGTTGAGGAATCCCTCCCTGCCAAAGATGTTAAAATCTCCGGTTCGCCACTCTCGCATTTGAAGGTAGTCATCATGCCCGAGACCATGTTGCAAGCTCCAGCCGCTACGCCTTTGACTTCGTTTTCCGAGGACGAAATTCTGTTTCGCGACAACATTCACCAGTTTGCCGAGGAAAAAGTGCGCCCGCTGGTGAAGGAGATGGACGAAAAAGGCGTTTTCGAGCATGACCTCATCCGGCAATTTTTTCAGCTTGGGCTGATGGGCATCGAGATTCCCGAGCAATACGGCGGCGGGGCGGGCAGTTTCTTTGAGGCGATTCTGGCGGTCGAGGAGCTATCGCGGGTGGACGCGTCAGCCGGCGTGGTAGTGGACGTGCAGAATACGCTGGTCAACAATGCCCTGCTGCGCTGGACGACCGAAGATCAAAAGAAGCGATACCTGCCGCGCATGGCCGCCGATACTTGCGGCGCGTATGCACTGAGCGAGGCGGGCTCCGGCTCCGACGCATTCGCCTTGCAGACCAGGGCCGAACTGAAGGGCGGCGACTACGTTCTCAACGGGCGCAAGCTTTGGATCACGAATGCCAAAGAGGCCGGCATCTTCATTTTGTTCGCCACAGTTGATCCGGCTGCTGGCTACCGGGGCATTACCGCGTTCATCGTCGAAAAAGAGTTTCCCGGATTCACCGTGGGCAAGAAAGAAGACAAGCTGGGCATTCGAGCTTCGTCCACCTGCGAGTTGATTCTGGAAGACTGCCGCGTGCCCAAGTCGAACGTTCTGGGCGAAGTCGGCAAAGGATACAAGATTGCGATTGAGACTCTGAATGAAGGCCGCATAGGCATCGGTGCGCAGATGGCCGGAGTGGCGCGGGGCGCCTGGGAATACGCGGCAAAATACGCGCAGGAACGCAAGCAATTCGGTAAGGCGATTTCCGAGTACCAGGGTGTGCAGTTTCAGATCGCGCAAATGGCGACGGAGATCGAAGCTGCCCGGCTCATGGTTTACAACGCGGCGCGCATGAAAGACGCTGGCGTTCCCTTTGTGAAAGAAGCTGCCATGACCAAGCTGTTTTGCTCGCAAGTCGCCGAGCGGGTGACGTCGCTGGCCATTGAGATCTACGGCGGATATGGGTTCACGAAGGATTATCCGGTGGAAAAGTACTGGCGCGATTCCAAAATCGGCAAGATTTACGAAGGCACATCGAATATGCAATTGGCCACGATTGCGAAGTTGGTGCTGGGGGGAAAGTGAGTCTCCCCGCCGTGTTTTCGTCGGCTTACAGCTCGCGGTTCGCGTCTCCCAACTCTCAGGTACAACCTTAGCTTTCCGTCACAACTCGGAGAATGACACAATTTGACACTTTGCAAGTCACATCCGTAACGCGGTTCGGTTACCTATAATGTGCAGGCAGTTGCACCTGCCAAGCCTCCTCAACCCCAGCCACGCCACCCTAAGTTCCGTTTCTGGAATAGCTTGCAGACGTTACTTTAGTTGGTGGACTAGCTGCATTTAGGGAGGTGCCCGCTGCTCTGGGCCTCAGAACGGGGTGCACCATGGTTAGCCTGCTGCCGGAGAACGCGCTTGCCTTAGCAAAGCCGAAGCACACGCTGCTCCCATTTCTTGTGGTGCTGTTCCTGATTTCCTACGGCCTGATGGCCCTGCTGGTCGTGGAACAGGGACGCACGATTGATTCGCAACGCAACCTGATCCGCTCTCTGTTCGATGACAGCTCCCAACTGAGCCAACTTAAAGGTAAGAATTTCCAAAAGCAACGCGCTGAAGCCCAAGCCCAGGCCGAGGCGAACGCAAAATCCCAGGCGCATCACCCGTCAACCCAGGCACAACCGGGAGACAACGCCACGAGCAAGCACGGTGGCAGCAAGCTCAAGAAACAAGTTCCGCAGGCGCCCCCTGAGGATACGTCCGATACGGCGGATCAACGCAGGAATTTGTTTTCGATCTAATTCGGGCCAGAGAAGACCCTATGAAAGTTCTGGCTGCGCTGCTACTGGCGTTGTCTTTACCCGGTTCTCATTTTGCAGCTTCGCCGCACACCTCCGTGACTCCGCAGGTCAAGCCGCAACAGGCCAACAAAGGCGGACAATGGTATATGGCAGAAAATGGGCATGCCGTCTACTGCAGAGGCCCGGTGATGATCATGACGCAGGCCGACGGCGGATTGCAACGTGTGGCGACCTTCTGCGAGGGCGAAAGAGCGATTGTGCCGCTCAGGGATTAGCGGCTGATTGGCCCGCATTCCGCGCGCCCGGCGTCGCTAGTTCCACATGTGCTCGACAATCAGCCACTTTCCATCTTTTTGGCGCTGGTATATCACAAGATAATTCCCCTGATACTCATGCTTGGTTCCATCTGAGATCTGCTCCATTGTCTCCTGATAGTCGCCGCTGTCGTAGGCGAGGTCGCCGGACTGCTGAGTGTCAATGCTATGCAGGCTTAGATCGCTGTTGAAGGTTGCCATGATCATTTTAAAGTGCTCGCGTATTGCAGGCTGGCCTGCTATGCGAGTGCTGGGTGGCAGGAACACCGCATTGGTCGCGTAGCGCATTAGAATCTGATCGAGATGCTTGGAGTGCAGTTCCTGCACCCACTGCTCGCGCAATTCGGTGAAATCCTTTGCGGTAAGGGAGGGGGGCCGAGCATGCGCCACTTCCCTGCCAGCTTGCATTACCACTGCCATGATTACGCAAACAGATAACAGCTTTTGGAGTTTCATGTTTTCCTCTGATTCCTGACCACAATAAATGCCGCGGTCCGCTGGCCCCACGCTTCTTGAACCCTAGCTTACACCTTGGCCGAAGGCCTTCAACCGCATCGGCAGTTTTTCGTAGATTCCGCCGAAGCCTCCGTTGGAAAGGATCGCGACCACATCGCCGGAGCGCATTTCGGGCGCGATGAGTTCTACGATCTGGTCCGCGCTGGGAACGATGCGCGCATGCTTGCCCTGCATTCGTATGTGGGCAGCTACTGCGGCCAAGTCCAGGCGCTCGGCTTCGGGGATGGCGTCTGACTTGAAAACCCCGGCGATGACAATCTCGTCCGCCAGAGCGAGGCTTCGGGCCAGATCGTCCTGCAAGACATTGCGGCGCAGAGTATTCGAGCGCGGTTCGAGAATCGCCCACAGGCGCGCGCCCTTATACCGCGAGCGCAGCGCGTTCAGGGTAAGCGCGATGGCGGTGGGATGGTGGGCGAAGTCGTCAACAATAGTGACGCCGTTAACCTCGGCCTTGACCTCAAGCCGTCGCTTGACACTCTTGAAGGTTCTTAACGCCCCGGCAATCTTTTCTGTTGAGATGCCCTGCGAACACGCAAGGGCTGCGGCCGCGGTTGCATTCCACACGTTGTATTCGCCGGCCAGAGGGAATTCGAAGTCCGCCCAGGGTTTGCCGTGGCGCAGAACCGACCACGTAGTATGGGTGGACCCCGTATGCAGATTGGCTACTCGCCAATCGGCGGCGGGACTCGCACCATATTTTTCCACCGGGCAGAATGCCTTGGCTAAACAACGCTGCAGGCTCTCTCCGCTATCGAACGCGACGATCCGGCCACGCCTCGGGATCAGGTTCACCAGACGTTTGAACGCGGTTTCGACGGCGTCCAAATCTTTGTAAATATCGGCGTGATCGAATTCGACCGAAGTAAGGATGACCTCGTCCGGAAAATAATGCATGAACTTCGGGCCTTTGTCGAAGAATGCCGAGTCGTACTCGTCGCCTTCGAGAATGAAGTGCTTCCCCGCGCCGAGTTGAAAGCTGCTGCCAAAGTTTTCGGCAATGCCTCCGATCAGGAATGAAGGTTGCAATCCGGCGTGATCGAAAATCCACGCGAGCATTGACGTGGTGGTCGTTTTGCCATGCGTGCCCGCGATCACCAAAACTTCTTTACCGGGGAGAAATTCATCATGCAGAATTTGTGGCATGGAATAGAAAGGAATGCGTTGATCCAAAACATGTTCCAGTTCGACATTGCCGCGGGAAATGGCGTTTCCGATGACAACCAAGTCGGGGTGGGGCTGGAGGTTTTCCACCGCAAACGGTTCCGATAGCGGAATTCCCAGCGAGGCAAGAAAGTCCGACATGGGAGGGTAAGCGGCTGCGTCGGAACCAGTAACGCGAAACCCACGATGTTGCAGCATCCCGGCAAGCGAGGCCATGGCGGTGCCGCAGATTCCGATGAGGTGGATGCGCTTTCCTGGAGGCAGCATGATCTATTTCGTCGTATGTCGCGAGACAGCTTCGGCTGTCGTGGCTGATTCAAGGATTCTAAGACTCACGTCGCGGGCGCCGACGTCGAGCGCTGCCCTCACGCCGATTGGGAGCGTGACATTGCGCCGCGACACATGCCCGGAGCGCAGCCCGAATGCAATGGGAATTCCGAGATCGCCCACTACCCGCAGCACGACTTCTTCCAGGGTATAGCCCTGGTCTTTGTTTTGGATGCAGTCGAGCATCTCGCCAAAAATGATCCCGTGCACCTCGTCTAATTTCCCTGCCAGTTTCAAGTGCATCAGCATGCGGTCAATCTGATATGGCTTGGTAGCGATGTCTTCAATAAAAAGAATTGTGCCCGACGTTTTGATTTCGTAGGGCGTGCCCAGAGACGCGACCAGCATGGAAAGGCAGCCGCCATACAAGATTCCTTCGGCAGCACCTTCGACCAGCGGCTTGACGCCCGAATCGGCGCCAGATCCCAGTTCCCAGGTAGAGACCCCGCTTAGAGCCGCGTTCCACGAAGCACGATCGGCACCGTCTCGTGCTGCGAAGTCTTTGGTGACCATGGGGCCGTGAAAAGTAACGAACCCTGCAGCATCGACAAACCAGGTTAGCAGCGTGGTGATATCGCTGTACCCCATGACGATTTTGGGGTGGGCCGCGATCTTCTGTAAATCAAGCGCGCGGAGAAGATAATTGGCGCCGTAGCCGCCGCGGGCACAGATGATTGCTTGGACATCATCGCGGCAAAACATCTCTTCCAGTTCACGAGCGCGTCGTTCCACCGTGCCCGCGAAATAGAGTTCCCGTTCGAGGATGGAATCAAAGTAGAAGGGCTTGTATCCGAGGGTTCGCAAGGCCTCACAGCCAGCTTGCAGGAGTTCGGTTTTGATGTTGCTCGCTGGTGCAATAATGCCGATGGTGTCTCCGGGCCGGAGAGCCGGAGCTTTGATGCGCGAGGCTGGAGGTGACGGCATTCGCTTTCACCGCTATGAATTCGATATCAAAAACTCGCCGCGGCAGGTGATGCGCGCCGGACCGCGCAGGAAAAGCTCGCCATTCCAGCGCACGGTTTGCAGTCCTCCAGGAGTATGGACGCGAAGCGGCGATTCCGCTTTTCCGCACGAAATCGCAGCCACGGCCGCCGCACAGGAACCGGTTCCCGAGGACTGCGTTTCGCCGACCCCGCGCTCGAAAAAACGAACTGCGATGTTAGCTCTGTCTTTCACGGTCACCAGTTCCACGTTAATCCCATGCTTGAAGTCGTGATGCTTGCCGATTTCAGCGGCTTCGGCCTGCCAGCCGGGAACGAACTCTTCCACAAAGACCACAAAATGCGGATTGCCGACAGAAACGGGGATCCCGCGCACCTCGCCGAATGCCAGCCCGGCGGAGAACTCATCACCGACCTGCGGCTCGCCCATGGCAATCTCAAACTCATATTCTGTCCCGCTGCGGGCCGTCAGCGTACACGTTTTCACGCCGGCCCCGGTGCGAATTGAAATCTTTTCCTTCGGCTCTTCCATGCACAGGTAAGCAGCCACGCAGCGCGTGCCGTTGCCAGAAACCTCGGCCTCTGTTCCGTCGGCATTGAAAATTCGCGCGCGAATGTCGGCGTCCTGCGCGGGAAACAGCCATTCGACGCCGTCCGCGCCTACTCCCCCGTGGCGATCACAAACGGCCCTGCTAAACCCGGCCAGGTCGGCTGGCGCGTATGCGCCGTCAATGATCAGGAAATCGTTCCCGCAGGCGCTGGCTTTCACGAACGGGACCGAGGCAAAAGACGAACTCATTCGGTCTGCACCGGACCCAGAGGCGTGGCGCTCTCGAACACCGGAGACTGCCGCAAACCGTGGAGCACGGTTCCCTGTTCCTTGTGGGTGCCTTCGAGGTCGAACTGAAGCCGCGTGTGTTGCCTGGTGATGGCGAACTGCACGTTTTGCATCATGGAGTGGACGCTCTCCAGTATGCGATTTATTTCGGCTGTCATTTCATCCGTGTTCTTGCCGGTTACTTCATAGGTGTGCACGCTGAGTTTCAGGCTGAATCTCTCCTCTGCGCGCCCCAATAAGAAAAGGCAAATCAAAATGAGCCCCGTTGCAAAGATGGCGGTGAGATAGAGTCCTCCGCCAACTGCCATGCCCACGGAAGCCACTACGAAAATGGTGGCCGCTGAGGTAATGCCAGTAATCAGGTCTCCACGCGAGCGAAGAATGGAACCCGCGCCGATGAAGCCGATGCCGGGAATGATCTGCGCCGCAATACGAGTGTGGTCGCCGAGGTGCTCCACTGCAAGCGCGTCGGAAAGCAGCGTGAACATGGCGGCGCCAAGGCAGATGAACATGTTGGTGCGAAGCCCAGCAGGGCGATGTTTGAGCTCGCGCTCCAGCCCAATCAGACCGCCCAAAACGGCCGCCACGATCAGGCGCGCCATGGAGGAGCCAACAGTGGTCATCATCTCCTGGCGTAACAGATCGCTAATGTGCTGGACGGTCGGCATGCAGGTTGATTTGGCTGGATTTTAACACCGCTAAACTTGGATGCTGCCGGTTTCGCAGCCCGGGTGGTTAACGCGGAAGATTACCGCCATTGCTTCGATCATCCAGGAACAATTTACTCTGCCGGCTTTCGGATCACGGCTGCGTGAGTCCAATAAATCGTGGCGGCGGGCTGGCCTGTAGCGCGAATAACAACCACCGATGATAGCTGTTGCTTCTGCACCTCGCGGGCAACGGGATCGCCCTCCATAGCGATAACGTAGTCCGTGTATTGCGAGGGACTTGCCAACGCCTGCTCCCATAAACCATCGGGATCGGACGGGTGCCTCCACGGGCGGTGGTTCCCTTCGTTGATCACTCGGCGCAAGGGGATGCCGGCCCGCTCAAGAGCGCCAACATGATCGCCCAGGTACATGAGCAGCCTCGAATTCGGTGGCAACATCTTCAGGTTCGCTGCCAGTTCAGTTTCAAACGCGATGCGGCTGCGCGAGTTCGCCGATGCTTCCCGGAAACAGATCGGCTGGGCACGCCAGATAAACGCATAGCTCGCGCCTATCGGCACCAGGACGGCGCACGCGACGTATGTCCTGGTCCTGTTGTTTTGGGCAAGACTCACCAGAAAATAGGCTGTGAGCGCAGTGAAGATAGCGATTGCGGGAAGAAGCTCTAACCCGTAACGCACGTTGTAAGAGGAAAACGGCCACCAGGTGGGGACGTAGATCGGCACTCCGCCATAGGCCACAGAAAGAGCATAGAAGGGAAACGGCGCCCAGAGCAGCAGAAGAGGCCACAGACTTCGAGCGACAAACAGAATAACGGTGGTTCCCGCCAGCAAAGGCACGAGCCACAGGCGGCCCCAGTCTCCCTCCGCCATATTCAGCTCGGCAGATTTCAAGAAATAACTGGCGGCTGTGGGCAGATCGTGCGTGCCCGGATGGGTAACCGCTGAGCTCTTCTGCTCGATGGCTCGCGCCGAGTAAGGTCCGTTGGCGAATTCAAGAGGATTGCGATAGACGATCGCATTGTAGGTAATCCAGAGCGCGGGCGCGGCGACCGCCAGCAAAACAAACTTTGCAAAATTGCGCCCAAGGTTTGCTTTTGGCTTCGACCCAAGGACCGCCAGCAGCCATGCCACGGGGAGAATCGCTGCCAGAAACCATCCGTCGTAACGAGTAAGGCTCGCGCCCGCCAGGCATAGGCCGCATTTTATCAGTGACGATAGTCTCTGCGTTGCGTGACTGTCGGTGCCTCCCATCGCCCGCACCGATTCAGAGAAATACACCACCGTCCAGATGAACAGGACCAGGTACAGCGACTCAGTCATCGCCGTAGTTTGAAGATAGAGCACAGCCGGATTTGCTGCGTAGATTCCCGTGGCCATCCAGGCTGCGACGCGCGCAGAAGCGTCGGGCCGAGCATCGGAGCTAAGCGCGCCACGCACGAGGCGGAAGATGCCGATCGTACCCAGGATGTAGGCAGCCATCGAAGGAATAGATCCGCCGACTCCGGTCTGCCACAGCCAGGTTGAAATCACGAACGGCATTATCAAAAGGTGCGGCAGCGGCAGCCACACCGTTCCCAGTTGGAGCGGGCCGGGAGTGCGCGAATCGAAAACCCGCCGGGCGATGTTGATGTGCGCCACGGCATCGCCGTAGAGCAGCAGGTCGTTGTGCCGCAGGTAAACGAGAAAGGAGATGCACGAGGCGAGAACCGCGAGCTGGCCGACGAGGGTCATTTCCGGATCGCGGCCGCGCGTGTCCCGGTCTTTCATTGCAAGTGGGTCAGTTCGCGAAAAACCTGAAAGCGGACTTCGATTTCATCTCGTGTCAGCGATTGCAGACGCTCGGTACCAAAGCGCTCTACAGCAAACGAACCCATTACTCCGCCATAGAATAGCGCACGCTTCAGCACCTCGCGATTCAGTTCGCCTTGTGACGCGATGTAACCCATAAATCCGCCGGCAAAGGAATCCCCTGCGCCGGTTGGATCCTTCACCTCCTCGATAGGCAGGGCAGGCGCTCGAAACGGATGATGTCCGATGCCAAACGCGCCTTCCCGAAAGAAAATCGTCGCGCCGTATTCTCCATGCTTGACCACCAGTGCCTGCGGTCCCATGGCCAGAACCTTGTTCGCAGCCCGAGGCAGGTTGCTTTCGCCGGCCAGCATCTTGGTCTCAGTGTCGTTGATGAGCAGGATGTTCACCACCTTCAAAGTCTCGGCCAGCTCTTTCGGCGTGCCCTTGATCCAGTAGTTCATGGTGTCGCAGCCGGTCAGGCGCACGCCGTTCATCTGGCGTCGCACATTGACCTGCAGCGTCGGCTGGATGTTGGCCAGGAACAAGAACTGGGTGTCTTCGTATGCGGACGGAATGCGTGGATGGAAGGTCTCGAACACGTTCAAGTCGGTGAAGTCAGATTTCGCTTCGTTCAAATTCCCGCTGTACGTTCCGCCCCACCGGAACGTCTTTCCTTTCGCGTGTTCAATACCGCGCGTATCCACGCCGCGTTTCCTGAAGACGCCTTCATTCTCGGCAGTGAAGTCCTCGCCAACGACCGCAACCAAGCGCACCTCGGTGAAGTAGCTGGCGGCAAGAGCAAAGTAGGTTGCCGATCCGCCCAGAACATTGTCGGCCTTTCCGGAGGGCGAGGTGATGGAGTCAAATGCAACTGAACCAACTACGACAATGCTCATGGTTTGGGGCTGCCTTGCAGATATTTGTCGAGAATCAGTTTCAGCTTCCTGCGTGTTGCGGCGGGAATCTGCTCGCGCTCGGTGATAATGGCATGGGCGAGAGCCGAGTCGCACATGCAGTTCTTTTGCTTGGGCATGGCGGCCACAGTTTCACGAACCACTTTGCAGGCATTCTCTGCGTTCCTCAACAATACGGCGACGATCTGGTCCACCGTGACGGAATCGTGATGCGGATGCCAGCAGTCGTAGTCCGTGACCATGGCAACGGTGACGTAGCAGATTTCCGCCTCGCGCGCGAGTTTGGCCTCCTGCAGATTGGTCATGCCGATCACATCCATGCCCCAACTGCGATAGACATTTGATTCTGCCTTGGTTGAAAACTGCGGCCCCTCCATGCACAAGTAAGTTCCGCCACGTTTGCCTGTCACGCCGGCTTTAGCACATGCCGTCTCTACTACTTTGGATAGCTCAGGACAGACTGGATCGGCAAAGGAAACATGGGCCACGATGCCGTCGCCGAAAAAAGTATCCACCCGATGCCGTGTGCGGTCGAAGAACTGGTCCGGAATCACAAAATCGAGTGGCTTGTGCTCTTCCTTTAGAGAGCCTACGGCGGAGAGCGAGATGATGCGATCGACCCCAAGCTGCTTAAAGCCATGGATATTGGCGCGAAAATTCAGCTCCGTAGGCATAATGCGATGGCCGTGACCGTGGCGAGCAAGAAATGCGACCTTGCGATTTCCCAGCCTGCCCAAGACGTAGGCATCGGAGGGGCTGCCAAAAGGCGTCCGCTGCCGGAGCTTGCGCGCACCGGTGAGCCCCGGCATGGAGTAGAGTCCGCTGCCACCGATGATGCCGATCTCTGCCTGAGACAAAAAACCCCCTCGGTACACCCGTTCCGAATCAGTGGAATTCCGGATTATACAAAAAAACTCCCACCGCTATTGAAACGCGTCCAAAATGGTGTAAATTGATTCGTTCGGCAGCCTTCCCCCGAGGGCGTCCGTCCACCGACCCCCTTCGCTGCGAGGTTATCTCTCGCATTGTGGAGGAACTGTGAAAAGTCCATTTTTTTTCTTGCTCCCTGCTCTTTTGGCGGCTGAGGATTCTCCTGTCGGTTCCCTGTCCAGCCAAAACAATAAGAAATCCGACGCGACCAAAGGAGTACGCAGGTATTACCCCTTGCTGTTGCTGGCGAGCTTTCTAATTGTATTTCCACTCGTATGGGCAGAAGAGCACCGCTGCTGGCTCGCCGCCCAAGCCAGCCTGATAACGCTACTGCTATTGCTCTCCCTGGCGGTTTGGTGTTGGTGGCAGGAAAACGACAGACGCCCGGACCTGTCGGTCGCGGCCAACACCTATCATCGTGCCCTGAAGAAGCTGCTGTGGTGCGTCGCCATTGGCATCGCCGCCATGATTTCAAATGCCACCCGGACTGAATATTGGGTGGAAGGTATCGTGGCAAGAGCGATCGGGTACGGGATTCTGATCGCCGGGGCTGCTTTCATCTCCGGAGTGTTATTCGGCTATCTATTCGGACTTCACCCAACCGACAATTCTCAGAAGGCAGTTGGCCAGTCGTCGAGCCCACCTCCCCAGACGAATCTTGTGGAGATTGCCGACTGGCTTACAAAGATAATCCTGGGAGCTGGCCTGGTTCAACTGACCCGCCTGCCCGGTCCGATTTGGACCTTTGCGACAAACATGGCAATGGGAGTGGTAAAAGACACCACGGAAACCCCTAACCCCGCCATCGCCCTTGCCATCATGGCATTTTTCTCCACCTGCGGCCTCCTCTACGGTTACCTGTGGACTCGGTATGAAGACGCTGTAACAACCGAAGGTGCAGCTGATACTTCGGCCGTTGCTTTGGTATCTCGTTGTCTGAACGGGCGTCCTGCCCCGGATGAGCAGACACTTTCCAGCATGACGGATGCTGTCAACAACGCCTCCTCGACGGCCCGGATACGCATTTTTCTGCAGGCGCAGAAATTTCGCGAGTCTTCCACTGAGGATGTAAACGAGCGTTCCCTTCCCGTGTTTCAGGCCCTGGTGGAAGCCGATTCGCAAGGAGTCTTCCATCGGAACAGAGGCCAGAACGCGCTGGCTCTGATGGGGAAAAAGAAAGACCCCGCTACCTCAGGCGAGGATTGGCGCAATGCTCTCAGTCTCTTGCACGATGCCATCCGGATTAGGGACCTTTCGAACGAGCCCGGCTGGCGCGAATATGAGTTTGCGCGCGCTGTTTGCCAGATTAAGCTTGATCCCAATTTCGCAAAAGACCCCCCAGCGAAATCGGATATATCGCTGGCCCACGCCATTCTGTCTGATTTGGATCAGGCTAAGGACGTTCTGGATGACAAAGCCAAGAACCTTATCGATAAAGATCAGGTCGTTACCAAGTGGGAGACCTTAAATAAAGCAGCCGCGTAGATATTCCGCGCCGGCCTTAGGAGTCGTCGGGAACGACCACTTCCAGTTCATCGCAGGGGAGGTGTCCCCGGCTCAAATAGCTCATGCTCCAGTCGTTCCGTGGTGGGCTGATCCAAGCTCTCCGTGATCAAGACGCTGTCGCCATTGACATCGATCACGACTGGACCGTCTTCCGTAAGCCAGGTGTGCGGCCCCGTTAAGCTTTCGGCCTTGTCCAGATCCCCAACTGGCTTGCGCTCCGCTTCCGTCGCTTCATGAACATGCTTGTACCGCTTCTCCAGAGACTTGGCGTAGATTGCGGCAAACCGGGCAGCTTTTTCTGCATTGGACCAGCGCGAAACGTAGAGCACCCCCAAAGGCGCCGTCGGATCGCCCTTGGGATGCACCGAATAGTAGTAGCCGCCGCGCCAGTGGGGGTACAGGTCATGCGAAACTGCGACTCCGGCATATTGATCCACCAGGATGGCCACGTCGAATTCGCCGATGGCGCCGATATCGAAACGATCGTAGTTCTTGAAGTCTTGATTGAAGTCCGGCAAACGCATGGGGTCCAATCGCTCGCCGGCGAGATACGTGTTCGGCTCCATAATCTGCCGGCTGGTTCGCGGCGGGTCGCGGAGTGCACCGGCAAAGGCCTTGTCTTTGCCGCCTCGCTTGAGCAATTCAGCGACGAACTCAAGCCCGTAGCGATAAGGAAACGTCAGCGCCTCTTTCATGTAAACCGGGGCATTCTGAAATTGCGGTGAGTCGGCCGTACCCACTAGCATTCCTTCACTCAGCGCCTGCGCCACTTGCGGAGACGCCAGCAGCGATTGGCCGGTTGGCTCGAGCATGTAATCCACCAGCACGGCCATGCCCTGCCCCTCTACCACGGCCTGCCGCGCCTCACTCATTTCGTCATTCTCAAAATCCTCGTATGTCAGATACTTCTTTTCGTCTATGTCGGTGTCTCCGGCTTTTAGCCACTTCTCCAACCCGAATGACTGGTCCTGGAGCGCGTGGGTAAGTTCGTGGGCGAGTACGGGGCGCTGGGCTTCGGCGTCGAGCCAGTCCAGCAGGTTTACGGTTTTGGTTTTGGGGTCATAATATCCGGCTACTTGCTCGCGCAGCAGGTTTACCAGAAAGCTTTGCAAATCGAAATCATGAGGAACCAGGCCGAACTTTTTCAGCACCAACTCCGAGCGGCGCAGGCGCAGCGCGTCCTTATCCTCGGCCATGCTTTTTTCCAAAAACGCGACCACTTCATCGCGGCTGGTAAGTCTGCGATGGACTTCGCGCTTGATCGGCAAAGCTGTCTCCTGGCTGGCGAATTTCAGGATCTCATCTACGTCGCGGAAAAGCTCGTCCGCTTCCTGCGGAGAAATTTTAGGTTCGGGCTGAGCCTGCTGGTGCGTAGCTGGTGGTGCGGTGGCCTCTGCCGACGGGGGTGGGGCGGGAGGTTGCTGCCCTCGTGCCGGATGCGCGCCGGCCACGACTGCGATGAGCAACAGGCAGCACCCAATCAAGAAATGACGGTTCGATTTCAGATAGACCTCTTCGCGTTGGGCCATGAACTCCTTAATGCTCAAAAACAGCTAGAATCAACCTGAGTATCGCATGCCTGAAGACACGCCCTCGCCACGGCCTCCAACACCTTTCGATATCGGAGAGGAATTCGGCACTGCGAAGAAGAACCTGCCACCGGTCAAAATTGTCCTGATTGGGGTCGCTCTCGTCATTGTTGTGGCGGCTATCGTGGCTTTTGTGCAGCGGCCGCAGGCGCAAGCCACCGGCTCCATCGATGATGTCACTGGGATTGAAATTCCTAATCAGAACGCCGTCATGGCGGCCATCAACGTCTCCTTCCAGAATCATGGAGAAAAGCCGTTCTGGATTCATGCCATAAAGGTTGACCTGGATAGTGGGGCTGGCACTTTCAGCGACGAAGCTGCCTCGCCGGCTGACTTCGAACGGTACTACCAGGCGTTTCCTGCGCTGAAGCGGCATGCGCTGGCACCGCTGGAACGCGAGGCCAAGATTGATCCCGGCGGTAGGACCGAGGGAACCATCATTGTGAGCTTTCCGGTTACTTCGGCGGCTTTCGCCAATCGCAAGTCAATCAAGGTGACGATTGAGCCTTATGACCAGCCGGTGCCACTGGTCATGCTGAAGTAATCCTTCAACCTAGACAAACAAACCATAGCAAGACAGCGATGGCTGCCGATCGCACCAGGCAGCATGAAACTCGATCGCCTGCCTATTGATGCTTCTGCAGAAATTTTCTGCGAACCAGGTGGGTGTTTGCGTCTGGCTTAGTCTCGTCATACTTCAAAAAACTGATGGAGCCATCCACTTCCAGTACGGCGAGCGCGACGTCGTGGTAGGTGCCTATTCCGTGTTCGCGCAGTGCGCGCTCCAGTTCATCCATGCTGACGTGCTCCTTGGCCATGTGGGAATTGATGACTTGCCCGTCGTGCACCAACAGGCTGGGCTGGCCCTGGATAAATTTCCGGAAGCGGCGGTTTCCTCCGGAAACTTCGGCCATAAAATAGTTCATCACCAGCAGCGTGACCGCGGCGACAATGCCCCCGGCCAGGGTCGTATCCGGACCGGTCATCGCATTCTGCACGGCATTGCTGATCAACAGCAGGAGGGTGAGGTCGAAGGGAGTCATCTGCCCCACTTCCCGCTTGCCGCTGAGGCGAATCCCCACCAGAACGATGATGTAAATCACCGCTGTTCGAGCAACCACTTCAAGCAAAACGTGGGCGCTGGGAACCATTCGGCTTATTCGCCCGCGGTCACCGGGACGGGCGCGTTCTTGGGCGTACTCAAGTAACCAATCGCCTTCTTCTTGTCCACCGACCAAACCACCAGCTCGTAAAGCAGGTGATCGCGTCCGCTATAGAACTGGATGGGCTCGCTGACGTTGCGGTCCTTCTTCTCGATGGTTCGATCGTCGGAAGTGACGTTGAGCGTAAACTTGCCTCGCTTGGGATCGGTCTTCTTGAGTTGGAGCGTTACGGTGGAAACCGGACGCGGCTTCTCCCCTTTGACCAAGGTGAACTCGTAATAGTTGCGGTCACCCTTGTGTTTGAGAACCTCGAGATCATCGCGAGTATGCGCGATCAGCCCGCTCTGCATTCCCAAATCCCCGATCGTGCTCTGCAGCTTCGCTTCCGTGGCTGCCAATTCCGACTTGGTCGAGGCAACATCGTTCCTGACGCCCCCGACATCGTTGCGCACGCTGGCAACTTCCCCGTTCACCCGGCTGATCTGCTGCTTTTGTTGCTTCTGTTCTTCCGAGAGGCGCTCTTCGGCCTCCTTTTGCTGACGCTGCAATTCGACCGAGCGGGCTGCGAGCTCTTTCTTCGTCATGCCGAGTTGTTTGGCCAAAGTCTCAGAGTCCGCTTCGGCAGACTGCACGCGCTTGCTCAAGTCGGCCATCTGTGACTTGCTCGCAGCCTGGTCCCGGCCAAGCTCGGTGAGCTGGGAGCGCAGGGTGAACAGGAAATACAGCGAACCCGCAACATAGACGGCTGCCAGCAACAGCAGTACCCATTTCCACGCGCCTCCCTGAGGCTCGGTGAGCACCTCGACTACCTGCTCGCTATCGTCGGGCATATGACTTCTCCATTAGTTCTGAGTGGATGTTGCCTTATTGTTGTTGCAGCAAGGCAATTGTGTCAATTAGATGCTCCCGAGGCCGCAGACGAAAATGGTGATTGTTCTTAGCAGAATGTAAGAACACTCCCTTGCAACCTCGGCCTCCGTGCGGGCCAAACCAGATGGTAATATGCCATTGTAAATGGAAAATGGGATGGTAGAATGCCATTATGGTTACCACCCTGACGTTAGACAAGGCGGGCCGGCTCGTGTTGCCCAAGCCGGTGCGCGATGAATTGCAGATTGGCCCCGGCGACTCCCTGGAACTGGAGAGCTCCGAAGAACGCGTGATCCTGCGTCCCGTGCGGGGCAATGGCCGTATTTACAAGAAGCAGGGCGTTTGGGTCTTCGATTCTGGCGAACCGCTTGACGCCGGCGTAGTCAATAAGACGCTCCGCAGAGTGCGCGAGGAACGAGACCGCCGCAATCTGGGGAAACTGCGGTGAACCTCTTCTTCGACACTTCAGTGTTAGTAGCTGCCGTGTCGGTGCAACACATCCACCATAGACCCAGCCTGGCAGTTTATCTTGCAGCCGACAAGAATCACGCAGGTTGCGCGGCGCATAGCTTGGCCGAAGTGTACGCCACATTAACCAGGCTGCCGGGAAAACAGCGAATGAGTTGCGAGCAAGCCCTACTCTTTCTCGACGAAATAAGAGACCGGCTTAAGACCATCGTCCTGGATAGCGAAGAATACCGCTCTACCATTGTGGATGCGGCTGCGGAAGGGGTTGTGGGTGGGATGATTTACGATGCCCTCATCGCCCGCTGCGCACTCAAAGCCAAAGCTGAGACCATCTTCAGCTGGAACATCGATCATTTCCGCCGTCTGGGGCCGGAGGTGGCCAGGCGGGTGCGCACCCCGTAAGCCATCTCGCAACAGAATATCTACAGCTCTACCCTGCGCAGCCGTAGCGAATTAGTAATTACCGAAACCGAGCTGAAACTCATGGCCGCAGCCGCCAAAATCGGACTGAGCAGCAGCCCGAAGAAGGGATAAAGCACCCCCGCCGCCACTGGCACGCCGACCGCGTTGTAGATAAATGCGAAAAATAGATTCTGGCGGATGTTGCGCATCGTCGCCCGGCTCAGCCTGCGGGCACGAACAATGCCAGCGAGATCGCCCTTCACCAGTGTGACGCCGCTGCTTTCCATGGCGACGTCGGTACCCGTGCCCATGGCAATGCCGACATCCGCTTGAGCCAGCGCGGGAGCATCGTTGATGCCATCACCCGCCATCGCGACGACTCTTCCTTCCTTTTGCAGACGCTGTACCACGCCGGCTTTTGTGCCCGGCAAAATCTCTGCCTCGAACTCATCAATGCCCAGGGCCGCAGCCACAGCTTCAGCGCTGCCACGGTTATCGCCAGTTAGCATCACAATGCGCAGTCCCTCGGCTTTCAAATCACGAATAGCCCGTGCCGTTGTCTTCTTGACCGGATCGGCAATGCCGATAGATCCGGCTGCACGGCCATCAATGGCGGCGAAGATCACCGTCTGTCCGTTGCGGCGCAGTTCACTTGCCCCACGGATCAGTTCATCCGGCACAATCCCGCGCTCACTAAGCAGCTTTTCATTTCCGGCGATGACCCTCTTTCCACCCACTGTTCCCGCGATCCCCATCCCGGTAAACGAGTGGAAATCGCGCGCATCGCTCAAAGCAAGTCGCCGATCCTTCGCAGCCGCCATGATCGCCGCTCCCAGCGGGTGTTCGCTGGCGCGTTCCAGACTCGCCAGCAGCCGGAGCAAATCTGATTCCTGCTGCCCCGCAGTCACCACAACGGAAGTGACCCGTGGCTTTCCTTCTGTCAATGTGCCCGTCTTGTCCACCACCAGCGTATCCACCTTTTCGAGGATCTCCAGGGCTTCCGCATTCCTGATCAACACCCCCGCGCTTGCGCCGCGGCCGGTTCCGACCATGATGGCCATCGGAGTGGCCAGACCCAATGCGCACGGACACGCGATGATCAGAACCGCTACGGCATTCACCAATCCGTGCGCCAGGCGGGGCTGAGGTCCCAAGAAGCTCCAGACGACAAACGTGCCTCCCGCAATCGCGATAACCGCCGGTACGAACCACGCAGCTACACGATCTGCCAACCGCTGAATGGGCGCCCGGCTACGCTGGGCCTGGCTGACCATCTGCACAATTTGGGCCAGCAAAGTCTCGCTGCCAACACGCTCGGCGCGCATTACAAACGATCCGGTGCCGTTCACGGCGGCGCCGATCACGCGGCTGCCGGCCTCTTTTTCCACGGGGATGGACTCGCCCGTAATCATGGACTCATCCACCGAACTCGTTCCCTCGATCACCACGCCATCCACCGGAATCTTTTCCCCGGGGCGCACCCGCAAACGGTCGCCGACTTTGACCTGATCGAGCGGGATGTCTTCTTCCCTGCCATCGCGCAAAAGGCGCGCGGTTTTCGGAGCCAGATCGAGCAGCGCACGAATGGCCGCGCCGGTACGGCCGCGGGCTCGCAGTTCGAGCACTTGCCCCAGCAATACGAGAGTAACGATCGCCGCCGCGGCTTCGAAGTACACTGGCGGCGCACCATTCATAGCTCCCTCCACGACACCACCGAAGGATGAGGGAAATATTCTCGGAAAAACAGTTGCCGTCAAGCTGAAGATATACGCCACGCCCGTCCCCATCGCGATGAGCGTGAACATATTAGTTGAGCGATTGGCTACCGACGCCCAGCCTCGCTGAAAGAACGGCCAGCCTCCCCATAGGACGACGGGAGTCGCCAATAGCAGCTCAATCCACGGCAGCAATCCTGTGGACGAGGTGGGCTTCGTCCCCAGCCCGGGCAACATCTCAAGCATGCTGGCAGCCACCAACGGAACCGTTAGGACCAAACTCGCCCAGAAGCGGCGAGTCATATCGCGTAGTTCGGGATTCTTTTCTTGCGTAGCGGTTACCGTGCACGGCTCAAGCGCCATGCCGCAGATCGGGCACGATCCCGGAGCCGAGCGCACGATTTCCGGATGCATCGGGCAGGTGTACTCGGTGCGGGTCGCGGCCACCGGCATCTCCGGATCGAGCGCCATGCCACAGCTGGGACACGGCCCAGGCTTGCTCTGTCGGACCTCAGGACACATCGGACAAATGTAGCTTGCCGACGTTGCTGACGAAGCAGGCTTCAGCACACTCGGTTTTGCCGGAGTAGGCATGCCCAGCATCACCAGGCTGGGAGACTGTGGCAGTTTTACTGTCAGATACCTCCCAGGATCGGCCTTGAACTTTTCGGCGCACCTGCCGCAGCAGAAATGGTAAGTCTTGCCCTCATGCTCGGCGGCGTGCCGCGCGGTTGAGGGATCGACGCTCATCCCGCACACCGGGTCAGTGGCGGACTTGGAAACATCTTCCATCATTTGTCGTCGGTGCGCTATCGTGAAACTAAAGCCGTGAGAATACCCGGCCGGACTGAACCTCGAATTATTAGATTCCCATCATATCCTTTCGATTCCTTGCCGCCTTGAAGCAACGATGATGTTGTATCTTTAAGAACAGAGGGAAACTCAGCAGATGACGCAGATGGAAGTAGCGTACCGCTATGGCAGGGCTCCGGGCGAGGCCAGCATGCGCGCCCTCGACGGTTTGCGCGAAGTCTATGGCGTCCGCCGCATGGCTTTCGATGAGAAAGAGAAGATCGTGCGCGTGGAGTTCGACGCCTCGCGCTTCAAGGAGCCGGTGATCGCCGGCCTGCTGCGTGGCGCAGGCGTGGACGTGTTAGAAAAGCTGGTGCTGGCCTAGCCGGATCTGACGCCCCTGATGACGTCCTGTCATCGGAGGGGGGCATTCCCACCTGTCTGCGCGCTGAGGGAGGCAATTCGAGGCGCTTCAGCAGACTCATTCAATTGGGGGAGGGCCGCCTGCGGAAGAAAGAAAAAGCAAGGGGCGCTCAAGAAAACCTCTGGCCGAAGTTATTCTCAAGAACGCCCCGTTGCGCGCCACTTCGTCTATTTGTTTTGTGTAGCACCCTCCATGCCAAATTGCAAGTGGCTGAAGAATCAGGCAGGGTCGGGGATGAAAGGTGCGTAGGAATTGCCCCAAACCCGGCAAGATTTACTTCCCACTCTGATTAAGCGCGACATCGGATGACAGGTCTGGCAGCCCGGTTCGAGCGAAGGCGTATATGTCATACCAAATCCACCAAGAATCGCGGGCCCTGGAGAGCCGGGCATCGCTTCCGGCTGATATAATTCACGGAGTTTTTGGTCACCGATTTGACCGCGCCCTTAGCTCAGTTGGATAGAGCGTCTGGCTACGAACCAGAAGGTCGGGAGTTCGAATCTCTCAGGGCGCACCATCCTTCCGCGCTTGATCCTTCGCTACCGTCAAATTACGCGGGCGTCTAATTGCGGGAGTGGGCCAGTCTGATTTCCAGACTGAGCCACCCCCTGATTACCGTCCCCGCTCAATCGCCGTAGCCGGTCAGAGTGATCGCCAGCGGGCTATTGTTAATATTAGCCGTGAGAAGCACGCTGGCGCTTCTCATCCCGGTTGCGGCTGGTGTGAAGGTTGCTGTGATGGTGCAGCTCGCTCCGGCGGCGAGGTAGGACCCGCAAGTGTTGGACTGCGCGAAGTCGCCGGGATTGGTTCCGCTCATCGCGATACTGCTGATGTTTAACGTTCCCGTGCCAATATTCGAGAGCGTCAAGGTCTGGGCCGAACTGGTTGTGCCCACCTTCTGGTTGCCAAAAGCTATGTAGGCCTTCGACAAGCTCACCTGCGGCTGCGTCCCGGTGCCTGACAGGGAGATAGTCTGGTTCGGCGGGTTGGCGTTGTCCGTCACGTACACGCTGCCAGTCTTCGACCCCGCGCCCAGCGGGGCGAAGGTCACGCTGATCGTGCAGGAGCCACCGACCGGAACGCTCGTTCCGCAATTGTTGGTCTCCGTGAACGACGCTCCCGCGACCGTGATGCCAGTAATGTTCAAATTGCCGCCGCTGGTGTTGGTCAGCGTCACTTTCTGCGGCGGGCTGCTCGTACCCACCTCCTGGTTGCCGAAAACCAAGCTGCTAGGCGACAGGGTTACGACCGGCTGCGTCCCTGTACCTGACAGGGAAACCATCTGGTTCGGCGGATTGGCGCTGTCTGTAATGTAGATGGTGCCAGTCTTCGAGCCTGAGCCTGGCGGGGTAAAGGTTACGCTGATCACGCATGACTTGCCGGCAGGCACGCTCGTTCCGCAGTTGTTCGTCTCCGTAAAGGACGCCCCCGCAACGGTGATGCCGGTCATGCTCAGACTTGCGCTGCCGTTGTTGGTCAGCGTCACTTTTTGCGGCGGGCTGCTGGTATTTACCTCCTGGTTGCCAAAGCTCAAGGATGTTGGCGAAAGTGCGACGGCCGGAACTCCGGCGCCAATACCCGTCAACGCCACAGTTTGGGGACTGGTGGGATCGCCGTCCTCAATTTTCAAGCTTCCTGTGAGCGTACCGGGCCCAGTGGGATTGAAGGTAACGAACAGTTCGCACGTCGCCCCAGCGGGCAAACTCGTACCGCAAGTGTTGGTCTGTGCAAAGGCTCCAGTGGTTGTGATGTCGCTAATGCTCAAGGTCGAACTGCCCTCGTTCACCAAGTTGACCAGCCCTGGTGAGCTGGTCGTTCCTACATTCTGGCTGCTGAAGGACAAATTAAGAGGAACCAGAGCCACGGAGGTATTCACCAGCGCGGAAACTGTCATGGTCCGGGTCAAACTACCGCTGGTCGCGATAAGCGTGACCGGGTAGTTCCCCGGAGGCGTGGTCTTGCCGGTGGTTAAGGTAAAGGTTGAAGTTCCGGAAGTGTTAATGCTGGTGGGGCTCCAGCTTGCTGTTGCGCCTGGAATGCTCTGTACACCATCCGAGCTGAGGTTCACGGTTCCGCTGAATGCGAGCGGGTTCACCGTGGCTTTGACGCTAATGCCGCTTCCCGGTGCCACGGTTTGAACGCCGGATTTGTTTCCTGTGAAGAACCAGAAATCGCTCCCCACCGGCGCCACTTGGCACGGCCCATCATAGCTGCCCGAAGGGGCCTGGTACAGCGAATGCTGATCTTGAAGTGTCGAGCTCTGCCAGCCGGCGAAATTCGTCGAGGTGTAGTTTGTGGGCACCGGCAACATGAAGGGATTAGTCTGAGACCCGTTCCACCAGGTATTGTAGTCGGAAACCAGCGTGCCTTGAAAAGTGGCCCAGTCGGAGCCGCCCAGGTAGGAGTCCAGAACCAATTGCTGGGCTTGACCATTCACGAAGACGTTGTTGGTCGAGCTGAAATTCTGGCTAATCAGGTTGTAGACTTGGCCGGTTTCCCAGTTGGTCACCTGAATTCCGCCCGAGACTCCTTCCACCAGGAAGTTCTCCACGTTGTTGGCGAGCGTATCGGAGTTGAGCGTCACCAGCTCAGAATTGCGGAGATCAAACCCAACGGTGGTGGCGCCCACCGGCGGATTTCCATTGCACAGGTAGCTGCTGGAAATGGCGATTGGGCCTTCGCTCTTCTCCACAAACGCAGCCGCTCCCAGATTCTCGGCCGCGATGATTCCATTAGCCGTGATGTTGGCATTGTCTGTATCCCAGTGCGCGCCGAAGGTCTCATTAAAAAATAAGTTGTAGCCTTGCACGGTATCGTCGTGAGCCTCAACAAAGTGGGCCCCGGCGTTTCCCCACGAGTAGTAAACCCCCTGCGACCCGCGCCAGTTGTTGTAGGACGCCGTATTGTTCTGGTAGAGGCCGTACTTGAGCCGGTTGTCCGCTGTTCCGCTTCTCCCGTTGTGATCCGCGATGCTGTTCTGGACGGTCACATTAGTCGTCTCTGCCAGCCAAAGCCCCATGGCGTTGTTCCAATTGAAACTATCGGTATCGAAGAGAATATTCGAGGTCCCAGTGGTCGTTCCTACCGCTTCACCGACATAGCACGAGCCCGCATACTGAAAAGTAAGTCCCCGCAGAACGATGTTGGACATGTCCTCAATTACGAAAAGGCTGGGGCGCGTAGACACTTCGATGGTGGCCGTACTCATGTTGGTCCCGGTGGGTGGCCAGATGTAAACCGTGCCCCCTTTTTCGTCAACGTAGAACGTGCCCACCACCATCGCGCTCTGCGACAACACCTCGGTGAGCGGGGTCCCATTCACAAGAATCATTTCCCGCCGCAGCACGATATTCTGCTGGAATGGTGGAACACCGCTGTCCACTGGACACAATCCCCACTGATAAGGCCAGGCCGTGATGTAGATGCTGGGGTTCTTGCTGTACCCCTGCCATCCCGTCCAAACGTCGGCGCCGGAAACCACGACTGTGCCGTTGGTGGCCGCCTCAAAAGTCATGGGCAGGGAGGTAGCGGTTGCACCGTATTGCAGGGTAATCGCCTCCCGGTAGGTCCCGGGATTGATAATGACCTTGGTCCCGATGGATACCTGGTTATTGGCCACGGCCAGGGTCGCTGCAGCGCCGATGGTCTTCAGGGGAAGTTGCTGCGTGCCGGGATTGGAATCCGAACCCTTGCTCGCGTCCACCCAGAGTGTCGCAGTTTCCTCGCTCTCGTTGACGTTGGCTTGGCTCCACGCAGGAGTGCTCCCAATAAGCGCGGCCGCGCACACCAAGAGCGTTGTTGTTCTAGCCAGGGTCGTTCGGGACTTGGCGGTTGCGAGAAATAAGCGTTCTAAGAGCAGAATAGAGCGGTTGGTCGCGGTCATCGGGGGAGGCACTCCTTTAAATTGAGTCCCGGGAGCAATGGGCTAACGCCCTTGCTACACGGGCAATTTAACCGGAGTCAGACTACGTTGCTGCTCAGGGACGGGCAATGTCACGAAGGTTCCAATCCTTTCCAGTAACTGGACCCTGTTCTGAAGTTCGGTTGGTCGCCCGATCACACGACACACTAAAGTGTGACTTTCTCTGCGGCGATGGCGGTGAAGCCGGTGAATGCTTGCGGGACTTGTCGGTGGTAGTTTGCAAAAGCCAGGCAAGGCTTGATTTTCATTTTGGGGCGCCACGAATCAGGATGCGAGTCCTTACCAGCACCGCCGAATTGTGCAATTTGTTGCTTACTCGCCCTTCAGTGCGCGGAGGTAGCTCGCGTTCCCGCCGTGGCAGGAATCTTTCTACATACTTGCGCCCTGTGGGCTTGCGGGGACGATACTGGTATTCCGCTGAGGCAACTAGCCGCCGGGAAGGAACGCTTGGAAAACGTATATTGCCTTCGCTGCAATCGCGAGCTGGCAGGAAAATCGGTTGCTGTCTATATGTTCGCGCAGACCGTCGGCATCAAGCCACGGCAAAAATCGGCGGCGCAACGAATGTCTTTCTGCCCGCAGTGCTCTGTCTCTTTGGCCATGGGCCTTCCGCCAGAGGGCGCTCTCAATATCGCCGCCTGGGACATGATCCGCGCTCTGGTCGGTTCGGACCCCGGCCTGAACGAAGCTGCCTGGGAGAATCTCAGGGGGATTGTCGGTTTGCTATCGGACGGTGAAAACCACAACGAGGCCCCTTCTCGTTCCGAGTCCTGGGTAAACTTCCGCCGCGCGGGCTAGGCGAAGCGGATCAAACCTGCCCGCATTTGCCGCAAAACCACCGGGTTCATCGTCATGCCTCCGATCCCCAGATTCTGATTCCGAGCCGCCAATTTCAGGCACCGGCGGCACTTCGTATATAGTCTTCAGGTGGAGCAGCGAATGAAGCGGCGGGTGGTTATCACCGGAATGGGAGTGGTTAGCCCGAATGGCGTGGGAAGTGCCGTCTTCGCCGAAGCGATCTTGGCGGGGCGGAGCGGCGTGCGGCGCACCTCGCTGTTTGATCCTTCCGAAATCCCGGTGCAGATTGCCGGCGAAGTTCAGGGCTTCGACGAACTCGCATGGGTGGAAAAGCGTGAGCGCAAACATGTTTCAAGAGTGCTGCCGCTGGCTCTGGCAGCGGCCACCGAGGCGTTTCGTGAAGCGGGCGTTGACCCGCCTTCCCTGCCCCTGGAAGAAAAACGGCGCTTCGGAGTGATTCTCGGCTCGGGCGGCGGCTCCCAGGAATTCACCGAAGAACAATACCGGCTCTTCTTTCATCAGCAATACCGGCAGATGAGTCTGTTTTGTGTGCCCACGGGCGTCATGGGGACGCTTTCGAGCGAACTCAACGTGCGCTTCGGGCTGCGCGGGGCCAGCCACGTGATTACCACCGGCTGTACGTCCTCGACGGACGCCTTTGGATACTCGATGCGGCAGATTCAATCCGGGCGGCTGGACATGGTGCTCAGCGGCGGAGCGGACGCGCCGATCGCTCTCGGGATTGTGAAGGGGTTCATCCTGATGAAGATTCTCACCGACTCATGGAATCAGCAGCCGGAGCGTGGATCGCGGCCATTTTCCGCCAACCGGGATGGCTTCGTGCTGGCTGAGGGCGCCTGGATGTTCGTTCTGGAAGAGCACGAGCACGCGAAGGCGCGTGGGGCAACGGCGCTGGCGGAAGTCTGCGGATATGGATCAACCTGCGAAGCATTTCATCGCGTGCGTTTGCAGGAATGCGGGGAGGAGCCGGCTCGAGCGATTGGACTGGCCATCAAAGAGGCAGGCATCGCGCCGCAGGATGTTCATTATGTCAACCTGCATGGAACTTCGACGCAGTTGAACGACCGCATCGAAACCCGGGCGTTAAAGCTCGCCCTGGGAGAACATGCGCGGCAGACACCGATGTCGGCGTTGAAGTCGCAGATTGGGCATCCCCAAGGCGCCTGCGGCGCGGCTGGCGTGGCCGCGACGATTGTTGCAATGAAAACTGGCCAGATTCCGCCGACCATTAACTTAGACACTCCCGACGCGGACTGCGACCTGGATTATGTACCCGAGGTAGGAAGGAAAAAAGCGATCGACCATGCGGTGTGCAACTGCATCGCATTTGGGTCGAAGAACTCGGCACTGGTATTGAGGAATTGCGCGTAAACTCAAGCTACGCACCAAGCAAATGCAGCACTGTGCTCTCCACCTTGGGCCACGCACCCGAGCGGGGATCAATCAAATCGAAGTGGCCTGCCGTGGAAATCTCCAGGTAGTGGACATCTTCGCCACGGCTTTTCTTCTGCTCGGCGTAGCTGCGGCTGAAAGACGCCGGCACAACATCGTCTGCCGAGCCGTGAATCAGCCATTGTGTGGCTTTGACCGTGAGCCGCATGGGATCGGCTTCGTGGTAGTGTTCCGGCACATCGCTGGGCTTGCCGCCGAGCAACTCCACCACCGCGTTATTGCTGAGGTGCTGCTCCCACGCCTGCTGCAAATCCACCACGCCGGCTAGAGAGATCGCGCGCTTGATGGACGGCTCGTGCCCTGCGAGGCATAGCGCAAGCTGCCCTCCGGCGGAGTGGCCCATCACCACGGTGCGAGTCGCATCGAGGTTGTATTTCTTGGCGATTTGCGGAATAAAGCGACAGGCGCTGCCGATGTCTTCGAACGTGCCCGGCCAACCGCCGCCCGGATTGCCCACCCGGCGGTATTCCACATTCCAGGTCGCAGCGCCTTTCGCAGTCAGCGCGGCGCAAAGGTGTCCGGCGTGAGCTAGATCGTATTGCGACCGCCAGAAACCACCGTGAATGTTCATCACCACCGGGAACGGGCCTTTGTCTTTAGGCAGGCGTAACTCGCCGAATTGATTGGGGTCAGTACCGTAAGCAAGACGGGCGTCTGCTGGCGGCGGAGGAAGCGTGAGGATGGAATCGGAAGACATCAGTTTTCAGTTTGTGGAATCAACTCCACGACCAATCCGTCGCCCCAGCCGTACTTCTTTCGCGAAAGTTCCGAGACGGCCTTCTGCAAGTCGGGTTCATCCTCAGGTGAAACCATCCGCGCGAGCGCATTAAGAGTTGTCCCTGCTACGCGCACGCTTACCTCCCGATTGGCCTGCAGATTTTGCACCCAGTGGGCAGTGGCATATTCGGCGATCACGTAGACATGCCCGTCGCGGTGAGTGAACCAAATCTCGATCTCGCGCCGCAGACCGCTCTTGCGTCCCCAAGTGGTCAAATAAAGATACTGCTCGCGCTCGAAGTTACTGCCCCTTGAGCTTGAGTCTGGATTTGTTGTCTTCAAGGAATTTGCGCAGATCGTCGGCCATGTCGAGCAGGCGCGTCCATTGTTCGTAATACAGGGTGACTGGGAAGCGGCCCAGGCCGTAAACACTGACTCCGCCTTTCTCGCCGACCCGGAATTCGATGCTCGCGGTACGGCGTGGCGACTGTTTTTCCAGTTCCGCCAGGCGTGCTTTCAGTTCTTCATAGGTTGGTTCAGCCATTTATTTATCCTCGAATGATGACGTGATGATGCAATGACAATGATAAGGATTGCGACGGTCCCCGTCGAATTGCTTGTGCTACGGAATACTCAACTTTCCGCCTTCGGGCACGCCCATTTCCCGCTCAGTGCCGTGGATCGAATAGTAAACGGTCAGCGTTTTGTGCGATTTCGTCCCCGGACTGCCGCCCATGGTGTCGTCGTTCGCCACGACGTTCAGCTTGTCGTTCTGCACCAGGTGCTGCAACTGGGTGGTCACGTTGACCATGTGGTCGCCACTGCCATAAGTGGCTTTAATAATCTTCAGATCGCTGTATGGCAATTCCGCCACGGAAGGCGATACCAACTGGTCGAAGGTGACGCTGGGCGGGATGTTGTACTGCCGCATCATGTTCCGCATAGCAAGCTGTGTGCCGATGATTGCTTTGTGGTCGTTCTTGCGGCAGGCGTCCAGCCAGCTATTGTAAGCGTCATCGAAGCTGCCCTGATCCTGCACCGAAAGCCTGCCTTGCCAGGAGTTGACGCGCCCGGCTCCGTAATTGCCGGTGTGTGGCGTGGTCAGGGCTGCATACGGGACCGAGCGTGGAATGCCGTAATGCTGCATGATGTCCTGCATGCGGCCCTCGGTGCGCAGGATGTCCTCCCGCTTATCGAGACGCTTGTAATTCAGCCATTGCTGGTAGTCACTGGCAAATTGCGCTTGGTCGGTCAGAGACAGGCGGCTGCGGTACTGCTTGTCGTTCTCCCACGCGTTCGAAGTTGCGATGGCATCGTAGGGCACGGAGGTTGGGATGGCATAACTACCCATCACGTCCTGCATGTGCTTTTCAGCGTCGGCGGCCTGCGTGCGGTTGTTGGTCTGGGTGGCCTCGACCCACTTCCGGTAAAAGCTGTCGAAGCGCTGCTGATCGTCGGCGGAAAGACGGCCCTGATACTCGCCCAGTTGGGCGAAGGCCATGAGGGAAAGAAGTAGGAAGACAACCAAGGATGCCGCACGTTTCTTCATCAGATCTCCGCGTTTTGAGTTCGCCATCCCGGCCGAAAAACCCTTGCCGGAGGCGGAAAGTGATTCTGACACGGGAGAGGTGGAAACTGCAATGTGCAGAGTAACCCAGGCCCCAGTCCTTCGTAGAATGGTATTCTGAGCCTCACAGGCGCGCCGGACCCGTAGCTCAAGTGGATAGAGCACTGCGCTTCGAACGCAGGGGTTGGGAGTTCGATCCTCTCCGGGTCCGCCATTGCCCCACGCGGGATCCCTCGCTACCCTCGCGACCGGGTCTGCTAGATTCCACAGGTTTCACTTCTTGATCAAATTGGTGTGGCTGGCGGCGCACTGCCATTTGCCGCTTGCATAGATCCATGTATCGGTGAAGCGGCCGTAGTGTTCGAAAGGTTTTCCTTTGTAAGTGCCCTTGGTGTGGTAGGTGCCAACCACAATTGCCATATTCGGGTACGGATAGACTCTCACATCCTCATTCGCCACCAGCGTGGCCCGGTAGTCGGGATCCTCAAGGTCGGCCAGGAATTGCGCCTTGTTCATCACCGTGCCGTCATAGTCGGTATAGACGAACGTGCTTGGCACCATTTCGTCCAGCACCGCTGCATCGTGATGCATCTGCGCCCGGTTCCAGGCGTTCTCCAGCGCGAGCAATTTGGTTTGATCATCAGAAACATTAGACGGCCCTTGCGCTGCTGCAAGCGAACTGATCAGCAGCACCAAACAGGCAAGCACACTTCTCATGGTGTTTTTGTCCCCGAGCTTGATGAACAGATGTTTTCAGTGTCACAAGCCGGGTGGCGTCTGTCAATCCAATCACCGGCAGAACAGTCTGAATGTGAGACACGGATTCTTGTCAGTTAGAAAACGATTTGGGCCGAAGCACTCTGCTCCAGCCCAATCGGAAGCATTAAAGAGCCGTTTGCAAACCAGGCTTCGTTACCGTCTGACTATTGCACGGTCAATGTGATTGTCACCGGGGTTATTCCTGTCGTGGCGGTAACGGTAACGGTGTAGGTGCCAACCGGCGTACCGGGGTTCCCGCCGCCGCTGCTGGTGCTTCCTCCTCCACCACATCCCGGCAGGGCTGCAACGAAAAGGACGAGCAGACACAGCAACGAGGTGCGCCGCCGTTTTGGCGCAGCGCCCAGCAGGAAGATGCCCGCGAAGGCTGCGCCGCTGCTTCCCATCCACCAGCCAAAGCCGTGCCGTTGGTCGAGCGCGGCGCTGGTCGCAGCGGTGGTTTTGATCGTCAGCGTGGTGGAACCGTTTCCTGTGACTGAGGCGGGATTAAAACTGCAAGTGGTTTCCGAGGGCAGCCCAGAGCAGGATGCGTTACTGAAAGTTACAGTCCCGTTATAGCCGGTCCCACCGGCAATAGTAAGCATAACGTTGGCTGATCCGCCGGGACTTGAGACATTGACGGTCTGGGCGCTGGCGGTGAAGCTGAAGGCTTGCACGTTCACCACTACCGCCGCCGAAGCCGGCGAGGCCGTGTAGTTGCTGTCGCCATTGTATTTTGCGGTAATGCTCTCGCTCCCTCCGGCAGAAAACGATGCCGATAGTGAGGCCAGGAGCCCGGCGGGAACGCTTGCCGACCCCGCGGTCGGCGTGTAGGCGACCGTGCCGCTGAGGGCTGTACCGTTGGCAAAGAATGTGACCGTTCCGGTGGGCGCAGCGCCGGAGCTTTGCGTACTCACCGTAGCAGCAAGGGTTATGGGAGTGTTCGTCGCAGTGGTGGTTGCTGAAGCCGACGCGGTGATGCCCGTGGCCGCTTGCGTAATGCTGACGGAATCGGTGCTGCTCACACTCGCAGTGAAACTGTTGTCGCCCAAATAGCTGGCTGCTAGAGAATGTGACCCGACTGTGAGTTGCACGAATTGATCTTCGAAGTACCCCAAACTGTTCAGGGTGTAGGTGCCCAGATCGAGCGGGCTGCCATTGTCGGTCAAAGCCACAGTTCCCGTGGGACAGGCAGAATTGCCCGTGCCCGCGTCTGTATCGCATGTGCCGGCAGAATTGGTGACATTCACGCGCACCGCGTAGGGAGAGCCGTAAACCGCCGTGGTTGCGATGGAAGATCCTCCGCTAGAGTTGAACGTTAACAACTCGACGACGGTCTCGCTGCCTTCCGGACTCACGGTAACCGCAATGGGTGCAGAGACACTGCCGCCGAAAGTCCCATCGCCGGCGTAGTGCGCTGTGACCGTGTACGGCGTACCGGCAGCGCTTCCAGGCAAGAGGGTCGTCGTCGCGCTGGCGTCCGCCCCGCTCACAAGGGTGAAATTGTCGATCCCGTAATTAGGATTGGTTGGCGACCCCATAAGGGCGACCGTGCCCGTTGGCGTTCCGGTGCCCGTGACCTTGATACTGAAAGTCATCGGCTGTCCGTGAGTAATTGTGGTGGAGGTGACGGGTGTCAGCGTACTGGCCGACACCGTGAACGTGACTTTACTCCACAAGTCCACCAGGTTTGCCACATTGACTGAGCCCAGTCCGGTCGCCTGATCATAACCGGCGGTTGTGCTATAGCCACTGAGCACGCCGTATTGGTCTCCCGAGGTTGAAGTCGTGCAGTTTGGCGATCCGGTGGCACAAGGCATGGCGATGGTGCCCGCGGTGGTCGGCGCTACGTCGTTAATCGCAGAAGGTTGCTGGGCCGCCATCTTGTAAAGGACGTAATTGGCATTGCCCTGAGCCGATTTTGTCTGCTGGTTGACGAGCGCCATGATGCCGGCAAACGACGGTGCAGAGGCCGAAGTTCCGCCCACGCCCAAAAACTCCGTGTTGGGATCGGCGAGATCGCAGGAGGTCGCGCCGATGATTTGATCCGCCTGGCAGACGATGTAGAAACTTCCCGAAGGCGAGCCGCTGGCGGCAAATAGGGAGACATCCGGTAGATCACGCACGCCGTCCATGGGCACACCCGTGCCAGTCTGCCACGAAGGCTTGTGGTACCCGCTGTTGCTGCAACTTGACGGGTTCTGGCCGTCAGAAACCGTGCAGTTACTGGCGCCGCCGCCAGCCCCAACGGTAACCACGAAACCCACCAATTGCGAGTTGTTGCAGTTCGTTTCCGCATCCGGGCTATAGCCGAGCAAGGTGCTAAAAACCGAATTTGTGCAGGTGTCATTCCAGGTGGTTTCGGGAATGTAGCTTAGTGCTGAAGCTTGAGTAGTCGAGTTGTTGTTCAGATTCCAATAAGTCGGAGCATTGGTTAGGTCATTAAAGTCGGTGCCGCCCACGGCGACGTTGTAAGGAGTAGAGGCGAATCCGCTCACCGCCAGCCCGAACTGCGCGGGCGCGGGCGGAGCATTGTTCTGGCTGTCGCAACCCGCCGCGCCACTGTCTCCGCTGGCGAGCAGGACGGTAATACCCTGCGCGGAAGCCTGCTGCCACATCTCACTGTAAAAGGTGTTGCCGGCTGTGCCCAGGCCAAGCTCGCAGAAACCGTAACTTTCGCTGAGCACGGGCGCGAGATTGTTTTCGATGATGTAGAGCGCGGAAAGATCCACGCCCGACGTAGTTTCGGTGCTCTCGGAGACTACGAAGTCAATCGTCGCGCCTTTAGCCACTGCGCCCGACCATTCCACGTCCAGATCGGCTTCGGTTTCCTCGCCATCGGTCAGGATGCCGGGGTCGGGACCGTTCAGAATGACGTTGACATCGGTGGGAATGCCTCTTACAGGCAGCCCGAAGAACGTACGGAAGTCTTCGACGTCCTGAATATTAATATTGGTCTCCCCGACGACGGCGATCGTCTGGCCGGTTCCGTCAATGGGCGTGGCGGCGGTCCACAATGGCAACACGTTGTAAATGGTAGCGAAGTCGTAAGGGCCCACCGCGTAGCAATCGCCGGGCTGCACTCCGCAGCCGCCGGGAGAAGGCAGCGTGAACAATGGGTGAAGCGGCGTGACCTTGCCGGTTGCCTTGTCTCGCGACACGACCCCAGCCACGTGGTTCATGGGCTTGCGCGGAAAATTATGCAGCGAATCCACGCCCGCGACTACGGGGATCAAAGCAGTTGGAATGGAGGGATCGCTGGAATTAGCCCAGTGTTCTTCCCCGTTCACCGAGTACTTGTGGATGGTTGTATGCAGCGCTTCCTGCACCTGTCCGGCAGTGCCGGAGAACTCAATCATGCCCTTGCCGCTGGTCACTTCGCCGATTTGAAAGCCATGCGATTGCAGCCAGTTGGTGACGGTTTGCACGTCTTGATCGGCCGGACCGAATTGCCGGCCGTACTCTTCCGGGGTCATCCACTTGTGATAGTTGGGAGAATTCTTGTCGTGCTGGTCGTCGAGCAGCTTGTTCAACGCGCTCTCCTGGGCCGCACTGTGCGTCAGCACCAGGAGCATTCGCTCCATGGGCAGGCTGGCCGGGGCAGCCCCTTGATCAAATTGCGTCAGTGCCAGCGGGTGGGTGTTTCCCTTCAGCACGGTTAGCTGGGTCTCATCGACAGGCTGAACAATCCTTGGCTGGACAGCGGACTGCTGCGCGACGGCCAAAAGTTGAAAGATCAAGGAAAGAACGCAGAGAGACGCAAAACTCTGGAGAGGCGCAGAACGTCGGAGCATTGAACTTCTCCCAAACGCGAGAATCTACCAATCCGCTGACGCAGTCACCAGAGGAAACAAATTGGATTCACAGCAATCCGGCAATAAGAAGGGAGCATCCTATTGAGGACTTTGGCAAAAAACCTGGTCCGCCTTCGGCGTTCGATTGGTGCTTGGATGCAAATCATACCTCACGCGGGGTGCTGGACAGCAGGATTATTTGCGGGATTTATGCCTTTCACAAGCCCATAGGTACCCCAGTGGTAGCATAGTAGCCGCTCGACAGGGGGGGACCTCTATGAACAAGATTTCGGCTGTGTCTATCTTGCTGGTTGCCATTCTGGCCGTCGGTTTCGCAACAAATGGCTCAAACACCACGGCTGGCCCTCGCGTAATTGCGAGGGTTAACCTGACGAGCCAGACGGAGGCGATTCCGGTGACTACCCTTTTTACCCCTCCAAGCACTGGGCTTTTTCGCGTTTCCGAATATACGACGGTGACCGCACCGGGACATAATCCCCAGTACAACTGGAGCACATTTCTGTACTGGACGGATGAGTCCGGTTCTGAAAGTGCTATGCTGGCCGACCTCGGCGATGGCCAAAAACCGCCCACTGATTACGCGGTCTGTGGAACAGGGGCGGACTGCATGACTATTATTAGGGCGACCGCTGGAGTGCCTGTCAGTTATTCGATAGCTGACAACAGTGGCGCCACGGGCGTATATGACGCCTTCTTGGTCGTTGAACAGTTGGAATAGACGGCCCTACTTCTTGGGTTTCTTGGGCTGGCGTTCTTCTGTGTCGTTTTCCCCGGCGGCTTCACCTAAGCACATCCGCCATCACTTCCCTGAACGAAAGCCGGATGCCCGGCAGAGCCTTGTCCACCAAGATTGAAAAAATCACCCCAAAAATTGAGAAGCGCCCGTGACTCTTGCGAGTCATGGACGCCCGAACAGCCCTCCCCCAGAACTGCTCAAGTTCAAGGTACTTTCCTCCGCGTGAGTTGTAAATTCCACCTTCGTGCCACCGGGTGGCACGAAATAGCCATGCCGAAAACTCCGGAAAATGCCCGAGAACGCAGGAAAATGCGCTCAAATCAAAGAGATTTGTAGTATATTTCTCGTAATTCAGCCAGCGGGAGCTTATGGCCGGAGCTGCTCACAGGCATGGATTTACCCACCATGACGGCTCATCCCTTTCGTGCGCTATTGAATAGAGCAAGCGTGCTTTGCGCCGCCGTGGCTTTGAGCGCGGTTGCCTTTTGGATGTTGAAGCCGTCATCTTCCTTAGCTGCGCAACCTGCTGCACCTGCCCTGGGCGAGCCGATTGCCAACCTGACGCCTGCGGAAGAAACCATGTTCAACGCTGGCGAGGTGCCCATGGCACAGACGTGGACTTTTGCCCGCGGCCTGGGTCCGGTTTTCACCCAGGATAGCTGCCAGACTTGTCACGCGAGCCCGGTGATCAGCGGCAACTCGACGCAGAAGACAACGCTTTTCGGCACCCTCAACAGCGACGGCACGTTCAATCCTCTAACCAACGAAGGGGGAATGTTTCTGCAGCCCAATAGCGTGTCGCAATTCCACCCCAACTGTGTACTCGCCGGCGAAACTGTCCCCTCAAACGCAACCATTGTCGCCCAACATCAGGCCCCGCAAGCCTTCGGAATGGGACTGATCGATTCGATTCCCGGCAGCTCGATTCTTGCTCAAGCCGTATCCAAAGGACTGGGAATCCAGGGGACCGCCAACATGGTGCCGGATCAAAACGGCAACACCGTCGTAGGTAAGTTTGGCTACAAGGCGCAATTTGGCACCCTTTTGCAGACGGTGGCCGAAGCCATGGTGCATGACATCGGAATCACGAATCCCATCGTACCCGCGGAGGATTTGCCGCAAGGAAACCCGATACCGAAAAACTGCAGTATCACGACTGAGCCCAACGATAATGGCACGGAGATGATGAACGCCTTTCACTACGAGTTGTATCTGGCGCCCAGTCCGCCCGGCAATCTGAATCAGAATGGGCAGGCGTTGTTCACCTCGGTCGGTTGTGCGCTGTGCCATCTTCCCAGCTACACCACCGGCCCGAACATTCAAGTGCCTGCGACTTGGGGAGGAAAAATCTTCCTCAGCAAGGCGCTCTCCAGCCAGACCGTGAATTTGTACTCCGACCTGCTCCTGCACGACATGGGATCGGTCTTGGCCGATGGCTTGCCGCTGGGCCTGGCTACGGGATCGATGTTCCGCACCACTCCGCTATGGGGTCTTTCCACCCGCATCGCCAATGGGAACGGATTGTTGCACAACGGCCGAACCACCAGCGTGACTACCGCCATTCTCGATCACGGCGGCGAGGCGCAGCAGGTAATCGGTCAATTCCAGGCGCTTTCGGGCCCTGATCAGGCCGACTTAATCTCGTTTATTAGCTCGCTCTGAGCGCCAAATAAGCTGAAAATACAGGGGTGTGCAAAGTTTTGCACATTGATTGCGGGAGCAATTCTGAGGTAATATCACTGCCTGTGCTGTTGATCACGCCGCTCGTCAGAAAGCTGTGAAACGGCAAAGCGCAGGGAAGTTCTGCATTGCCGTGTGGGACTGTGTTAGGAGGCTCCCCCGATGAAACGCAGTTTTCTCTTGGTTCTGTTGGCTCTGGCACTTCCTCTCTCGGTGTTTGCCAACAGCAGCAGCAATATTGATTTCCAAAATGAAGGCGGCACGCTGAGTGGAACCACCTCCGGCATGACCCTTACCGGCTCGACTCTGGTCTCGGTCAACGGCTGGAACGGGGGCGGGTTCAAACAGGGCAATCTGGGCACCTTGGTTTTGCAGACCGGCGCCTTAATCAGCGGCTCGCTGAAAAAAGGTGGAACCTTCGCGGGCGGGGGTTATTTCACCATTACCGGCAACGGTACCGGCGGATTGCCCAACGGGACGGTGTTTAGTGGCACTTTCGACGGCCCGGTGAAATGGACTCTATTCACACTGTCGAATGGCACTCATCAATACACGCTAACCGGAACCGTGACTGGACAGCTCTTCGGCCCCTACGGCGGCAAAACCGCCGTCGGCATCACAACTCAATTGACCATCAATACCGGCAAGGGTTATTTCAATGGCTGGACCTCGATTTCCAGTGGCGATACCAGTATTACCGTGGTAGTTCCCGAACCGGGGACGCTCGGCCTGTTGGGGACAGGGTTGCTGGGAATCGCCGGCCTGGTTCGGCGCAAACTGAAAGCAGGTTGATGACCGGTTGAGTCAGTGAATCACGACCCCATCGTCGAGATGGGGTTTTTTCATTCTGCGGAACTTGCCAGGCTCATCAATGCGCCGGTACCAGACCGGAACCAGCTAGCGTCCAGTTACCCCAGTAACTTACGCCGGGCCAAATAGCATTGACGGCGCCGAACTCCCTCCTTAAAGTCGCCACAGGGGGTTGTATGAAGGATATTCACGAAGTTTTGCGGCGCAAACAGGCTAAGTACTCACAATTGGCCAAGCAGATTGAGATGTTGCAGCAGGCGGCGGAGAAGCTTCGCGAAGTGGCCCCGTTGCTGGCCGAGAACGACGAAGACGACGCTGCCGTACTGGCGGAGATGGATGACCAGCCCAACCAGGCAGCGCAAGCCGCCTCGGCATCTTCAGGCGGTCCGGCCTCGCCTGCGAAACCCTCCCGCGGAGTGGCCCCACGCTGGCCGTAACGGCGCGGCACACGAGCCCTACATATGAAGTTTCAGGCCCTTCTGGTTTCCAAAGATGAACAGACTACAGCCGTCTTGACTCCGGTGCTTTCCGGATTTGACGTGGCTGCCGCCTGCTGCGGATATCCGGAGGCCCTGTGCCGGGTCACAGAGGAAAAGTTCGACGTGGTGTTGGTTGATTTTGACGATCCGCACAGCGCTACCCTGGTTCTGCAAAACGCCAGTCAATCGGCCTCCAGGCACAGCGTCATCACCGTTGCCTTGTTGAGCGACAGAACCAAGTTGCGCAATGTGTTCGGCGCCGGCGCGAATTTCGCTCTCTATAAGCCAATTACCCCGGAGCAGGCGGAAGCCAGCCTGCGGGCTGCCACTGCGTTGATGAAGCGCGAGCGGCGCCGCTCGTTTCGAGTCCCCGTGCAGTTTCCGGTGCAGCTTCGCTTACAAGGCAGCGCGCTGATCGAGGGTATTCTGCTCGACTTGAGCGAGGACGGGATGGACGTACTGGCCGCACAGACACTTTTTCCATCAGCGACTCTGAGCGCGCAATTTACACTTCCCGGAACTGACGACGGAATCGAAGTTCAAGGCGAGGTGGCCTGGGCGAATCCCAATGGACAATCCGGCGTGCGTTTCTCCGATGTTCTAGTCAGTCACCGCGAGATGTTGAAAAGCTGGCTGATGGCAAATGCTCCCGACATCCCGCCCGAGGACCCTGAACCCGTCTCACATTGCAAGCTCACCGACTTGAGTCTGGGAGCATGTTACGTGGAGACAGAGTCACCATTTCCGGAGCGCTCCGGAATTACGCTCTCTCTAAAGGCCGGAGAAATGGAAGTGCGAGTCGAGGGCACGGTCCGGGTGATGCATCCCGGAAGCGGCATGGGGATTGAATTCGCCTCGCGCACCGCAGACGACGGCGCCGCGGTGTCGAATTTCATCAGCTTCCTCAGCAGCAACCGTGGAACCACCCCCGAGCTGCTGATCAGTCCGCGGGCATTATCCGACAACCATTTCTCAGTAGCACCCAACGAAGAGATCGAAGATGCCCTGCTTGACTTGCTGCGGCGGCACGAGTCGCTCACCCAGGAAGAATTCCACCAGGAACTCCACACACAACGCCACCCGGAAACCGTCGCCTCTTCTTCTTAAGGATTTCGGGGGGTGTTCCTACACCGGCAGGGTTACGGTGAAAATCGCGCCGCCGCCGGGACCGGATGTGGCCTCTACATTTCCATTATGTTCCCGCAGAATTGCCTTGCAAATGCTCAATCCCAGCCCGGTGCCGCGGCCGGGGCGCTTCGTGGTGTAGAAGGGGTCGAAGATATTGGGCAGGATTTCTGGCGGAATGCCGGGGCCGTCGTCCTGCAAGATAATGGCGACCGCACTGTCCCGCTTCTCGAAGCGAATGCGTAGTGTGCCGCGGTCGCGGACGTCGCGCATGGCCTGCTCGGAATTCAAGATCAGGTTGAGAAATACCTGCATGAGTTGATGTGCATCTCCGCTGACCGCGGGAAGCGCGGTGTCGGGCAGAAAGTCCACCGCGATATTGTTCTTGCGCAGCGAATAGGCGTGTAGATGAAGCGTTCTCTGCACCAGTTCTGCCAGATTCACGGCGCTCTTGCCGGGTGCGGGCGGGCGGGAAAAGTACATCAGGTTTTGCACAATCTCCGCCGCCCGGCGGGCCTGCTGCTGTAAGGTGGCTAGCTGCTTGCGGGCGGGATCCCGGGTTTCCTCCTCCTGCAAAAGTTCGGCAAGCCCCAAGATGCTGGTGAGCGGGTTGTTCAGTTCGTGCGCGAAACCGCCGATCATTTGTCCCATGGCAGCCAGCCGCTCGCTTTGAATGATCTGCTGCTCCAGCTTCTTTTCCACGGTGATATCCCGCACCGAAACGATGACTCCGCTTAATATGCTCTCGGCGTCGTAGAGCGGGTTGGCGGAGGCACGCATGGTTCGCCAGCTTCCGTCGCGGTGGCGGGCGCCGTACTCGCCAAAGCTGAACAGCTTGCGGCCGCTGCTCACGTCGCGGCAGAGCGCCAGAAGTTCGGGCGAGTGGTCCTGCTCTTCATCCATTTTCTTTCCCATCCGGTCCTCTGGCCGATAGCCGAGCAGGTCGCGAATGCGCGAACTTACGAAGCTGTAACGCTCGTCGAGATCAATCACCAGAATGAGGTCGGGAAAGCTTTCGAGTAGATAACGCTGAAATTCTTCCTGCCGGCGGAGGGCCCTTTCCATTTCGCGTCGCTCGCTGACGTCGGCCAGGGTTCCCTGGTAACGGATGATCTTGCCGGATGCATCCCACACCGCGCGGGAACTATCCAGAAAAATGCCGGGCGTGCCGTTCTTGCGGCGCAAAGTGATCTCGCGCGTGCGCACGCCTCCGGCATCCCCGGAACTTCGCCCGAGCACCGGGCTTTGCGTGGGATCGGAATTTAGCGCAGTGGGATCGAGCGATAGCAGCTCATCTTTGCTGGCGTAGCCCAGCATGTTGACCAGGGCGGCGTTGCCGTCGAGCAACTTCCCTTCCGGTGTGCTGAAATAAATTCCCTCCTGCAGAGTCTCGAAAAGTTCGGTGAAGCGCCGCTCCTTTTCGCGCTCCTCGGTGACGTCGCGGGCCAGGGCGCTGACGCCAACAACTTCATCGTTCTTCACGATTGCATTCAGCACACAATCGAAATAAAGCGGCCGGCTGCTCTGTTTCAGTCTGACCTGCACCAGCCCGGACCAGCGGCGTTTTTCGAGAAAGCGGGCCAGACCAGGATCAACGTCCTCGCGTCGCGGCTCTTCAAAGAATTCATGCGCTTTGCGTCCTACGATCTCGTTGTAAGCAATCCCGAGCAACTCCGTCACCCGCCGGTTGACGGTGCGAACCGTTCCATCGAGCGACGTGGCAAAAGCGACGTCGTCAAAAGAGTCGATCAATTCCTTGAAGCTGCGCTGCGAGCGGGCGATGACCTGGCTCAGTTGATCGAGTTGTTCATTGGTCGGAGCCGTGGCCCGCTCCTGCAGACCGCGTAGCAAGTCTTTCAGTTCGGCGACTCGCTTTCGCCGTCCGTAGGCGAAGGCAGCAAAGGCTATGGCGACGCAGAGCACCGCGATCGGCAACAATCCCAGGTGATAGGGCAGGGATTGCAAACGCTCCCACGATTCCGCCGCCAGGCCGGTCGCCAGCAGGATGAGAAACAGCAGAGCAGTTCGCCACAACCAGGCTTCTTCCCTTTCTAGGTTGCTGGAGGTGCGGGCAGGACGCGACGCTGGTTTCTCTGGCTCTGGCATAAGCGAGCGGCCCGGCTCTTTCCCAGGAATACGGCAACTCTGCTGTAGTCGAATCGTAGTTCACCTGCCAGACTCAAACAACCAGCAAAAGTATTAGGCAACTTGGTTCACTGCGTCGACTCCCCCGCAAGTCCAGATATCACCCCTCGTTTGTGACGTCCGTCACCCTGGACACGACGGCCCCCAGCGTACGGTGGAGGTTTATCCGGCCATTTATGCCCAACTCGCTGCAGACGGCGAGTGCGAATGAGTGTGCTTCCCGAACACTATGCTTTACAAGATGCTTAGCGCCGCAGTTTATGGAATCGATGCCAACATTATTGAAGTCGAAGTGGACGTGTCTGGAATTAAGACAAATGAAGACCATTTTCACACCGTTGGCCTGCCGGATGCCGCCGTCCGCGAGAGCCGCGACCGGGTGCGGGCGGCGTTGAAGAATTGCGGATACGATATTCCTCTCACCCACATCACTATCAACCTCGCGCCCGCCGATATCCGCAAAGAGGGCTCGGGATTTGACTTGCCCATGGCGATGGGAATTCTAGGGGCCTACGGGGGACTTAACAAAAAAGAAGTGCCCGACTGCCTGTTCGTGGGAGAGTTGTCGCTCGACGGCGGTGTTCGCGGAGTGCGGGGAGCCTTGCCGATTGCGATTGAGGCGCGCGGAAGAAAAATCCCCCGCCTGATCGTGCCCGAACTCAACGCCAAAGAAGCGGCCATGGTCGGGGGCGTGGAGGTTTATCCGGTGAAGTCGCTGCTGGATGTGATTCGCTTCGTCAACACCGGCAACGGCATTCTCCCGCTCAAAGTAGATAGCGAAACCCTGCTCAGCGAATCGCAGCAGTATTCCGTTGACTTCAAAGACGTGCGCGGACAGCAAACTGCCAAACGTGCTCTCGAAGTCGCCTGCGCGGGAGGACATAACATCCTGATGATCGGGCCGCCAGGCTCAGGCAAAACCATGCTGGCCAAGCGCATGCCGACCGTTCTGCCGCCGTTCACTTTTGAAGAAGCCCTCGAAACCACCAAAATTCACAGCGTGGCCGGTGTGCTCGATCCCGGCGCGGGCCTGGTAGGAGTACGGCCATTCCGCGCGCCCCACCATACGATCTCCGATGCCGGGCTGATCGGGGGCGGCGCGGTGCCGCGCCCGGGCGAAGTTTCACTGGCGCACAACGGCGTCCTGTTCCTGGATGAACTGCCAGAGTTCCCGCGCAATGTCCTCGAAGTCATGCGGCAGCCGCTGGAAGATGGCACGGTCTGCATCGCGCGGGCTTCAATGTCGCTGACGTTTCCCGCACGCTTCATGCTGGCCGCGGCCATGAACCCCTGCCCCTGTGGATACTTCAACGACCGCTCGCGCGAGTGCCATTGCACCTCTCCGATTATCCAGCGCTACATGTCAAAGATCTCCGGGCCGCTGCTTGATCGTATAGATATCCACATTGACGTTCCCGCCGTGAACTACAAAGAAATGCGGTCCGGCGCCGAGCCGGAAAGCTCGGCGAAAATCCGCGACCGGGTTATGCAGGCGCGCGACGTGCAACTGCGCCGGTTCTCTTCTTCTGGGAAATCAAGAATCTACTGCAACGCCCAAATGGCGCCCCGCCACATTCGGGCCTTCTGCGAACTCTCAGCCGATTGCGAGCGGCTGCTGGAGCGCGCGATGGTGCAGCAAGGGCTCACCGCCCGGGCGCATGACCGCATCCTGAAAGTCGCCCGCACCATTGCCGATCTCGAAGGCGCCGCCGCGCTTGAACCCAAGCATATCGCCGAAGCCATCCAGTATCGGACGTTGGACCGCACATTCTGGGCGTAGAGCCGCTTCCGTTCAAGGAAGTGATGGCGGACGTGCTCAAGGTGAAGCCGCCGGAGAAACCAAAGCCCGCCAAGAAAGGCGGGCTAGGCAAGGGCGGCTCTCAAAGCAGTTTTGGAGCCGGTAACGGGATTTGAACCCGCGTTAAGGGATTAACTCTAAGCCGCCCTATTGATGAGTCCCCTGTCCTAGACCGCTAGACGATACCGGCCTATAGTTAGTTAATACTGGAAACAAGCCTAAACTGGAACTTTGGGTATGTCAAAGGCATAATCCCGCAAGAAGTTCTTGACTCTGCGTTCAAACTAACGTAGGGTAAGACGTTCCGCAGGCTGAGATAGGGAGTTGCCGTAGTTGAACCTTCCGCTGGCAACCGGGCCTAATCCAAGGAATAAGTAACTTTCTGGTCTTGCGGAGCATCTATACCAGTAGCCAGAGCTTTTCCCTGTACAACCCATCTGAAATGAGTAAGTTACGCTCTCTGGTCGGGCGCTGTCCTGCCAGAAAAGAAGGGTACCACAGGCAGCTCGGAACAACGGGGGACCACTAAACATGCGCTCTGATCGCGTTTTTGACGCTTTACATACTTTGCGGAACCGGTATATGCTTTGTCAGTTGGCTTCCAAGGCTACCCGCAAGTTCCACAAACCAAACACCAGAATCCAGGAAACCATGAACGAAGTCCTGGATAAGATTGCAAGCTCGGAGCGGCAGACGGTTCTGTCGGAACCGGAGCACTTTGCCGAGGCCCAACGGCGGGCGGCATAAGCCAGACCCGCCGCCCGGCCCAGGCAGGGCGAATCCCCTTAGTGACCCTCCTTTGAAAAATCTCCTCGCAGGTGAACAATGACCATCGCAGAACTAAAAGAAAAGAATATTACTGAGCTGACCAAGATCGCCCGATCTCTGGATCTGCCCGGGGCCAGCGGTATGCGCAAGCAGGACTTGATCTTCAAGATCTTGCAGGCGCAGAGCGAAAAAGAAGGCCACATTTTTGCCGAGGGCGTGCTCGAAATCCTGCCTGACGGCTACGGCTTCCTGCGCTCGCCCGACTACAACTATTTGCCCGGCCCGGACGACATTTATGTCTCCCCGTCGCAAATTCGCAAGTTCGATTTGAAGACCGGAGACACCATCAGCGGCCAGGTGCGGCCTCCGCATGAGGGCGAGAAGTATTTCGCGCTGGTGAAGATTGAAGCCGTGAACTTCGAGTCGCCTGACGAAGCCCGCAACAAGATTCTGTTCGACAACCTGACGCCGCTCTATCCGCAGGAGCGCGTGAAACTGGAAACAGTGCGCGAGAACGTCAGCGCCCGCGTCATGGACCTCCTCACCCCGCTCGGCAAAGGGCAGCGTGGATTGATTGTCTCGCCGCCTCGCGCCGGCAAGACCATGCTGTTGCAGAACGTGGCCAACTCGATCACGACGAACCATCCGGAAGTGGTGCTCATGGTGCTGCTCATTGACGAGCGCCCGGAAGAAGTCACCGATATGCAGCGCTCGGTGAAAGGCGAGGTAATTTCCTCGACCTTTGACGAACCGGCAGCCCGCCACGTGCAGGTGGCCGAAATGGTGATCGAGAAGGCGAAGCGGCTGGTCGAGCACAAGCGCGATGTCGTGATCCTGCTGGATTCGATCACGCGTCTGGCGCGTGCTTATAACACCATTGTTCCGCCCTCGGGCAAGGTGCTTTCCGGCGGCGTGGATTCCAACGCCTTGCAGCGCCCCAAGCGATTCTTCGGGTCGGCGCGAAATATCGAAGAAGGCGGCTCGCTGACCATCATCGCTACCGCGCTGATTGACACCGGCTCGCGCATGGACGACGTGATCTTTGAAGAATTCAAGGGCACGGGCAACTCGGAAATCATTCTTGACCGCAAGCTGGTGGACAAGCGGACCTTCCCGGCCATCGACATTCAGCGCTCGGGCACGCGCAAGGAAGAGCTGCTGATTCCGAAAGAAGACTTGACGCGGATTTGGGTTTTGCGCAAGGTGCTCAACCCGCTGTCACCGGTCGAGGCCATGGAACTGCTGATCGACAAGCTGACCAAGACGAAGTCGAATGGCGAGTTCCTGGCGAACATGAGCTCGTTGTAAGGGAAGGGCACGACTTCAGTCGTGCCACAAGAAACCGAGAACGAATGTGGGCTTCAGCCCTGAGGGAAGCCGATCCTACCTGCCCCTGAAACTGCGCTAGCCGGCTAGGCTTGATTTCTTCAGTTCCATCATCACGCTCTGGATCAGCTCCTTTGAATCCGTCAGATTCTTCATAACCATCTGAATATCCATGACTGGCTTGCCCGGCCAGCGCTGGCTCTGGCAATAAACGCCGTGCTGGCCGACCAGCGCCATCGCATCAGTGATCATGTCCATGGTGACGGCGAGGCGTCCGCGCGGGACGCCCATCATAGTTTCGTAGTGGTCAAGTTCTTCCTGTTTCTCGTCGAATACGGGCATGAATTGATTGTAACCTCGACGACCGCGTAGCTCTGCATATCTGAGTAGGGTTCTGAATTCACCAACCACGAGGGCACGAAGTTACACGAAGGCCGAATGCTAAGGGCCCCCTTCGTGTTCTTTCGTGTCTTTCGTGGTTAGATTGGGACACTGGTCACATCCACGCGCAGTTGCTATCCTCTCAAGCTTGTCTGTAGTCTAAGGGGCTGAAAACCAACAAGGAGAGACATGCTGAAACGAATTGTCCTTTTCACTTTGCTTCCGCTGGCACTTGCCGGAGTTGCCTTTGCCCAGATGGATCACGACGCGGCCCGTCCCAGCCCTTCGGCCCACGCGCAATGCCGATTCGCCGACGGTAAGAATATTTCCGTGGATTACTCCAGCCCGCGCATGAAAAGCCGCAAGATATTTGGCGGACTGGTTCCCTACGGCGAGGTCTGGCGTACGGGGGCGAACGAAGCCACGAGCTTTACCACAACCGCGGCTTTGACCGTTGGCGGGAAGGATGTGCCCGCGGGTGATTATACGATCTTCACCGTCCCGACCGCGACCAAGTGGACGCTCATCGTCAACAAGAAGACGGGCGAGTGGGGCATCCCCTATAAGTACGAGAGCGATGAACTGGCGCGAGCTGACATGAAAGTTTCAAAGACTGCGGCGCCGGTTGAGAGCTTCACCATTGCCTTTGACCAGAAGGCGAATGCTTGCGTGATGAATCTGAGCTGGGAGAACACGCAGGCGTCGGTAGAGTTTGCGGAGAAGAAGTAGGCGAACGTCGTTTGGCTTCAGTGCTGAGCGGCACTAAGCGTATCCAGAGCCTTTTGCGCTTCTTTCGCATCCGGATTGATTTTCAACCCGGCCTGATAAGCATCTATGGCTTCCGCGTTGCGGTTCGCGGCTTGTAAGGCGCGACCGAGGGAGAAATAGCCTTCATCGGTCGGACGGGATGCGACCGACCGCGAGTACGCGGAAATCGCTTCGTCCGGTTTGCCTTGCTTCTCGAGCAGATGCCCCAGCCCCAGATAGGCATTGAACTGTTTGGGATTGAGGCGCAGGGCCTCATCGTAACTCTCTCTGGCCTTGCCGTCCTGACCCAGATCGCGAAGCGCCGACCCCTGGTTGGCGTATGCGCCCGCCAGCAGACCTGTGTCCGACGTGAGGTGGATGGCGAATTGGTATTGTTGAATCGCGTCCTGAAGCTGGCCGGATTCCTGCAAATAAGCGCCGAGATTGAAGTGACTCATAGGATCATAAGGGTTGATGAGCGCGGCAGCCCGGAAGTGCGGGTAAGCTTCGTTGGTTTTGCCCAGAAGCACGAGCGCCCCGCCGAAATTGTCTTCCGCGATGTAATTGTTTTGCGTGACTGCAAGCGCATGCGCCCACAGATCGTAACTGCTCGACCAAAAGCTCAACTGGCGATCGGTGGCGAAGGCGAGCGCGATAAGCACACAAGCTGCTGCGGTTGCGGGTGGAACTAATCCTAATTTTTTCGCGCTGGCGAGATCCGACATCCCGTAGGCGATCATCACGAAGATTCCAATCAGAGGAATGTAAGCGTAGCGATCTGCCATCGCCGCATCCCCCACCTGCACCAGGCCGATGACCGGAACCAGAGTTCCCAGAAACCACAACCATCCTACGAGCAGATATCGTCTTGCTCGGAACTGCCACACGAGCGCTGTAATATTTGCCAGAACCAGAAGCGACACAAACATCTGCCAGAATGCCAGTGAATCGCCGGGATGCGGATAAAGCGGGGCGAGGTGGGCCGGCCAGAACGCTTTCCACAAATACATGGCGTAAGCCACAATCGCGTTTTCGATGCGGACCATCAAGGGAAACTGCAAAGTGGAGCGCATCGCGCCGCCGGATCGCTGCGCGTACATGGTGATGACTGCGCTGCCGGGGGAGAGCGCAAACAGCGGAAGTTTTTCGACCAGGAGCTTCGAAATAGTCGCTTGAGCAGCGCCAATGGTTGAGGGCGCGCTTCCTCGTATTCTTCCGAGCGGCCAGTAATCGAGCAGCAGCAGCACGAAAGGCAGAGTGATGACCATGGGCTTCGACATCAACCCTAACGCGAACGCGAGAAACACAGCGGCGTATCTCCGCCAGTTCGGCTTTTGCGCGTACCAGCCGTAGGCGCCGATTGCCGCAAAAAAGAAAAATGTGCTGAGGACGTTCTTGCGTTCGGCGACCCAGGCAACGGATTCGACGTTTATGGGATGGAAAGCAAAAAGCGCCGCAACCAAGACACTCGGCCCCACGCGCCTGGTTCCCCAGGCAAGCAAGAGAAACAAAAGTGCAACATTCACCGCATGGATGAGCAGGCTGGTGAAGTGGTGTCCCGCAGGGTTCAGGTGAAAGAGCTGGCAATCCAGAGCGTGCGAGAGCCATGTCAGCGGGTGCCAGTTGGAGTGCTCAGTCGAGGTGAAGGCCCACGTGACCGTACTCCAGGTCAAGCCTGCCTGAACGTGCGGGTTCTCCGCGATGTAAGAAGGATCGTCGTAATTTACGAAGGGATGACGGTTGGCCGGGTTGTAGAGAGCCAGAGTAGCGGCGATCAGCAGAAGACAGACGATGGCATTGCGCTTTCCGGTGGAAGCAAATAACCCGTCTCCCTTCTCCAGAGCAGCCTTTTTCGGCACGGCAACAGCGCGTTTGGCAGCGGCACGCAACAGGAAGATTTAACCACAGAGGACATAGGGGAACACAGAGGCATAACCACGTGAGGCAACGGGAGTGGCGACGCTCAAGAGTTATTCTGCCGGGGTCCAGCGCAGCACGGGTTTTCTCGCGGCAGCGACTTCGTCGAGGCGAGAGACACGAGTGCTGTGCGGCGCATCCAGCACCATTTGCGGATCTTCTTCCACTTCTTCCGCGATAAACTTCATGGCCTCGATAAACAAATCCATTTCTTCCTTGGATTCGCTTTCGGTCGGCTCAATCATCAGTGCACCCGGCACGATCAGCGGAAACGCCGTTGTGTAGGGATGGAATCCGTAGTCGATCAAGCGCTTGGCGATATCCATCGTTTTCACGCCTTTTCTTGCTTGTAGCTTGTCGCTGAAAACTACTTCGTGCATGCTGGGCGTGGAGTATGGCAGGTCATAAACGCCCTCCAGTCCTTTGCGAATGTAATTGGCGTTGAGCACGGCGTCTTCCGTGGTTTGGCGCAGGCCGTCGGGACCATTGGCCAGTGTGTAAGCCAGAGCCCGAACGAACATTCCGAAATTTCCATAAAAGGCGCGCACTCGTCCGACCGATTGCGGGCGATCGTACTCGAAGCCCAGACTACCGTCTGCCTGAGTGATCACCACCGGCGTCGGCAGAAACGGCTCTAGAATCTTCTTAATCGCCACCGGGCCCGAACCTGGGCCTCCGCCGCCGTGCGGAGTGGAAAACGTCTTGTGCAAATTGAGGTGCATGAGGTCCACGCCGAAATCGCCGGGACGAACCTTACCAACCAATGCGTTCATGTTGGCGCCATCCATGTAAAGCAGGCCGCCCTTGGCATGCATAATGTCGGCGATTTTGTGGATCTCCTGCTCGAACACACCCAGCGTATTCGGATTGGTCAGCATGAGCGCGGCGACATCTTCGTTCATCTGCGAGGCCAACGCCGCAACATCCACCATGCCCTGAGAGTTCGACTTAAGATTTTCGACCGCGTAGCCGACAGTCGCCGCCGTCGCGGGATTGGTGCCGTGAGCGGAATCAGGAATAAGAATTTTCTTGCGCGGAGCGCCTTTGGAGTCGTGATACGCCCGCACCAGCAACAAGCCCGTAAGTTCGCCATGCGCGCCGGCGGCGGGTTGCAAAGTGATGGCATCCATGCCGGTGATTTCGATGAGGCACTCGCTCAAGGTCTTGAGGATGCGCAGTGCGCCTTGGGAAAGTTTCTCCGGTTGATACGGGTGGGCGTTGGCGAGTCCGTCGAAGCGCGAGACTACTTCATTCACCCGTGGGTTGTACTTCATGGTGCAAGAGCCCAACGGGTACATGCCGAGATCAATGGCGTAGTTCCACGTGGAGAGGCGAGTGAAGTGGCGGATGATTTCGATCTCGCTCACTTCGGGCATATTGCCGAGGTCTTTTCTTTCGGATGACCCGAGCAGCTTTTCGGTGTCAACCTCGGGCACGTCGAGGGGCGGCAGCCGCCAGGCGGCCTTCCCGGGCGATGACTTCTCGAAGATCAGGCCTTCGTTCTGATTGACGTGGCGCGTGGCTTTGCGAGTCATGTGCTTCATCGCGTCACCTCCGCGACCTCAGCCGTGGCGGGCATAGTGGAACGCTCGTCTTCGGCGACCAGGGCGGCTGCGGTGTCGATTGCTGCGCGCGTTGTCATCTCCGTGCAGCACCAAAGCGAGGCGTTGCCGAGTTCAGGGTAAAACTTCTTGAGCGGAAGGCCGCCGACAATCTTCTGTCCGAGAAGGCGATTGTTGATGACGCGGGGATCCTCGCTGGTCTTGATGACAAATTCGTGGAAGCGCGGAGCCCCCGAGAATAAGACCCTTGCATGTTTACCAAAGTGCTGGGCAGCGTAGGCGGCTTTGGCCAGGTTTTGTTTCGCCAGCTCGCGCAGGCCCACCTTGCCGTAAACGTTCATAAAGATGTTGGCCATGAGCGCGATCAGAGCCTGGTTGGTGCAGATGTTGGAAGTGGCTTTTTCCCGCCGGATGTGCTGTTCGCGCGTGGCCAGCGTTAGCACGAAGCCGCGCTTGCCGTTCTTGTCGCTAGTCTGGCCGACGAGGCGTCCGGGCATCTGGCGTACATATTCCTGGCGGGTGGCAATCACCCCGCAATAGGGACCGCCGAAGCCGAGAGGCACGACGAACGATTGGGCTTCCATGGCGACTATGTCCCCTTGGCGCGGAGGCTCAACGATGCCGAGTGAAATCGCTTCGGCAATCGCAACCACCAGCATCGCTCCGTGTTTGTGGGTGAGATCAGCGATAGCCGCCACGTCCTCAATGGTGCCGAAAAAGTTTGGCGACTGGATCAGGACACACGCGGTTTCGGCGGTGATTGATTTTTCCAGCTGCCTAACGTCCAGGCGTCCGCTGTCCGCGAAATCTACTATGCTCAGCGGCAGACCTTGATGGCGGGCATAGGTTGCGAGCACCTCGCGATACTCAGGATGCACGCTGCGCGCGATGACGGCCGAGCGGCGTCCGGTTAGACGAACGGCCATCATGACAGCTTCCGCGGCAGCCGTGGAACCGTCGTACATGGAGGCATTGGCCACTTCCATGCCGGTCAGTTCGCAGATCATGGTTTGAAATTCGAAAATGGACTGCAGCGTTCCCTGCGAAATCTCGGCCTGATAGGGCGTATACGCGGTCAGAAACTCGCCGCGCGAGATAAGCGAATCAATAATGACGGGGCGGTAGTGGTAGTACGCGCCGGCGCCGAGAAATGTAGCATAACCATCGCCGTTCTCGCGGGAACGCTCGCGGAACCAATCCACGATCTCCGACTCCGCCATCTGGCGCGGAACTTTGAGGTCGCGGTTAAGCCGGTACTCGGCGGGAATTGGAGCGAATAGGTCGTCAATCGAGCGCGCCCCGATGGCCTTCAGAATGGCTTCACGGTCGGCAGGAGATTTGGGCAAATAGCGCATAGGAACTGTATTAGATGAAGCTCGACGATTTTCGACTTACGCGTGACGACTTGCTTCGCCAGCCCGGATTCTTCCTCAATGTCCGCTTTCTTCTACGACAAACTTCTCGTAATCAGCGGCCGACAGCAACGAGTTCAGTTCGTCGGGATTCTTCAGCGTGATTTTCACCATCCACGCGGCGTGCGCATCCTTATTGATCTTCTCTGGGGCGGTGGCGAGTTCAGCGTTCACTTCAGTCACCGTACCGGAGGCGGGCGCGTAGAGGTCAGAGACGGCCTTTACCGACTCGACGGAGCCGAAAGTCTTGCCAGCCGCAAGCTCAGAACCGACCTTGGGCAGTTCGACGAATACGATATCGCCGAGGGAATCTTGAGCATAGGTCGTGATGCCGATGGTCGCGTTCTTGCCGTCGGCTTTCACCCATTCGTGCTCTTTGGTGTACTTGAAGTCGGTTGGATAGGGCATGACAGCTCTTGGCTCCTGGCTCTGAACTTCTAGTCTCTAGGATCAATCCCCTGCGTTTCTTGTCTTTAGTTTTTCTTCGGTCGCTTATAGAACGGCGTCGGCACTACTTGGGCTTTCACGCCTTGGCCGCGAATTTCAACCTTGACCGTCGATCCAATATTAGTGAACTCCGGCGGCACATACGCTAGCGCGATGTTTTTCTTCAAGAACGGCGCAAACGACCCACTGGTAACATAGCCAATTTCGTGTCCCCGGTCATCCTGCACTTTGTATCCATCACGGGCGATGCCACGCTCAACCATTTCCAGTCCCACCAACGTGCGCTTCAGGCCTTCGGCCCGTGCTTTCTCCAGCGCAGCACGTCCGATGAACTCGGGCTTCTCCATCTTGCAGAAGCGGTCGAGGCCCGCTTCCCACACACTGATAGTATCGGAAATCTCGTGGCCGTAGAGCGGCAGCCTGCCTTCCAATCGCAGCGTGTTGCGCGCGCCCAATCCGCACGGGACCACCCCGAACTCTTTGCCCGCCTCGAGAACAATGTTCCAGACCGTGGCGCTGGTGGACTCATCGGCCGGGATGTAGATCTCAAATCCGTCTTCGGCGGTATAGCCGGTGCGGGCGATCAGAGTATTCCCAAGGCCGCATACCGTCCCGCGCGTGACCCAGTAAAACTTCACTGCAGATAAGTTCGCATCCGTGAGTTTTTGCAGCAGGTCCACTCCTTTAGGACCTTGAATCGCGATCTGAGTGAAATCGTCGGAGAGATTTTCAACTCTACACGTGAACTGGCAGGTGTTGTCGCGCACCCAATTGAAGTCTTTCTCGCGCGTCCCGGCGTTGATCACCAGCAGATACTCATCTTCCCCGAGACGGTGCACAATCACGTCATCCACAAACGTTCCCTGCGGATACAGCAGCGCCGAGTATTGGGCCTGGCCGACGGCGAGGCGGGAAGCGTCATTCATCGAGATGTGTTGGACTGCAGCCAGTGCTTCTGGACCCTGCAGGCGGATATCGCCCATGTGGCTTACATCGAAGATGCCCACTCCGGTGCGAACCGCATTGTGCTCGGCGATGATTCCGCCGGATGAAGGATATTCGACGGGCATGTCCCAGCCGTTGAATTCAACCATTTTGGCGCCCATCTGGCGATGGACGGCATTGAGCGCGGTCTTGCGAACGGCCGGAGTGGTCGTTTCAACGGCAGACAAAAATGTTCCTCGATCAAAGCAGTGGCTGGGCTGCCCGGAGTGATAAGACTCATTACCCTAACATGGCGATGGCGAGCGCTTCAACCGCAAGCTCTAGACGCTGGCTCTCGGCTCCAGGCTCCAGGTGTAGGGTGTTCGATTCCGCCCCAAGCCTCTCGCCGAAAAGCCCGGTGCCTGATCTGGTTACCAACGACACTTTGCCTCACCTGCCGGTCGCGCTACAGTTCTCCCATGGCCACTGCGACCAAAAAGTTCCACTGCATGCAGTGCGAAATGACTGAAGAGCGCTGCGCTTGTGAGAAGTATTGTTGTCTCTGCCAGGGACAGCTCGACGTCCGGCTTTGCCAGGATGGCCTGTTCTATTGCCCGCCCTGCCGCGAAGCTTGTGGATACAAGCCACAGGACAATCACTAGTGGTTATTGCACCACCAACGTAACCGTCCTGGTCTGCGTGGCGGCGCCGGAGATGGCGCTGACGGTCACGATGTAGGTTCCGGCCGGTGTTCCGGTGGTCGTGGTTGTGGTGCTGGTGGAGCTGCATCCTGCCTGGAACAGCATCATGGAGCAAAATCCTCCCAGCAACAGCCAGATGAGCAGGCGGCGCCTGCGCGACATCTTGCCCCCAATTCCCACACCCAGCAACGCCAGCCCAGAAACCGGTAGCCAACCCGCATACATCGGGCCGCCCTGATGCCAAAGGTGGGTGGTCGTGGTGATTCGTTCCGTGGTGGTGATCACCACATCGCGGCTTTGCGCGCCGGTATTGAGACTTGAAATCGGATTGTTGGGGATGGTGCAGGTGGCGCCCGTAGGCAAGCCGGAACTGCAGCTTAACGACACGCTATCGGGAAAAGCTCCGGTGGGCGTGACTACTGCGGTGAAACTCGCAGGCACGCCGGCCGGCACCGTGGCCGAAGCCGGGGAGACGGCTAACGCAAAATCATTCACCACCGCGCTGCCGCCGGCAGTGATGCCTGGGAAATTCGATCCCGGGACGGTTACTTCGGCGCTGTTGCCAACCGAGCCGCCGGCCGTGGCAGTCACATTGATGGTGACAGTCGCGGTGCCACCGCCGGTGGTGCCGGAAGCGCTGAGCGCGCCGAGGCTGCACGTCACGACTCCGGAAGCAGTGCCGCAGCTCCCGGCACTGGGTACGGCAGAAACAAAGGTCGCGCCGGTTGCGGGCAACGTGTCCACAAACGTAACCCCGCTTATGAAGTCGCCGGTGTTGGTGATGGTGTACTTAAAGGCAACCTGGTTGCCGATGCCCACCGGCGAGGGCGTTGCCGCCACGGTCAAAGCCAGGTTCACCAATGGCGAGAGCTTGCTCACAAATGCATCGTTAGGACCATCGAGACTGCCCTGAAAAGCGTTTAACGTGGGAAAGGGGCTTGAAGCGCCCGAAGAGGTTTCTCCGGTAACGTAGCTGGCGCCTTGAGTATCCACGGCGATGCCGGTACCGATATCAGTACCACCCCCTCCCAGGTAGGTCGAGTAGTGACCCGGCGCGGTTGAGGTGTTGGCGAGAGTATCAATACGGGCCGCGAAGCCGTCTATGCCCCCGCCCGACACAGATTGAACAGGATTGTTGACGACCGGAAAGTTTGTGGAATTTGTGTAGCCGGTGATCCGCGCGCCCTGGGAAGTATCCACCGCGATGCCCAAACCGATATCCGTTCCTGATCCGCCGAGATAGGAGAAATAATTGAAAGGAACAACCTGGTCCTGAACGGTACAGCCGGTGGTGGTGGTGACGCAGGGGGTCCCAAGCTTGGCCAGGAATGCGTCTGTTCCACCAGCGTTCGCCGGCTGGAACCCGATTATGCCCGTAGTGGTCGGGAAGTTGAAGTCCGTTGAGGTGGTGGACCCGGTGATATAAGCGTCTGATCCGCTGTCCACGGCGATGGCGTAGCCGATGTCGTCACCGGTGCCGCCCAAATAAGTCAAATAGCTCAGCGTGGGAGGCTGACTGGTGTTCTGGGGGAAGTTGAACTTCCCCACCCAAACGTCAATGCCGCCCTCAACGGTGCCTTGAAAGGCATTCAGCACCGGCATGTCGGTGAAGCTCGTGCCTCCGCTGACGTAGGCGTTGTAGTTGGTATCCACGGCAACGCCGCCGCCGATCGTGGCCGTTCCCCCGGATGGCAGAGTGCTGCCGCCAATGTAAGTGGAATATATCAGGCTGCTAAAACCGGTCAGTCTGAAGTTGAGCACACTCAAAAAAAATTGGGAGGTTGATTTGGAAACAGTCTGGAACGCTCCCAGTGTGGCGGGAAAAGCGGAACTGCCGCTGGGCTGGTTGGTCGAAGTCGTGAAGCCGGTGACGTAGCCATTGCCGCTGGGGTCCAGGGCTACTCCGGTGGCAGTGTCGGTACCGTTCCCGGACAAGTAAGTGGAATAAAGAAAAACCGTGCCGGTGGGGTCAAGCTTGGTGACGAATACATGGCTGGGGCCCGAGCCGGCGAGGGGCGCGTTTTGGAAACCCAGATCGGCTGGGAAGTTGGTCGAAGTGGTGTTACCCGCTATGACGACATTGAAGCCGGAATCCACGGCAACTCCCGCAGGAGTGTCGGTGCCGTTTCCGCCAATGAATGTACTAAAGGTGAGCTCCGATCCTAGACTATTGAACTTGGCGACAAAGACGTTGGCGACGCCTACCAGAGTGGGCGAAGTCCCGGTCGGATTGGGAAAATCGGTGGAGGTGCTGGAGCCGGCGACGTAGGCGTTGTTGCCGGAATCCACGGCAATGGCCGGGCACCCCGGCGTCAGAACACTTCCTGCTCCTCCAGTTGGATTGAGAATGGCGGAGCAGCTCTCTTCGCCGCTGCCTCCGAGATAGGTTGAGTAGGTAAGCACGGGATCGATGATCAACGCGCGAGTACGGTCGTAGTCGCCTAAATCAAACCCCACTTCGTCGCTGCCGCGCAGGGTGAAATGTCCGCTGACCGCGTGCTCCTCCGAGCCAAATCTCTGATAGACTCGCGGGGCTTGGAGATGCATGTCGCCGCTGCTGGCGATCGGCAGGATCAGATCTCCGTTCGCGTCCAGTCTCAGATTCTGAACTGCTTCATTTCGCAAGCCTGAAAATTTGAGGGCAATTTGAGTCGGATCGCCTTCGGGCGCAACTTCGAAGTCATACTCCAGCCGTCCCTGCTTGCCGTAATAGACCAGGTCAATGCCGGGATAAACGCCCTGGTAGCGCACGCGCGCAAACTGAGGAATGGTGCGCCGCCACTTCGAGGGATCATTGCCGATCAAGTAATTGCTCTTGCCCGGAAGCTCGCCGACGCCTCTAGTGATGGGGGCAGCGCTGGCATGGGCAAGTTGCATGCGAAGAACAGTGGTCCGAGAAGCTGACTGCTTAAATGTAAGGACGGCTTGATTGGCGGTGAGGTACAGTCCATAGCCGCGGCCGTGGGCCAGAAATCTTACGCGGGAATCGGTCTGTCCCTGGTTAGATTCAAAAACAAGCGGAAGCCGTCCGAAGGCGCTCAGTACCTGCCCTGCGTCGGGAGCGGATGCGAAGAAACTGGAAGCTTCAACTTGCCCGGAGGATCCATAATTGGCGAACGGAACATGTGGCCCGGGATAAGAGCCGATAAACAGAGCGGCGGCTCCAGCGATCAGCAGCAGCGCTAGCCCGGCAAAAGAATAAGAACGACCACTCTCCGGCCCACGGCGATTCAATCTCACGAACTCCTCCGAATCCGATTCACGGAAAGGCACAACACGGCGCACCCGGGAGTTTCCGACCTGCGCCCGCGCAACGGCCTGCTTGCCAGTATCAAAATAATGAGCGAAAAAAGTCAGTAACTACTTAAACATCTGACGGATAGCCTGTCAAGCGGCACTCGGGGCCTTCCGCCGCCTTTGAATTTTTCAGATGCGGGCAGCAGCAGCCGGAGATGCCGATTCCTTACACAAAACTGCGGGCAGCCGAAGGGATTTGCAATTTGCGGCCGAATTTCGGATAGGTAACCGACTCAGTTCCAGCAGCTTTTTGATCTTGCAAACTGCTGACGGTTAGGTAAGTCTTGCCTCAAGAAGAAGTTTGACGTTGCGGGCACTTTAGGGAAAAATTCTAGCTCCCAGGGCGGATGGAAAAATGCTGGTTGGACAAGAGATCCCCGCGACTGACACGGTGGGTGAACGCCGCCGGATGCGGCGCTTTGACATGCGCCTTCCCGCAGTGGTCACGCTCGCGGACAGTCCCATCGATGGATTGCTGACCGAGACGCAAAATGTCAGCGCTCGCGGCGTTTTTTTCTATCTGGACCGTTCGCTGGCCGAACATAGCCGCATTCAGATAACGCTAACCTTCCCGCCCCACGTCACACTCACCGACTCGGTGCGCGTCCGCTTCACCGCGCGCGTGATCAGGGCGGAATCGCCATTGCCGGCGGCGCGCATCGGTATCGCTGCGATGATCGAGGAATATGAGTTCTTGCGGTCGGGTGCAGCGGAGGATCATCGCAGTGGCGTCACGGAGTAGCCTTATGCGGTCGCGGGATTGAGAAAACCGCAGTCGGACACTAAAAGGCCCGCACGCCGTCTCTCGTGCGAACCTTTTAGCGCCGGGTTTGTTCCACCTCGAATGATCGGAGTCTAGCCGGGAGCCGCCTGGGGTAGGTTTCAGGCAGGTTAATTTCGCATGAAATCCCGGAGAATTCTTCCACACTCCGGCAGCCGAACTTCTCTATACCAAAGACCCTAGCGAGCCTGCGGTTTCCACTTGTTCAGAAATCCCAGCAAGTCTTCCGGCGCCAGCGCTCGGGCTCGCTCGAATTCTCCGCCCTTCTGGCTGTAGAGCAGTCTGCCGTCGCTATCCAGAACAGCTATAGCAGGGATTCCCTTCTTCATGGGCACCTGGTATTCGTCCATCAAATCCTGATTCTTGTCGCCTTCCCCCACGTCCACGTGGACGACTTCGTAGTTGCGGGCCAGCACCGGAGCGAGTTCGGCACGATGAAAGGCCAGGTCGAGCACGTGGCAGTCGTAGCACCAGTTGGCTCCGAAGACGACCAGTACACGCTTGTGAGCCGTGGCGGCCTTGGCCAACGCCTCTTTGATTTCAGCGCGGGCGTCCCGGCCGGCAGGATAAATATCTTTTTTGGTCGAGGCAGGCGGTTGCAGGCGGACAGGATCGGTGCGCTGCGCGGCCACCATGCGCCATTGCGTGCCTTGCTGCTGCCACAACTGTTCTTCGGAAATGTAGAGGGTGCGCTCTTTGGCGGCAGCGGCCGACCTGACTTCGAGCTGCACGACGACCTCCTCCAATCCGGTTTGCGGAGACTGGAGTTGGGTAACGTCAACCTTGAGGCGGCGTACTTTGAGCCCAGTCCAAAAGCTAACGTCGGCATCGGAAGAAACGGTTGTGTTCGTCTTGCCCGAAGGGACTGTAATGCGAGGCGGGGGATCGGTGCTGTACAAGGACATCAAGGCCGAAGCGTCTCCGCTTCTGATTGCACTCTCCCACTGCTCGAGAGGCGCAAAGCTGGGCTGGCCTGCGGCGCTGGCGTTCGCCTGAGCCGGGCACAAAAACGCCGTTATGGAGAGAAAGACGATGCACACGAGCGCGCGGGATGTCATGAATGAATTCTCCTTGCCGCAAGAAAACGGAAAACAAGTTGCAACTCCGCTCACCGAAAGCCGAGTATATCCGAGAAAGCGGATTATTCTCATTTGCGCTGCTCTTGGCGATAGTGCACTTGGGATTGGATAAAGAACTACTGAAATGTGGACGAAGAGAACCGGATAAAGATAGTCGGAGAATTTAGTCCTGAATCGCACTCTTAACGAGAAGCGAACTGGTTCTGCGCCACCCGTGGCTCGGAATCCTGCGCGAAACCCTCTGTTTCCCTGGCCCTTACTGATTGTTATGGCAGCGGCAAGCGCAGTACTTGCGCCGTTCTTTTTCCTGGGGAATCCTTCCGGACATGATTTCGAGTTTCACCTGAACACCTGGATGGAAGTTCTTAGGCAGTGGAAGCAAGGCATTGCTTATCCGCGGTGGGCGGCATTAGCGAATTGGGGATACGGCGATGCCAGATTCATCTTTTATCCGCCAGTTTCCTGGATGGCCGGAGCCGCTCTGGGCGCGATCCTGCCCTGGAAAGCGGCGCCGGGTGCCTACCTGTGGCTCGCACTCACGCTCTCCGGATGCTCGATGTTCCTGTTGGCGCGGCAATGGCTGAATTATCGGGACGCGGTTTTTGCCGCGGCTGTTTATGCAGCCAATCCGTATTACATCGTGACTGTCTATTGGCGTAGCGCCTTCGCCGAACTGCTGGCGGGCGCGTTGTTGCCATTGCTCTTGCTCTACACCCTGCGTGCGGAAAAAGAGGGCACCAAGGTGATTGTGCCGCTGGCACTGATCCTGGCCGGGGCGTGGCTGACGAACGTCCCCGCAGCGGTCATGTTGACGTATTCGCTGGGACTTCTGTTTGCAATACTGGCGTTGCAGCGGCGGTCTTTCCGAGTCCTGCGGTATGGCGCCTCGGCGGTCTTACTGGGCGTCGCGCTGGCGGCTTTTTACATCTTTCCTGCCGTGTACGAGCAGAAATGGGTGAACATCGCGCAGGTGCTGTCGCCGGGAGTACGTCCGCTGGATAATTTCCTTTTTGCCCACACCGGCGATGCAGATCACGACGAGTTCAATTTGCTGATCTCGCTGGTGGCATCGGCAGAGATTTTTGTCTTTAGCGCGAGTACCTTCCTATCACAGAAATGGCAGTCTCCTTCTGACGAGCAACGAACGAATTCAAGATTTCGCAACGCGCTTGTGGTTTGGACCGGGGCAGCTGCGCTGCTGATGTTTCGATTCACGCTCCGGGCGTGGGAGAATTTGCCCGCACTCCGTTTCGTGCAGTTTCCCTGGCGCTGGCTGTTGTGCGTGAATGTGGCGCTGGCGCTGTTACTGGCAGCCACACGGAAACGCTGGCCGTGGCGTCCATTGTTCTGGCTTGCGCCATTCTTAGTAGCGGCGGTTGCCTGGCCCCATGTCACAAGGCCGTCGTGGCAGGGAACCGCCAACATCGCAGCAATGCTCGACCACCAACGCAGCGGACAAGGCTATGAAGGCGTGGATGAATACGTTCCCGCCGACGGCGACGCGTACGATATCAAACAGGATGCGCCATTAGTGGCGTTGGAAGACGATCACAAGGCGTCCGGCACTGTTCAACGCTGGGATGCAGAGTCCAGGGTCCTTAAGATTCATGCAGATCAACCGGAAATGCTCGTACTCCGGCTGTTCTACTATCCGGCATGGAGAGTAGCGGTCAATGGCCGACTAACGGACGCACAAGCGGACGACACCACCGGCCAGATGCTGATTCCGATTCAAGCCGGAGAAAATCAGATTCGCATCACCCTTGCCCGCACCTGGGATAGAACGGCAGGAGGAATCGTTTCCCTCGCAGCATTATTGGCCTTGCTGCTCCCCGCTCTGCGCGGTACGTTGTCACACCGATCGCAACGGTCATCATCAGAATTGTCGTCGTGAGCAACGCGAAGGAATCTACGTGGCTCAATTCGCGGACTAACCAACAAGGTCATTCCGAGGCCCCGCGCTTTCACCAGCGGGGCGAAAGCCTGCCCTGAGCGAAGTCGAAGGGAATCTCGCGCGGACACTCCAAACCGGCCACTACCGATCTATGTATTCTCCCTGAGATTGAGCCTACTTCAGATTGACAATCTTCTGGCCGAGAAGTTTCCCGCGACTCTGCGTCTCTGTGGTTAGAATCTTCTTGAATGACCCGCATCCTCATCGCTACCTCGAATCCGGGCAAGCTGCGCGACTTCGCCGGAGCAGCCGCGTCGCACAATGTCGAGGTCGTGCCGCTTCCCGATTTCTCTTCCCTGCCGCCGGCGATCGAAGACGGTCTGACCTTCGAAGCCAACGCGCGCAAGAAAGCTGAGGCTTACAGTTTCCACGCTCCCGGCCAAATTGTTCTCGCCGACGACTCTGGCCTCGAAGTGGACGCGCTTGCAGGCGCTCCCGGCGTACATTCGGCGCGCTATGCAGCGGAGGCTCCGCACCTGGTGCAAAAGAACACCGATGATGAGGCTAACAACGCCCGGCTGATTCGCGAATTGAAGAACATTCCGGAAGATAAGCGAACCGGACGCTTCGTTTGCGTGATTGCCGCTGCCCGCGATGGAAAAACTCTCGAAGTCTTTCGCGGCGAGGCGGAGGGAATTATTTTGACTGTCCCTCGCGGATCGAACGGATTCGGCTATGATCCGCTGTTTTATTTTCCGAGCATTCAGAAAACCTTCGCCGAGCTCAGCCCCGAAGAGAAAGCGAATCACAGTCATCGCGGGGCGGCGTTCCGGCTATTTCTGGAGTGGTATGCGGCAAACACGAAGGCGACATAGCCGTTCGCGATGGGGACTTTAGTTAGGGTGCTAACGTCTTCACCTTGCACTTCGATCTTTTCGGGAACATAATTGCAGAGTTTCAAAGATGAGGTGTACCGTGACATCCTGCAAAACTATTTTCTCGCTCGCCACTCTCCTGCTCACCACCGCGCCGCTGGTGATGGCCCAAGGAACCTACACCCAGTTCGATGTGCCAGGGGCGCTTGGGACCGTTGGCATTGGCATCGACACCGTGGGGAACATCGACGGCTTCTATTTTGACGCAAACGGCAACACTCATGGGTTTCTTCTAAGTGGCGGCACGTACATGACTGTCGATTATCCGGGTGGCACGAACACGCAGCTTCTTGGAAAGAACGACAAGGGCCAAATCGTGGGCGTCGCACTTCCACAGGGCGCCTCTGCGTATAGCGGTTTTGTTTATGATGTCATGACTCAAACATTGTCCACGATGAGCCGTTCCGGTGCTACCCAAACCAGCCCCTTTTCCATCAACAATGCAGGCTTGATCGCTGGCACCCTTTATTACAGCTCTAGCCAGCAAACAGTGGGCTTTGAGCTGGTGGGTTCCAAATACGTGGCGATTAAACCGCCGGGTACGGAGTTAGTCCATGCCGCGGGAATCAGTGCGTCTGGAGTGGTTGAAGTTACGGCCTATAGCCCCACCGTCGAGAACTTCCTATTTTCCCATGGGAAGTACCAATCCTTGTCGATACCCGATGCTCCGGGCGCCGAGCTAGTTGGAATTAGCAGTGCAGGAGTAGTAGGTTCATACGAACCCTCATCGGGCGGGACTGCCGGATTCCTGTATCAGAACAAGATCCTGACGACCTTGCAATTTCCGGGATCGACCTTCGCCCAGGCGTGGAGTATCAACGATGCTGGAGAAGTCGTTGGCTACTTCGCGGACAGCGGCGACATTCAACACGGTTTCACTTGGGAGCCTCCAGCTGATGCAGCAAAGAGATAGATTAACGTCATAGAGACCCAGCACATGTTGCCCTCGCGGTTGACTTCCCTTCCTTCACGCCCCGATAATAAAAAGTTCCTTCCTCATCCCTGAACTCATAAGGAGCATCCTGTGGCAGCGACCGCGACTCCTCCGGCCCCGGCGTCGGCCCACCATGGCGTCGCTCCGCTGCGAGCTGGTCACGGATATTCCTTCCTGTTGCGCCGTCTGCACTCGCTGACAGGAATTATCCCTGTCGGCGCGTTTCTCTTCGAGCATATTCTGATCTCCAACTCTACTGCGATCAGCGGCCCGGATGCCTATGCCCGCCAAGTCAGCTTTCTCGCCAACCTGCCGCTCGTCCCGTTGCTCGAACTGTTCGGCATCTGGCTGCCCATCCTCTTCCACGCGTTGTTTGGGTTCTATATCTGGTATCGCGGCGAGGGCAACGCCGTTGAGTATCCGTGGACCGGAAACTGGATGTACACCGCCCAGCGCTGGACGGGCGCGATCGCGTTCGCCTACATCCTCTGGCATACCTGGACCATGCGCTTCACCGGGGTTGACCTGCACGCTAATCCCGCCGCTTCGTTCGGTAAGGTGCAGATAGAAGTGTTCCAGACGCCCTTGTTCCTGTTCTACGTGATTGGCCTGATCGCTGCTTCGTGGCATTTCGCGTATGGCATCTGGCTGTTCTGCGCGAAATGGGGCATCGTCTCCGGGGAGAGGGCTCGCAAGCGGTTTTTGGCCGTATGCCTGGCTTTCTTTTTTGTGCTGGCGGGCGCCGGGCTGGCCAGCCTTACCTCATTCCGATCCCGGCCGCAGCAGCCTGTGCTCGAATCGGGCGCGCTGACGAACACCACGCAAATCACGGAAGGGCCATAAGCGGATGGCGGCTCCCAAAATCATCGTCGTCGGCGGCGGGCTGGCCGGGTTGGCTGCGGTCATCAAAATTGCCGAGATGGGCGGCAGCGTCGATCTGTTCTCCATCGTTCCCGTGAAGCGGTCGCACTCCGTCTGCGCGCAGGGCGGAATCAACGCCGCCAAGAACCTGAAAGGCGAGGGCGATTCGACCTGGCACCACTTTGACGACAGCGTGTATGGCGGCGATTTCCTCGCCAACCAGCCCCCGGTAAAGGCCATGTGCGAGGCGGCTCCCGGCATCATTGATCTGCTCGACCGCATGGGTGTGCCCTTCAACCGCACCCCGGAAGGGTTGCTCGACTTCCGCCGTTTCGGTGGCACGTTGTATAACCGCACGGCCTTCGCCGGAGCAACCACCGGGCAGCAACTTCTCTACGCCCTGGACGAACAGGTGCGGCGCTACGAATCCGAAGGCAAGGTCAAGAAGTACGAGTCCTGGGAGTTTCTCTCCGCCGTGCTGGACGCCAACCGTGTCGCGCGCGGCATCTGCGCCATGGATCTGCGCTCAATGGAGGTCCGCACCTTCCCTGCCGACGCCATCATCATTGCCACCGGAGGCATTGGCGCGATTTTTGGAAAATCCACGAATTCCGTAGTATGTACGGGCTCGGCGCAATCGGCTCTGTATCAGCAGGGCTGCTACTACGGCAACGGGGAGTTTATTCAGGTCCACCCCACGTCGATTCCCGGCGAAGACAAATTGCGCCTGATGTCGGAATCGGCGCGCGGCGAAGGTGGCCGGGTTTGGGTTCCGAAATCCCCGGGCGACAAGCGCGATCCGAAAGCGATCCCCGAGAAAGAGCGCTGGTACTTCCTGGAAGAGTGGTATCCGAAGTATGGGAATCTCGTCCCGCGCGATGTGGCCACGCGGGCGATTTTCAAAGTGGTTTTCGAGCATAACCTCGGCATTGACGGCAAGCCCATGGTCTATCTTGACCTGACGCACATTGACCGCAAGATTCTCGACCGCAAGCTGGAGGGCATACTCGAAATCTACGAAAAGTTCGTGGGCGACGATCCGCGCGATACCCCCATGAAGATCTTCCCCGGCATGCACTACACCATGGGCGGGCTTTGGGTGGATTTCAACCAGGCGACGAATATTCCGGGGATCTTTGCCGCCGGAGAGTGCGAATACCAATACCACGGGGCGAATCGGCTGGGTGCGAACTCGCTGGTTTCCTGCATCTTCGGCGGATTCATCGCCGGGCCTAATGCGGTTCGCTATGCGCGCAACTTGCAGGCGGCGCAGAACAATGGCCACTTTGAAGCGGAGCGCAAGGGTCAGGAAGAGAACAACTCGACCCTGATGAAGTCTGAGGGCACGGAGAATCCGTTCCGGCTGTGGCGCGAATTGGGCGAGCTGATGACCAAGAACTGCACAGTCATCCGTTACAACAAGAGCCTCAAGGAAACCGACGGTAAGCTGGTGGAGCTGCTGGAACGCTTCCAGCGTATCAATCTCAGCGACCGTTCCCAGTGGGCGAATACTTCGGTCGTATTCGCGCGCCAGCTTTATAACATGCTGCAATTGTCACGGGTGATTGCCCAGGGAGCGGCCATGCGCGATGAATCACGCGGGGCGCATTACAAGCCGGATTTCCCGGAACGCGATGACAAGAACTGGCTGAAGACCACAAAGGCGTACTTCGCTCCCGATGCGGACGAGCCGCGCTTCGAGTTCGAGCCAGTGGATGTCTCTTTGATTCCGCCGCGGCCGAGGAAGTATTGATGAAGGTCGTTTAACGGACTTCGGCTAACTTGCCGCGAAGACACAGCTTCGGCGAGAGCATGGCGCCAGGTTAGGTTTAAGGGGAGTTTTGATCAGCTTGCGCTCAGTGCATCTTGATCAGCGGTTTGCCCATATAGAGCAGGTACACATTGCTGAGCACAATCCACACAAAGGCGACGATAATCAGGCCGAGAACAACCGTGATGGAGCGGTTCCAAACCTTCTTCCATTTGGCGCTGTGCGGCATTTCGGGCATGGTTTCGATTCCCAGAGACATGAATTCTCCTGCGTCAAGAGACGTCTTAACCATTGTGGGTGGTGAAGGGGCAACGTGTCAAGCTGAACGATTTTGCAACCGGGTGGGTAAATAAACTCCACTTTCGGCGGTTTGGGATGGCTCGTAAGTCATAGTGGTATAAAGACAAAGCGGATGGTAAGCATTCAACATGGGAAATAGAAGCGTCGTCATCAGAATCAAGCGCCAGGCGCGGCCTGAGGCCAAGTCGTACTGCGAGGAGTTTGAGCTCTCGTGGAAGCCAGGGATGAACGTGATCTCCTCCCTGATGGAGATTGCCGCAAACCCGGTGACCCGCGAGGGCAAGCCGACCACCCCCATTACGTATGATTCCAATTGCCTGGAAGAGGTTTGTGGGTCCTGCGCCATGCTGATTAACGGCCGCGCCCGAATGGCCTGTTCGGCCCTGGTGGACAAACTGGAGCAGCCCATACTCCTCGAGCCGTTCAGCAAATTTCCGGTGGTGCGCGATCTGGCGGTGGATCGCAACGTATTGTTCGAAAACCTGAAAACCGTCAAGGCCTGGGTTCCAATCGATGGAACCTATGACTTAGGCTCCGGGCCGCGCATGTCCATGGAGGACCAGGAAGCCGCGTATCCTCTTTCGCGTTGCATTTCGTGCTGTTGCTGCATGGAGGCTTGTCCTCAGTTCAACGAGAGCACCGGATTTGTGGGCGCGGCCACGATTTCACAAGTGCGCCTGTTTAACACCCATCCCACTGGTGCAGCCTTGAAACGCGAGCGTCTGGCCGCGCTGATGGGCGATGGAGGCATTCAAGAATGCGGCTACGCCCAGAATTGCGTTGAGGTTTGCCCCAAGGATATCCCGCTTACCCGCTCGATTTCCGAGGTTGGCGGCGCAGTTATGAAGCAGGCGATTGGCGATCTGTTCAGGAAGTGACTGCAAGGCAGTTCGCACCAGTTGTCATTTTTGGCGGACGGAATCTGTCATTTTCATTGCCCGCGCCTCCCCAACTCCTGGTTGCCTCGGCACATCTTCCATGTATTCCTCATCATAGAGATGGCAGGTCTCGTCCTCGCCACGGCAGCCTAGCTGCTGCATGAATAGTGTGCCGCGGGGATTAGGCAGTAAGGGTAACCACGAGTAACCGGGCAACCGACTACTCTTTAGTAACTGGTTTTAGTTAATAGGTTGCAGAAATTCGAAATTGCCTGTATGGTCGGTGGATTAAAATAGCCGAACCGCGTGGCGCCAGTAAAAGGCTTTAAGGATCAATCCACTTCGTGCTGAGGAAAATAGAGCGACCGGTCTTGTTCCTGCTGCTGGCCTGCGCTGTCTGCGGACCGGCTTTCGGCCTTCATCGCTATGTTCCGGCCAGGCATTCGCATCACGCCATCACCCGCCGCCTCCGCTTGCACAGCATTCTCTGGCATCCGATGTTCCGTCCGACGCACGAATCGCTGTTGCGGCAGAACGAGGAAATCGATCGTCTGGAGCTGCCGCGCATTCAAGATGACGAGGAACTGCAACGCCTGATTGCCAACCAGGAACTGGTTCCCATCGTGGCGGGGGATACTTTGCGCTTTGACCCGCGCCTGGATCCTGACCGCCGTTTTTGCCGCCCGTGGACCCGTGATTTTCTGCAAGACCTGAGCGAGGCTTATTACAAGGAGTTTCACACTTCGATTCAGGTGAATTCCGCCGTTCGCACGGTCGTGGTGCAGAAAAAGCTGCGGCGCCACAATCGCAATGCGGCGCCCGAGACGGGCGAAACTGCGTCGTCCCACCTGGCCGGCATCACAGTCGATATTCAGCGCCGCGGCATGAGTCGCGATCAGATCCAATTTGTCGAGCAATACATGCTGCCGCTCAAGAACATGGGATTGATCGAGCCGGAGGAAGAACGCCATCAGTGGGTGTTTCATGTGGCCGTCTCCGGACGCTACACCGACTGGCGCGAGGCGCAGATGCAGGCCAGCGATCAGCAGAATGCACCTCAGAACGGCCCTCAGGATCAACCAACCGCTTCTTCAATGCCGGTTTCAGTTCGCGAAGAACAGCCGTAGTCCAGCCCCGGCGCTTTTCAACTCCAACCCTGACGATGTCCGACGAAACTCTTTTGCCGGACTTACCCACATGCGGTCACACCACTTGCATGGCGACGCGATGAGTTTCCCTGTTTGCTCGACGGGCATATACAATTCCTCACTGAATCCATGACACCCAAACATTTTCATGCCAGGCGATTTATCTGCTTCTTGGTTCTCACTTTCACTCCGATAGCCAGCCCAGGGCAAAACGCCCCCGACGCCCCAATCGTGACGCCGCGCGCCCGCGCCATTCAGGAATCGGCGATCGTCATTGACACGCACGCCGACACGCCGCAGCGCTTCCTCGATGAAAACTTCGACATTGGCAGCACTGATCCGGCCGACAAGGGTCACATCAGTCTCGACAAAGCTCGCGCCGGGAATCTGGGCGCGGAGTTCTTTTCCATCTGGGTTGATCCGGAGACCAACCAGGGCCACTTCGCCAGACATACCTTTGACTTGATTGACTCCGTGTACGAGCAGGCTGCGCGGCATCCCGACCGCATGATGATGGCCTATTCCGTGGCCGACATTGAGCGCGCTCACAAGCAAAAGAAGCTGGCCGCGCTGATGGGCATCGAAGGCGGCCATTCCATCGAAAATGACATTCACCTCCTGCGCGACTTCTACCGCCTGGGTGTGCGTTACATGACGCTCACTTGGTCGAACACCAACGAGTGGGGTGACTCATCCGGCGACATGAACGACGCCAAGGTTCAGCATCACGACGGGCTCACCGACTTCGGCAAAGACGTCGTATTGGAGATGAACCGTCTCGGCATGATCGTGGATATCTCGCACGTTTCGGATAAGACCTTTTGGGACACCATTGCCACCACGAAAGCTCCGGTGATCGCCTCGCACTCGTCCGCCCGTGCTCTGACCAATGCGACGCGCAACATGACCGATGACATGCTGCGCGCCGTGGCAAAAAACGGCGGCGTCGTGGATGTGAACTTCTACGCCGGCTTTGACGACCAGAACTATTGGAACGCCGCTCAGGCCCAGTCGAAGGATCAGGACGCGGCCATCCATGACTATGTGGAAAAGCTCAGGGCGGAAGGAAAAACTGTGACCTACATGAATAAGGATCGCATTGAAAGAGAATGGATGGCCAGGATTCCGCGGCCGCCGTTCAAGTGCCTGATCGACCATATTGACCACATCGCAAAAGTGGCTGGGGTGGACCACGTCGGTCTTGGCTCAGACTTTGACGGAGTGAGCGGCGCAACCCCGCTAGGCATGGATTCCGCCGCCGACCTGCCAAAGATTACGCAAGCCTTGCTTGACCGGGGTTACAGCGCCAATGATGTTCGCAAAATCCTCGGCGGAAACGTGCTGCGCGTATTCGGCGACGTGGAACGCGTGAGCCGTGAGATGCAAGCGAAGGAGACTCACTCGCCGGGCAGGTAATTTTCTTCGCCGCTGTCGTACAATTCAGGTCTGACGATTCTCAAGGCCTGTCATTCCGAGGGACTTCCAGTCCGGAGGAATCTGCCGACCCTTAAAGGAGGGCTCAATGCGAAGATTCTTCGTCGTAATGTCCGTATTCTTATTTTCTGTTGCCCTGTGGTCTCAGGAAAAATCGTCCGGCTCTCAGCCCACTGCCACTATTGACACCACCGCGGGCAAACTTACATGCACGCTGTTTCCCGACAAGGCTCCCATCGGCGTGGCTAATTTCGTTGGACTGTCCACCGGAACAAAAGACTGGACCGATCCGAAGACCGGCAAGAAGATGCACAGCGTCGCGCTGTACGATGGCACCATCTTCCATCGAGTGATCCCCGGTTTCATGATTCAAGGCGGCGATCCGGCTGGCACCGGGGCGGGCGATCCCGGGTACCAGTTCAAGAACGAAACTTCGCCGGATCTCAAGTTTGATCGTCCCGGACGGCTCGCCTACGCCAATGCCGGCCCCGACACCAACGGTTCGCAGTTCTTCATCACCGAAGTTCCCTATCCCAGCCTCAACGGTCATTACACGATTTTTGGCCAGTGCGACGATGCCACCGTGACGCTGGTGAAGGACATCGCGCGCATGGGACGGGACACAAATGATCGTCCTTATCGGCCGGTGGCGATCAATCACATCACCATCCAGAACGCAGGGTCGGCCAAGTAAATGGCGTGATCCGCCTTTGTGCTACCGAACAGCCAACGACGAACGACCAACGACCTGAATCTATGAAAGGACTTTCATGACCCGCCAACCCGGAACTTATGCCGTCTTCGATACGTCCGAAGGCAAGATTGTTTGCCGCCTGTTCGAGAAAGAAGCCCCCAAAACCGTAGCCAATTTTGTGGAACTCGCCGAGGGCACGCGCGAATGGACTCACCCGGTCAGCCGCAAGAAGAGCAAAGACCGGCTGTATGATGGCACGATCTTTCATCGCGTGATTCCTGAGTTCATGATTCAGGGCGGTGATCCCGCAGGCACGGGAATGGGTGGCCCCGGATATCAGTTCGAAGACGAAACTAAAGGCTCTCCGCACAAGTTCGACAAGCCCGGCAAGCTGGCCATGGCCAATGCCGGGCCAAATACCAACGGCTCGCAGTTCTTTATTACGTTGGCCCCCACGGCGTGGTTAACCGGCAAGCATACGATCTTCGGCGAAGTAGTCGAAGGTCAGGATATTGCACAGAAGATCGTGAGCGCCCCGCGCAACCGGCAGGACAAGCCGAATAAAGATGTGGTAGTGAAGAAAGTAACGGTGGAAAAGGTATAGGTCAGCGATTCGCCAAAACGTGAATTCCTGGTAGGTGTAACAAGTGCTCGTCCGCGGTAACGAGCGTCAGGCCAAACACTCTTGCGGTGGCTGCAAGAAAGTGATCAGCGGGATCACCGTGCGTAAAGTCTATCGACGCGATGGCGAGCGCCACTTCAACCGTGAGGGGCGCTTCGCTGACTTCCAAGTCTTGCATGGTCTTGGCGACCCATGCTGCGACATCGTTCGGCAGCCTAAGACGCCCTTTCCGGAGCAGCACTATTAATTCACCTACGCTGACCGGAGACAGCCATAATTCATTCGCGGGATCGGCCAGTGCCTTATTCACGCGGCGGGTTAGGCGCTCCGGTTCGAGCGTACTCCAGAGCCAGATGTGAGTGTCGAGAAGCAACTTCACCGGGAGGCTTCCCAATCGTCCCAGCTGCCAGTTGGGCCAACAATGTCTCCTACAATCTCGCCGGTTCCCACCATTGATCCGAGTCGCCTTCCCATTCTCTCCCCGGGGGATGGTGGAATCACTTCGGCCACGGGCTTTCCGAAGCGAGTAACCCGAATCGGTTTGCGCGTCTTTTGGACTTGTTCCAGGATGCCCAGGCACTTGGCTTTGAACACCGAGATGGCGACTTCTTTCATGAGTCATTTATACCATGGTCAAAGACTATGGTCAATCCATAAAAGAGCAGGTACCAAACGCAGAATCCACCAAACGACGCAGGGTAAGGGGTGTGAGGATTGAAAGGATTTATACTCGGTTATTTCGCGGAATCAGTTTGCTTGGTGCCGGAGTTCGTAATCGGTGCGTCAGGTAACGCCTTATCTACGGCCCTGATGATGGCGTCTTTCACGCGCTTAGTGGCCTGCGCGGCCTCCTCCGGAGTAAGCTCCTTGGTCGCCAATACGCCGTTATCTGCAATCCGGGCGCCGTGAGCCTGCCGGGTGTCGATGTCCGCGATTGTCGGGCCTAGCACACCCTCTGTGGTCAGAGACACCAGTGAATCATTCGGAATCGCCAAGTCGTAGGGCGTACCGATCGCAATCAGCACTTCGATCGGGCGCTCGCCCAGCTCGGGCCGGATACGAACGCTGGTCACCGAACCGACATTAACTCCGTCGACACGAACCGCAGCCCCCGAATTCAGTCCGCTGGCACTCCGGAAATACGCTCTTATATTTAACTTGTGGCTAGCGTGGTGCCCAAACGGAAATAAAAGCGCAACGAAAACCACCACGAGGATACAAAAAGCGAGAGTTAGCCTTCTCATGGGACGACTTCCAAACGCCCTGATAATAACGGACGATTTGCCATTTTTGCCAGCCGAAACTGTCTCCCACTACACCCCAATCACTCCGCACAACTCCTTCACCGAGGCCGCACTCTTATCCAGCCCGGCTTTCTCTTCCGCCGTTAACTTGATCTCGATGATCTGCTCAATCCCCTTCGCTCCCAACTTAACCGGCACGCCAACATAGAGCCCCTTTATTCCATACTCGCCGTCCAGATAAGCGGCGCAAGGCAGAATCTTCTTCTTATCTTTGAGAATCGCCTCGACCATCTCTGTAACCGCTGCCGACGGGGCATAATACGCGCTGCCCGTTTTCAGATACTTCACAATCTCCGCGCCGCCATCTCGCGTGCGCTGAACCAACGCGTCGAGTCTCGATTTCTCAATTAACTCGGTAATCGGAATTCCTGCGACCGTCGAGTAACGCGGCAGCGGGACCATGGTGTCGCCGTGACCGCCCAGCACGAACGCAGTCACGTTTTCGACGCTCACTTTCAATTCCTCGGCAATGAACGTCCGGAAGCGCGATGAATCCAAAACGCCCGCCATGCCGATCACGCGCTCCCTGGGAAAGCCGCTCATCTTGTAGGCAGCCTGCGCCATGGCGTCGAGCGGATTCGACACAATGATCAGAATACAGTTGGGTGAATACTGCACTGCTTTGCTGACCACGTCTTTCATGATTTTGTGATTGGTGTTGAGCAAGTCGTCACGGCTCATGCCCGGCTTGCGGGGAATGCCGGCAGTAATGACGACGATGTCGGAATTCGCGGTGTCGGCGTAGTCGTTGGTTCCGAGCACGTGCGCGTCACGCTTCTCGATGGGCATCGCTTCCAGCAGATCGAGTCCTTTGCCCTGCGGCACGCCTTCGATAATGTCGATCAGCACTACATCCGCCAGTTCTTTCGAGGCGATCCAATGGGCGGCTGTCGCACCAACGTTTCCCGAACCTACAATCGTCACCTTCTTGCGCATGATTCCCTTTCTTTCTACAAACTCTCACCACAGACACCCAGAGAAAACAACGTAGAAGCTTTTGGACTTCGCTCGAGTGAATCGAGGGTTTTATGCCTTCTTTGTCTTTCTCTGTGTCTCTGTGACTCTGTGGTGAATGATGTTTTAATTCGCGCCGGCCAGCATCGCCGCGCCCATGTTCTCAATGATGTGATCGGCAAACTCGCTCGTCTTCACCTTGGTCGCGCCGGGCATCAGACGCTCGAAGTCATACGTGACTTTTTTCTGCTCGATGGTGCGTTCCAGGCCATGTTCGATCAGATCAGCGGCCTCGTTCCAACCCATAAAGCGGAACATCATCACCCCGGAAAGAATCACTGAACCGGGATTGATTACATCTTTGTCCGCGTACTTGGGAGCTGTGCCATGGGTCGCTTCGAATATCGCGTAGCCGTCGCCAATGTTTGCTCCGGGCGCGATGCCCAACCCACCCACCTGGGCCGCGCACGCATCGGAGATGTAGTCGCCATTCAGGTTCGGCGTGGCCAGGACTGTGTATTCGTCCGCCCGCGTGACAATCTGCTGAAAGATAGAATCGGCAATCCGGTCGTTGATCATTAGCTTGTTTTTCCACGCACCTTTGCCGTGGGTGGCGTAGATCGCATCCAGAACGGCTTTCACTTCTATGTAAACCGACTGGCGGAATTCTTCGGCCGCAAACTCCAGCCCCGGTTCCACCAGATTGGCGTTCTCTTCGACTGAGATATTTGGGTTCTTGTCTTTGTTGTCGAGAATCCAGCTCTCGCGCTCAGTCACAACCTGGCTGCGGAATTCTTCCGTCGCCAGTTCGTAGCCCCATTTGCGGAAAGCGCCTTCGGTGAACTTTTGAATGTTTCCCTTGTGAACCAGGGTGACGCTTTTGCGGCCGCTCTCCAGGGCGAACTGAATCGCCATGCGCACTAAACGCTTCGTCCCGCTGACCGAAATCGGCTTAATCCCGACGCCGGAATCAAGCCGGACCTGCTTCTTGCTCCCTTTCAGCATTTCTTTGTTGAGAAACTCGATGAGCCGCGCCGCTTCGGCAGTTCCCTGCTCCCATTCGATTCCGGCGTAAACGTCTTCCGTGTTCTCGCGATAGATGACGAGATCCATGCGCTCGGGATGTTTTACCGGCGACGGGGTTCCTTTGTAATACTTCACCGGACGAACGCAGGCATAGAGATCGAGAATCTGCCGCAGCGCGACGTTTAATGATCGAATTCCGCCGCCGACGGGCGTAGTCAGCGGTCCTTTGATGGCAACGCGAAAATCCCGGATAGCGTTAACTGTGTCGTCAGGCAGCCAATTATCGAATTTTGCTTTCGCCTTCTCCCCCGCAAATACTTCGTACCAGACCACGTGGCGCTTTCTCGCGTAGGCTTTTTCCACTGCGGCATCGAATACACGCACCGAAGCCTTCCAGATGTCGCGTCCTGTACCATCCCCTTCAATGAAAGGAATAATCGGATTATCGGGAATCTGGTACCGCTTCTCGCTGTAAGCGATCCGCGTACCGTTCACAGGGACGGGAACACCGTTGTATGAAGGCGACATCAGAACCCTCCGACATCAGTTGGGGAACCGATAATTATATAGGTTCGCCGTGAATGCCGAGAATCCGGCGCAGATCAGGTAGTGGAAGTCGCGACCAGGCAGAGAGCCGGGATTTGTCCAAGGCTACCATCTTCGCGTTCCAAAGTATTTCCTCACTCCGATGGTGTTGTACCTGCCCCATGGACCGTTGTCCCCCAAGTCTGCCTTGCCCAGATTGGTGTCGCGCGCACCCAGGCGGTCGAAAAGAAAATGTTGGGTGACACGGAATTCGAAGCCTCTGCCCAGGTAAACGCCGAGACCCCAGGAATGTTCGATGCCGATGGCATCCGGAGACCACGTGTATAGGGTGTGCGGGATGTTCTTGCCGAACAGAAATGAGGGCTCCCCAAACAGCATGAAACGACGCAACTGGCCGCGGCCGAAGGGGCGTATTTCCAGCAGGCCGGAAAGCATGTAGCGGGCGAATTCGCTGCAGGGAGCGTTCACCCCTCCGTAGGTCCCGGCGTTGCCGGCGCACAAGTTGGGATCGATTTCATTGTGCGGCGGGGCCAGGTCCAATTGCGCGTATCCCCAGAGAGTATCCCGGGGGAAAAACATGCGATCTTGTGTGTCTTTCTCTTTGTCCTGAGCCGGGTTCGGAGCCGGCGGGTTTGGCGCGGAAGTTTCCTGCGCTGACAAGGCACACGAAAGAAAGAAGATACACACCGCCATCCACAGCAGCAACCGTTTCATGAAGCCTCCAGGGGATTCTTTGTTTGCTTGGCAAAGCGCCACATTGTAAACCATGAAGCCGGAAATGCAGTGTTCCTCCTAAGATATTGGTGGGTCAGGGTGACCGGATCGCGTGCTCCGAAGACCAAGCTGCTGGTTCTTGCCACCCCGGACCGCTGTAGCACGAAAGTGCCATTTACAGGTCTCGGAATGAGAACTAGGCTTCAATCCTCCCCATATTCTGAAAGAGTTGGTGAGGCGAGATATCCTCCGTAACTCCGCCAGAACGCGTTGCGCGATCAGGGGTGGTTGTGCAGCTATGGGAGTCCAGCCGACCAAAGGGGTAGGTAATGATCAGTAAGCAGTATCACCCTATTACTCTGGGCGTCTCTGACGCCGAGCGCGGGCGAGAAGTGCAACAGGAAATTGAACACTTTCTCAAGGCTCTCGATTCGTATCCCGACCGCTTCGCCCGCGAACCGCATTTAAGCTTTGAACAACATCTGTTCAGCCTTGCGGTCGAGGAACAGACCATTCCAGGCCAATCGCGGCATTAGCCTGACCTTGATCTCCGCCGCTCCTTGCCGACGAAGCTGTGGCTTGCTCCGCGCTGAGTAATGGCAGTGGGCATCTTCGGCCTCGCTCCGCATCCGGACGATGACCACGCCACCCGTCCGGCACGTTCCTGCGTTGTCGGGAGGTGGAAGCTTAACTTACTTCCCACGCAGGTACTGGTCAGTCTTCGCGATCCAATCGGCGCGCGGGGGATTGAAAACGTCCAGGTCCACAGTATCTTCCAGCGCTTCCGCTTTATGCGGCATGTGCGGCGGAATGGTTAGCACTTCCCCGGAATGCACCACAATCTCCCTGCCGTCAATCCAGAATTTCAGAGCGCCGTCCAAAATGTAGGTGATCTGCTCGTTGTGATGGCTGTGTTCCGGAACCACGCACCCTTTTTTCAGGAGTACGCGCGCCAGCATGATCTGGTGCCCGACAACGAATTGGCGCTGAAGAAGAGGATTCAGCTCTTCGATCTCGACCGAGCTCCACGGAATATACTTCAGCGCCGCAGTTTCAGGCGTGCCCTGCTTCCTGGGACTCTTCCCGCCTCTTGCGTGCTTGACTTTCGTTTTTCTGACCGCATTCATCGCATTTAGCCTTTCCCGTTCAATTTTTCCACAGGAACCGGCGTGATTGGAATGCGCGACGCTTCCACGTACAGTTGCCCGCCGATACCCAGACTGGATGCGGCAACAACAGCCGCTCGATTTCTTGTGCCTGTATTCATGATGTAGGAATTATAAAGGCGCGGCGTGAGGCTCTTTGATGATTTGCCGGTCCGCACTATACTTCTAGACAGTAAGCTCCCGTTCAAAGCCAAGTCCGTTTCGCAACCAGCAAGCCAGGAGATGTCATGAAACCGCGCCCCCATCATCCCGAGACCCAAGCCGTTCGGGCAGGAACCGACCTCAGGAAGAAGAACGCCCCGTTGGCGACGCCGATCTACCAGACTTCGACATTCGAGGTCACGGACAACGATGAGCAGTTGCGGGTGACTCCGACGGATATGTTCTACACGCGTTACGGGAATCCAACCCATACCGTGGTCGAGAACGCCATCGCTGAACTTGAGGGTGCTAATGCTGCCCTGCTGTTTTCTTCGGGAATGAACGCGATCACAACGACCATTCTCGCGTTGGTCAAGAGTGGCGACCATATCGTTTCTCAGCGGGATATCTACGGCGGCGTCACAAAATTCCTGAGCCAGTGGCTACCTAAATTGGGCGTTGAGACAACGTTTGTGGACACGACCGACTACGATCAGTATGCCCAGGCGATCCGGCCGAATACGAAGCTAATTCACATCGAGTCGCCCACCAATCCGACGTTGCGCGTGGTTGATCTGCACAGAGTTGCGCGGCTGGCGAAAGAGCACAATCTCATTACCACCATCGACGGTACTTTTGCGACGCCCATTAACACAAGACCGGTGGATTTCGGCATTGACCTGGTACTGCATTCCGGCACGAAATACTTCGGAGGCCACCATGACATCATCTGCGGCGTGGCCGCGGGTCGACGGGATCTGATCGAGCAGATTCATCACACCCGGACCACCCTCGGCGGCTGCATAGATCCCCATGCCGCATTCCTTCTGCTTCGGGGCATTAAGACGCTGGCGGTGCGAGTGCAGCGGCAGAATGAGAATGCTTTGCGCGTTGCCCAATTCCTGGCCGGGCATCCCAAGGTCCGGCAAGTGCATTATCCGTTCTTGGAAGGCCATCCCCAGCGCGCGTTGGCGATGGAGCAGATGAAAGGCGGCGGTGGCATGCTCAGCTTCGAAGTGGATGGCACCGGCGACGACGCCCGCAAGCTTTCCGAATCTTTGCACCTGTTCACCCTGGCGCCGAGCCTGGGGGGAGTGGATTCCCTGGTCTCCCTCCCGGTGCTTACTTCGCACGCCATGATTTCAGCCGACCACCGGGAAAAGATGGGCGTAACCGACCAACTGATCCGGCTTTCAGTGGGGATTGAAAACGCAGACGATCTCATCGCCGACCTGGAGCAGGCGTTGGCGGTCGTAAGCTCGGCGCGCCAACATGTCCAGGTAAGTTGAGATCCGGTGGGGTCCTAAATTCATCACCCACGAACGACACGAAGTCACACAAGGAACTGAACCCCCGGAGGGCTTCCTTCGTGCTCCTTTGTGTCCTTAGTGGTTAATTTTTTCCGTGCCTCAAAATAGAAACTTCCCCCCCAGTTGCAGGATGCGTTGAGCGTAGGCGGTGCCCACCTGCAGGAAATTCCCTCCGGGCACAAAGGTTCCTGTTCCGGATGAAAAACCCCCGCTGCCGGCAGCGCCGCCCTGATCGCCCGCCAAGGGCCCGTATTCTACGTGATTGAAGATGTTGAAGGCTTCTGCCCGGAATTCAAAGGCCTTGGACTCGGTGATCTTGAAGGTCTTGAACAAGGCCATGTCAATATTCCAATGGCCGGGATTGCGCATGAAGTTCCGGCCGGAATCACCCAGAGTTAAGCCGACCGGTGCGGCAAATGCCCCCGGATTCGCGATAAACGGGCCGAGACCGGACGCAGGAGAGAACGCTGGTATGTTCGCGAAAGGATTGCCAATCACGTCGGCGTACGACTGGCCGGCTCCCGCACTCGATGAAACACCGTTGCCCAAGCCGGCATTGTCTGGGTTAGCTGCGCCATTGTAAACACTGAATGGCGTGCCTGTCTGCCAACCCCCGATCCCGGAAAGTTCCCAGCCTCCGAGCAATTTGTTGCTGAAGCCGCTCCCTTTAAAAAACGGCAGGTCATAAATGGCACTGGTGGTGAATGTATGCCGCTGATCGAAGTTGGAAGATGCGCGAAACGCTGCGAAGTCATACGCGTTCAGAATGCCGCCGTCTCCGAAGAGCCCGCCGTCGGAGGCATCGTCAATGGAATGGCTGTAGGTGTAGGCTACGTTCATCTGTAGCGCTCCCACGCTGCGACGCACTTGCGCCTGCAAAGAGTTGTAGCTGGAGTTAGCCCCGTTGTCGAGCCGGGTGATATCGCCATAACCCCGGTACGGCCGGAAGGGGTTAGGGTCGAAGCCACAGGCAACAGTCAGGTTGGTTGCCACCTGGCCACCGGTGGTCCCGGTGTAGGGGACGCCGTTCACCGTCGCCGTGGTAGTGACCGGCGAACCGAGAGCAGTTGTCTCGGTCACGCTGGAGCAGTCGGCAGCGCCTATCGGCGAACCCGAGGCGAAGTAAGGATTTTGCGACGATGGAACGGGATGCAGTTGATTGAGCTCGTACTTTCGCCCAAGATGCGTTCCCTTGCTTCCGACATAGGAAATGCTTGCTACCGTGTTGCGGGCAACCTCGTGCTGCACATCGAGGTGCCATTGCTGAACATAAGGCCAGACAGCGCTATTGGGAATTGAGATCACACTTAATGGGAAGAGAAGTCCAGAGGAGCTCCCAATGTTTCCATATCCCGTGATTTGGTACTGCGTAGGAATATTCACCAGCGGCGGTGTACTCTCCAGAGCCTCGGTATTGGATTCGTTCCCGTTGGTGTGATCAAAAAAGACCCCGTATCCGCCGCGAATCGCCCACTTTCCATCCCCCAGGGGATCGAAGGCGAAGCCAATCCGTGGCGCCGGGTTGAACAGGTGTCCCGTCATGCAACCTACAGGAACTCCACCCACTCCGCACTGCACCATGCCGTTATAGGGATTGCCCGTATTGGGGACCAACGCTCCGGCCTGCGTGGTGAGATCTCCGTTAGCGTCGTCCACTTGCGGGGCTTTGGCAGCACTCCACGCCGCCGGATTAAAATTGTAGGCCTGATGATAACGCTCCCGATAAGTGCCGAATAAGCTAAGGCGTAGTCCCAGATTCAGCGTCAGTCTCTTGGTGGCGTGGAAATCATCCTGGAAATATGGCTCGAGTATCTTGTAACGGTTGTAATACTTGGGTTGGGCACTGGATTGGGCAAAGTTCGCAATATTCCCCAACAGCAGGTCGGCAAATGGGTTGCCAACTGAGTTCGGCGATGTAGGATCAAACGTCAGAAAACCGTTTACCGATGGAACCGTTCCAGTCAGTTCGTTTTTCTGTGCTGCCACAAAGTATGCGCCAAATTGCAGGTTATGGCGACCTATGATCTTGGTGACATTGTCGCGGAACGTGTAGGTCGGATTGGCGTTGTAAGGCCCGTTGGGAACGAACCCCACATCTTCAGCGAACCCACTACTGCCGTAAACCCCGCCGAGACCCCCGGCTACGCTGATTCCCGGCAGCTTGCCTTGATTGCTGGTCGCGGGGAAAAGACTCCCTGCGACAAAGTTGGACGGGCGCATCCAGGCGTTGGGGTTGGGTGTACCGGAGCTGGTCAGGACGATGTGATCGGTGGTGTAGCTGAAGACGAATTCATTCAGCAGCGTGGGCGACGCAGTCGCGGTGAGCCGGGCGACGAGTGCGGTTGCCGGGCCGACAAAGTTTGTTTCAACGGTTGGAAAGCTCGTACCGTCGCTCCACAGAGGAGCGGCGGTTACAGTCGCCCAGGAATCATGAGCGTAGCGGAACATGGCCCGCAACCGGTCGCTGAAGTTGTGATCTACGCGCACCAGTTCTTCACGCCAGTTGGTGGGCTGCGAAGGAGCAGCCGAAAACAGCTCAGCTCCGGGTACACCAGCGGTAGGCAGGGGAATCATTCCCAGCAGAGCCTGGACGGTAGGGTTATTGGGGCTGAATCCGGGCACGACATTCAGGTTCGGGGTGTGGCCCGTGCTGTCCAAGTGACCGGCTACTACAGGGCAGTCGGCAAAGCTGCCGGTGGTAGCGTTCGGACACAAATCGCTGAAGTTGCCCGTCCGCTCCGCAGCCGAGGGAACCGCCTGCGCAAAGTTCTGCCCCGGCACCCGGTCGCGCCGCCACTCTTCAGAAAAGAAGAAAAACGTCTTTTGTTTGCTGGTGTTGTAAATCCCAGGGATATAAATCGGGCCGCCGATGGTATATCCGAAATCATTCTTTTTGTACGACGGCACACTGGTCTGGAATTCCGGCGTGGCATTGAACATGTCGTTGCGCACGAATTCGTACCCATCGCCGTGGAAAGAACTCGTGCCTGACTTGGTTTCAGTTTCGATGGTGCCGGAAGCGTCGCGCCCGTATTGCGCCCCGTAGTTGGAAGTCAGCACGCGGACCTCGCTGATGGCGTCAATGCTGGGAGTAACGTTCAGCGTACTGTTGCTGCCGTTATCCATGTTGTCGCCGCCGTCCAGCTCCCAGTTGTTGTACTCCAGGCGTCCGCCGTTGATGCTGTAGTTCACGTTGGCGGTGATGCCATACTGCCCTTCCGAGGATCCCGTCTGATTGGTGACACCCGGAGTAAGCGTCACCAGTTGTGTAAAAACCCGGCCGTTAAGTTGCAGTTGGCTGATTTCCTTGCCCGTGATCGTTCCGGCTACTTCGTTGCTTTGTGTCTCGACCTGGGCGACTTGGGTCCCCTCGACGGTCACCTCGGTGCCGGCTGCTCCCACCTGCAAGATAGTATCGACGCGGGCTTTTTGGGCAACTCGCAAAATAACTCCCGTCGCTTCGTATTTCTTGAATCCCCAGGCCGAAACCGTGAGGTTGTAGGTACCGGGGGGCAGCGCGCTCTCAAGGTAATCACCCACGCCGTTAGTTTTGGTGACGCGCTTGATGCCGTGCTCCGGGCTGCTGATCGTAATCTGGGCATTGACGATGGCCGCACCGGTGCTGTCGGTGACCGTGCCCGTAACCGAAGCGGTGTCTTGCGCGAAAACCGCCGCCGCAGTACCAACCAGGAATACCAGAACACCGGACCATATCAGACGGGATTTCATAGCCGACTCCCTTGTGCCTGCTAAACCAGGCACCTTGTGAACCAACATGGAAAACAACTGGACCCCATCCCTGAGGCCCAGAGCATCCCCAAAAATTGAGCGGCGGGAGCCGCTGCTTCAATTACGGTTCCTGGCAACGCTGCTGGCTGGCGTTCCCGGATTTCCCGTCCTTGCAGATGGCAGCCTTCACCGTAGAAATGTTTTATTAAAACGTATGAATAGTGCTGTAAATCGTATTTCCCTGTCAAGCAAAAAATCGCGCGCCGCGTGCAAAGCGGTAGTATCTCCTCACAAAACACTCCGCGTCGACTCCCTCACAGCCAGTTCGGGAGCCAGTTTCCGGTGCACTGCAAGGACTTTTCGCTCCTCCTGCACTGCATTGATGCCCTCCGCAACGATGCTAACCGCCATGGCCCCCATGGCTTCCATGGGCTGGCGCACCGTGGTCAGCGGGGGCGTGTACAAACCGGAGGCGGCAACATCATCAAAGCCGATTACCGAGCAATGTTCCGGAACCCGCATACCGGCTTTGGCCAGAGCGCGAATGGCTCCGAACGCAGTCATATCGTCAAACGCCAAAAGGGCAGTAAATGGAGGTTTTCTGTTTAGCAGGTCCTCGGTTAATTTGTAGCCGGCTTCAAAGCTCGAGCCCGGATCGCGCGACTCCGGCAGGTCCACGATCAATTCCGGATCAAGTTCCAGTCCGCTGGTTTTGGCAAAGGACCGGATTCCCTTCCAGCGCGGGGCGCTGTCCGCCAGAGTCTTGGGGCCGCGGATGAACGCGATTCTGCGATGTCCCAAAGAGTACAGGTGTTCCAGGGCGGCATGGGCTCCCAGTTCATTGTCCACGATCACGGAACTGATGGAATCCGTTTGCAGCTCCCGCCCAATCATCGCGGTCGGAATGCTGCTTTTCTGCAGATCGCCAAGGACATCAATATTCACGAACAGCCAGTTGGCCAGCACAATCAGCGCTTCGACGCGCCGGTCCAGCAGCATTTCGAGATAGCGCTCGAAGCGGCTGCGCTCGTTGTGGACGTCGGTGAGAATGGGAAGATAGTTGGACTGGTAAAGCGAGTTCTCAATGCCGCGCAGAACCAGCGTGCAATAGGGGTCGGTCATGTCGAATACCATGACTCCTACCGTATGGCTGCGCTTGCTGCGCAGAGAGCGGGCAAAGAGATTGGGACGATAGCCCAACTTCTTGGCCGCGCGCTCAATGCGTTTCTTGGTGACCGCGGGAATGTACCGGGCCAGGGGCGCGTTGTTCAAGACAATCGAAACCGTGGTGGACGAGAAACCGCTTTCCTTCGCCACGTCGCGAATCGTAACCATCGAGCCCTTCACTCCTGAATCGTGGAAAGACTGTCAGCTTGAAATCAATCTGCTGCTGGCGGACACTACAGCAGAGAGAGCAACCAGTGTCAAGTTCGGTCATCCGGTTTGTCATCATCTTCGCGGCGGCGCTTGTTGTTTTTGGGTCTCCGCTGGCGGGGCCCGCGCAACGATCCGGGGCCCCGGAGTCAGCACCGGCGTCATCCCCGCAAACGGCTGATCCGCAACAGTTGTTTCAGCAGGGCGAAGCGGCTTTGAACAAGGGCGATTTGTCTCAGGCGGAGCGCGCATTCAAAGCTGTGCTCGCGCTGAATCCTCAGGTTGCAGGCGCCTACGCGAACCTGGGCGTCATTTACATGCGGCGCAAGCAATGGCGCGAGGCTCTGGAGGTGTTGCACAAAGCAGAAAATCTGGCGCCCCAGGTGGCTGGCATCCGGCTCAATGTCGGCCTGGTTTATTACCGGCAGAACGATTTTCGCTCTGCCGTTGCTCCGTTCGAGTCAGTGGTTCACGATGCGCCTGATTCGTTCCAGGCCCGCTATCTGCTGGGCCTGTGCTATTTCTTCAATGAACGCTATGCGGAGGCCGCCACCACGCTGGAGCCGCTCTGGGCCCAGGCTTCGGGGCAATTGAATTATCTCTACGTGGTTGGCATCGCCGCTGGAAAAGCCGGACGTGCTGACTTGGAGCAACGCGCCTTGGGCAAGCTGGTGGAAATTGGCGAGAACACCCCGGAGTTTCATCTTCTGATGGGCAAAGCTCATCTCAACCGGGAAGAGTACGACGACGCAATCGTTGAGTTCGAAGCCGTAAACAAAGCTGACCCTAAGTTTCCCTTTGTCCATTTCAATCTAGGGATGGCTTATCTTAAGAAACAAGACCTGGACCGCGCCAAGGTGGAGTTCTTGAAAGACATCGTCATCGAACCAGACATTGCTTACGACTATGACCAACTGGGGTTGGTCTGCTACCTCCAGCAGCAGGATCAGGAGGCGGAAAAGAATCTTCGCCAGGCATTGCGCCTTGACGCGCAACTTGTCAGCTCGCATTTCGAGCTGGCCCGGGTTTACCAGCGAGAGGGCAAATACGCGGCGGCGCTTACTGAAATTGATGTTGCCCGCAAGCTCTCACCTGAGAGCTATAGCATCCACTACGTCCGCGGACAAATTCTGCAGCGCTTGGGACGAGCCGATGACGCCCGTTCGGAAATGCAGACGGTAACCAAAATGATGAATGAGGCGCGGGGAAAGCGGCAGAAAGAACTGGAAGCGGGTCCCGTGCCCAATCCCGAACTCACGCAGGAGCCAAAGTAAGGGCGGCGTACGGGTGGGACGCCCGCGCCTACATCGTAAGACTACTCAGAGACCTAAACATACCCCAGTCCTGCCAGCCGGTCGTGGATGGTCCCCTCAGAACTTTGATCCGAACCGTTGCTTGAAGTTTTCTTTTCCATTCCTGCCACCAGCGATCGCCCCTGCATGGTCTCCGGGATTTCATAACCTGCCAGCTCCAGCAGAGTCGGTGCGATATCCAGCAGATGAGCCCCTTGGTATTCCCCGCTCAACGGGCAGTTGGGGGCCGCGAGGATGAACATCCCATACTGCGCGTGGTTACAGCCGTCCGGCCCGGTGTCATTTTCCTGAACATGAATTTTCGCGTGGCCGACCGTGCCAATCGAGCGCCAGTAAAGTCCGCCTAAATGTACGATCAGGTCGGGCGCGACATGCCTGACATAACGATAAAGTTCCTTCGGCTTGAAAACCAGGGAATCGAGCGGCTGGCCCTTGTCATCACGCAACGCCTCAAGCCGTTGCTTCATCTCGTTCTGGAATGATTCGTATTGCTCGAGCGGAACTACTCCCTGCGGCTCCCGCCCTTGCACATTGAAAAATACTCGCGCGTAATATCCGCCCTCGCTCCAGGCTTTGGTTTTGCTCCAGTTCACGTTGAGCTTCTCGAAAGGCGTAAGTGTCCGCGGATATTCGTTCAATACCAGCAAACCTTCGCGGACCAGCCATTCGTTGATGGCAAACCCTCCGTCAAGGCGCTGCGCACCGTGATCCGAAACCAGCAGCACGATGGTTTCGCTGTCCAGCAATTCGAGCACGGAGCCGATCTGCTGATCGAGCCATAGGTAATATTCCGGAATCGCACTCTGGTAGGGGTTGCCCGGCTGAAATTGTACGTGCTTGGGGTCGAAGTGGTTCCAGAATCCGTGGTGCATCCGGTCGAGCCCGATGTCCACGAAATGAAAATAGTCCCACTCCTGCTCGGTCAAGAGCCAACGCACCACCTGCCACTGCTTGCGGCTCATGCTGAAGATTTCTTCCTTGAGCCAATCCTTGCGGTCAGTGCGGAAGTTCTTGACGTCAACCGGATATTCGCCCACCAGTTCTGTGATCTTGTCCTTGATCTCAGGCGGATGAGTAAATTGATCCTTGACGGGATCGGGAGTGAGGAAGCAGCCGATGCTGATGCCGTTGATTTTTCGAGGCGGAAAGTTTGGCGGTACGCCCACAATGATGGATTTCTTGCCTTCGCGGGCAAGTTGATCCCAGATAGCCAGAGCTTTGATCGAAGCTGAATTAGCGAATGCCAGCTTGTCGTAGGAGTGATCACTGCGATTGCGAAATCCGTACACGCCCAGCGATCCTGGATCTTGACTGGTCGTCATGCACATCCACGCGGGTACCGTGATCGGCGGAATCACGCTCTGCAAACGACCGTACACGCCGACATCCATAAGGCGGCGCATATTGACCAGACGCTCATCGCCGAAGACAATTTCCGGCGCTGCGCAATCGAGACCTAGAACGCAGACTCTCATGATCGAGGTTTTGAATTCAAGATAATGACTTCAGAGCAGCGATTTGCCTTCCATGGACGTCGGAGCAGATACTCCGAGGAAGGCCAGAATCGTCGGCGCCAGATCAATAATACGCGCATGGTTGTGGCGCATCTGGCGATTCATGCAGAGGATGCCGGGAACGGCCTCTGGATCCACGATGTGGTCTCCACTCCAGCGGCGGGTATTGTCTTGCAGCAAGGCGTTAGAGAAGCCGCCGACGGCAGTCTGCCAGGAAACCCGGAAGCCGGGGCAAAAGTTCACCAGCAAATCCGGCGCGTTGGCCGCGTAAGCGCCGCAATACAAGTCTTCCCTTCTCGAGACG